>Ga0209826_1003233_pt1 | contig 10343 bp, 11 predicted proteins | sample GOMGulsemesocosm_5_FD_184637 | JGI IMG/M metagenome (GOLD analysis project Ga0209826, IMG submission 184637) | Methane-oxidizing microbial communities from mesocosms in the Gulf of Mexico - GOM15C Gulf of Mexico (SPAdes) (version 2) | ecosystem: Environmental > Aquatic > Marine > Cold seeps...
ATTTGATCTATTTAACAACGGAAGAAAAGTTTGAAGCAATCTTAGAAGACATTAAAGACTGTGTTAAACGTGGTCAGCCAGTCTTAGTGGGCACTATCTCCATTGAAACTTCAGAATTTTTATCAAACTTTTTAAAGAAAGCAAAGATTAAACATAAAGTGCTTAACGCTAAATTTCATGCTCAAGAAGCTGAAATTGTTGCCGATGCTGGTAAAGAAAACGCAGTAACTATCGCCACCAACATGGCGGGTCGTGGTACTGATATTGTACTTGGTGGTAATTTAGACGCAATTATTGCGAAACTGAATCAACCAACCGCAGAGCAAATTGAAGCAACTAAAGCGCAATGGAAAATTGATCATGACCGTGTACTTGAATTAGGTGGCTTGAAAATTGTTGCTACTGAGCGTCATGAATCACGCCGTATTGATAACCAGCTACGTGGCCGTTCAGGTCGTCAAGGTGATGCTGGAGCTACTCGTTTCTACCTGTCAATGGAAGATTCGCTGATGCGTATTTTTGCCTCTGAACGTATTTCTAACATGATGCGTAAACTAGGTATGGAGCATGGTGAGGCTATTGAGCATCCTTGGGTTACGCGCAGTATTGAAAATGCCCAACGCAAAGTAGAAGGTCGCAACTTTGATATGCGTAAGCAATTATTAGAATATGATGATGTTGCTAATGATCAACGTGGCGTAATTTACGAGCAGCGCAATGAATTGCTTGATGAAGCCGATATCGGCGAGGTAGTGCAAGCTATTCGTGGTGATGTGATTAATGGTGTTATTGATAGCCATATTCCACCGCAATCGTTAGCTGAAATGTGGGATATTACCGCCCTTGAAGATCAGCTTAAAGGTGAGTTTAATACTGATTTACCTGTTGCTCAATGGTTAGAAGATGATAAAAAGCTGCATGAAGAAAGCTTGCGTGAAAAAATTGTTACCCAATTTGAGCAAGAGTATAAAGACAAAGAAGACGTTGTGGGCAGCGATGTTTTACGCCAATTTGAGAAGGCAGTTATGTTACAAAGCTTAGACTCTCATTGGAAAGAGCATTTAGCGGCTATGGATCATTTACGTCAAGGCATTGGCTTACGTGCCCATGCACAGAAAAACCCTAAGCAAGAATTCAAGCGCGAATCTTTTGAATTATTTAGCGAAATGTTAGATAACTTGAAATTTGATGTGGTCGGTATTTTATCAAAAGTGCAAATTCAGGCTGAATCTGATGTCGAAGCTGTAGAAGAGCAACATAGAAAATCAGAAACCCCAGCTGAGTTTCAACATCAAAGTGCAGCAAGCATAGAAGATAAACCACCAATGCCACGTGTTGGACGTAATGAGCCTTGCCCTTGTGGTTCAGGCAAGAAATACAAACAATGCCATGGGAAGTTAACCTAAAAATGTGACGAGTTGACGAGTTTCGAAGTAAGCACTTTGTTACTCGTTACTATTAACTCGTAGGCGGGATTTTAATCGCGCTTTATTTTGAACCGTAGGCTTGTTATTTTAAGTAAAAATATTCGCGCTTTTTGAGCGCGAACAAGTTCCCGCCTACAAAAGCAATTGCATCTTATTTAATCACTATCATTTATTTATGTCTAAAATCATCCATGTTGCCGTTGGTGTCATTGTTGCCACTAACGAGCAACAACAAACGCAATACTTTCTTACCAAGCGCCTTGAGCATAGTCATCAAGGTGGCAAATGGGAATTCCCTGGTGGTAAGGTGGAAAATGGTGAAACTGTCGCGCAAGCACTGGCTAGAGAGCTTAAAGAAGAAGTTGCCATTGATGTACTTTCTTGTTTGCCACTGACAGTTATCAGCCACGACTATGGTGATAAAAAAGTGTGCCTAGAAGTGTTTGTGGTGGATAATTACAGTGGAGAGCCCACTGCTCAAGAAGGTCAGCAGCAAGGCTGGTTTTCATTTAACGAGCTGCAACAATTAGATTTTCCAGCGGCTAATCAAGTCATCATAGAAAAACTCGTCACTATAAAAATATGATTGTATTGTCGGCAGGATTTTAATCGTGTTTGTTTTTAATTGCGCTGTCTTTAATCAATATAAGCGCAAACAGGACAATATGTTTCTGCATTGTCTAAGAAGCTATATCTGTATAGCGTAAGTTCCCGTCTATGGCGCATCAACACAGGAATACAACACAGCTATATTTACTCTGGTTCAACAAAAAATTTGTTGTTTAAGATAAACTCATCTTCCATGGCATCAAGCATTTCTTCTGTTAGTGGCGTTGCACCTTGAATAGATTGACTTATTTTATGTCCTTCATCAGCCCACTCACCTAAATCAATAAGTTGGCAACGTTTACTACAAAAGGGGCGAAACTCACTGCTTGAATGCCAAGTCACATCTTTATTACAATTTGGGCAGGGTACTTTTAAGGTCATAATCAACAACAAATACTTACAAGGTTTACCCAAGATTATACCACCATACTTGTTCGTAGGCGGCTTAATTTAAAGAAAAAGTAATCGCGCTTTAATCTATCAAAATTAGTGATTAATCTATATTAGCGATTAACAGCGAGCCAACTGAAACACAGTCGCTTGGTTTGAATATCGACGACCATTTTTCTCACAAGGCAACATAAAACGAATAGAGTAACGAAACCTATTGCCGCTTACCGTCGGGTAGTATTGGGCACTTTGCGCTACTTTAATGCGTAATAATAATAAACCTTCACCACTATCTTGATAGAAGCCGCTTTCAGTTTCAATGGTTTCAAACTCGGCACGTTGGCGAATAAACTTGAGTACTAAGGCCAGCGAATCGCTAATACCAGCTAATAAGGATAACCAATGTTTGATGTCCGCCTTTATTTGTTCAGTTTTTTGATGTAGCCAAAATTGTAATTGTGGTAAATCAAAACTTGAACTGCCTCCTTGAATAGCAAAGCGCTGTTTTAAACTGGCAATTAATTTGTGATCTTTTAACTGGCACCAAGTTTGTATACTCGCCTTTAAATGAGTGCTTAAAGCCACTGTTTCACGTAAATTTGTCTCTAAAACGCTGGTGTCTATGTCGGGAGCTTGCGACCAAATAACTAAACTTTGTTGTAATTTTTCTAAATCTTTAATTAAGTCACCTCTAATATCTCCACGCTCTAAGCTATCAATGATAGCGAATAAGGCATTAAAAAATACTTGATAGCTATATTGAATATTAGCAATAGCGACATCACTATTTGCACAGTTATACGCTTGGGCAAGTAGCTGCTCAAGCTTCAGATAATTACGAATGCGCTCATTGAGCGGATGTTCATATAAAATCGTGGTCATGCAAATGTTATCTGATTTCAAATTATGTAGGGAGTTAGTTTGGTATATTAACGAGAGAATACTTAAATGGCGAATTATTTATAGATTGATTTTACACCTTGTCAGTGCCAGATAAATTCTTGATACTAATGCTGTGCTAATTTCAGGTAAGCTTGGTGTAATTCAAGCACAGAGGCTCTCAGTGATGTTAACGAGCAATCGTCGTTATTCAACAAGTCATCAGCGTGTGTTAGCCTGCTTTCCCTAGCAATTTGGCTGTTTATTATGGCTTGCACTTGTGTTGTTGAGTTTTTATCACGCAGGGTTGTTCGTGCTATTTGGGTTGCCTCGGTAACATCAACAACTAAAACCCGATTCACTAAAGTCGTTAAGTTATTTTCAATTAATAATGGTGCCACTAAAAGGCAGTACGGGCTTGAAGTTGCTTTTATTTGCGTAAGAGTTTGCTCGTTAATAAGCGGATGTAACAAGCTATTTAGCCATAATTTATCTTTATCATGACTAAATATTTGTTGGCGCAGTAAAGCTCTATTTAATTGCCCGTCAGTTTGAATAAATTCAGCACCAAAATGATCACGGATAGCGTGTAATGCCGGGCTGCCTTTTGCCACGACATCCCGGGCAATAATATCAGCATCAATAATATCTATACCCAGCTCAATAAAAAGATTTGCTACGGTAGTTTTACCACTACCAATACCGCCAGTGAGACCAACAATAAAATCAGACATACTTACCTATTTATTTACTAATTTGAATATTAACCAAGTTGCAGAAGATACCAAGCCCAAATACCTTCACCCCATAAAAAGGTGATAAAGCCGGCAACAGCTAAATAAGGGCCAAAAGGTATTGCTTGCCCGCGCTGGTGGTTTTTAAATACCATTAACGTGATACCAACAATAGCGCCAACAACAGAAGCCATTAAAATAAGAATTGGTAATAATTGCCAGCCAATCCAAGCACCGAATAGGGCAAATAATTTAAAGTCACCATGACCCATGCCCTCTTTGCCTGTGAATAATTTAAACAGCCAAAAAACGCTAAATAAACTCATATAACCAACCGCAGCGCCAATAACTGCTTCAGTAAGCGGGACAAAAGTACCGTTAATATTAATAAGTAATCCAAACCAGAGTAACGGCATTACAATTTGATCGGGTAATAGCATCTGGTCAAGATCAATTAGGGTTAAGCTGATTAGCCCCCAGGTTAGTATTAATACCAATACGGTTTCAATAGTGACACCAAAGTGTTGCGCAACCAGTAAACTTAATAGTGCCGTTGCCGTTTCAACCACTGGATAACGTAGTGAAATAGCATTGTTACATTGACCACATTTACCTTTTAAAAATAACCAACTTACCACAGGAATATTTTCGTAAAAACGAATTTTATGGTCACATTTAGGGCAAGTAGAATCAGGCTTAGACAAGGTCATATAAGCTAACTTTTGCTCTGGAATATCTTTAACTTCTTCGGCTAAAAATTCACGACACTCATGATACCAAGCGTACTGCATCATTTTGGGTAAACGATAAACAACGACATTGAGGAAACTGCCGATTATCAATGAAAAAATAGTCACAAATAGATAAAAGCTAGTGGTGGATTGTTGGAAAAATACTAAGGTTTGCTCAAACATAACTTACTCAAAAAAACAAAATGATAAATAAAAAAGTTCCTCAATCTACCTGACTCAGGAACCCTTACTGCGACACTTATATTTGCATAAGATAACGCGATTTAAACAATCATACCAATTTGGAAAATAGGCAAGTACATGGCAATAATCAAACCACCAATAACGACACCCAGCACAGCCATAATCATTGGCTCTAACAGCGCCGTTAAATTGTCAACGGCATTATCCACTTCGGTTTCATAAACATTGGCCACTTTTGCTAGCATGTCATCAACTGCACCAGACTCTTCCCCAATGGCAACCATTTGAATAACCATATCAGGAAATATATTGACATTACGCATAGCAAGGTTCATTTGCATACCTGATGTAACCTCAGCGCGTACTTCTAAAATAGCATCACGAAATACTGCGTTACCTGAAGCGCCAGCGGCAGACTCTAAGGCATCAATTAACGGTACACCTGCGGCAAACGTGGTAGAGAGAGTGCGGGCATAACGGGCAACGGCGGCTTTTTCTAATAAATCACCAATAACGGGTAGTTTTAATATTTGCCTATCTACTTGATCACGCAGCTTTTGGCTATTCCTATGGGCGCGTTTGAATAAAAATATAAAGGCAAAAACAGCTCCCAAACCTAAATGCCAATAGGCAACCATAAAGTCAGAAATTCCCACTACAAATAGGGTAAAACCAGGTAATTCCGCACCAAAGCCAGCAAAAATTTCTTGAAAAACCGGCACTACAAAAATTAATAATATTGAGGTGACAACTGCCGCTATCACTAATACCGCAATAGGGTAAGTCATGGCTTTTTTAATTTTAGCTTTTAACGCTTCGGCTTTTTCTTTGTAAGTAGCTATTCTATCGTAAATAGTTTCGAGCGAACCCGACTGCTCACCAGAGGCCACTAAGTCACAATATAAGTCATCAAACTGTCTAGGATGATCACGCAGGCAATCGGATAACGGAATACCCGAGGAAAGTTTATTACCTATTTCACCTAAGAGCTTTTGCATATTGCCATTACTATGGCCTTTACCGATCATTTCAATGGTTTGTACCAAAGGCACACCTGCGCCTAGCATAGTGGCAATTTGCCGTGATATCACAGCAATATCACCCGGGGTAATGGCTTTATCACCACCTAGACCAAATAAGGGTTTAGCTTTTTTCTTTACTTTACTCGGGGTGATGCCTTGCTTGCGTAACTGAGCTTTAAGTTCAATAATATTCTTGGCAGACAGTTCACCATTAATTTTTTTACCTTTGCGGTTAACCCCATGCCAGATAAAAACATCTAAGGGCTTTACTTTTAGGGCATTTTTTTTTGCTATTGCTGTGGCCATAAGTGTTACCTGTTTTGTTTATATTGGCTAAATGCCTACGCGCTGGTTACTCTGTTTATCTCTTTAAGGCTGGTCATGCCGTTCATTGCCTTTATTAAACCAGATTGCCGTAAATTGTTATAACCCTCTTTTTGGCATTGCTTGGCAATATCAAGGGAGTTACCCCCTTCCATAATAATAGACGATATTTCAGGGCTAATTTTTATTACTTCATAAATGCCTACACGGCCTTTATAACCGCCGGTACATTGCTCACAACCCACGGCTTTAAATAGCTTTATGTCGCTGAGCTTATCGGCAGGAAAACCTTGCTCGGCAAGCTGTAGTTCAGTTAATTCTTCATGCTCTTTACATTGCGGGCATAAACGCCTAGCTAAACGTTGCGCGATAATAATACTCACTGAGCTGGCAACGTTATATGACGGTACACCCATATTGAGTAAACGTGTTAGGGTTTCTGCGGCTGAATTAGTATGTAAGGTAGATAAAACCAGATGACCCGTTTGTGCTGCTTTTATCGCTATTTCGGCGGTTTCTAAATCTCGTATTTCACCGACCATAACAATATCGGGATCTTGACGTAAGAACGAGCGCAAAGCACTGGGAAATGTTAAGCCAGCACGATTATTAATTTGTACTTGATTAATCCCTTCAAGGTTAATTTCTACGGGGTCTTCTGCGGTGGAAATATTGCGCTCGGCGGTGTTTAAAATATTCAAACCGGTATATAGCGATACGGTTTTACCTGAGCCTGTTGGCCCGGTTACCAAAATCATGCCTTGGGGCTGATCTAACGCCTCAGTATATATTTGTTTTTGTTCTGCCTCGTAACCTAACATATCAATGCCTAACATGGCGCTTGATGAGTCTAAGATACGCATTACAATTTTTTCGCCCCACATGGTGGGTAGGGTGCTAACGCGAAAGTCGATAGATTTTTTCTTAGAAAGGGCGAGCTTTATGCGACCATCTTGCGGCACACGACGTTCGGCAATATCAAGTTTTGACATAACTTTAAGTCGTGCCGCCATGCGTGATGATAAGGACACCGGCGGACGGGCAATTTCAGCTAATATGCCATCGATACGAAAACGAATACGAAAAGCTTTTTCATAGGGTTCAAAATGTAAATCGGAAGCGCCTTTTTTTATCGCATCTAAGAGTATTTTATTGATAAAAACCACAATCGGGGCATCGTCTTCACCCGTACCCGCGTCGTCTTCTTTCTTTTCTTCTTGAACCTCTAAGCCCGATAGCTCTTCTGAATCAATATCAGTAATATCGAGGGCGTCGCTTTCTTCTTCTAATACTTTTTCAATGCAGGTTTGCAAACCCTGCTCATCGGTTAATACTAGCTCAGTACTAAAGCCGGTATTAAACTGAATTTCTTCTAAGGCATCTAAATTGGTAGGGTCTGACATGGCAACAAACAATACCTTGCCACGTAAAAATAATGGCAAGGCATTATGTTTAGTGATCAATTTTTCGTTACGTATGCCTTCAGGAACGAGCGTGGTGTCAAAATTAGCCAGTTGTATATAAGGATAACCAAATTTATGAGCGAGGATTTGGGCAATTTTTTTACTGTCAAAGTTCTTATCTTCAACTAAATAGCGAATAAAGGGCTTATTTTTACCGCTATAGTCAGCACAAATATCATCAATGCTGCTAAGGGGAACAAGATGTTCCTTGGAAAGTGCGGATAAAACGCTTGATTGTTGGTGATTCCCTTTCATAAGTTTTTGCAGGTAACCTTTTGAATAAACTCAATGAACACGTTAAATTTTAGTGTAACTTAGTTTGATGTAAAAGCACAAAAGTTTTATTAGCTGAATTTAAGTTAATAATGGTAACGGCATTGAGCAATAATAACAGCAGTTTCGATTACCTTATAAAAAATTATAAACAATTCTATGTTCTTTATTAATTCTTCTAGAGCAAAACCGCAGCACCCTGACCAATTGTGCTTTAAAGGTTCAGGCTCTCCTATATCATTTAACCTCTAAAATCTTGGCACTTGGAAGTGATCGATTCAAGTTGAACATTGAACCATTAACGGGGCGACACGTGGTAGTAGAAAAAAGAGGGCGAGCAAAAGGGTGGTGTAGAAAAATAACATTGACTAATTTAACTAAATGAAAGAGGGTAAAGTTGTTCTTACCCCTTTGATTTCTGACCCCATTGATTTTTTATTAGCTGAATTTACGTTAATAATGGTAACGGCATTGAGCAATAATAACAGCAGTGTCGGTTACCTTATAAACAATTCTATGTTCTTTATTAATTCTTCTAGACCAGAACCCTGACCAACTGTGTTTTAAAGGTTCAGGCTCTCCTATACCATTAAAGGGTTGGCGTTCAATGTCTTTAATTAACAAGTTTATACGCTTTAAGGTTTTTTTATCCGTTGCTTGCCAATATAAATAATCTTGCCAAGCATGTTCAGCCCACGACAAAATCATTCTTCAATTAGCTTATGAACGCTGGCCTTATTTTCTGATATTTCTGCTATTGCTTGATTAAGTCGCTCAGCATTTTTAGGGCTGGCCATTAAGTAATATGTTTCTTCATAAGCATTAAAATCTTCAACTGACATAACAATAGCTGGCTTGCCATTTTGACGAGTGATCATCACAGGCGCATGATCATTATTGACTTTATCTAATGTGCTAGCTAGGTTGCTTCTAAATGATGAATAACTGATTGCTTGCATAAGTTTTATCTCAGTAATGAGTTGTACTTATTATTGTACGTCTTTTCTTTTGTTTGGCAAATTTTTTATTTATCTTAACGGTAATCTGGGTAATAGTAATAAAACAGGTAATAAAAAAGCTCCCGTAGGAGCTTTAAAATTAGGTCAAACACTTAGATCTGAAAGGGGTTAAGTTGTTCTGACCCGTTTGTGTTATTTAACATAAATTAGAAGCAACGCATCCACCTGAGGTATCAACCCAAGTCACAGCACCATTTGCAAGTGTACCTATCGTTATATATGTATCACCAGCAACTATTCCAGCAGTAGCAACCGGTACTACGGTTATTGTATATGGACCACCTGCAGCACCCGTTATAGCTACAGTATCAACTACTGGCCCAGCCGACCAACCTGCTTCAACAGTTATGGCGGCACAGTTAACTGGTCTGCCTGTTTGAGCACATACTTCTATAGCTGCTTTTGGAGCTGTTGCGGCTAACACGGCTTCAGAGAAACGAGCTTTATCTGTATAAGTCTGATAAGCAGGCAATGCCACAGCCGCCAAAATACCGATGATGGCAACTACAATCATCAATTCAATTAGGGTAAAACCTTTTTGAGCTTTATTAGTCATTTTGTTCATTGCGTTTAAGTTTTTCATAGTAATAGTTTCCATCAATTTCTACGGGGGCTGTAGTTAATATGCGACATATTTTGGTAAATGTAAAATAATGTTGCGTTTTTTTTGTTTTCATTTTTGTTTTCAATAGTTTTTTACTTACGCGCTAAGTTAAATTAACAGCAATAAACAAAAAACAAGCAAAGTTAACACTTTATTAACTTTTTTATTGACTAACTTCTTCACTTGCTAACTTCTTTATCGGTAATTCTATACCCAGAAGTCATCGTTAATATAAACAACTTAAAGCGCATGTAAAGATTAAATATAAAAAAATGCTAATATTGTCTTTAAAATGAATGAATTGATGATTTTTTAGTGTGCTTACTACATTAAAAGTACATTAAAAATATATCAAAAAGGGTTTGATTGAGGCTGCAGCTATCATTTGCCTAATGCACTAAGCACTTATCCCGCTAAGCATTAAGCATTAAGCATTAAGCATTAAGTTTCGTGCTAATACGCTTATAAAGTGACAAAGCCGCGAGCATTGAATAACGTTTTTTGTGTCAGGCAAGCAGCCTATTGGTGTTTATTTAAGAATGCGCGTGATCTTCTCGTTATTATTCTGTATAATCCGCGCTCCCTACGTTACAAACTGTCTTTTTATAGTCTTGTTTCTTTGGTTTTATCCTATGGGACAAGTGATTTTAAAGGCGTTAGGCTC
>Ga0209826_1003234_pt1 | contig 10342 bp, 8 predicted proteins | sample GOMGulsemesocosm_5_FD_184637 | JGI IMG/M metagenome (GOLD analysis project Ga0209826, IMG submission 184637) | Methane-oxidizing microbial communities from mesocosms in the Gulf of Mexico - GOM15C Gulf of Mexico (SPAdes) (version 2) | ecosystem: Environmental > Aquatic > Marine > Cold seeps...
AAATATTATTACAATATTTATCAGCCAACTCTTTAAAGTAATTAATATCTGCATCTTGTTCTAAAGGGGCGCACACACTTATTTGATGAGCATTTTCCGTGAGGTGTTTTAATTGATTAAAAGTACGGATTTTTTCACCTTTATTCGGAGGAAAAGGAACGCGTTGAGCTAAAAATAGAATATTCAATTGACTTCCAAAATTTTTAAAAATGTAAACTAATTGTGTGAGGCAATAAAGAGTAATCGGATTGTCTTCATCTTTCAATTAATTAACGAAATTGTTAATGTTATTGTTTTGATAATTACTAATTAATGTGTGATTCTATTGGCAAAAGACTGGTTTCATTGTGAAATATATTTTTGTTTTTTTTCGTGTAGCACAGAAAGTAACTTGTCTAGCGTTGAAGAACTTCGATAATGCGAGGGTGTCTTACACGGCGGCATTAATGAATTTCATTGAATTTTCTGTTCAGCTTTTAGAATAAACTTTTTACAAAGGTAGTTAATTAAAAATAAAAAGTATGTCATTTCATATAATTGTAAGTTCAAAAATATTGAAGCAATAAAAAAAGAAAAGATCGATAGTGAAGAGCCTTTATAAATTGTATATAAGATTCCTTCTTTGTCTTTATATTTGTTTAGGAAGTAGTCAATACAAGATGTATAAATCAAATACAAAAATATTATTCCGGCAATGAGCCCTGAGTTGGCAGCAAATTGTAAAAAGGTATTGTGTGATACGAATGGTGTTGTGTATCCATAAGAATATGTTGCTTGTTGAAAACGTTCAAAACCTACCCCTAAAATAGGTCTGTCTATTGCCATTTCGATACTTGCTGTCCACGAAGTTATCCTAGGATCAACTATATCATCTTCTACGGTAATACTTGCTGCTGTAGCTGTGGAATCTACTCTGTCTAATAAGAGACCGCTCTGTGTCATAAGTGCAATTAAAAGTCCGATGGAAGTGTACATTTTTATTTTCATAGTTCCATCTTTAGCTATAAAGATAAGACTCAGGACTAGCAAAGCCAATAATCCCCCCCTCGAACCAGTTAAAAATATTGAATGCCAAAAAAAAGGTATTGATATACTTAATAGCACTTTTTTCCATTTTTCTATTGGTGATATAAAAAAGTACATAAGAAATGGTAGGCCGATTAAAACTCTAACAGCGAATATGTTTTCATCTTGCCCGTAAGGCCCCTCCATTCTACCATTTTCAGTAAAAATACTATAACCATAGTATAGAAATCTATCATTGGACCAATAAACCATTAAAAGGCTTGTTGCAATAAATACGTAAACTAAAATTGCAAGTTTCTTTGAGTCGATAATCACCATTGTTGAAATAAAGTAAAAAAGGATCATTGTAATAAAAATAGGTAACATAACTTCAGCCATTATGATTTTTCCCGAACTTTCTGATAAGGTATATGGAGAAAAAAAATGTGACAGGAGTACCAGTAATAACAACAAAAACACTAATACATTCTGCTTTGATATGAGTTTCATGTCGTCTTTGGTAGAGTAAAATTTAAATACTAAACCTAAAAGAGTGGCTATTATTGCCCAAAAGTTGAAACTAATTAGGTTAAAAAGGTGTGGCCACATTGCTTCAGGCTTCAGTAAAGCGGTGAAATAATATAAACAAATACCAATAAACGGTCTAAATAATGTGAGAATACAAAGTATTATGCCAATTAGTGCGAATAACAGTGCTATCATAAGTTAAGTCAATAAATTCAATAATGTAGTTGAAATAGTTCAAGAAAAGATATTTTTTAATGCTACCATGGAGAAAATCATGCACAACTTTTTTTTGAATATCTTTTTTACGGAAACTATCAAAATAGGAGTATTACGGATATATAAATGTCTCCTTTTTTTATTGTTTTCTCATACATCACTAGCTGCAGAAGTCTTTTCTTTACCTATAGTTTCTTTTAAAAATATTTCTGAAAAATATGTTGGAGGCTTTAAAGTTCAATACGAAGATGAGACCTCTCGCACTAGTTATTCAAGTGCGAGAATTGCATATCACAAAAAACGAAATTCCATTTTTTTTTCGTCACATCGCCAACACGATGCAATAGCTGAGTTTAGAGTACCACAAATAGTAAATTCTAATAATCCTAAAGTTATGCATATTGCAGAGTCTATTCAAAAATTTGAAATTATTCATAAAAATAAAGAGGTTACAGGGCATAAGAATGTTGATGAAATTGGAGGGATGTCAATTATTGATGGCAAGCTGTTTATTCAGTATTTTCAGGGTTATGATGCACCAGGTACAGTTAAAAATACAACTTTGATTGTTGAGGATCCAACTAATCTTAATGGTTCTCAAGTAAAAGGGTTTTATTCGATGCAAGGTGCGGCCAGAGTAGTTAATTATGTTTCTCTTATACCAAAGGAGTGGCAGAGCTTACTAAAAGGGAGTCATCTTGCAGGGAATGGTGACGGCATGAGTATCGTATCCCGTCTTAGTAATGGCCCTAGTTTATTCTCTTTTAATTTTTCTGATTTTGATTCTTCTTTAGGAAGTGTCAATACAATAAAATATCTCGATTACCCTATTGAAAATGTACTTGGGCAATATGTTGCTAAACTGCCTGAGGGAATAATTAACCCTGCGGGTTACAGTAATGCTTGGGATGCATTTAATTTTAGTAGAACTAATAAGCTATGGACAGAATCGAGCGCAGCTTGGTTTGGTTTTATTATTCCTAATACATCGACCTTTGCTGCAATAGGGCAACAGGGTATGCATAAATATGGAGGGGGCTATAAAGTTCGTCAAAATAATGGTTGGTTATGTGCTGGACCATGCCCAACGATGTATGATGATTGGGATACTTATTACTGGTTGTTTGATCTTAATGAAATTTTGAATAATGAATCCAAGCAAGTAATTCCATATGAGTATGGTATATTTGATAATCGTTTTCTTAAACCATATGCAGGAGGCGTGTCTGGATTACCTTCTTCAGGGAGCTATGATCATCAAAGCAAAAAATTGTATATTTCATACCGTAACGGGGGTGGAGAAGGGCAAACCTCTGCACATGTTATTGGTGTATATGATTTTAGTAGGTTAATAACCTACTAAATTTTGTTAGGATAAGTGCTCTATAGTTGTTGCTTTTAATATTATTAAATTGAGGTGTTTTAAAAAACTATGATAATTAGTATTGTCAATCTTATCTCTAAACTACATGGTCATTCTCGTTATATTTTTGTTGATATATTGTTTGAAGCGATACTTAATTTAGTTTTTAAAATTAAGCTTTTTGGCGCTCGAAAAAAATTTAGGGATGAATATATTTCATCTTATAAGTCATTTTGTGCAACACAACCGTTTATTTTAGATCCTAATCGTTTTTTAAAATATATGGCGATTATTCAATATTCGCCAACAAATGATGAAAAAGGTGTTTTAACGATTGCTTATAATTATGCGATACCTTCTTTTATGCTTTTATTTGACTATGAAAAAGTGATGGAAAGATATCACTTAGTGTTAGAGCCCAGTACAGCAAGATTTTTAATGCCTGAAGTTCTTATTTGTGATAATTTAAAATATCCTGTTTATGTACAAACAGGAGAACCAAGAGATGCTGAGTTTCTAAACCGGTATAGTAAGTCGTTACTTCCAATTCCGATTGCAGCTAACTGGTGGCTGAATACGGAGATTTTTAATGAGGGGACTCCGGTTGAAAAAGACATTGATATTATTATGGTATCTTCATTTAATAAATTGAAAAGGCATAAGGTTCTGTTTAATGCATTGAATAAGTTAAATTTAAAAGGAGTGAAACTAAATGCTGTTTTAATAGGTTATTCTGGTGGAGAGTACTCTAAAAATGATATAGAGAAAATGGCGCTGGGTTATGGCGTATTGGAGCAAATTATAATTGTAGAAAATATTGGCCCAGAAGAAATAGTCCAATATTACCGCCGCTCAAAAGTAAATATATTACTCTCTAAAAGGGAAGGTTCCTCTCGAATTATAATCGAAGGCCTACACTGTGGCGTGCCAATTCTACTGCGGGAAGGCTTTAACTTTGGCTATAAGTATCCTTTTATTACAAATGAAAGTGGGATGTATTTTAAAGACGCTCGTTTGGATGAGTCGTTAATCAGTTTGATTAAGAAAGTTGATAATGGAGAAATTAACACACGTAAAGTCATCTTTGAAATACAAATTGAGCCTGTGAATGCAGCGCAGGTTATGAGTGAATACATTTACGGGAAAAATGCAAATAAAACTATTCAACCTAAAGCCAGTGGTTTACACGGAATGGAATATATTAATAAAGAAGCTGAACAAGAATTTGAAAGAGAATATTCCTTTTTAAAATCTTGTATTAGGGAAGATTTCTTGTCTTTCAATGTAAAATAATAAAAATACTTATGTAAGAGACAGTTATACTATGTTTTATAAATTGGAATCACTTAGAGGAGTTGCTGCCTGTTTGGTAGTGTTAATTCATTCTGCATATAACTTTGGTGACACCTCTATTGCTTTTATAAAGAACAGTTATTTATTTGTAGACTTTTTCTTTATCCTTTCTGGCTTCCTCATGTCTTATGCTTATGGAGAAAAAATTAATTTAGGATTAAACTTTTTTTCATATGTAATACTTAGGCTTGGTCGAATTTACCCTCTCCACATATTCGTTTTGTTTGTATGGCTTCCTTACCTTTTAATCAAACAGTATTTATATAGTTCTGGTCTTGGAGGAGTGGAACAATTTGATAAAAATACTATTTATACTTTTACTTCAAATATTTTTTTAATGCATTCCATGGGATTACATAGCTCCTTAAGCTGGAATTTTCCAAGTTGGAGTATCAGTACTGAGTTTTTTGCTTATATAGCATTTTACCTTTTAACTATTTCTGTCGATAAAGCAAAAAACATGTTTGTTCCTTCGGTCGTTATCATTGGCTGTTATACTCTTTTGCATCAACTGAATAGACATGACCTAGATATAACTTATGATTTTGGCGCCATTCGTTGTTTAGGAGCCTTTTATCTAGGTGTTTTAACGTTTAGGCTTAAAGTATATTTTGCAAATATCAAATTAAAGTTTTTATCTATTAATGTTTTTGAAGTGATGATAGTATCTTTTGTTATTTTAGTTGTCACAATGTCTGGTGAGCATTATCTTTATTTGTATTGTTGTTTAATTGCTTTTGCTTGCTCGATTCTGATTTTTTCTAATTCACAAAGTGGTTTGTTGGGGCACTTTTTGACATTAAAGTTATCAAGAAATATTGGTAAGTGGTCTTATTCAATCTATTTGCTCCATGCGATAGTCTTAGGTGGAATATCTAATGTGCTCGAGTATGTTTTTAATATATCACCGAATGAACCTCAGGGTATTCTCTCTTTAGTAATAAATACATTAGTTTTATTGGTTACTATTACTTTGTCAAAATACTCATATAAATATATTGAAAAAATATACAAGGATAAAGTAAAGCTGAAACTCAATAAATATTATCAAAGAAAACAGAGAACATTTTACTAAATGGCTAGGTAATGTTGCATGATAAAATCAAAAAAACAAATTAACTACTTTGATCGTAATTATATCAATGAACTTAGAGGAGCTTCAATTCTCCGAGTTATGATGGTGCACTTAGGCTTATCATGGTTTTATATGCCTTATTCGAGTTATATTGGAGCTTTATTACCCTTATTGTTTTTTGTCTCTGGTGCCGTATCCTTTTTTAGCTATCATCGCGCTTCATCAACAATTACATTCGTATATAAACGTCTAGTTAGTATCATCATCCCATATTACTTACTTGTATTTCTAGTGTTTATTTTAAGTCTTTTGGCTGAAAATTGGCAGATAATTAACTTGGGAAATTGGTTAGTTATTGCACCTGACACGAGTAACCTACCATTCTCTCTTGGGCAAGTGTGGTTTTTGCAGTCACTAGTTCTTATTACCTTGATAACCTTGCCAGTATATTATTTAACCAGAATACATGTTAACTTCTTGTTATTATATGCGCTGTTCTCGCTAACGTTAATTGCGGCAAATACATTTTGGGGAATACATGAACATTTTATTTTTTTTGAAAAAATTGACTTGTATTTGGCATTTTCAAATAGCTATTTTTGTATGCTTGGTGCTTTATATTTTAGCTATCAAGAAAAAATAAAGAGCCGTACACTCTTTATTTGCTCACTACTTATGATTATTAGTGGTCTAAGCTTGAACTCACAAACATTTGATTTTTCATTAGGGCGCCATATGGAGAGCCCTGATGTGATCTATTTATTATGCTCTACTGGTACGATAGGCATATTATTATCATACAAAAAAGCACTACAGTTTTTTTTAGATAGGTTAAGTCATTTAAAGTATCTTCTACTTTATTGCAGTAAGCATACATATTCTATCTATTTATTACACACACTTGTTTTAGGGGGGGTAGAGGCACTTATGTTTAAAGAACAATTGACAGGGAACTTTTCACTAGCCATTTTGAAGATGCTATTAGTGATCATTTTAACGTTATTCGTTGCACCTATATATAGTCAATTTTCAAATTTCTTCTTAAAGATGTTTAAGCAAATAGGGCTAGATCGTTCATGTGCTAATATCTCTGAAAAATAAGAGTCTCTTTATTTTTTGTCATATTCATTGTTCTTTACTAAAACTATATATTTACCTATAAATGGAATTATTGATAATTTGTTGAATATATCAATAATTTCACTTCTGTGTTTATAAAGGCTTAATTTGTAAATACTAAGAGTGAACACTAAATATATTACACAGTAAGATATTGCTAAATAGAAAAAAGAAAATAGAGCGTTATCTGGAGCAAAAATAATCAACCAATGGGTTATTAATAATGAAGTGTACGCTCCAATAATGGAAGGTAGTAATAGTATTAGTAGGTTTTTTATTGAATATTGAATGAAATACACGGTCATTAAGGTTAGAAATATTAAAAAACTCAAAAGTAAATAAGTTCTATGTAATGCAAAGTCTTCTACCGACTGGCCTGGAAACATAAGCAAAATAACAACAAGTAATATCATCGTTACCGCATCAAAGATAAATATTTCTTTAACTTTTGCTAAAGCCACAAGAGCAGTTTCAAATAAATGATTTATGCTTGTTAGTAAAACAGCAGGGCCTAAAATACTCATTAAGTTGTATGTATCTACCCACTTCTCTCCTAATAAAAAATCAACAATAAGGTTTGGAAAATACAGAGTAAATAGAGAGAGAGGAAAAATAAGCAAGAAGGTCAATAACATGGACATACTAAACCTGTATCTAAATAATTCAGCGTTATTTTTTGACTCAGCTAATGCGGCCAGTATAGGTTCTGATGCAGGGATTACAATATCATTCGCAGGAATATAGGCAATATGCTTGCTCATATGATAACGACCAAGGTTGACTACACCAAATAACTTTGAAATTAATAATGTATCTACTTGTGAACGCGTGAATCCAAAGATCCCTTTTAATAACATCCATTTTGAAAAAATCCATTGCTCTTTAAATCGGGCTTTACCTATGGTTGGTTTGTATGGTGCTATAACATAAGAGCCTAATACAGCAAATGAAATAGAGGCAATGTCACCTGCCACTATTGCCCAAAATGATTGCTCAAAAATAAGAACAAATAAAACTATAGAAAAAGAAAACAGTTTGCGAAAAGCTTCTAATTTAGCAAAAGCTTTAAACTCTATGTTCTTTTTAAGGATGTATAGCTTTGGGGATGTAAAAGCGCCTATTGGTAAGATTAGGCTTGATATCCATAATGGCCAAGTTAGTAAAGGTTCTTCATAAAAGTTACTAATAAAAGGTACACAGATTATGAATAGTACCCATAAAGAAAATTTTGTTAATAGATCAAGAGTGAACGCGGTGTTTAGATCATTGTAATCAACGTCCTTTTTTTGAATAATATATTGCTCACTGCCTGTTTGTGTCAATATCTCAAAAAAAAGTCCAACTAAAGTAACTATCGCTACAATACCAAAATCTTCAGGTATTAATATTCTAGCTAGTATCATAGTACTAATTAAGCCAATACTTCTTTGAAAAAGCCTCAAGAAAAGCATTAATAGAGAGCTTTTTATGGCTTTGTTTGCAACATTAGTCATTTTTATATTCGCCCCGCATGTTAGTTAATTTTTGAAAAACAAATTTTGAAAAAAGCGTAGGGTATGTAAAGTATTTGTATGGGCGATACAGAAAAGTATTTCCTTATTTTTATTTTTAGTAAATAGTTTTTAAAGTTAGAAGAGTGCACTGGCAATTGATCTATTTTATTTTGTTTACCTAAATGATAAAAAATTTCTTGCTGTATATGCCTTATTGCATAACGTTTATATCGATTATGTAGCATTTGTATGTTTTTAAGTGATAAACCTACCCGCGGAATGACTGGGCCAGTTAAAGATATTACTTGGACTTTTCCTTGTTTATCTGATGTGTTATGCCACTCTTGTAATATGTAACTAACAACAGAGTCATCACCGATAAACCCAATAGGTATTCTAAAATTATTTTTTCTTACTGTTTTTATAAACTCAGATGTAACACCATAGCCATTTCCAGAAATTAACTGCAAAGAACCCAAAAATGCTCTTAAGTTTTCAGAAACGCCTATTGGCAAACAAGCAACTCCCCAATATTCGTCCTGTTTCCAGTTCTTTTCTATAAAATCTAAAGAATACGCAGGTAGCCAATTGTCTCCATCCATGAAAAAGTGATTACAGTCTAAATTAATATCGCTGTAAACATATTCGTTCCATGCATTCGATTTATCACCAAGTTTAATTTCTAATAACTTTACTTGAGGGTAATTGTCAGAAAAGGTCTTAACTATTTGGCTTGTATTGTCCGTGGTACCGTTTACTACGACAGTTATCTCTAATCTTTCAGGCGTTGAGCTAGAATTAATAGCACTTTGTAAGCATCGTTCTATATTTTCTTCTTCATTGTAAGCAAATATACAAATACCAATTTTTGATAATTGTGTCATGTTGATCCTTATTTATTATCCAGGTAGGACATCATACAAATTAGCATAATATCGATTCATATTTTTTATAGTGAAATTGCAATCGTATTGTGAGAATGAAGCTTGGGAGCATTCATGGAGTAGCAATTTATTATTCATTAATTGGAGTATGGCGTCTCCAAACTTATTTGCATCATTGTTTGGTGTAACAAAACCGTTTTTTCTATTGAATATTATTTCTGGGTTGCCACCAGCATCCGTTACCACACAAGGCTTACCTAATGACATTGCTTCTAGCAGAGTCATAGAAGTGCCTTCACTAAATGATGACAATAGGTATATATCCATTAGGGCTAAGTAGTTTTTAGGTTTTGTTTGATAACCTGTCAAAATTACTTTCATTTGTATATCTAGCTTCTTAATGCAACTTTCTATATTTTCGCGTTCTTCCCCATCACCAACAATAATTAAGGTGGTATTAGGTTGCTCTTCAAGTACTAAAGAAAATGCTTTGAGCATCATTGTATGGTTCTTGATCGGATCAAATCGGGCAATCGTTCCGAGTACCATGTGATCGTCAGGTATTGAAAGCTCAGTCCTAAGCAGATCAACATCAGGTTGCTCAAATTGTAAAGGAGCAATACCGTTGTATATAACATCTATTGATTTTTCAGGAATGTTTTCAAATTCAATGAGTGCTTGTTTTGTAGCTTTTGAAATCGCGGTTACTTGATCGGTAAATAAATTTAATAGTGGGTTTACTAGCTTTCTTTTCCACGTACTTGAGTCAGGATAAAATCGCCCATGTTCAGTAAAAATGACTTTAGTTTTAGTGAATACTGCTGTGATAACGCCGTATACCCATGGTGTATATTGGTGGCAATGAATAATGTCGACGTTATTGGCTTTAATTGTTTGGCGAATTTTTTTGATTAAGTTTATGTCGAAACCGGATTGGCGGTTCAATTCAAAAAACTCTATACCACTACTTTGAAGTTCTTTTGCAAAAGGGCCTAGAGGTGATTCGATGCAGAGGATAGACATTTTAAATTGATTTTGGTCACAACCGTCAATAATGTTTTTAATTACCATTTCTGTACCACCAATCCGCATGTCATAAGTAATGTGCATAATATGGGTTTGTTTCATTTTATTATACCTTGTTCATATACTTGTCCCACCACATTTGAAACATTAACATGCTCCATAATACTGTAGCGTGATCTTTCTTTTCTGTTTTATGCTCATGCCACAATTTTGCTATTTGCTCTGGCTTGAAAAACCGAGATAGGCCATCAGTTCTGTTTAACAGGCGTTCTTCGGTTAT
>Ga0209826_1003237_pt1 | contig 10338 bp, 8 predicted proteins | sample GOMGulsemesocosm_5_FD_184637 | JGI IMG/M metagenome (GOLD analysis project Ga0209826, IMG submission 184637) | Methane-oxidizing microbial communities from mesocosms in the Gulf of Mexico - GOM15C Gulf of Mexico (SPAdes) (version 2) | ecosystem: Environmental > Aquatic > Marine > Cold seeps...
TTGTACTTTTTAAAATTCGGCATACTAAAGTCCTTTATTGATACCGGATTTTATCAAAAAACGTCTGTTTTTTGGAGTTTTTCTACAGCCTCAACGCCCGGTATACGTAAATCCGATTTGAGTAGAGCTTTACGAGCGAGTCTCTAAATAAGATCGTTGCGAGCTGTAGGCCTGAGCGCTAAATCTGGATAGTGCCGCTACAACTCCGGAAAACTACAGAGCCTAAAACTTCGGGAGGATTGATCAACACGGCCAAAGAAAGTTACCAATCTTAATGAACGTCTAGGCGGTGGCCAACAGTTTGACGCCACAGCTTCATGCTCCAACTCGGATCCTCTGAGCCCTTCAAGGGGTGTGGTGTTTCAATTAGTGGTTTGGGTCTGTTTGGATAACGCAGCAGTTGAGTGCTCTTTCGGTAGGCTGAAACGCGATTAGGCTTCTAAAGTTCGTCTGCCAACTAGAGAGTAGATAACAAAGGATGTGAAAGCTTACATTAAGTGCGATAAATTGAATCAGCTGCACTCAGCGAACAACGATCTGTAGCCGATTCTATTTGAAATTCATCAACGAAAAGGGTCCGGCTTTGTTGACTAGAACAGGTTACCAGCACTTGATAAAACGGACCTCTCTATTGACATTACAACAGTTAGTCGATTTAGCGGGTCGACATGACTGATGAGTAAGCCCCCAAAAAAACCAAAGATCAATCTATTTGATTGTCCCTTTTAAACCTTCTAACCTTCGCTCGCATATTCTTCATGGGTGAATATGTGTTGAACTGAATCATCCTTCCAAGACTATATTTTTTATACCAGCTATCGCCATAGAGACTTTGATTATCTAGGGATTCTACAAGTAATAAAATATCAGCAGTCGTTAGTTTAAACTCGACAATAAGATCGCTATATGACCAATTTCGACGCTGTAGCTGAAAATTCTGCGCGAGCCTACCTAGCTCACTCCACTTATAGCCAGTCTCAGGAAAATCAATATTATGATCATTCGATTTCAAGTTGTGCCATTTCAAAACCAGTCGACCCCAGCCAATAAGATAAGCCAGCGTGTCCCCAACACTAATTTTCGTGCCCTTCACGTTGCCTTCAATGCCAGTGATTCGTGAATACTCTTCTGGAATTGACGAATAATCCTCAAGTATTTTGTCAAAAGCCATTTTGATTGCTTGATATAAGTCGTCCCTATTTTCAGCGATTGATGACATCATATTCTCCATTCAAATTTCTTGACCGCAACAGACAAATCTTTAGTAATTATACTGAGGCCACCCGGAGTTCAATCTGCATCCAACCCCCATAACTGTGAAATCAAAGCATAACCTTTAGGGTCGTATTTTCTCAATCTCTCTTTGTCAAAGGGGTAGTAGCTTGCGCCTACAAAAACCATCGACGATAGATCGGCGAAATATTCCAATTGATTGGTTGATGCATATGCTGGACTCACTGTTCGACCCTTGTGATCTTTTACAGAAAGATACAGGCTTGCTTGACGAGACATCATCCAGGCATCAAAGATAGGACTATATTTTGAAGGCCAATTGAGCAAATGCCATGCGTGTGCAAGCTCATGACACAGTGGTTGGTGAGTCCATAATTCCCCGTGGTATAGGAAGTTATCTACGCTATAAATGACAATGGAGTTATCCCATTTTTTATCGTAGAGCGAGTACTGCTTCACGCCTCCTTTGGACACATAGCGCAAGCCGCTGTCTTCACCACCTAAAGACGAGCGTTCACCAAGCATAACGTAGTAATTTACGGCTTTCAGCTGAGCATGGCTACTTGAAGGCAGCTTGGAAAACACGTAGTCAAGTGCATCCTCTAGTTTTCTAACAGCCCTTTTTTGTAACTTTAAATCATCAGGATTATCTGGTGTCTCGAAAAAAATGGAGTAATGACTATCTCCATCAGTGTAATTGCGTATAGGGTATCGATAATTGACACGTCTATCTTTGTGTATCTTTATCGCGACCTTTTCAGCCACTCTGTTTTTGCAAGATCGTATATCATCAGTAAAACTCTTTTTCCCGTCATTTCCTACACAGGAATAAATCTCAGCTTGCAGTATTGCTGAATATGATAAGAGTAGTGACAACAAAATCCGTGAAAATACAGTGCTCACAATCTATCATTCCCCCATTGCATCATGCTCTCAATCGTATGTTCAAGAACGTATTCGCGTGGTGCGAGTATACCCTGTCTATTCGAAGTGTTGTTGTCAAAAAAATTGACCACTGCCTAGAAAGAACTATGGTGTCACTTTTTTAGTTTTACTCCGAGTAGTCCCAACGTTATACGTGCACTGCCTAAGTTGGCTGTACTAGCTGGCTATCGTTTCAGTCGTTTTCCGCTCTGCCTCAGAATAATGTCGACCCCCTCACGTCGGAACTCATTCTTCCTTAAAGTTCTAGAAATGCGTTCCATCGTCGCATTTTCCCAACAAACTCCTCGTCGACGCATGCTTTGCCTAATTTGAAAGCACCATTGGCTTTGTCCAAATTTTGGACTCGAACAATAACCTCTTTGATCGAGGTTAGGCATGACTTCAGGAGGCCTGACTCCTAGCTCCTGCGTCATTGTCAGCGCCCTTGCGGCTAATTGACCGCCTGCTGAGCAGGATATTAACCAGTCTAATGGTCTTATATCAAGATACCCTCCAAAAGAAGCTATACTCTTCGTGGAAGCCGTATAGCTAGCAGTAAATCGACATCTCCCATCACTCAGTGGCTTCGCGGCTGCCTATTCGCCTCCATTGAGGCCCAGATGAAACGTTAATCAACGTCAACAGTTGAACTTAATCATTTTGATTGTGGTCGAACTTGAATGTTTTATTACTCAAGGCTCATGTAGCAATTAATACGGATTAACCCATGACACTCAAAGTACGCTTATTCACCGGTTTCGGCACCGTTCTTCTGATGATGCTCGCACTGACCATGGTTGGCATTCAACAAGTTAATCAGATCGACCTATCTCTCACCGAGATTACCGATGTAAACTCTGTAAAACAGCGTTATGCCATCAATTTTCGCGGTAGCGTCCACGATAGAGCCATTGCCATTCGCGACCTAGTGCTTGTCGACCCAATTGAGCTGAGCCCAGTCATCGAAGAAATCCGGATGCTCGAAAACTTCTATCAGGATTCGGCTGTAGAGCTCGATAAGATCATAGCCTCTAATATGGAAGCCTACGATACCGAGCGAGAAATTCTCCACAAAATAAAAGCCATTGAAAAAACCACACTGCCAATGATCGAACAGATTATTACCGCCAAGCGCAATGGTGATCTCGAACAAGCAACGAATGTGCTTTTGCAACAGGCTCGTCCTCAATTCATCAATTGGCTGGCCACTATCAATCAGTTTATTGATTACCAAGAAGCAGCTAACAAAAAGACCACTGAAGAAATTCGCACGGTTACCGGTAGCTTTCAAAATTGGATGATTGCATTGACTGCCATCGCCACAGCATTGGGCGTCGTAGTGGCCTATATTATCAGTCAAAAAGTACAACAATCCGTCGGCGGCGAACCTCAGAAAGCCGCTTTAGTCGTCGCTGAAATGGCCAAAGGTGATCTATCCGGCACCATTGAAACGACCGCGCCTAATAGCATCATGGCCTCTGTGGAAATCATGCAAAATCAACTGCGGTTGACCGTCAACAACATCGCCACCTCGGCGGATGAGTTAACGCAGAGGGCTGAAGGCCTTTCTACAAGTTCTAAACACGCCTTAGCTGCTGCGGATCAACAGGTAGCGCACACCACTGACGCCGTCAGTAATTTAGAGTCTATGAGCAGCAGTATTCGCAACGTTGCGGACACTATGCACCAAGCCGAAGAAAACTCCAACGTTACAGCAAAATTATCTCAACAAGGAAGCGAGGCGGTACAGAAGGTAGCCCAAGAAATTGAAGAAATTTCAGCAACCACCAAAGCCACCGTTGAACAAGTCAACATTTTGAATGACCGGGCGCGGGAAATTGGCGATATAGTTAATGTGATTCGCGGCATTTCGGAGCAGACTAACCTACTGGCTCTGAACGCCGCAATTGAAGCTGCCCGCGCTGGAGAGTCTGGTCGTGGGTTTGCCGTTGTCGCAGATGAAGTTCGACAACTCGCCCAGCGCACCGGCGATGCCACCGGCGAAATCGAACAGATGATAAATCAGGTCCAAGAAAATACTCAAGCCTCGGTGCAAGCCATGCAAAGAACCGTTCCTAAAGTCGATAACGGACTGTTACTTACCCGCGAAGCCAATGAACTACTCAGTGAAATTAAGAGGCAGGCGGACGACTCATTGGCCAAAGTTCTCGAAGTGGTCCAAGCGACAAATAGTCAGGTTGAAACCGTAAATAGCACCGTCAAAGGCGTTCAAGAAATTGCTCAAATGTCGAAAAATGCAAGTGTGTCATTGCGCAATAATGCAGAGGAGGCTACAGCGCTGGAACAAATTTCCAGTAAACTAAAGCAAGATATCAACTATTTTTCTGTTGGTTGATTAGACCCGTGAAAAATGGCAGCTTTAGACCGATGACGTTGAAGAACAAATTGGCCTCTTCTCTGCCGAAGGGAAGATAACCGATTTCATCAATTATCATCAGCTTTTGGGCCATAACACTACGCTTCAAAGTTGCCAATAAAGGCGTGACGAAGCTTTGCTTTAAGTAGGAATTGAATCGCTCCACCTTCCCCTTTGTTTTAGCCCGATAGAGGCGGCACGCTCTTGGAACATAGCCGTAGCTTGTGGCTTGATCCAACAGTGCTGGGTTCCATTGATGCTCTCCCTCGCCGTAGGCATTACGTTGAATCATGATGCACTTAGCGTTATCAAACAGTAGCTCTTTGGGCACGCCACCAAAGCACTCAAGCGCCTCTCTAATCCCTTCAAGCCAGTCTTCCTGTTTCTCAGTTTTGGAGAATCTAACATAGCTTGCGCGGCTGTAACCAAGCGCCGCTACAAATGCCTTGAGCGAATTGCGGCCACGCCTAATCGTGTTGAAACCAACTTGTAATTGAACGCCTGGATCAGTTTCAAATCGCACCAGCGGGTCATTCTTTCCCGACTTAAATTTTCGGATGTAGACTTTAATGGTTGATATCCCACCTTGGTAACTCAAGCCTAGAATCTTTCTATGTAAGACCGTTGCCGGTATCCAGTGTGGTCTTACGGCCTCGATGCGATCAAGCAAATACGGTTTAAAAGTGTCGAGGATCGACGGTTTTGGCTGCCGTTCTTTGTATGTTGGCACTTTAACTGGCTGCCGTAGGTAGTGCCTGACGGTGTTTCTCGATACGCCAAGCGAGCGTGCAATTGAACGTATGCTATGGCCTTGCCGATGTAGAACGTGAATTTCCACTAGTATCTCCTGAGTTATCATCACCACCATTCTGTTGTAGGTATGGCGGCTATTTTTCCTCAGATGGGTCAATTTTCGATTGTCGCTAGTGGGTCAGTTTTACATTACCGTTAACATCTATCCATACCCAATACATTGGGCCGAAAATTCAATCCCGAGAAGCCAAATAAAATTTGGTGCGGTGATGTCACGTATGTCTGGACGGGCTCGCGCTGGCTGTATCTTGCGGTTGTCATAGACCTATTTTCCAGGCGCGTCGTGGGCTTTTCCACATCAAACAGCCCGAGTAGTGAGGTGACGAAAAAGGCACTAAGGATAGCTTATTAAAGCCGAGGAAAACCCAAAGGCCTGCTATTCCATAGCAATCAAGGCGGCCATTACACCAGCAAAACATATCGACAATTATTATGGCGTAGCGGGATACGGCAAAGCCTTAGCCGCCAAAGAAACTGCTGGGACAATGCACCCACCGAACGATTTTTTAGGAGTTTTAAAACCGAGTGGATGCCAAGAGCAGGACATTTCTCATTTGCTGCTGGCGTCAGCGTGATCACGCAATACATTACCGGCTATTACAACCGCTACCGGCCGCACCAGCATAACGGCGGACTATCGCCATTAGCCGCCGAAGCAGAATACTAGAAAACTTATAAGGGTGGCCAGTTTTAGTTGACCACTACAGATATCACCTCTCATCAGGCGACAAAATTTGGTGTGTCACTACACCAGGGATGTAAATCAATATTCTTCAATGTCCTAACTCCACTTAATTGAACAACCCATGCTAGGCTTTTGTTTCTGCGGGCCTTTACCGGTTCTCGCGATCTGCTTCATCGCATTCACCAATTCTTTTTTCCGGTTAAGGGGATTTCCCATTCCGGCGTCATCAATTCGACCCCTATATTGAAGCTCACCATCTTTGTTAAATCCAAAAAAATCAGGGGTACATACTGCACCGTAAGCTTTGCCGACAGCTTGGTTCTCATCGACTAAATAGGGAAAAGTAAAACCCTTCTCGTTGACATAACGCTTCATAAAAGGCGGGCTATCGATTTGCACATGTTGGTAGTTGTTTGACATAACCGCCAAAACACCAATCCCATCGGACTGAAGCTCTCTAACATCTTCCACCAGTCTATCTGCAATTTCTTGAACATAGGGACAATGATTGCAAATGAACATTATCAGCAAACCATTCTTTCCAATTTCTTCAGACATGGTAAAGGAATGGCCATCGGGATCTTTTAATGTGAAATCCTGTGCCTTCCAACCAAAATCGCAAATAGGTGTATCTATCAACATGGAAAAACTTCCAACTTTTTAGACCTTATGAACAGAGGCTCTATGAGCATTCGACTATTTAGCAGACCAGGCATTCGGGGTAAACGCATCATCAAGGACAGTTTTCGCAATGTGATTAGTGTAGTTCGACATTACTTTTAAACTTGTTCCAAGAATAACTTCCAGTGCCGTTTCTCGGGTGTACCCTGCTGACAGTAACGCCTCAATGTCTGTATCAGTCGGCCAGCCACGTTTCTCATTGATTGCAATTGCAAACAAACGTAACGCTTCAAGCTTTTCATCCGCTATTGGAGTGCCGACACGAAGCGCCTCAATCACGTCCGCCTTGACACCAGCGCCTTGTGAAATTGAAGTGTGCGCGGCCATGCAATAGGTGCATTCATTCAAGCGATTGTTTGTCAGCAAGATGATTTGGCGCTCGGTTTCAGATAGATTCGTTTTACCGAAAATACCGGCCAACGTCAGATAACCTTCGAGTAATACAGGGGATTCGGCCATATTACCCAACAAGTTAGGGACAAAGCCGAAAGCAGCTTTAGCAGATTCCATAAAGGGCTTTGCAGCAGGGACTGCGGTTTCTATCGTGTGCGTAGTGAATGTCGCCATTGTTGTATTCCTTCGGTAAACAATGCTTGTTTAAACTGATCGGTACAAACTAAGACAAAGAGTGTACCGGGTGGTGGTACGCAAGACTAACCTTGTCTGTACCAATTGGTCAACACTTTTTAATGGGACTAAATCTGAGAGAAATTTAGCTAATTAAATCTACGGCTTGAGCTCTGATAGCCTTCAAACTTTCGTAATCATATGCCCCTCTTGAAAGCACGCGCAGGCCAACAAGCAGCGCGAATAGCCCCTTCGAAGTGATATCTGGGTTGATTTCGGATGGGATTACGCCTGACGTTTGCCCGAGTTCAATTTGAGCTTTGAAAAACGATACAACCTCTTTAAATCCTTTAGTTACTGTGCCTTTCGTATCTTTATCGTGGTTTGGCAGATCAAGTGCGGTGTTAACTAAGAAGCAACCCTTTAGCTCTTTGTCGGATAGTGATTGCCCAACAAGCTCATCGAAAATTTTGGTGATAGCAGTAACTGGGTCATTCATTGCTGATAGATCGGCAAAAAACTGTTTACGCTGCTCACGATCGTATTTTAGTAGGCTTTCTGTAAAGAGCTTTTTCTTACTTCCAAACGCATTGTAAAAACTGCCTTTGTTGATCCCCATTGCATTCATTAAGTCCGCTAGCGAAGTGGCCTCATAGCCTTTCGCCCAAAAGACCTGTGTCGCACGATCAATCGCTTGATCGGTATCGAATGATTTTTCCCAAGGCATAACAAATCCTACTCATATTAATTGATAACATTTTGTGTTTGTACCATTTGGTACAAACTAAGTCAAATTCCCAACACTAGTACTTTCGACGGATTCATCTGCGCCACTTACCTACCATGCTTGAAATCAGCTAGGAGCTTAACGAATGAGAACTATTATGACGCAGAAGGCTCATGACTCTACTATATTTCAGAAAAGCGACGCTGCGTCTCTTTTGGCACCACCCCCATGATGATGGGTTAGTCGACTTTCAGAAATAAAACGCCGGATTCGTCAGCGCGAGGAGGGGTAATGATCGCGGCAACCGTTAGATCTTTTTCATCATGGGGGGACATCACCGAAGGTTGAATAGGTCGTCATTAGACTTGGAATGCTGCGAAACGCGGAGCGTATGGCTTCCTTAGCATTTGCTATTTTGTCCGGTAATGTCCTTCTTCATCAAGATAGGAAGTCATCTATGTTAGATGCCCTAACCATGAGATCACCACCTAAACCACCACCAACTAGTAGAACGATAGACCATGGTAATTGGCTATCAAGCAATACTCGAAAATAGCGGCACCTGATCATTTGTGCAACACGATACCTACGGGCATTGTGCTCTTAACTCCAAATACGCTAATTAGTAAGCTATTAGACCTCCGGAAACTGAAACTCTCCACAGTCATTAATCCGAATATCTTTCAAATCCACGCCATTCTTTTCTAGCGCCATCAGGAGCTGTACAAAACAAAGGTCGTAGGGCCTTATCGGTATATGGCCATTGTACTTCCTGCTAATGCTGTTTCGACCAACACTGCTGTCTTCGTGTAACACTAATTTCGCAAGGATTCCCCAGTAGCGATTTTTTGAACGCGCGTTGCGTGCAGCGCTGTGATTCGGGTCACACATGTCCAACTGATCTAACACCTTGATGGAGATTATCTTGTAAATACTTGTTTGGTATTTCTTAATCTCATTGTCTGTTGGTCAAACCCAATCTTTGAATAGTTTCACACTTTAGTCAGGCAAAGAATCTGATGTTTCTAGACCCACTTTCTGCTCAGAGAATCTATGCGTGTCAGCTTGCGATCGACAGTGTTTTTACTGGTGCTACCCACGTCCCGACGATGCCTGCTAGAACTTCCCCCAGAGCGCCCCAAGGGTGAAGGTCAACGCAACTGCCTAACACACGATACGCTTCCGTTCTACTAAGTCCATTCACTAGGCCACTCAGCAAGTCCTTAATAACAGCATGTTCTTTTGCCAACATCAGCCTCAGCCAGTGACCGCAAGGGCTTTCAATAACGCTTTCGTCTAAACGTACTCCACGCCCGTAAGATGCTGTAAGAGCACTTACTTTTCGATCGCTTTTCGTAGCGGTTACAGCGCGGTGACCAGCACCTTTAGCTCGAGCTTCTTCATCACGCTCCAAGAGTCGAGTTTTTGGGCACCACCCATTACGTTGATTTTGAGGAGCCCTGACGCGGGAGTCAACGCAGGCGCGGAAGAATAGTCGATAATATCTCCCATTGTTTGCGACACTTCAACATGATGCTTCGCTAGGTGAGCAGCAATAGTCAGATCGCGAGGCAGGCTCATTCCCTTTATGAGAAAAGTCATACTCATTCGCTTACGATTTTGGTTGGTTCAGATGCAGTGTGATAGCTGTGATTATTCAAAGTCTCCATTGTCTTATGCAAGACTTTCATACGCTCTGCGCCGGTATCACCGATCTTAAGGTTTCGTGTTTCGCCAATGCGAAGCCCCATATTAATGGCCACCAAAATAAACGTTTGGTAGCGAAGTTCGCGGGTTCATTGATAACTCGTTCAATCTCCTTGAGGGTGAGTACGTCAGGGAGAGGCTTCGTTTGAGGCGGCTTTACGATATCCACCCATTTCCACTCCTCAGCCAATACATGCTTATAGAAAACTGCAGGCCATTGCGATCGACCTTTACCGTGCTCCACGAATGGATTCTGACGAGAGTAGACATCAATGATGTTATCGACCTTGTCTTGGCGACGCAATGGATTAACAAGTTGGAGGTACAGTGATTCGAACTTTTTACTGTGCCTTTTTCATGAGATAATTCCTCTAGTGGTCGCACTCGCGCATGAGTACGTAGAGAAATTATCGTTGATGAATCAGATTTTTTTTGAATTTTGTCGCGTAGCGGCTTCATTCAACAAAGTTAACAAGAGTTGTAATGTCGCGCCCCGTGGTTATTTTTCCGGCGTCCAAATTTTCGTCAGGCACGCCGAACCTGTTTATCCAAACGGTGGGGTACCCGAACCAGCTTGCGCCAACCGCATCCCATGCACCAAAGGCGGCAAAGGCGGCAAAGGCG
>Ga0209826_1003241_pt1 | contig 10326 bp, 10 predicted proteins | sample GOMGulsemesocosm_5_FD_184637 | JGI IMG/M metagenome (GOLD analysis project Ga0209826, IMG submission 184637) | Methane-oxidizing microbial communities from mesocosms in the Gulf of Mexico - GOM15C Gulf of Mexico (SPAdes) (version 2) | ecosystem: Environmental > Aquatic > Marine > Cold seeps...
TAGTAATGGAAGCTTAGATGAATCCCCCAGCTATGCGCCAAATGGTAGTATGATTTTGTATTCAACCAGTGATGGTTTGAAAACTATATTAGCTGCTGTATCATCTGATGGTAAAGTACATCAGAAGTTACGCCTTCAAGGCGGGGATGTTAGAGAACCAGCTTGGTCACCTTTTAAACAATATTAGAGGAAAATGAATACATGAAAACATATCAAAAATTATTGGCGAGTCTCTGTTTATCATCTGCGTTAGCAGGTTGTAGTCTGTTAGGTGGTGATGAGCAAACGGGTGGGAATGGCGCTATTGATGGCACCAACGGCACTAATGGTGGTGCAAGTACCAGTGGTTTAAGTGAGGGTAATAACTTTACTGGACACCCTTTAGATAACCCAGCGAGTGCTTTATCAACAAAAGTGATTTACTTTGCTTTTGATAGCCATGCTGTTGAGCCTCAGTATGAAGCAGTCTTAGCCGCACACGGTGCGTACCTAGCAGCAAATGCGGGTGTTGCTGTTATTGTTGAAGGTCATGCCGATGAACGCGGTTCGCGTGAATACAACGTGGCTTTGAGTGAAAAACGTGCAAAAACAGTACAAAACTTATTATCATTACAGGGCGCATCTGGAAATCAAACAGAAGCTGTTGCTCTAGGTGAAGAAAAACCTGTTGTGTTAGGTCATAACGAAGAGTCTTGGCGTTTAAACCGCCGTGTTGAACTGATTTACCCAGCACATTGATTTTTAAAAAAATAACGGGGCAGCTTGCTGCTCTGGCACTACTTAGTGGGGCTGCTTCGGCAGCCCTACCACCAGTAGTTGATGGGAACTCTCAGCCTGTAGTTGCTACCGCAGCACCCTCTAACTTATTAGGGATGTATAAACGGCTGGAGCAGTTGCAGAATGATGTACGGCAAATGCGCGGTCAGCTTGAAGAGCAAGCATACTTGATTAATAATTTGAAAAAGCGTCAGCGTGACTTGTATTTAGATACTGATGGGCGTCTTCAGCAATTGGAAGCATCTGCTATAAAACAGCCTTTGCCTTTAGTAAAACCCAGTAACTCTACGACAAGTACCGCTCCAGCAAGCAGTATACCGACGAAACCTCAGTCACTTGATTCAGATAAGGCAGTTTACGATAAAGCTTTCTCCGGTATACGGGCAGGGCACTACCAGCAAGCCATTGATGATTTTTCAGCGTTTGTGAGTAGTTACCCTACGAGTATTTATTTGGCTAATGCTTACTACTGGTTGGCTGAGGCGAGTTATGTGAATCGTGATTTCACACGTGCGCTTGATGAGTTTAATAAAGTGCTAACACAATTTCCTCAGCACGCTAAAGCGAAAGGTGCGCTATTGAAAATTGGTTTTATTCAATACGAGAATAAGCAGTGGCAACAAGCAAGGAAGAGCTTACAGCAAGTGACGGTTAACTACCCGGGTACAACGGTGGCTAGTTTAGCGACAAAAAGGCTTGAACGTATGAAGCAAGAAAAGCACTGAGCGATATATTTTTGATGAAGAAGAATAGTTTACGAATTACCGAAATTTTTTACTCTTTACAGGGCGAAGGTAAAACGATGGGCTTGCCCACTACGTTTATTCGGCTAACCGGCTGTCCCTTACGATGCGGATACTGTGATACCGAATATGCTTTTCACGGTGGCCAAGAGCGCGAGATTAGTGACATTATCGAAGAAGTTGAATCTATTGGTGCAACGTATATTAATGTTACTGGTGGTGAACCCTTAGCGCAAAAGCGAGTGCATGATTTAATGCAACAGCTCTGTGAATTAGGCTACAAAGTTTCACTTGAAACGAGCGGTGCCTTAGATGTATCGAACGTAGACTCACGAGTCGTTAAGGTGTTGGATGTGAAAACGCCGGGTTCGAAAGAAGAGGCCAGAAATAAGTCACAGAACTACGCGTTTCTAACTGAAGCCGACCAAGTTAAATATGTTATTTGTGATCGTGATGACTTCTTATGGTCGAAAGAACATATGTATCAGCATGAGCTGCAAGATAAGTGTGAGGTTTTGTTTTCCCCAGTTCAAGGTCAATTGGCAGCAGTCGATTTGGCAGGCTGGATTTTGGAGGAAAAACTATCGGTGCGATTCCAAATTCAGCTTCATAAATACTTATGGGGCGACGAGCCCGGTAAATAATCGGTCTCAATAATAGATTGAATTAATGATGAAAAAGAAAGCCGTTGTATTAGTCTCAGGTGGTCTAGACTCCGCCACTGTATTGGCCATTGCCGAAGAGCAAGGTTACGAGTGTTATGCGTTGAGTTTTGATTACGGGCAGAGGCATAACTCTGAATTAAAGGCCGCTGAAAAGCTGGCAAAAAAATACGCCGTTAGCGAGCATAAAACGATAACGTTGGGAATGGGGGAGTTTGGTGGCTCAGCGCTAACCGATGACGGTATTGATGTGCCAACGGACCAAGTTAAGGGAATTCCTGTTACCTATGTGCCAGCACGAAATACCGTGTTTTTATCGATTGCTTTGGGCTGGGCGGAAGTGCTGGAGGCTTGGGATATATTTATTGGCGTTAACGCCGTGGATTACTCAGGTTACCCAGATTGTCGCCCAGAGTTTATCGAAGCATTCGAAAAACTAGCTAACTTAGCGACAAAGGCCGGTGTAGAAGAGGGCGGGTTTAAAATTCATACACCATTAATTAACCTGAGCAAGGCACAAATTATTCAAAAGGGTATTGCATTGAATGTGGACTACAGTAAAACAGTGTCTTGTTACCAAGCCAATGCAAAAGGTGAGGCCTGTGGCGAATGTGAGTCGTGTCGCTTGCGTAAACAAGGCTTTGAGAAGGCGAAACAGCCCGACTCAACCCTGTATCAGCAGTAATTTATAAATTATTGTTATTTAATTGCAAATTAGGCTTGCCTTTCTGTGTGAAAACGCTATTATACACGCCTTCTTGGGGGGTCGTTAGCTCAGCCGGTAGAGCACCGCACTTTTAATGCGATGGTCGCGCGTTCGAATCGCGCACGACCCACCACTCCAAACAATGAAAGCCAGCTTATAAAGCTGGCTTTTTTGTGTCTTCTTTTTATGAAGAGTCAGTGTTTTTAATTCAAAGCTATTGTGGGGAGATTACTCGTTTAGTAATCATCAACATGATAGGTGTGGGTATAACAGGTGATTGCTTTCTAATATCTAACTGAGTTGGTGCGCGTACGAGACGCAGCATACATCTAGGCTGAGTTTTTCTAGAATGTTTTGAAGGACGGTGTTGTTTTAGCTAATGCTTTCAAAATTGATTGCTATACATAATTAGAACTCAACCTGCGATAACCAGACGGATACCAATAAACGATAGATATTACCAGTTATGAGCTATCAGCCACCTTATACAATTACACCAAAAGCTTTACATTTAGTTGCAGAAATTAATGAGAAATTGGGTCGCTTGTTAATCTTGCAGGAACAGTCTGCCGATTTACGTTTACGCAAAATTAACCGTATTCGTACCACTCAAGGCTCCTTAGCAATTGAGGGTAATACTTTATCTGAAGCTCAAATTACGGCCATTTTAGAGGGTAAGCCTGTGATTGAGCCACCGCGCGAGATTCAAGAAGCTCGTAATGCGTTAGCCGTGTATGAGAATTTGGGGGCAATGGAGCGCAAGCAACGAAGAGGACTTGCTCGATTGGTTAAAACACACAAAAGACCATGCTTTGATTAGTAGCTGTGTCTTTCATTATGAGCTCATCCACCCCTTGTAATGGCAGGATGGGGCGTTTATGGCAAACACTCATTTTAAGTGAATGGAAAGCGGTGTTTGCTTATATTCCTGTTGAAAGTATGGTCTACCTGCATCAGGGAGAGTATTACAAAGCGATAAATGACAGTACGGAACAAGCGGACTCAACACCTTTCATTGAATTTATGTTGTCGATTATTCTAGAAGCTTGTTTAGCTCATTCATCACAGGAGAGCGACCAAGTAACAGACCAAGTAACCGGCCAAGCTAGAGAGCAAATTAGCGATCAAGTTAATGCCTTATTGAACTTGCTGCATAAGCAACCAGCCTTAACGACTAATGAAATTATGCAGGTACTGAAACTAAAGCATAAAGCGACATTTAGACAAAACTACCTGCAGCCCGCATTACAAAATAAATGGATAGAAATGAGGCAGCCTGATGCGCCTAAAAGTCCAACGCAAAAATATAGGATTACTGCGTTAGGCAAACAGTTAACGCAGGGGCTAAAAGATAAAGATAGCTGCCTTTAAAATTACTCGGCGAGTATCTTTGCAGTTTTAATATTCCGTAATCTGGCGAAGCCACTCTCTAATACATCATTGGATCTGCTTTTTATTCGATGGGTGAGTGATTTAAATCGTGTAGGCTTAATTCAAAAAAAAGTTCAAGTTAGTTACTAAGAGTGCTCTGGTTAACTCCCGTTACTTTAGGCTTGCTAAAAGTTTTCCAGTTAGTTTAGTGATATAAGGCAGCGCTTTATAATGGTGCTTGAATTGAGAGCAGCTTATAATAAGCGTGGTTAATATAGGTATGGTATGAAAATAGATTATTCAGCAGTAGATAGAAAGCAGTTAGCTAAAGATATTGATGCATTAAGGGCGACAGTTGGTGTACCGACTAAGGAAGACTTTCAGCATCTTAAAAAGATTGAATTATGGGGAAGAATATTAGCATTATTGGGTTACGCCACAGCATGGATTATTCCATTTAATCCTTTTGCAGCGCTCTTAATTAGCCTTGCGAATGTGTGTCGTTGGGCTAATGTTACACACCCAGTTTTACATGGAGCATATGATAAGGTTCCGGGTGTTCCGCAACGTTACACACGAAAAGGCTTTGCGAGGGGCTGGTGGCGAAGAACGGTTGATTGGTTAGATTGGATTAGCCCAGAAGCGTGGGATGTTGAACATAATAAAATGCATCATTATCATTTAGGTGAAAAGGAAGACCCTGATCATATTGAACAAAATACTCGCCCTTTACGTAACCCCAAAATCCCGTTATTTCTACGTTACCTTTTTGTGGCGTTATTAGCGTGTATTTGGAAACCCTTTTATTACGCTCCGAAAACATTGTTGATCTTGAATAATATTCAACGTCGCAAGAAAGGGGAAAAAGAATGGGAGGGTCCTGCAAGAAACCCATTTTATGGGCAGGGTGCATCACTATGGTTAACTTGTTACCTACCCTATATATTTTTTCGTTTTATCTGTTTGCCAGCATTGTTTCTACCTTTTGGTGTGGAAGCAGCGACGAATGTGTTGTTAACGTCGTTACTCGCAGAATTGTTTACTAATTTACATTCATTTTTAGTGATTATCCCAAACCATACGGCTGAAGATATTTATCGCTTTGAAGAGCCGTCTGATAGTAAAGGGGAATTTTATCTACGGCAGATTATTGGCAGTGTTAATTACAATACAGGGTCAGATAAAGTTGATTTCTTGCATGGTTGGCTTAACTATCAAATTGAACATCACTTGTTGCCTTTCTTACCTTTAAGCCAGTATCAAAAAATGCGCCCACAAGTTATGGCTATTTGTAATAAACATGGTTTGCCTTATCGACAAGAGAGTGTTTTTAAACGCTTGTATATGACGATTGAGTTGATGGTGGGTAAAACTCAGTTGCTCGTTGCAGAACGTCGCTTGAAAGCATAAAAACTCATTATTTGAGTTGAACATAGCGAGGTCAATATTAACGGGTTGTTAATGGGGGATTAAGTTATTGGATTTAAGTAGATTAATGATCGATTAGTTTTGTTTTTAAGCCATGCGACTATATGGTTAAATTTGTACTAATATTAACAAACGGTTGTTTTTTGTTAATTGAAGGGGACGTGATGAACCAGGTATTAATGAAGGTGTCGGCTAAGCGTGTTCAGTGGCTAGTTCTGGCTATTTTTTTTATGTTATTTCAGCATACGGTTGTGCAAGCGGTTAGTTTTCATCACGGTGAATTAAAAGGAAGTTTTGATACTGATATAACATACGGGCTTTCGGTGCGTACAGAAGATGCTGACCATGATAATTTAGGTGCTTACGGTAATAGGCACTTTGATGATGCAGGGGATGTTTTTAGTAGTGCTATCCGAGGCTCCAGCACGCTTGCTTTAGATTATAAAGCGACTGGATTACTGCTTCGCGGTAACTATTTTTACGACTACCAATATGACCAAGTTAAATTAGCGAGTGATGCCAAAGATAAGCTGGTGAGCGAGTTTATGCTGACGGATGCTTTTGTGTATGGTTACTTTGGAGACGAAGAGCAGGTCAATATACGGTTGGGTCAGCAAGTTATTAGCTGGGGTGAAAACACCTTTATTGGTGGCTCTATTAATGATATTAATACGGTTGATGTTAACCAGTTAAGGCAGCCCGGTTTGGCATTAAAGGATGCTTTTATAGGAACTCAAGCGGCTTATATTGCGTGGAACATTAATAATGAATGGATGCTTGAGTCCTTTTACTTGTTTGACTTTGACCCAATTGAGTTGGACCCTACAGGTGCTTTTTTTGCAACTTTAGATGGGGCGGGTAAAGGCGGTGGCTTTGATCACGCGGGTGATGGTGTTATAGATGCAGCCTGTGTTTCGCCCGATGGTATTTCCTGTGGTTTAGGTACGCTATATAGAGCCGCTGATAACTTTGCAAAAGGTGCGCAATATGGTGTTGCCCTTAGGCGCTTCTTCCCTGAATTTTTGGGCGGTTCTGAGTTCGGTGTTTACTATCAGAACTTACATGATCATGTACCGATGCTTTCATCGTATTACGGAACCAATCAGTTTTTTCTAGATTACGCTGAAGATATTGAGCGTTTTGGCTTGTCTTTTACGGCTAATATCTCAAGCTGGGCTGTTTCGGGTGAATACAGCTTGCGCAAGGATGCACCCATACAAATGACGGCGCCTATTTTGAACGCCTCTGGAATTGATGTGGGTAGCTGTACATTGGGGGGCTGCGTGGTAGGGCAAGAAATACGAGGTTATGAGACGGTTGATAGGCATCAAATACAAATGACGTTTTATAGAATTTGGGGAACCAGTCAATTTTGGGGAGCGGAGGATAGTTCAACCATTATTGAGGCCGCCTATGGCTGGGTTGATGGTTTACCGCACAATGAGGCATTAGACCCTGTGGTGACAGGGGCGGCAAAAACAATTTTTGCGTCCCAAGTAACCGATAATTTCTGGGGCTTTCAAGTCCAGCATAGCTTAGTGTATTACGCAGCCTTTTTTAATGTGGTTAATGCGTCCCCATTTATTGCCTTTAGGTATGATGTAGACGGAGTGTCGAATGAAATTGCCCCCTTATTTCTTGAAGACAGGAAGTCTCTAACGCTGGGTGTTAACTTTAGTTATGGTAATGAAACTATTACCGGTGGTGTTAGCTGGACAATGTTTGATGGTTCAAATGCAATGTTAAATGAAGGGGGCGGTCGGCTGAATGATTCAACGGATCGAGATTTTGTTCAAGTTAATATGAGTTACTCTTTTTAGTTATGAAATTTAAAAGGTTTTCAGGAGCACTTATGAGCCGTAGTAATACGATGCTAAACGGAGCAATTGTAATATTGCTTTCCTCTTTACTGTTACCAAACTGGGCGATGGCTGAGCTGACGAGTCAAGAGTTGTCTCGCTTAGGTATAGAAGGGACAGAGTTAACCCCAATGGGTGCTATTCGAGCCGGTAATAAGGAAGGGACAATCCCGAAGTGGAATAGCAAACCTCTTAGTGGTGTTGCGGGTTCTGAAGCGAATAATGTGATTGACCCTTTCGCTAATGAGAAGCCCTTGTTCACTATTACAGCCGCTAACCATGAAGAATATAAAGAAAAGTTAACGGTGGGCCAGATAGCGATGTTTAAGACATACCCGGATACGTTCTTTATGAATGTGTACCCAACGCATAGAACGGGGTCTTATGATGAGCGGATTTATCAAGCAACTTTAGCTCAGGCTAAAAAAATAATCGTTTGCCCTGAGTATGAAAAAGAAGGGCTGGTTTGTTTGGATAATGAGATTGATGGCGGGGGCATCCCTTTTCCTATCCCTAAAACAGGGGCCGAAGCGGTATGGAGCCACTATTTAGCGTTTCGTGAGCGTTCATCAAATGCAATGTACAACGGTGTTATCGTCGATTATTTGGGTAATAGAACCGATGTTATTCAGCATATGCGCCAAATATATCCTTGGTGGGTTTCAAGTGATAGTGAGTTAAAGAAGAATAAAGTTTTGACGATTAAAGGTGGCAGTGTTTATTGCGGCTCGCAATTACTAAAAAAACCAACACGTTCAGCGGGGCTAATGTTTGGAGGCTGCTTGTACGTTAATAACCACGGAACACAAGCCTATTTGTATTTGCCGGGGCAGCGTCGTGTACGTAAAGCGCCTGAAATAGGCTTTCATGACAGCCCTTCGTTTGGCTCAGATGGGATGATTACTTCTGAGGATCGTTGGATGATGTGGTTCGGGGGGAAATACACCCGGCATGACTACTCTGCTCCTGTTAGAAAGGAGTTTTTTGTGCCTTACAACAATAATAAACTGGCGGATAAGAACTTAAGCTTTGATGATATTTTTGGTAAAAAACATATAAATCAATCCTTGGTTCGTTATGAATTGCACCGTGTTTGGGTGGTGGAATCTACCGTGAAGGATGGCATGTTTGATTTATACACGCGCCAAACCGCCTACTTTGATGAAGATACTTGGATTGCTCTGGGAAATGAAACCTATGACCAGAAAGGTCGGTTATGGCGTGTCGCGGAGCAATTTAATGTGTTCATTCATGGCTTAAATATTACGCGTGGTATAGGTGATGTGCATATTGATTTAATTACAGGGCGTTATGCCAGCTATCCATTTTGGCAATATCAAACCGGTGAAATAGAAGGCTTTGGTCCACCAAGGTTTACCACCCGTGATGGAGAGGATATTGGCTTTAACCCCGATATTTTTACCCCGCATGGTTTAAGAAGATACGGCCGTAGGTAAGTTGTTACTGGTGGTTTATTCGATTTATAAATTTAAAAAGGGAGAGCTTGATTGAGCAACGTTGTTGATATGCTGATTAAATCACTTAAGGTGCTTTTCGTGTGTGGCCTGCTAAGTGCCTGTGGTGAACAAGATAGTATTCAGCAGGTAGATCCGAATATACGTATCGATACGGCTGTACTGGAAGGCCACGAAACCATTGGTCACAATGCGCTATTACCCGAAAACTTTTATTTTATCGGTGTGGGGCTTCAATATAAGACAGCTGACTTTATTGAAAAGCACATAGCCTTGTTGGCGTACCTTGAAAAAGCTACGGGTTTTCAATTTAAATTATTATATTCAGCGAAGGGTCAAAGTGCAGCGGAGATGCTGGGGAATGATCAGGTTCAGTTTGCGATGGTTGATGCCATAGGTTTGGTGTTAGCGGCGAATGAATTTGGTGTTGAGCCCTTGGCGAGAGAAGTAATGCTTGAAAAACGGACAGTGTTTATTGTTAAAAGTGACAGCCCTATCAGTAGCTTAAAGGCCGTTAATAAGGAAAGCCTGGCCCTTAGCGTTAAAGGGTCTATAGAGGGTGATCTGAAATCCCGAGTTATGTTAAAACAGGCGGGCTTTGTATTGGCGGATATTAAGGGCGCTTACTATGCCGACTCCCCTGCGAAGTGCCTAGAGGACGTTATTAATGGTGAGGTTAGTATTTGTGCCTTGGAAGAAGGGTTGGTAGTTAATCATCTTGAAAATGGAACGTTGCGTGTGTTACAGCGATCGTTACCGTATCAGACGTATGGGTTTGCAAATAATATTTATGTTGATAGAGAGGCGGTTAAACGCGTTCAGCAAGCGTTGCTTAATTATAAAGAGGGTGCTTACATTGTTGCTAATATTGACATGTTTGAGCTATTGGTCAGACAAGTTGATGAGTTTGAATTACGCGATTTAGGTGAGCAACAATGAAGCTTAGTACGCGGTTGCCACTTATTGTGTTAGTTATTAGTGCCATTATTTTTAGCGTCAATGTTGTAGGATTTAGGCAGCAAATGGCGCAACAGCAGTATGACTCACAAGAGACCTTGGCTAAAACCTTGGTGCAGTTAATGGCGGAGGCCGTGACTCAGGACGTTATGTTAGGTAACCAAGCAGAGCTGAGTCATTGGTTGCATCTCACGTTAGCGCAAAGCTATGAAGATACTTCTATAGAGTATTTATATGTAACGGGAATGGATGGCCTAATCTTAGCTCATTCTTATAATAAAGGACTTCCTGCGTTTATTTATAATAATATCTCTAACCATACCTCTTCATTGAATGACTCAGGAGGGA
>Ga0209826_1003243_pt1 | contig 10325 bp, 8 predicted proteins | sample GOMGulsemesocosm_5_FD_184637 | JGI IMG/M metagenome (GOLD analysis project Ga0209826, IMG submission 184637) | Methane-oxidizing microbial communities from mesocosms in the Gulf of Mexico - GOM15C Gulf of Mexico (SPAdes) (version 2) | ecosystem: Environmental > Aquatic > Marine > Cold seeps...
CAGTCGGAGTGAAGGTCCATGTGCCATCATTGTTATCAGCGATGGTGCCGTATTGAGCATCGACAGACACAGATTCAATTGATAATGTATCACCATCCACGTCTGAGCTGTTGGCCAAGAGTTGTTCGGCGGTAATGGTGATAGCGCTATCTTCATTGGTGCTGCCAAGATCAATGTTGCCCACCACAGGTCCATCATTGAGGGCTGTTACATCAATGGACGCCGTTCCTTCAACTTTCTCAAGGCCATCAGAGACCACAAAGTTAAGCGGTACCTCTGCACCGTGATAATTCTCGGCGGGAATAAACTTAACCGTCTCAACATTGCCTGCTTTATTGGTGCTGAACTCGATAGTACCAAACTGCGCATCGACGGAGACATCCACTACATGCAGAGTATCGCCATCGATATCTGAACTATTAGCCAATAACTCATCAGCGGAGAACTTAATCCCTGTGTCTTCTTTAATCGCGCCTAAATCTACATCACCAACAATAGCGGTGTCATTAATGGCTGCTATATCGATAGAGGCTGTTGCATTATCGGTTGATGAGCCATCGGATACGGTAAATAGGACAGGGACATCATTACCGTTATAGTCATCAGTCGGAGTGAAGGTCCATGTGCCATCATTGTTATCAGCGATGGTGCCGTATTGAGCATCGACAGACACAGATTCAATTGATAATGTATCACCATCCACGTCTGAGCTGTTGGCCAAGAGTTGTTCTGCGGTAAAGGTGATGGCGGTATCTTCAGCCGTTATTAGATCAATACTTCCTGCAACTGGCTTATGAGGGGAAAGCGCATCTGAAGTGAGAGAAGGGCTACCTAGGATTGAACTGTTATCAATATTTTGGTCAGTTATGGAGGTAGTTGCCTTTTGTTGCTCGACACTCTTTGTTTGCTCTTCACCTTGTAGGTGAACATGACTTTTGTCCGGTTGGAGCGCGTGCCTTTGAGCACTAAGACTTGAGCCTGTATCAGCAGGTTGCTCATTAGAGTCATCGACACCTTGTGTAGAAGCCGGCAGAGCTGTTTTTTGATCTGCAGTTTTTTGATCTGTGGGATTGCTTAGTACTGCGCCTGGAATTTCTTCTATATGACGTTCAGTTCGAGTGTTTTCAAGCGATTCTTTATCTAAGAAAGTGCTTTGTAGGGAAAGTTCTTCGTCGTACCTAGCTTCTAGGTGGTCGGTATCCTTCGTTTTATCTAGTTTTTGAACATGGGAATCACTTAACTCAAAAAGGTTATTAGTTGCGTTGTTTTTTTCTTTTGAGCTTTTTTGTTCTTCCATAGTGACTCACCTGTTCAAATGTTTGTAAATTATGTCTTCCACCAAGTATTGACCATAAAATATTTATATTTAAGTAATATGCTCAATTTGTGAAGACTGTCACAAATCAGGAAGCTTTATTTTCTTTGTAAAACAGCTTGTTTTTCCGCTAATGTTTACTAAGCTCAATATTCAACATAGGTTATTTTAATGATATTACTAATAAATGGATTTTAATGAGAAACTTTTCATTACCAAATACATGGCGTAGACCAGAAATTTTAGCGTCGTCATTAGCAATTAATTTGCTTGCGCTTGCACTCCCCATTGTTATCTTGCAGTTTTATGACCGAATTATTCCGTCACAAGCCATGGATACTTTTTTAGTGCTTATGATTGGGATGCTGGTTGTTGTCGTGCTGGACTGTTTTTTGAAAACATTACGCTCGGCTGTTTTGAGTTGGGATAGTGCTAAGTTTGATCATGAGGCAAGTTTGGACGCAATGGACCTTATTTTGCATTCTGATACATTGAATTTTGATGCGAAACCGGCGGGATATTATATTGATAAAATTCAAGCTTTAGAAAAGATCCAAGAATTTTATTCCGGCCAATCAATTTTGCTTTTAATCGATCTTCCGTTCGTATTGATTTACCTCGTATTGATTGTTGTTATTGCAGGGCCTCTTATTGGAGTTCCTATTGGCTTATTGATTCTTTTTAGCATTATCTCAGTGATTGCAGGTAAAAGGCTACATCAAGAGTTGGTTATGCAGTCTGAAATGGAAGATAGAAAGAGAAATTTTATTATTGAAATACTTCAAGGTATTCATACGGTTAAGTCTTTAGCAATGGAATCTTTTATGCAAAGGCGCTATGAAAAACTACAGCTGCAGTCTGCTGAAAACGTTTATGAGCTCAGTCGTTTAAATAGTATTGTTCAAGGAGTTGGAGCAACGTTTTCTCAGTTAGCAGTAGTGAGTTTTGTGGGTTTTGGCAGTCTTTATGTTGTTAGTGGTGAGTTGACGATTGGTGCTTTAGCCGCAGGAACCATGTTAACAAGCCGAGTACTGCAACCAGGCTTACGAGCTATGGCCGTATGGGTTCAGTTTCAATCGGTGCGTTTAGCGCTACAGAAAGTGAATGAGTTGTTTGCTTTGCATAGGGAAAAGTCGGGGGATATTCAAAGTAATGAGCAGTTTGAGGGGAAAATAGAACTGCGTGATGTTTGTTTTAAATATATAGGACAAAAGGAAAATCTTTTTGAAAAGTTATCACTTTCCATTAAACCGGGGGAAACAGTTGGTATTACTGGACGCAATGGTGTTGGGAAAAGTACGCTAATCAACTTAATGTCTGGTTTTTTGCAGCCTAGTAGTGGTTCAGTGGCAATAGACGGTAATGTGTTGACTGATTACAATGCCGAGTATTTACGATCTCAGATAGGTATTATTCCTCAGCATGGGGTTTTATTTGAGGGGACTATTTTAGAAAATATGACCCTCTATCGTGAGGGTGAAGCTATTGATCAAGCGATAGAAATATCTAAAGTGTTAGGACTAAATGAAATAATTTCAAAGTTGCCACAGGGTTTGGATACTCCTATTGGAGGGGCATCCAAAGACATGCTGCCAGAGGGTGTTAAGCAGAAAATAGTGATGGTTCGTTCGCTGGTTGGTTATCCCAAGGTTATTTTCCTTGATGATGCGAATGCCAACTTTGATTTGAAAAATGATCAAAAATTAGCGGAGATACTTAAAAAATTAAAGGGGCGGAGAACAATGGTCGTGATTTCTCACCGGCCTTCTTTTTTACGCCTGTGTGACAGGCAGCTTGAATTAAAATCTGGAGTATTAGTTCCATTGGTCTTGCCAAACTATAGCTCCGCAGTTGCACAGTCAACATCAGCTTCTTTAGCACCTCAACAGGGTTAGTGATATGAATAATACTAGAACTGAAGGGATGAATAGCCCAAAAAACACACATGATTTTTCCGAGCGTTTTTCTGATGCGTTACGAAATAATCAACTGGATGATTTTGCCGCGGGGTCACCCTTTGCGGCATCGATTTACCCTTTATTGAAAGCATTGGGTTGGAAAAATATTCGCCGTGAACTAATAGAAGCGCTACCACACTTCGCAGAAGGGATAGATCTAGTGGATGTGCGGAATATATTAGTGAATATGGGGTACGAAAGTGCGCCAATGAAAGTTAGCGTAAAAGAACTTAAGCCAGAGCTGTATCCGGTACTTTACGTGACTGAAGACGACAGAGTACTGGTGCTTATTGATAGGGATGGAGATGAGGTTGAATATTATGATTGTGACAAAGAGAGTGCGGAGTCTGTAAAAATATCTTTTTTGCCACAAAAAGGGACGGCTTATCTTTTTACCCATAGCCCGTCAAATGCAGAGCAAGGGGTTGGAGGGCAAACTAGCTGGTTTGCAGGAATGATTTCTCGCTTTAGGCGACTTGTTTTACATTTGTTTGCAATGACATTTGTTATTAACTTGGTAGCTTTGATGGTGCCGTTATTTATTATGGTTATTTATGACAAGGTGATTGGGGCGAAATCGTTAGAAAGCTTGCCATTGCTTGTTTCTGGTGTAGCTATTTTGATATTAGCCGATCTTGTCATGAGGTTTTTCCGTGCAAAAATAATGGGTGCTGTTTCTGGGCGAATGGACTACTTGATAGGGGTGGAAACGTTTAAGCAACTGCTGTTTTTACCACCAATATATACAGAGAGGTCAACAGTAACCGCGCAGCTTTCACGTTTAAAGCAATTTGAAGCGGTACGTGACTTTTTTACCGGCCCGAATGCATCGATTGTGATGGAATTGCCTTTTGTTCTAATGTTCTTAATCGCCATTGGTTTTCTAGCAGGGCCTATTGCGCTCATTCCATTGCTTATGGCCATTGCTTATATTGTTGTCGGTTTTTTATGGTTGCCGAGTTTAAATAAAAAAGTATTACGTTCAGGGAAAGCAAGAACCCAGCGTCAAGGAATGTTGATACAAACTTTTGATGGACGGAAAGAAATTAAATCGATTGGCAGTGAAGCTGTTTGGCAAGGAAAGTTCAGGGAGCTTTCTGGAGAAGCAATACAGTCAAATTATAAAACGTTTATTGCTAACTCATTTATGACCAACTTATCCCAATCAATAATGACATTAACAGGACTTGCAGTAATGGGGTTAGGGGCTATTAGTGTGATGGAAGGCGGCATGAGTATAGGTGCTTTAATTGCTACGATGGCGTTGGTTTGGCGAGCCTTGTCACCGATACAAGGCGCTTTCTTATCAATCTCTAAATTTGAACAAACGGTTTTGGCTATTAAGCAAATTGATCAGTTGATGCGCTTAAAAATTGAGCAAAAAGATGCCTTTTCCGGCTTAATGTCAAAAGAGCAGTTTGCCTCAATTAAAATGGAGCGAGTTAGTTTTCGCTATGGGCCGGATCAAGATCCTGTTTTATTAGGAGTCTCATTTGATGTTGCCCCAGGTGAAATGTTGGCTATTGCAGGTTATACAGGTGCTGGTAAATCTACGCTAATAAAATTATTAGTTGGTATGTATAAACCGCAAGCTGGCTCGCTATTATTTAATGGGCAAGATATTCGGCAATTGAATACAATGGAATTAAGGCGTTCAATTGCCTATGTCCCTCAAACGGTACAAATATTTCACGGTACGATTGCGCAAAATATACGGCTTAATAATGGATTAGCAAGTGATACTGATTTAGAAGTGGCAGCAGAAAAAGCGGGTGTTTTAGAGGACATATTAAAGCTACCAGAAGGCTTTAATACACGAATTGGTGATAACGCGATTAATAAATTCCCTCCTGGGTTTATACGAGCAATTGCGATTACTCGTGCATTAGCTAGTTCCGCAAAAATTATTTTATTTGATGAACCGGGGGCCTCTTTAGATGATGAAAGTGACGCGCGATTTATGAAGCAATTAGAAACATTAAAAGGTGATCGAACAGTCATTATGGTTAGTCACCGCCCTAGTCATATTCGCTTAGCAGACAAAGCTGTTTTATTAGATAAAGGAGCGGTTCAGTTTATGGGTGCACCTAATGAAGCAATATCAATAATGATGGGACAAAAAAATTGAGCAAGCAACTAGATATAAAAGATAAAAGGAAGCAGGGCGTTCCTCGTGCGCGAGCACGTTTCCTGGCTCAGGCTATTCAACTTGAGGAGGATGGCTTATCAGGAACAATAAGAAATGCTATTTACTTTAGTTTTGCCCTATTAATAGCAAGTATTATTTGGATGGCTATTACCGATGTCAATGAAATGAGTGTATCGCGAGGTGAGGTGGTTCCTGCTGGTTACATTTATAATATTCAGCATCTAGAAGGAGGCGTGGTTAGTGAGGTAGCTGTCCATAACGGGGATTCAGTTCAAAAAGGTGATGTGCTGGTTCGCTTTTCTTTGCCAGCTACACGATCAGAGTATGGTCGTCTTGCCTCGAGGCAAGCCAGTTTGCTATTGTCGCTAAAAAGACTGCATGCTATTGAGGTGGGGCAGCAACCAGATTTTAGTCGACTAGGTAGTAGTTATCCGGCGTTATCTAAAAAACAGATGGAAAGTTATCGAGCGCAGGTCACTAATTTTCAAAATGAACAGGCTGTTATTGATTCACAAATTAAGCAGAAGGTTAGTGAGTTAGGGCGTCAAAGAAATCAAATTAAGTCACAAAAGAAAGAAGTCGTGCTATTAGAAAAGCAAGTGAAGATGCGGCAAAAACTGGCAGATAAGTTTATTGTTTCTGAGTCAGAGTTGTTGGCGAAGCAGAGTGATCTTGCATCAGCTGAAAGTCAATTAGAATCTATTAAAGATGGTGCGCTGACCGCTGAAATAGCGTTAAAAGAAGCACAAGGTAAAAAACGAGAAGTGATATCAAGGCAGAAAAAAGATTTAAAGCTTGAAGCTTCAGAAGTAACTGCTCAATTAGCTGAATTAGATGAGAGTTTGATCAGGGAAAAAGATAAGTTAAACCGGTTGAATGTACGAGCACCAATTTCTGGGATTGTTCAAGCACTTTCAATTACTGGAATTAATGAGGTGGTAAAACCAGGAGCAACTATTCTTCAGGTGGTTCCTGTGAATGATGACTTAATTGTTGAGGCAAGGGTGTCGCCATCAGAAGTGGGTTATATACAAATTGGTCAAAAAGCGGATGTTAAAATAGACAGTTATGACTCAAGTCGTTTCGGGTCGATAAATGGTTTGGTTCAGCAATTATCTCCTTCGACTTACTTGGATGAAAAAGGCAATCCTTATTATCGAGTTAGGGTTGAACTTGATAAATCCTATGTGGGCAGTAACCCCGGACAAATGAAGGTTATTCCGGGCATGACAGTGAGTGTTAGTATTATTACGGGCTCAAAAACAATTATGGCATACCTTATAAAACCAGTATCAAGAGGGTTTAATAGTGCGTTTAAGGAGCACTAGGTGCTTTAACTAAGCGGCTAAGGAGTAAAGGCAAAGGCAGTAGCCATAGGTTTGAGCAAGCGTATGGCTTATCAAGCTCTAGCACCTGAATACCTTGTGTTAACCAGGCGAACTTTGATTAACAGCATATATTAGCAACGGACTTGAATTCACTCGTACCATCTAGCGTATCTGTTTTAACAATAATGATGTCGGTAAGGCGCTGGCTTGCCTGTATAGCGGTGAGCCACATTGGTGACAATAGCCTTTAATGATAGTTCGCTATCGCCCTGGTCTGCGTAGGCGCGTAGCGTTCACTTTCTGGCCTAAGAAATTGGCAGAGCCTTAGGCAGTGAGTGAAGGCAGTTGTAATAATCAGCGGCTTACTTCTTTAATAATACCGTAGAAGCATTACCTAGTTTGCTTCCTTATGATGGTTTAAACAAAAACGATACAGCGGTTTTTATACACTAAGATCTCATGTTGTAAGTGATGCCTAATAGCGCGTGATAAAACAATTTTCTCGTTATCTTGTCCCTTGCGTTTTAGGTCTTCAATATTATCATTATGGCGAATTCTTACGATATCTTGTTCGATAATAGGGCCGGCATCAAGCTCAGTGGTTACATAATGGCTAGTTGCACCAATGATCTTTACGCCTCGTTCATGTGCCGAATGATAAGGTTTAGCGCCGGGAAAAGCCGGTAAAAAAGAATGGTGAATATTGATGATTTGATGTGGGTAGTGCTCAATAAAGTTCTTGCTGAGAATTTGCATATAGCGTGCTAATACAATGCTATCGACCTTATGCTTTGCCAATAAATCGAGCTGCGCTTTTTCTTGCTGTTGTTTATTGTCGGCAGTTATCGGCAAATAATAAAAGGGAATGCCGGCATTTTTTGCAAGGGACTCGTAATCACGGTGGTTACTAATAATTAAAGGAATTTCAACATTCCATTCGCCTGATTGATAGCGCGCTAGAATATCGAATAAACAATGCCCGTGTTGTGAAACAAAAATGGCTAGCCTTGGTTTTACATCCGAGAAGGCAATATTCCAGTTCATTTTTAATGGCATGGCAACTTGCTCAGAAAAAACTTGCTGTAGTGACTCACGAGGAATTTTAAAGTTATCAAGCTGCCATTCAACACGCATAAAGAAGTGCTTGTCGTCATTATCAACGTGTTGTTCTAAATCAATAATATTGCCATTGTTGTTGGCAACAAAATCAGTCACTTTAGCAATAAGTCCTGCTTGGTCTGGGCATTCTGCAAGCAGAATGGCTGAGGCGGGTTTAGTCAAAATTTTCTCGTTTAGTTGAATGAGTCGTGAGCGCTAAAGTCACAATGGCTTAATGCCTTCAAAGTGAGTTTGATACGTTCAGATAATGTTTGCTTATTGTAAGCTTGGGCGTTGGTATAGCCCCAAACTGGGTTTGGCCATGCAATATCCGTTTTATAACGCACGATGTGATGTAGATGCAACTGTGGCACCATATTACCCAAGGCAGCGATGTTCATTTTATCAGCGGAATAAGACTTACTAAGTGCTTTGCTTAGCAATAGTGATTCGTTATTGAGTTGTTGCTGTTGTTCATCGCTTAACTGAAAGGCTTCGCTAATGTCCTCTTGCCTAGGCACTAAAATATACCAAGGGTAGTTAGCGTCTTTACTCAGCAACAATGCCGATAGGGGAAAGTCGCCTAAATAATGACAATCTTTTACCAGCTGAGGGTGGAGTTGAAATGTCATCTATTCGTCCTCTTTTACCCAGTGCCCAGATTTTCCACCTTGCTTTTCAAGTAAGCACACGCCCTGAATAGTCATTCCTCGGTCAACGGCTTTGCACATGTCGTAAATGGTGAGCAAGGCAACTTGGGTTGCGTTGAGAGCTTCCATTTCTACCCCTGTTTTACCAGACGTGCTAACGGTGGTTTGACAGCGAACATGCGAATGCTGGGTGTCTATTTCAAGTTTAATATCAACATGGGTAATAGGCAGAGGGTGGCATAAGGGAATGAGCTCAGCCGTTTTTTTACTAGCCATAATGCCAGCTATACGTGCAATGCCTAGAACATCTCCTTTTTTATTATCCCCATTTATAATGCGTTGCAGGGTGCTCGCTTCCATTGTAATAAAACCTTCGGTAACGGCGGTACGGTCGGTATCGGCTTTCGCGCTAATATCAACCATGTGAACATCGCCTGCGGCATTAAAGTGTGTAAGTTCTGACATGTGATTTATTGGTCCCACTTATTTGATTGCATGATAATATGAGCCAATTATGCCACAACCGAATAATGAACACGCTATGTCAATAAAAGTACTTTATTTCGCCAGTTTAAAAGAGACGTTTGGTTGCAGTGGGCAACAGCTTGATAGCGATGATGTTAATACCGTTGGAGATGTTTGGCGCTTAGTGAGCGCAGGGCATACACTTAACCAATCAGTGTTACATTCTGTTAATCAAGAATACGCTGAGTTGGATACGCCCGTTAAGGCTGGCGATGAAGTGGCATTTTTCCCCCCAGTGACGGGCGGTTAAATGATTTCTATACTTGAAACAGCCTTTGAACCTTGGCAGTCGATAGCGAATTACCAACAAACTATGCAAAAGGATGGTGAGTACGGTGCTTGCGCAACCTTTGTTGGAACGATGCGTGATTTTAACCAAGGAGATACGGTTAACGGGATGTTGCTTGAGCATTACCCAGGAATGACCGAAAAGCATTTGGAAAAGAGTGTGCTTGATGCCAAGCAACAATGGCAGTTATTGGATACGCTGATTATTCATCGTGTTGGTGAGTTGCTGCCGAATGACCCTATTGTTTTAGTGGCTGTTTGGTCGGTGCACCGTAAGGATTCTTTTGAAGCCTGTCGTTTTATTATGGAAGACCTTAAAAGCAAAGCGCCTTTTTGGAAAAAGGAGCGTGTTGTTGAGGCTGATCAGCAGGCACAAAAAAACCGCTGGGTTGAGAAAAACACCAGCGGTTATTAATGTTTAAATGCTTTAGAAGTTAGGTTTTACTTCAGCGGCATCATAGCGAGCAACACTTTCAAGGATTTCTATTGCGGCACTATCTATATCTGCCCAGCCTTCAATTTTTACCCACTTGCCAGCTTCTAAGTCTTTATAGTGCTCGAAGAAGTGAGAAATTTGGTTTAAGGTGATTTCTGGAATATCTTTGTAAGACTTAACATCGTTGTAAAGCGGTGTTAGCTTAGAAACAGGTACGGCTAATACTTTTGCATCTTCACCTGCTTCATCAGTCATTTTTAATACGCCAATTGGACGGCAGCGAATAACTGAACCATGCATTAACGGAATAGGGGTGATCACAAGCACATCAACCGCATCGCCATCATCAGATAATGTATGAGGTACATAACCATAGTTGCAAGGGTAATGCATGGCGGTGCCCATAAAACGATCTACAAATAACGCACCAGAGTCTTTATCAACTTCATATTTCACAGGGTCGCTGTGTGAAGGAATTTCAATGATAACGTTGATGTCAAGTGGTAGTTCTTTACCAGAAGGGACTAAATTAAGGCTCATTTTATTTCCTATTTTGTCTAAGTAGTTAAATGTTGAGC
>Ga0209826_1003244_pt1 | contig 10320 bp, 9 predicted proteins | sample GOMGulsemesocosm_5_FD_184637 | JGI IMG/M metagenome (GOLD analysis project Ga0209826, IMG submission 184637) | Methane-oxidizing microbial communities from mesocosms in the Gulf of Mexico - GOM15C Gulf of Mexico (SPAdes) (version 2) | ecosystem: Environmental > Aquatic > Marine > Cold seeps...
TTCGCTGGTCATGTCATGCCAGCTTCGAGTGAATTGAGCGGACACCCACACTAATTAGGCTGCTGGCCGGGCTATCTTCTGTCCGAAATAGCCCATGTTTTTTCGGACAGGTGAGGGTCTGTAAAACCGGCTGAAACCCTTGAAAATAAGGTGCTTAGCCATGTTTATGGTCGTGCTAGGGGTCGCGATTTTTTTAAAAGTATTTTGGCGCTGTATCGGGAGCCGAAGAGTATTGATCGACGTTAAGTCGTTTGGCTGACGGAGGTTGTGAGTCGACCCAGGTGAATTACCCGCTAGAGACTGGTGGGCGGCAGGCCTTGCTAGAGCGGCCACGTTGGTTACCCGTAGAACCCGCTGAGTCATGCTAGGGGCATCGGAAAGCGGCCAGATAACCGGCCAAATACCTGGGTTTTATACTCCTGTATTATTATAATATCCTTTAGTATCAGTAGGTTATGGTGTTTTGTAAGCGGCCATTAAATCGGCCATAATAGTGTCTCTTGGCACCCGAGAGGCGGGTTCCGGCCAGCGCTAGCGCGCTCAAGACCCTTGCTGTGGGTCGCTCAACAGATAGAGGTGTTTTGTGGGTACTTCCATTATGGCTGTGGCGCCGTTTATCCCCAGCGATAAAGCGCTGGGTCAGTCTGCTTTACCTGATAAAGCGGTGGCCCTGAGTGTGGCTTCCAGCACCCTGGCGGCGCAGTTGTCACCCTTAACGCTGGCCACGCTTGAGCGCTACATGCGGGTGATCAACTCCTACTACTCGAATCTAATCGAAGGCAACACCACCCGCCCCCACGAGATTCGTGCGGCACAGCGAGGTGATTACAGTGATGATGCGGCCAAGCGTGATCTACAGCAGGAGTCACTCGCCCATATGGCGGTGCAGGCGTGGTTGCGTGAGCAAGACCTCAGTATTGATCAAATATTTAGCCCAGCGTTCATCCGAGAGCTGCATTTGCAATTTTACCAGGGCATCCCCGAAAGCCTGTGGGTGATTAAAGACGAGCAGGGTAACGTCGTGGATAAAGTTGTTCCAGGCCAGTGGCGTAAGCGCCGGGTTGAGGTGGGGCGGCATCTACCGCCGGACGATGAAGACTTACAGCCATTGATGGCACGCTTTTGTGAAACCTATAACCCCAATAAATATAAAGGCGACCGCAAGCTAGTGGCGATCATGGCGGCCCATCACCGCTTTAGCTGGATACACCCATTTTTAGATGGCAATGGCCGTGTTGGTCGTTTATTTACCGATGCAGCTTTAACCGCTTCAGGTTTAACAAGCTGTGGGGCCTGGAGTTTGAGTCGTGGTCTGGCCAAGAGCGCCGGCCAGTATAAAGCCATGTTGGCGGCGGCCGATGCGCCGCGCCAGAGTGATCGCGATGGCCGTGGTGCCCTCAGTGAAAAAGGTCTGTTGATTTTTTGTGATTACATGTTGGATACCGCTTGTGACCAAGCGAGCTATATCAGTGAGCTGCTTAATTTGGTGGCGTTACGAAAACGCATTAATACCTATGTGCAGGCGCGCAACGATAATCGTGTAGCGGGTATGAGTGATCCACTCAAACCGGCAGCGGCCTTACTACTGCATACCGCGTTTATGCAGGGGGAGATAGAGCGGGCGCAGGCTCTGGAGTTGTGTGCCATGCCCGAGCGTAGTGCACGGCGCTTGTTAAGCCAGTTAAAAGCCGAGGGGCTGCTGAGTGAAACCAGCAGCAAGTCGCCATTACGTTGGGAGATTCCCGAGCACGCTGAGCCCTGGTACTTTCCGCAGCTGGCGCCCTTGGCCTAGTTAATGGTTCGGGAAAGAGGCTGAGGGGGCCGGGGTCAAGTCTTTGATTTATGACTCCCCGCACTGGCTTTTATTGCACGGGAGTGAAAATAAGAAGTGGACCTCGCAGGTGTACTAAAGGATTAGACAATATGGCTGAAATAGATATTTTAGATATTAAACAAGTACTAGAAGAAATCATCAAAGATCTGCCGTCAATGGTGGTACAGCAGCAGTCGGTCGAGTTGATTGCAAAGATGGTTGCTAAGGGAGTACCGGAAAAGCAGACGCTGAAGTTTGTGTTCGAGGCGCAGGCAAAACATTGATGCTTAGGTTTCGTTTCTTGCTTCTCCATCTCCGCCCCCTTAACGGTGGGTTATTCCGCCGAATACCATCTTGTCAGGGCAGGGCTTCAGACCTCGTGCCTTTTACCTGGTCTGCTTTGGGCGGCGTTTATCAACAGCTGTAGGTTTTCAGTGGGCAGTGATTAAAAAAATAAAATGATCCGACGATCACTGTGTAGAGGTGTTGCCGACAGAAAACCCAGTGAAGGCCAAAAATGAAAAACGCTTAACAATGCACTGGAGCTAAAAGAGGGTTTCGCCGAGGATGTTCGCTTTGTTGGCCACTGGAGCACGGGTGCACTGCAGGTCACCATTCGTAATCTCGATGAGCTGGAACAGGCCAAGCAGCTTATCCTTAAAAGCTTTGAGCAGGGTTAATGCGGTGGCGTGCTTGTCGGAGCTACTTTTAGTTGCTAATCTGTCCGAAATAACCACTACTTTTTCGGACAGATAAGGACTTATGAAAACCTCGAAAACCCTTGAAAAGTCTATGCTTAGCCGTATTTATGGTCGTGGTAGGGGGTGGGCATTTTCAAAAAAAGATTTTAGCGCCCTTGGCGAGGCGGGCAGCGTGGATCGAGCCCTCAGCCGAATGGCCAAAAAAGGGGTGATCCGCCGTGTTATGCGCGGGCTTTACGATTACCCGGCTTATAGTAAGTTGCTGAAAAAAGACCTTAGCCCAGACATTGATCAGGTGGCCCAAGCGCTGGCCCGTAAGTTTGGCTGGCAGATTCAAATTTCCGGCAATGCGGCACTCAATGTTATGGGCTTGTCTACTCAGGTGCCTACTCAGTATCTGTATTTGAGTGATGGCCCCAGTAAGTCTTATCAAATAGATAAGGTCGCCATTGAGTTCAAAAAGACTCGATTTACCCAGTTGGGTTTAAAGTACAAGCAGAGTGAAATATTGGTACAGGCCATTCAGGCGCTGGGTGAACGGCCCCTGAGTGACGATGAAATAGAAAAAATAACCCGCTATTTAGCGCTGTCCAGTGGCGAGAAAGAGGTGGCCGAAACCGGCCGGTTGAGTCAATTGTGGGTTAACCGGATTTTAAAGGATGCTCAGTATGTGACCAGCTGGATTGGTCGTAATATTCGTCAGCTACTGTTAAACAAGGGTGCACCATGAGAGCGGTTGCGCAATTTAGCGAACAGGAACGCAAAGAGCTCTTTAGTGAAACGGCAACCGCGATGGGGGTGACGGCAGCCGCAGCCGAAAAGGACTTTTGGATATGCTGGGTACTATTGCACGTATTTGAGGATGAAACCCTAAGCCAGTATTTACGCTTTAAGGGCGGAACCAGTCTTTCGAAATGCTACAACGCCATAGAGCGCTTTTCTGAAGATATAGATCTTATTTTGGACTGGACACAGTTAACGAAAGAAGACCCCACTGATACCCGTCGCAGTAAAACCAAGCAGGGCAAGCTGAATCAGTCTATTAACGAGCAGGCGCAGGCTTATATTGCCGAAACGCTGCTGCCTCGGTTGATTGAGTTGATGGGGGCTACCTGTGAACTGGCCATTGATTCGCAAGACCCTCACACGGTTAATATCACCTACCCTAAAGCGTTTTCTTCTGAGTATTTAAGGCCGCAAGTGCGCTTAGAGATTGGTCCGTTAGCGGCCATGTTGCCAATGGAGTTGCGTGACATACAGCCTTATGCGGCTGATCACTTTCCCGATGTTTTCAAGAGCACCAGTGTGGCTGTACCCACGATTGTGGTAGCCCGTACCTTCTGGGAGAAACTGACCATTCTGCACGCTGAGGCTCACCGACCTGGTGATAAGGCGTTACCGATTCGCTATGCACGGCATTATTACGATGTGTATAAACTGGTGGCGTGCGGTTTGTCCCAGCAAGCGTTAGAGCAAGTGGATTTACTAAGCGAAGTAGTGGCATTTAAGCAGAAGTTTTACCCCAGTGGCTGGGCCAATTATGACGGTGCCACGTTAGCGGGGTTGGTGTTGCAACCCTCTGTGCACCACATGGATTCTCTGAAAGCGGACTATGAGCAGATGCAGGAGATGTTGTTTGGGGATAAACCAAGTTTTGACGATATCGTTGAAACATTAACGACTTTAGAAAATACAGTGCATGCACTGGCTTAAACAGAATAAACAAGGAAGTAGGTATGGCCCATTACGGCGGCGATAAGTCTACAGAGGACGTATTTCAAAATGACATGGCCGCTCCAGCGCATACCGTCAAGCGGCACCGAGGTCCATGCTTTCGCGGAATGATCGGAGTTACGCCGCCAAGAACCGTTGTTGTTAAGGGCAGGGGACGCGTCTCGATCAGGCAGCCGCTGGCTTCAGCCCAGGCCTTCAGGCGTGCGCACGCCCCGTGCCTTTCACGTGGTCTGCTTTGGGCGGCGTTTATCGACAGCTGTAGGTTTTCAGTGGGCAGTGATTAAAAAAGTATAACGATTCGAAGATCACTGTGTAGAAGTGTTGCCGACAGAAAAACCAGTGATGGCCACTAAGAAAACACCTCAACAATAACCGCCAAAGAGTCACCGCCTCTGTTTATTCAGAGGTGATGATTTTTCTTCGCTGGTCATGTCAGGACAGGCCAGCTACGGAAGTTTAGCTGGTCAGGCCGCCGTCCAGGCGCATGTGGTCACCGTTGATGTGTTTGGCGTCGTCACAGGCATAAAAGGCCACGGCGCTGGCGACGTCGGCTGGGTCGGCAAAGTGACCATCCAGCGGCGTGATCTTGGAGAACAAGCGGTGGTCAATGCCTTCGGGCAGTTGCTCGGCGGCGGCGGCGACCATCGGTGTGTCGATGCCGGCTGGGCAGATGGCGTTGCAGTTGAGGCCTTCTAGGCCATATTCAATGGCGATGCACTTGGTCAGCGACAGCACGGCGCCCTTAGAGGCCGAGTAGGCGGCTGTCCAGGCGTGGGAGCCCAGCGCGGCCAGTGAGGCCATGTTCACTATGTAACCCTTGGTTTCTAACAGGTGGGGGATGGCGGCTTGGCACATCATAAAGGTGCCGCGGCAGTTGACGTTCATGATCTGGTCGAAGTCTTTCATGTCGACGTCTAGCGTCTTGTCGAAGCGCAACATGCCGGCGATATTACAGAGCGCGTTGAGTTGCCCAAAGTGTTCGACAGAAGCGGCTACCGTTGCTTTTACGGCGTCCTGATCGGTAATGTCGCAGGTCAGGGCGATGGCTTCGCCGCCGTCTGCAACTATGCCCGCGGCTACCGCCTTGACGGCGTCCTGTTGTAAGTCCACACAGACTATCTTGCCGCCTTCAGAGGCGATGCGTTTGGCCGTGGCCTGGCCAATGCCTGAAGCGGCGCCGGTAATCAATACAACTTTATCGGTAAAACGTGACATGGGGATTCCTTAAACTGATCGCGAAATTTGAACTCAGTCTAAGCAGCGGCAAGGGAGGATAGTAGAGACAATTCAGCACATCCATTGTGCATAAATTAACAATAGGCCTGAATCTAAAGAGGGCGAGTGCGTGGAGCTGAGATGCCGCTTCGCCATGACTTATTCTCACCTAAGCTGGTGGGTTGGGCTGTTGATACTTCCATGACAGATGCGCTGATTACCACAGCCTTAGGCATGGCCTTTGAGCTTCGAGAGGTGTCATCGGGTCTGATTTCTCCATTCTGATTATCCGTTCGAATGGGGGCGTTCAATATCGAGCCCTCATGGTAAACCGAGCATCGATGGTACATCTTCAATCTGCCCACAAGACTCTGCGTTATAACCGGCGAGTTGGGTGATTTGTTGTTTGAAGGCGGGCGTCGACAGAGCCGCGATAAAGCGTTCTACGACCGATTGCTGTAGCTTTTTCTGGTGGCAGACAAACAGATAATCTTCGCGGCACACAGGGATAAAGCCTAAACCAAATCGGTGCGCGGCTTCCTCCACGCCAAAGCCCACGTCCGCCATGCCCGCCGCCACATAAGCCGCCACCGCTGAATGGGTGTATTCACGATTAAGGTAACCGTTAATTCTGTCGCCATTGAGGCCCTGCTCCAACAGTAACTGATCAAACAGCGCCCGGGTGCCGGAATCCTCCTGGCGGTTGATAAAGCGCGGCCCCGGCTCAGGGGTGTTCGAGTCCTCGGTGCTGTCTTTAATAAGATCAGCCAAGCCGGTAATAGCCCAGGGGTTGTCGGCGCTGACCATCAAACCCTGCTGACGCGAGATAAAGCGTATTATTTTATGCGCTCTGGGCTTTAACAGTCGCCGGTACTGCTCATTTACTCTGGCAATAGGCACCTGCGTCGACAAGTGAAAACCTGCGATATCACAACTGCCACGATTGAGCGCTGCCAGAGCTTCCATAGGGCTGCTGTATTGCAGATCGAGCTGCAGGTCGCTGCAGGCTTGCGGCAGTAGCGCCACCGCATAACCGTGGCTGGCCTGCAGTCGCAACACAGGCGAGGCGTGCTCCAGCAGCTTGTGGATTTCAACATTGAGTTCCGAGGCGATATTCGCCATCTGTGGCTGAAAGCGAGCCATGACTCGCTGCTCAGCCCAGAGCAGCTTATCCCCCAGGGGCGTCAACTCAGCGCCACGGCCGCGCGACAGGCTGACCAGCTCTGAGCCAAAAAAGTCGGACCATTTATGCAGCAGGTTCCAGGCGTGACGGTAGGAAATACCCACGGCCTTAGCCGCCAGGGTTAACTTTTTGTGCTCAAGCACAGCCTGTAGCAGTAAAAACAACTGCGGCTCCAGGGTATTGCCCGCCTCATCGCGAAAGCTCCAACTGGGATCGATATGAATACGCTTTACGCTCACAGCAGTCATCCTCTTCAAATGTACTAGAAACAATAGGTACCAAAATGCATATTTGGTAAGCGGGCCGCTAATGTTACTTTAATTGGTATTAACTAACAGACTGATATCCTTTTATATGAATTCCTATGCATATTTGAGCTGGTCGTGGAGTGTCTCGTGAACAGCTCACCTGAGCTGCCATCGCCCAAACCGGTATTTAATCGGCCCCGGCCCCAGCAGCTGCACGCTGGCGGCTCCCCCGTCAGCCCTGCGGCTAGGCCGGTCCAAACGGAGCTGCAGGAGACAGCCGTGGCCCTGTGTTTCAACGGTGTCTGTCAGGCGGTGATGATGGCCTCGCCCAATGACCTAAAAGCCTTTGCCCTGGGGTTTTCTATAAGCGAGGGACTGATCGACGGCCCGCAGGATATCCTCGCCATCGATTGCGAAGCCCAGTCGCTGGGGTGGCAGGTCAACGTCAGCGTACTGGCGGCCTGCGAACACAAGCTCAAAACCCGGCGACGTGTCATGGCCGGGCCCAGTGGCTGCGGCCTCTGCGGCATTGATTCTCTCGAGGCGGCCATGGCCACACAGGGCTTGTTGAGGGGTTTGCCGAGGAGCTTGTCAAAAGCCGCGCCAACTGCCGTGGCCCCTCCTGAGTTTGAAACCATCGAGCTCGCCAAGCGATCGTTAAACCGCCTGCAAAAGCAACATCACTATGCCCGCGGTCATCACACCGCGGCCCTCTTCGACGATCGGGCCAATGCCCTGGCCATCAGTGAGGACGTCGGCCGTCACTCGGCCCTGGACAAGCTCATTGGCAGGGCCACACTTGACCGACAGCCGCTCAACCCGGGTTTTGCCATGCTCACCAGTCGCTGCAGCCACGATCTGGTGATCAAGTGCGCGCGCTCCGGCATTACTTGTCTGGTCACCCTGGCGCCGCCCACCGATCTGGCCGTGCAATCGGCGTCGCAACTGGGGTTGACGCTGCTCTGTTTTCAGCAGTCCCAGCTCAAACACTTCGCCTAGACGGCGCATCAGTAACGCGCCGCTGCCCACTTTTATATTGAGATTTCAACATGAGCTCCAACCACGACCAGCATGATAAAAAGCCACCCTATCCTTACCCGGCCGGTGGCTGGGGGGCATTAAAGAGCTCGGCGAAACACCTGATACAGAGCGAGGATGCCGCCAAGGGTGTCAAGACATTGCTGCAAGCCAACCAGCCTGGGGGATTTGATTGCCCTGGCTGCGCCTGGGGAGAGGAGCCAACAGCGGGCAGGGTGGATTTTTGTGAAAATGGCGTCAAGGCGGTGGCCTGGGAAGTCACCAGCAAACGCGCCGACGCCGATTTTTTTGCCCAACACAGCCTTTCGACGCTGCGCACATGGAGTGATTACGACCTGGAGAAGAGCGGTCGACTGAGCGAACCCATGCTCTATGACGGCGCCGAGGATTACTACCGCCCGGTGAGCTGGGAGCAGGCCTTCGAGCTGATAGCCACCGAGCTCAATAGCCTGGGTTCGCCCGATGAAGCACTTTTTTACACCTCTGGCCGCGCCAGCAATGAAGTCGCCTACCTCTACCAGCTGTTTGGCCGCGCCTTCGGCACCAACAATTTCCCCGACTGTTCGAACATGTGCCACGAGGCCTCGGGGGTTGGTTTGGGGCAGGGCATCGGCACAGGCAAGGGCACGGTGACCATGCACGACTTTGACCTGGCCGAGGCTATCTTCGTGTTTGGTCAAAACCCTGGCACCAACCATCCGAGGATGCTCGCAACCCTGCGCAAGGCCGCCAAACGCGGCGCACAGGTTGTGGCCATCAACAATCTCAAAGAGCGTGGCCTGCAGCGCTTCTCCGACCCGCAGAGCCCGCAAGAAATGCTCATTGGCAGCAGCACCGCCATCAGCCAGCACTACATCACCCCAAGACTGGGGGGGGATATGGCGTTGGTGCGGGGCATGGCGAAATACCTGTTTGAACAGGACACAGCCGCCGAGCCGGTGATTGATCACACCTTTATCGAGCAGCACTGCGATAACTTTGCCAATTATACCGCCGCCGTTAAGGCAACCCCTTGGCGCAAGATCACCGAGCAGAGTGGTGTCGAGCGCGCAGACATAGAAAAGATTGCCCATATTTACATGAACAGCGAGCGCAGCATTTTTACCTGGGCGATGGGCATTACCCAGCACAAGCACTCGGTCGCCACGGTGCGAGAGCTCGTCAACCTGTTGCTGATGCGGGGCAATATCGGCAAGCCTGGCGCTGGCGCCTGCCCAGTGCGGGGCCACTCCAACGTGCAGGGTAATCGCACCGTCGGTATCAATGAAAGACCGCCGGCGGAGTTCCTCGACGCTCTGCAGGCGCGCTACGACTTCGACATACCCAGAGAAGATGGGTTGAACACCGTGGAGTCGATTCGGGCCATGCTCGATCATCAAGCCAAGGTCTTTATTGGCCTGGGTGGTAACTTTGCCGCGGCCACACCCGACACAACACAAACACACCGGGCGCTCAGCAACTGTAAGCTCACCGCCCACATCAGCACCAAGCTCAATCGCAGCCATATGGTCACGGGAAAGAAAGCACTTATCCTGCCCTGCCTCGGTCGTACAGAAATAGACCGCCAGCTGAGCGGTGAACAAATCATTACCGTCGAGGATTCCATGAGCATGGTGCACAGCTCCCAGGGCAGTAACGAACCGGCTTCACCGGCGCTGCGCTCTGAAACCGCCATAGTCGCCGGCATGGCCCAGGCAACCCTGGGTGAATGCAAACGGCTCTCAAGTAAGCGGCCATCAGCAGATTTTAGCTGGCTGCAGCTGGCCGATGACTACCGACGCATACGCGATGAGATCAGCCAGGTGCTGCCCGGCTTTGAGAACTTCAACGAGCGTATCAAACAAAAGCGCGGTTTTTATCTGACCAACAGCGCGGCACTGCGCCAGTGGCAAACCACTAACCATCGCGCCCAATTTTCCCAGAGTCCACTGCCGGCTGAACTGTTACATGAAAAAGAGAGCGCACAGGGGCAGGGCGTGGCCAACACCACCTTTACCCTGCAGACGCTGCGCTCACACGATCAATACAACACCACCATCTACGCCATGAACGACCGCTATCGAGGCATCAGCGGCGAGCGCATGGTGCTGTTTATGAACGCCCGCGACATAAAAAAGCAGGGCTTACACAATGGCGACTGGGTCGATATCACCAGTGTGAACCAGACCCGCGGTGATGACAGCGTGCGGCAGGTGAAACGCTTTAAGATTGTCGAGTTTCAGATACCCAGGGGCTGCCTGGCCGCCTACTACCCGGAGACCAATCCGCTGGTGGCGCTCGACAGCGTCGCCGAGGGCTGTGGCACCCCGACCTATAAATCCATCGCCGTGCAGCTAACGCCGAGTGACTGCGAAGCGCCAGCCGCACAATAGATCACGGTGAGGTGTC
>Ga0209826_1003246_pt1 | contig 10318 bp, 14 predicted proteins | sample GOMGulsemesocosm_5_FD_184637 | JGI IMG/M metagenome (GOLD analysis project Ga0209826, IMG submission 184637) | Methane-oxidizing microbial communities from mesocosms in the Gulf of Mexico - GOM15C Gulf of Mexico (SPAdes) (version 2) | ecosystem: Environmental > Aquatic > Marine > Cold seeps...
ATGCTATCGTAAAGTGTGGGGATCAGTTAGAATACTAATTCAAATTACGCGCCCGTAGCTCAGCTGGATAGAGTACCGCCCTCCGAAGGCGGTGGTCGGACGTTCGAATCGTCTCGGGCGCGCCATATTATCGTTTTAGAATATCCAAGAAAGTCCATCAAGCCAGCTACTATGCTGGTTTTTTTGTGCCTATCGTCCGAGAGTGTCCCAAGAAATACATTGAAATCTAGGGGTACTTGGGGGTATATTTGGGGGTATATTATTTTATAGCTAAAAATGTACCCCCAATATGCCCTTAACTGATATTAAAATAAAGACAGTGACCGCTAAAGATAAAGACTTCAAGTTGTCTGACGAAAAAGGCTTATACCTGCTTGTGAAAAAAACAGGCGCTAAATACTGGCGTTTGAAATATCGGTTTAATGGAAAAGAAAAAGTATTTGCTTGTGGTATTTATCCAGAAACTAGCCTAAAGAAAGCGAGACTAAAACGGGATGGTGCAAAAAGTTTATTATTAGACGGTATTGACCCAAATGAAGATAAGAAGCAAAAATCTTATGTTGCTAATAGTAATTATCAATTTGAAGCACTTGCTTTAGAGTGGATGTCCACAAAAAAGGATTGGGCGAAACAAACTAGGGCCGATAGAACGGGGGCATTTAAAAATCATATATTCCCATTTATTGGGAGCACAGCAATAGATAAAGTGACTAGGCAGCAGCTTATTAATATTGTGGACAGATTAAAGCTTGATGGTAAGCATTCAAAAACGATAGGCGAAATTATCGGGGGCGTTACCAGTGTTTATAAATATGCTATTGCAATGGGTGCTTGTGAGAGAAATCTAGCACAAGACATAAAGCCATTATTACCTACAGGGGATAAAGTTACCCATAGAGCCGCGCTTGATCGTAAAGATATACCGCTATTTTTAAATCAACTGGATAATTATGGCGGCTCATTTTCTACAGTATGTGCTTTGAAATTATTAATATTAACAGCAGCAAGACCGGGTGAGGTGTTTGGTGCAGTTTGGAGTGATTTTGATTTAGATAACGCTGTATGGGTGAGGCCAAGTGAAAGGATGAAGGCACGAAAAGAGCATCCTACGCCATTATGTAGCCAAGCACTTAAAATGCTAACCAATCTGCATAGGGTTACTGGTAATAGGCAGTACCTATTTCCTAATGAGCGACGGCCTACAGCTCACATGAGTGAGAACACTTTAAACCAAGCTATTAATAGGCGAATGGGGTTTGATGCAACAGCGCACGGAATGAGATCGGTTTTTAGTTCATTGGCTAATGAGTTCGGGTTTAATCCTGATGCAATAGAGATGCAATTAGCCCACATGGAAAAAAACGAAGTTAGGCGCGCCTATAATAGGACTAAATACTGGGATGAGCGCGTACTAATGGCTCAACAATGGGCTGATTATTTGGATGGGCTAAAATCTGGAGCTAATGTTATACCGTTTAAAAGGAAAGTGGGATAAGTGAAAAACAGGGGTAACAAAAGTAACACCCCCTTAGAGGCTAGGTATTTACTGGGTTTGTCTGTTACCTTTGCTGGGGTAACATTGGGGTAACACCGAGGTAACAAGACATTTAACTGCTTAATACAGCAGCTACTATTTCAATAAAGACAGCTCCACCGCATTCTCCTTATATCAGCTATAATCAAAACATCAACCTAGGCTTAGCGGCTGAAAAGCGGGACTCATTCCCCCGCTTGGTTGGTACTTCTCAGGAATGATTGCTTTGAATGGAGTATGTATGAGCAAAAGCTCTAATGACAATTGTGTTAATTCAGAAGATTACTGCTCTAGTATTGATAATGCTGACGAAGGTAATGACGTAGAATTTAGTTATGATTCTGAACCGATTACGGAAGAGTATGAATATTTCTTTAATTTATACGCTGAAATGAGCACTTTGGAGCGGGAAAAGAGAGAGTTAGAGGTACTAGCTCATACAAATATTAATGAGCTTTTGAGTAAGAAATCAGAGTTAACTAGGCTTGGTGAGGAAATTAGGGTAATTCAGAAAAAAATTGATAGTCCATGCACAAAAAGTTCAAATCAAATTATTGACTATAAAACCAACCAAACAAGTACGAAAGATATTAGGCTAACTCGTTTCATAATAGAAGTACAGGTGGATTTCCCTAAAGCAACATCAAAAGATATTCTTGCTCATTGTTTTAATTGCTATGAGAAAAACAGCAGAAAAAAAAGAGAACTTAAAAAAATCATGTTGAGTCTGGGCATAAAGGATGAAAAAAGTGGCAAGCGTACTAATGAAGCTATTAAAATGATGGAGGGAGCACCAATATACAAACCTACCTAGTAGGCACTCATTGCGGGCAGGTTATAAAGCAATATTGTATTTAATATCAATGATTTAAGTTCACTCAAACTTGCCCATTTAAACCTGCCCAACTTACCCACTTTGCATGGGTAAAATTCAATTTAGTAAATTATAGCCTCTTCCGAAAACAACCGCCAACATTGGCAAGGTGCTATAGATGGGTGCTTCAATCCTACGTTTACCAGATGTAATTAAAGAAACAAAATTAAGTCGTAGTGCAATTTACGATTTAATTTCTAAAGGAAACTTTCCAAAACAAATTAAATTAACCCAAAGAAGTTCAGGGTGGATTTCTAGCGAAGTATCAGCATGGATTGATGAGCGAATAGCTGAGCGTGATAGTGAGGTGGCTTAATGGACTTAGTTATTATCAACTCCAAAAAAGAAGCTGTAACCACTTCCAGAATATTAGCTGATAAATTCAATAAAAGGCACGATAACGTATTAGCTAAGATCGAGCAGTTAAAAATAGAAGATAAGGAAACCTTTACTGCCCTTAAAATCAAGGTGAGCTATTACATTGATGAGAGTGGAAAGCGCAATAAAGAGTTTATTTTAAACCGTGATGCTTATGCTTTTTTTGCTATGGGTTTTACAGGTAAACAGGCCAATAAGTTCAAAATTGATTTTATACATGCTTTTAACGATATGGAACGCTGGATAAAAGATCGCCTACAGTCATCTATTGAATATAAAGTAATGCAGGCAATTCTTAAGGATTCGCGCCAGTTGATCGGTAAAGAAACAAAGGCGCACCATTACAGCAATGAAGCTAAGTTGGTTAATTGGGCATTACGTGGTGAGTTTAAAGGAATTGACCGAGAAAACTTAAGCCTAGATGAAATTAGCTTATTAAATGAGCTACAGACGCGCAATTCTGTATTGATTGGCGCGGGAATGACTAGGAAGCAACGTAAGGAATCATTACATTTAATGGTTGAGTTGGGACGTTCTAATTTACTGGAGGCAGCTTAATGTTATTGACGTTACCAGATAACACAGCTATGATTAATTCATTGCTGCCACATGTAGCAATCGGGATTGGCCTCTCGAATAACAACGGCGTAAGCCGCTTTAATGCGGTATTTTTATGCGCAAAATCTCAGTTCATCATTATGTTGGACTGGGCAGGCAGTCGCAAGACTGGTCGGTTACGTTGTACCGATAGGCCAACCTGTTCAGTTCGACTCCATGATTGGCCTCATGTTGTCGAGTTTAAGAACTTATACAACGGAGTCAACCTAATGACTAATTACGCTAAAAAACTAACAAACAATGTTAGCCAGAAAACTTCACTTTTCAACGTAGTTTCACTTAATAAAAAAATCATAGCTCACGGCTTATACTTTGCCGAAGCCTTGCAGTTACAGAAAAAACTAGCCTGCAATACTTTAATCAAATTTGATTCAATGGTTATTGCTGGAGGTGCATCATGAGTTCATCAATTAAATTTACTCATTCTGATAGCGGAAACCTTGAATCTACGGGCAGCACGGGCTTAAGCTTAGTAACGACCATTGGCGCGCTAGCTCATACATCTAAACTTACTCGGCCAGAAAAAGGCGTGATAATTAAGAATTATGCAACTGACCGAGCAGGGCTAGTTGATGCAATCGATAAATGTAAAGAAGCTAATGATTTTCTGCAATGGAGCATTCAGGCGGTTAGCGTAATAATTACACAGGTCGAGGATAAGGGTGAGATTGAAGGCCAATTAGACGCTGCAATGTGGCTAGTTGCTGGATTGTCTGAGCTATCTAGCGAGCTGAACAATGTATCGTCAGAAATGGAAGTTGCACTGGAGCATCAAAAGCAGCAGACATAAAAAAGCCCCATAACCAAGTTATGAGGCTTTCAACTTACTATTAAACTACTAACAACATACAAAATAATTTTAGCAGTTTTATTAGTTTTTTGCCTCAAAGGATTGAGAGAAATGAAAAATAGAACATCAAGTAATGTTAAGTCACAACAAATTAGAATCTTAGCTTATTTGCGGAAAAAGCCTTTAACTACAGTGGCTGCAAGAACTGAGTTAGATGTAATGCACCCCGCTGGGCGAGTTCAGGAGTTAAAAGAGCAAGGACATAGTATTTTTACGCACTGGGAAACAGTAGATACAGGGCAAGGCAAACATAGGGTTGCTAGTTATGTTTTACTGTCAGGGGGTGAGCATGGTTGATTTTTGGACTGATACTCACGCTGAAATAAAAAGGCGTTTATTAGATGAAAATACTAAGGCACGTGAAGTAGGCGAAAAGATTAATCATATTACTTGCCCTGAATGTGGCAAGCCAGACGCTTATGCCCATGCTAATGAGCCTAATGTAATTATCTGCCACCGCATGAATCAATGTGGCGCAAAGACTTTAACGCGTGAGCTTTATCCTGATTTATTCAATACCTTTGAAGAGCGATTTAAACCAACTGAATCTAACCCTAAAGCAACAGCCGAAGCCTTTTTGCAGGCGCGAGGATTAAAGGTTGATAACCTTAGCTTTTCTCAAGGCTCTGTGACTGAGAAAGGAAAGATTTATCCCACGGTAGAAGTTGAATTTGATGGTGTGTCCTTCCAGCGGTTAATTGATTATAAGGGCAGCAATAAAACAAGGCTAAGCACTTATAAAGGAAAATCATACCGATCTCAATCAGTTGAAGATTCTAAAACTGTTTATGTGGTTGAAGGTATTTTTGATGCCTTGGTTTTAGAGCAAATTGGCCTACCTGCAATAGCAACACTTTCAAGCACTCATAACCCTGAATCATGTTTTAAGGAGGGTGTGAGTTATATTTTAGGTTTTGATAATGATGTGGCTGGTATTAAAGCGGTTAAGAAAATTAAATCTTACCTGGTCGAAAAAGGAATTAGTTTTAGTGTGCAACTTCCCCCTTCAGGTAAAGATTGGAATGATTTATTACTTAGTGGGGATTTAGCAGAGGATAAGTTAACCAATACCTTAGCATTATGTAAATGGCGTGGCGCGTTAGCTATGGCGAGTAATGCGCTGGATTACTTCAAAATTTACACTAAGAAAAAGCCCTATAGTAATTCGGTGTTTGAATTTAAAGGCCAGACGTATAAAGGCTCTTTTAAGCTAGATGACGATGAAAAACCCACCGAGCATAAAGCTACTAAGATATTGGATTGTGTACTTAGTATTGCCTACTCAATTGAGGATGCTAGCTTGCAATATGAAAGCCGCTTATGCCATATTATTAATGCAGTATCAGCTAGAGAGGGTGAGAATACTATTCGTTTTAAGGGGGGTGATTTTTCAGCACTGAATGATTTTAAATCTAAGTTATACCAGTACCGGTTAATCTTTTTTGGCACAGGATATGATTTAACTTTGTTAGCTGAATACCTGTTTAATAAAAATCCTATTAAAGTTAGAGAGTCTCAGGCTTTAGGCTATGACCCTATGTCTGAATGCTATGTCTTTACTAAGTTTTTATATGATAAGCATGGCAAGCATTACGATATAGATAGTGATGGTTACTTTCACCAGCACCGATTAAAACCCTTTAGTGGTCAAGATAAAAGTATCAATAAAATAGGCACGATAGAGGCAGGAAAGTTTATTGCTGATTTACATGCCGCTTATGGTGATAAAGGGTTATTAGCTTTAGGTTTTTGGGTTTCAACCACCTTTTCTCATGTGATATTTGATAAGTTTGGCTTCTTTCCTTTTATGAGTTTTTATGGCGACCCTCACTGTGGGAAGTCTGATTTAACAACAATGCTTAACCGGTGCTTTTATATAGACTCAGAAGGTTTAGCAATGGGTTCTGCTAATACTAAAAAAGGTGAATTGCGGGTGATTAGCCAAAAATCCAGCATGGTAACAGCCATGTTAGAGGGAACAAAAAAAGATAGTAAATTTAATTATGATTCTATCCTTCCTTTGTATAACCGAAATAGCTTGCAAGTACGCGCCCAAACTACAAATGATAACCAAGTACATGATTTAAAGTTTAGTGGCGCACTCGCCTTTGTTCAGAATAACGAACAATTTATAAGTAAGCCTGCAAAGGAGCGAGTGGTATCAATTAATTTTTCACACGAAGGATTAGATGATACTTATAAGGCGTGGCAGCATTTAAAAACCTACTCACCGGAACAGTTAGCGGGTATCGGGCACTTTGTCCTTTCAAATCGTGAAAAGTTTGAGCGAGAAATTAACGACATAATAAATGAAACAGCAGATCACTTGCGTAATAAAGGTGTGGGGATAGATCGTATAGCAAAGAATCATGCAGTGGCCTATTCAGGTATTGCTTTGCTTATTGAGATGACCAAGCCAGATATGAGTGATGATTTAATTAATTTTACCCATAAATGCGCTATGAGTAAGATGGAAACAGCAAGAAGTGAACTATTGCTTGCTGACCATTTTATGGAGTTAATTAGTAATTTTTCCGAGAAACAAGGCGTTGCTAATGATGAATTCTTTCAAGTAATACACATGCCAACAGCAATAAAGTCAACGGATGAAAGTTGGAATAAAAGTGAGTTACTTGAGCAGCTTAAATTACTCGATAGCTATACTGAAACTAAAAATAGTCGAGTCTTTGGTTCTATAAAAAAATGCTGGCACTTTAAAATTGAAAAACAAGGGTAACAAAAGTAACACCCTATCACAGGCTATGTATTTACTGGGTTTGTCTGTTACCTTTTGAAAAGTAACAATGAGGTAACAGCAAGGTAACATGCCATAGTAATTTTTTAGTAAAGTAACAAAGGTAACAGAAGGTAACAAACAAAGTAACACTGGAGGTCTTTATTTATAAGGTCTGTAGATAAATGTTACTTATGTTACCTATAAAAAACTATTTATTATGAAAATAACTTTATCAAACAAAATAGCAATACAAACTACTCCCGACATTGAGCAGCAGATTATTAAGCAATTCACTTTTGCTAACCCTAAATACCAAGATGCTAGTGATTTTGGCCGAAGTGTTCGCGGTATAGATCGAGCTATCTGTTTATTAGATTGCTCAAAAGATGAAGGGGTAAGCGCGCCACTGGGAATACTTAATTACTTGCTACAAGCATTCAATCCAGAAGTGGACGACCAGCGCACCACGGTAAAAGTTAACATTCCATTTACAGGCGAATTAAGACCCTATCAGGAGCAGTTTGTTATTGATGCCATCAATGCCAAAGGTGGTGTGATGGTTGCGGCAACAGGGGCAGGAAAGACAGTATCAGGGATTGCTTTAGCTTCACGGCTAAAACAGCGTACTTTGATCCTGGTTAAGTCTAAAGATTTAGCGAATCAGTGGCGCGATGCAATCAAACAATTTACTGGGCTAGAGGCTGGCTTAATTGGTGGTGGTAAAAATACAGAGGGAGAACAGTTCACAATAGGCCTTACACAAACTTTAAGTAAACGTGATTTGTCCTTGTTGAATTATGGGCTGGTGATAGCGGATGAGTGTCATAACTTACCAGCAAGCCAAGCCTTTACTGTGATGAATGGGCTTAACTGTCAATATCGTTATGGATTATCAGCGACACCCCAAAGGCGCGATAACATGGAATTTATGATTCATGGCGCGATAGGTGAAATATGCGCAGAAATTAAGCAAGGTGAATTACAGGGAAAAGTATTACCTGTTTGTGTAAAAGCTATACAGCATGAATTTGATGCTGATGTAGAAAGCTGGACTGAATTTATCACCGCTTTAGTTGATGATGAAAGCCGTAACTTAAAAATAGTGGCCCATGCTATTAAAGCCAGTCAAACCATGGGAACAATAATTCTATGCGCACAGGTGAGGCATTGTGAGTTATTGGAATCAATGTGTCGTGATCGTGATGTCAATGCGCTGGTATTGCACGGCCAATTACCTGCAAAAGTAAGAGCTGAACGAATGGCAAAGGCTCAAGATGCACAGTTAATTATTGGTACATTATCTTTGCTAAGTGAAGGCTTAGATATTCCTAAATTGAGCGCCTTAATTTTTGCTGCACCGGTTAGTGCCGTGATTGATAAAGATAACCCAGCAGCGACCCGTTTAATTCAATCAATAGGAAGATGTAGGCGGCCATACCCTAATAAAACTAAAGCTTATGTGCTAGATATTATTGATGAGTGTGGCTTTGGTGTTTCAGCATGGAATAAACGCGCCACTATTTACCAGCAGCAAGGTTTTGAGGTGAAGTCATGACACTTATTCAAAGCATGGGGTTTTATAGTTATGCTCAGTATTGGCAGTATTTAAAAAACCAAAACAAGACTCAAACTAAAAAACCAACTGCAGCAAAGCTAAAAATAACTAAGCCACATAACAGTAATAAGACTAAAGCTAGATAAATAAGCATGTTCAACACGTAAATAACGCATTGGAATATAACAATGGCACAACAAAGGAAACCATTGCCCAAAGAATACGATACTTGGGTGGGTCAATATTTAGTTAAAAGAAGGATTAATAAAGATTTATACCCTAATGAACTTAGCACTACTCAATGGGCAAATTTAAAAGCGGCCTTTAGGCAAATTAAGCATTCAACAAAGAACGATGATAAAAGCGTTATTAACGCATTGCAACAAGCGAATGGCGCGCTAATTAAGGAGGTTAAACTATTACGAAAACACCTATTGGCCAGCCCTACCCGAGAGTGGGTAAAAATCAATTTCCCTGATATTAACGATAATAACATCTGCTCTCAAATGGGGATTATTGCTAAAAGAGCTTTAGGGCTATCAGATTACGATTATGCGCATATAACGCAAGTAAATACATGGCTATCACAAAAAAATACACATGAAATAAAGGCTATTATCAAAGAAGCCAAGCAGGTCATCAGCCGTAAGCGAAAAGCTAGTTACCAAGAAAAAATAAAGGCAGAAAAATAGAGCGAATACAGAACAATCTATTATAATTTGATATAATCTAATTTAATCAAATACTTGTAAGGACACAATAGCATGACTACATCAATTTATATAAAGCAAAGTTTGTTAGATAAAATTAAAGCTCGGGCAACCAAAGAAAGTCGCAGCATTTCAAATATGATTACGATTTTGCTTATCGAAGCATTAGCCTGATAAATACGCCACATCGTGATGATGTTACACCCACTCGGAAGGAGTGCAAAAATGAGCAAAAAAGAAGAGCAGGAACTCTGGACTAGCATCATGCGTGATGAATCTAAGGATATGTCATTGCGGCTAAAGTCTAGTGAGCTATTGGCCATATCTCGTGGTGATTTTGTTGAGCCTGGTATCACATCAGATACTGTTAAAACGAATGTACCGAGCTTAATCAAATGCTAGAGCCAAAATTAGAAGTGTTTGCACAAGCGTTAGCTATGGGTAAAACTCAGGCAGATGCTTATAGAGCAATGACCCCAAAGACTAAAGCCAAGGCTGGAAGTATTCATACTATTGCTGCCCGTATTGCTGATAAAGTTGAGGTTAGGTTAAGGGTTTTAGAGCTACAAACAGAATCTAAAGAGAAATTTCTTATTAGTGCTGTCCAAAAGAAAATGTGGCTTAAACAGGTTATTGAGCGATCACTACAGGTAGAAGCACCTAGCGACGATGGCGGTGAGTATAGATTCCAAGGTGGTGATGTTATCCGAGCTATTAATGAGCTGAACAAAATGGATGGCGACCACTCAGCAGAGAAAAAGCAAATTACAGGGCTAGACGGAAGCAGTCCTATTCCCAATGGGATTAAGGTTACTTTTATCGGTGCACATAAATAATTAATAGCTTAAGCTATACTTAAATTATCATTTTCAGTAGCGTTGTGAGATTCGGTTCTGGCATTACCTGTCCGAAAGACTCCTTTGTGGCTGTATTGCTCGCCAGTAGCAATAAAAAGGGGTTCGCTCTAGGCTGTCGAAACGTAGTGCATCATATACAAATATGATTAACATTCAATAACTTGAAGTTATGCTAAATACAATATATTGAAAAAACGACTCCTTA
>Ga0209826_1003248_pt1 | contig 10317 bp, 8 predicted proteins | sample GOMGulsemesocosm_5_FD_184637 | JGI IMG/M metagenome (GOLD analysis project Ga0209826, IMG submission 184637) | Methane-oxidizing microbial communities from mesocosms in the Gulf of Mexico - GOM15C Gulf of Mexico (SPAdes) (version 2) | ecosystem: Environmental > Aquatic > Marine > Cold seeps...
AGATTTGACAGTTTGTTCGCGTAAATATCATAGAGCCTGAGTTCGCTACTCAATTAGAGCTCGTACATAAGTACGCATTTATTTCTTTGATTAAGTAATTTTGTTGTTGACACAGGGGAGTCCACATAAGGTGTAGTACTCGAAATTATTCCTCGGTGAGTAACCGGATATAAACCCAAAATACTACCAATAGGAAACCCGGTAAAAGCAACATAAGTACCATCGCTACGAAACTTTTCAGATGATAATGCCATTGCAGGTAAAGCTGCACCTGATAATTTCAAAATTGCTAGGTCATACAACTCAGAAGTAACTACAATTTCAGCTTGTCGAACCTTAGCTTCTTTTCCTGAACCAATAAATACCGCCATTTTTTGTAGTAAGTTATCATCAAGCTCTGTTGGTAAAACATGCGCATTGGTGACCACATAATGTCCATCACCAATAACAAAACCTGTTCCGCGCAAAATATTTTTCGGCCGGCTTGTTGGCGTATGGATACCAATACCGACAACGGAAGGCTTTACTTTCGCGACAACGTCAACAAATTCTGCTTTCGCAAAATTGGTGAACATCACCACAATAGCAAATGATAATCCGTATAGTTTTTTCATGCGATTCCTTTATTTTAAATAAAATGAGTCTATGCGATTCGCTCAGAATCGTCATTCCCGTGATATTTTAAGCGGGAATCTAAGTCTAAAACAACTAGATCTTCGATTAACACACCTCGAAGATGACTAATACAACTGCATTATAAATTATTTATATAAGCATGAAATAAGATGAGTGTCTTCGTTCGCCCTTCCTTCGACGAGCTCAGGATAAACGGGCTGATACCGTTCGCCCTTCCTTCGACGAGCTCAGGATGAACGGGCTGATACCGTTCGCCCTGAGCGCGAAGCAGTCGAAGGGCTGCTCATCACAAACGGCAACACATCAAATAGGCACCTGAATAATTACATTTAGTTTACCTGAAATAAATTAAAGATCGAACATTCGCTAAATCTCTACAATTGTCCATACTTATGACTATTATGAACTATTAAAAGGGTAATAATGAGCAATAATATAGTACCTATATTTGCTGGTGGGGGCACTCGATTACCAGCCCACTTAGGTGTATTAAAAGCATTAGAAGAATTAACTATTCCTTTTGACAGTTTAGTAGGTGTGTCGGGTGGTAGTATCGTAGCTAGCTTTCATGCCGCGGGCTTATCTTTGGAGGAAAGTAAAAGCATAGCTTTCGATACTGATTATAATCAATTTAGAGAATTTTCCTTACTTAAATTAATCCGCTACGGAGGTCTAAGTTCAGGCGATATTTTTGAGAAGTGGGTTGATCGTCAATTAGAGGGTAAAACTTTTAGTGATTTGAATAAAAATTTGCATATAGTAGCTACAGATGTGACCAATGGTAAACCAGTAATCTTTAATAAAGAAAAAACGCCAAATATGAAAGTATCTAAAGCTGTGCGCTTTTCGATGTCAATTCCTCTGGTATTCAGTTTTAAAACTTTCGGAAAGCATATCATGGTTGACGGTAGCATATTATCTGAAGATGCTTTGCACAGAGATTGGGATAACCAAGGAACACCCGTATTATGCTTTCGTTTACGTAGTGAAAACGAATATGACGAAATAAAAACCACAGGATTTTTCCCTATTTTCAACTATGTAAATTTACTTATTAGAGCATTTATGACCACCATTTCTCGAGAGTACATTAACGAGAATTTTTGGCATAATACGATTGTAATTAATACTGGAGAAAGCTCAGGTGTCGACTTTAAAATGTCAGAAACACAAAAAAATACGCTTTTTGATATTGGCTACCAAACAGCCTTAGAAATAATACCAATTAAAGCAAAAGCAGCGCCGATTAAGGAGCAGTTGTTCAGAGCCAAAGAAAATATGAAAAATTAAGCTATACTTTAGCATACGCTCATTATTGCTAAAGGTATGAGTTTCTTGTGCACTCAAGTAGATTGGATATGGTTTATACTATTATATTACTGTTTATTTAGTTAACTTTGACTAAATATTTGTTTATATTAGACATACATGGTCGTACTTGTATTAACATGATAACTTGGAAATCAAATGAACTGGAATAAACGCCTACTAAACACCCCCATTATTGGCGATATTACAAAAAAAATTGCCTCTATGAAAGTGAGTCATGATGCCTACAATATTGCCGAACATTTCACCCAGTTTTTAGAACCACAAGTTGCTGTTAACGATGCATTAAAAGAGGAAGCGTTCAGAATACGTCATAATGTTTATTGTGAAGAATTAGCTTTTGAAGATGTAAAAGAAGGCGGACAAGAGAAAGACGAGTTTGATGAACAATCCATTTTTTCTTTAATCAAGCACAAGCCCTCAAGTATATACACCAGCTGTGTTCGCGTTGTGAGAATTCAAAAAGAAGGTCAGCTTTTACCCATAGAGAAGTTTTGCATGGGTTCTATAACTAATGAAGAATTGCATCCAGAACGCTTTAATCGAACAGAGATTTGTGAAATTTCACGACTCGCAGTAAAATCTGATTTTAGACGTCGTAAAACCGATCAATTCAAAGGTTCTGGTACTGGTGTTATTCAAGAAACAAGTTACTCTGAAGTTGAGTTGCGTTGCTTCCCATTCATCGCGATTGGTTTATACATGGCCGCAGCAACCATGGCGATAGACACAGGCATAAGACATGTTTATGTAATGATGGAGCCAAGATTAGCCCGAAGTATGAGCTTTGTTGGTATAAAGTTTCAACCGCTTGGAGATCCCATTGAATACCACGGTTTGAGAGCGCCATACTATATAAATCCTGAAATTTTTCTTTCCAACCTCTCTCCGGGGTTTCAGAATTTATATAAAGCTATTGAACATGATATTTGTGATCAAATTGATAGCTTGAAATTGATATAGAATAGCCTGAGTTAGAATTAATTCTGACATTTACTTGCTGCATTTATCTCAATAACAACGCCAATACTTCCTGGGTTTTCTCTTCCATTAACGCTACATTACCTTTGGACTCAACATTTAATCTAACCACAGGTTCGGTGTTACTACTACGTAGATTAAAACGCCAAGTACCAAACTCCATACTAATACCATCAGTTTCATCTATCACTTGTGCATCATTTTGATAATAGCTAAATACGCGAGCAATCGCTTTTTTTGGATCGGCTATTTTATTATTAATTTCTCCCGATGAAGGGTAGGCCTGAATACGGGCTTTAACCAAACTAGATAAAGGTTGTGCGCGTAAACAAACTAATTCAGCAATTAATAACCAAGGAATCATGCCGCTATCGCAATAGAAAAAATCTCGAAAGTAATGATGAGCGCTCATTTCGCCACCATAAATAGCATCTTCACTGCGCATACGTTCTTTTATAAAGGCATGACCAGTTTTACTTTGAATAGCCTGACCACCAGATTTTTCAACAATATCGATAGTATTCCAAGTTAAACGTGGATCATGGATGATTTTCTGTGGCGAAGTGGTATCGTCTGCTGACTTAGCTAAGAAATTTTCTGCCAATAAGCCAACAATATAATAACCTTCAATAAACTGTCCTTGTTCGTCAAATAAGAAACACCTGTCAAAATCACCGTCCCAAGCAATTCCCATATCGGCATTATGTGCTATTACAGCTTCACTTGTAGCAGCGCGATTTTCAACTAACAAAGGATTCGGAATACCATTAGGGAAGTTACCATCTGGCTGATGGTGTACTTTTACAAACTCAATTGGCACATTAAGTCGATTAAAAGCTTTTTCTATAACATCAAGTGCAGGGCCTGCAGTACCATTGCCAGCATTAACGACCAGTTTTAATGGACTTGTTTTTTTAAGAAATAAATTTTTTATATCAATATAAGTTAATAAGTGCTCAGTGAAGGCATCAGCGATATCGTGGTATGTTAGAGCGCCTTTTACTTCAACATCTGCAAAATCATTTTGCTCTGCAAGAGTTTTAATATCGAACAAACCGGTGTCACCGCTAATAGGTTTTGAGTTTTCTCGAACCAATTTCATACCATTGTAATCAATAGGGTTATGACTTGCTGTTACAACAATACCACCATCACAATTCAAGTGACTCGTGGCAAAATATATATGCTCAGTACCACATAAACCTAAATCAATAACATCAGTACCGCCGTCCATTAACCCGTTAGCAAGTGCCAACTTCAGTTCTTCACTGGTTAAACGTACATCACCACCAACCACGACTTTTTTTGCTTTGGTATGCTGTGCAAAAGCACGTCCGATACGATAAGCGATATCGACATTTAACTCTTCACCAAGTTTTCCACGAATGTCGTAGGCTTTGAAGCAAGAGAGCAGTCGCGAGTTATTAGTTTCGAGTTGCGAAGATACTGGTTTCGAGTTTTTAGTCATGATTTTTTAACCTATTTATAAAGCTGCCTAACATTTTAGATAATTGTTCTGCTTCATTCATCCAATATTGCCCTCGTTGCTGATTTATATACCCAATAGCAACGCCAATATCCGTTTGTGTTTTAAATTCACCAATTGAACCTTTAGAAATAACAAGGAACCTAGCTTTTTCTACATTTGAGCTTCTTTCCATCCCCTCAGCGATATTGCTTGGAACAGATAAAGCCGAACGAGTGATTTGATCTTTAAAACCAAAGTCACGTAAACCAGCAAGCTCTCTATACACATCAATAGCAAGGTTCTTACTACGTAACCATATCTCCAGTTTTTCATACTGCATACAACATCCTTGTTTAGTTGCAAGTTTCGAGTTTCGAGTTTCGAGTTTCGAAGGAATTCTTTTCGCAACTCGTAACTTTTGTCACTCGTAACTTAACTTCTTTTCGCAACTTCTATTATGCTCTTCCATACTTATCTTCAAAACGAACAATGTCATCTTCACCCAAATAACTTCCCGACTGTACTTCAATCATTTCCAATGGCAATTTGCCAGGATTTTCTAGCGCATGTACAACACCTATAGGAATATAAGTTGATTGGTTTTCACTCAATAAAACTGTTTTATCATCAAGGGTAACTTTTGCCGTTCCTGAAACTATAATCCAGTGTTCTGCTCTATGATGATGCATTTGTACCGAAAGCTTTGCGCCTGGATTAACAGTAATGCGCTTCACTTGAAAACGCTCTCCGTTATCAACACTGTCGTATTTGCCCCAAGGGCGATAAACTTCACGATGAATGGTACTTTCAGTTCGTTGCTGCGCTTTCAACTCATTAACAATTTCTTTTACATTTTGTACTTTATCTTTGTCGGCAATTAACACGGCATCAGGCGTTTCTATCACAACTAGGTTATCGACACCCAAAGTGGCAATAAGTTTATTTTGGCTATGAAGATAACTGTTGCTAGTATCATGAGCGATCACATCGCCCTTGATGACATTTTTTTGATCATCTTGTTCGCATACTTCCCATAAAGCAGAATAAGAACCGACATCACTCCAACCGGCATCAAGCGGTACCATTACAGCATCTGCGGTATTTTCCATTACCGCATAATCAATAGATTCATCAGCACACCGTAAAAAAGCCTCTCGATCTGGCCGGGTAAAGTCTAAGTCTTTTTCTACTTTTGTCATTGCTTCTTGGCAAGAAGCTAAAATATCAGGTCTAAACTTTTCTAACTCTTCAACATAGCGACTTGCTTTAAATAAAAACATACCGCTATTCCATAAATACTCGCCAGAGTCTAAATACTCTTGTGCTATTTCTTCATTTGGTTTTTCAACAAACTTAGCAACTTGATATGTGCCATCACCTTTTTCATTGCCTTGTTTGAGCCCTTGTTTAGCCCCTTTTTTAATGTATCCATAACCCGTTTCCGCATGTGTAGGTACTATGCCAAAGGTTACTAACTTTCCTTGCTGTGCAGACACAGCGGCAACACTAACCGCTTGATGGAATTTTATCGTATCTTTAATAACATGATCTGCCGCTAACACTAATAACAAAGCATCTGAATTACTTGCTAAAGCATCAATAGCAGCCAGCGCAACGGCCGGTGCAGTATTTCTCCCCTGCGGCTCAAGTAAAATTGTTGCATCATTACATTTTACTTGTTTAACCTGTTCAGCGACTAAGAAACGATGGTCTTCATTGCAAATAAAAACAGGCGCTTGATGCTCTGCTGGCAATCGAGCTAGGGTATCTTGCAACATACTTGTTTCATTAACTAAGGGTAAAAACTGTTTAGGAAATTGCGCGCGAGATAGTGGCCAAAGACGAGTGCCGCTACCACCACACATAATAACAGGAGAGATTTGTAATTTAGAGGTGTTTATCTGGCTCATTTATATTCCATTAAGTAATAATTAGCGTTCAATGGCATTATGATATGCCATGCTAGTATTTTTTGAAATAACAAATCAAAGACATCAAAAAATATCGAATGAATTGTTACTTTTAACAGTGCAAATAACGGTTAAAAACGTTATATTTAAACGCATTATAAATTGATTCGCGTCATTTAAGGGAAATAATGAAAGTTACAGTTTTTGGTATCGGTTATGTCGGTTTAGTTCAAGCTGCCGTTTTAGCTTCAGTGGGTCACGATGTTGTTTGTGTTGATATAGACCAAACCAAAGTAGATAACCTTGAAAAAGGAATAATTCCAATTTATGAACCGGGGCTTACACCACTTGTTCAAGAAACACATAAAAATGGTCAATTAAATTTCACTACCGATGCAAAATCAGGTGTCGAACACGGCCAAATACAATTTATAGCTGTTGGTACACCACCCGATGAAGATGGCTCTGCCGATTTAAAATACGTACTCACTGTAGCGGAAACTATCGCTACTTTCATGGCTGAACCAAAAATAATTATCGACAAGTCAACCGTTCCTGTTGGCACTGCAGATAAAGTAACGGCTAAAATAACCTCAGTACTTTCTGCACGGAATGTTGATATTGATTTTGATGTTGTTTCTAATCCTGAATTTTTAAAAGAAGGCGCGGCAGTTAATGACTGCATGAAACCTGATCGCATTGTAGTGGGTACTGATAGCGAAACAGCACAAGCGGCAATGCGTGAATTATACGCACCATTTAATCGCAACCATGATCGCATGATATTTATGGATGTACGCTCTGCTGAATTAACCAAATACGCAGCAAATTGTATGTTAGCCACTAAAATATCCTTTATGAACGAAATGTCTAACCTTGCTGAATTATTAGGTGCCGACATTGAAGCCGTTCGCCATGGCATTGGCTCAGATTCTCGCATTGGCTATCAGTTTATTTACCCTGGCTGTGGTTATGGCGGTTCATGCTTCCCTAAAGATGTACAAGCGTTAGTACGGACTGCTCATGGTATAGAATATAAACCTGCATTATTAGAAGCGGTTGAAAGTGTTAACTACGCACAAAAACAGAAATTATTTAATAACCTAAACACCTATTTTAATGGTGAGCTAGAAGGTAAAACCGTTGCTGTTTGGGGATTATCATTTAAACCACAAACCGATGATATGCGTGAAGCTTCTTCAATGGTGTTGATGGAGTCACTGTGGAAAGCAGGCGCAAAAGTGCAAGCTTATGATCCAGAAGCAATGGAAGAATGCCAACGTATTTATGGTGTACGTGATGATTTATCATTAGTTGGCACTAAAGAATCTGCATTAAATAACGCCGATGCGCTTGTGGTATGTACCGAGTGGAGCCAATTTAGAGCACCTGACTTTGATTTAATTGAAAGGTCATTATCACACAAAGTAATTGTTGATGGCCGTAATCTTTACGATCCAGTATTACTTAAAGAACGTGGCTTTGCTTATTATGGTATTGGTCGTGGTGAAAGCATACAAAAAATTTTTTAAGTCATGAGCAATGAAAGTATCGAGTTACGAAAACACAAAACAAATACGTCATTCCAGTAGTGTATTAGACTGGAATCTATAAAATATGAGCCTCGACAAGACAACTCGAGGATGACATGAAAATTTAGGAAAAAATGTGAAATATTTAGTTACTGGCGCTGCCGGTTTTATCGGTTTTCATGTAGTGCAACGCTTATGCGAACAAGGTCATGACGTTATAGGTATTGACAACCTTAACGATTACTACGATGTTAATTTAAAGCTAGCTCGACTTGACGCGTTAAAAGTTCATACAGCGTTTAAATTTATAAAATTAGACCTTGCCGACAGAGAAGGTATTGCTCAATTATTTGCAACTGAGAAATTTAATCGAGTTATACATTTAGCTGCGCAAGCAGGGGTAAGATATTCAATAGATAACCCGATGGCTTATGCTGACTCTAACTTAGTTGGTCATTTAACCATATTAGAAGGTTGTCGCCATAATAAAGTTGAACATTTAGTTTATGCTTCATCAAGTTCAGTTTACGGCTTAAACAGCAAAACTCCCTTTGCAACTTCTGACAGCGTAGATCACCCTATTTCTTTATACGCTGCTACTAAAAAATCGAATGAGTTAATGGCTCATACATATTCACACTTGTATGACATTCCAACTACTGGCCTAAGGTTTTTTACAGTTTATGGTCCTTGGGGTCGCCCAGACATGGCGCTATTTAAATTTACAAAAGCTATTCTCAACGGTGAACCAATTGATGTTTATAATCAAGGAGATATGCGTAGAGATTTCACTTATATTGATGACATTGTTGAAGGCATAATTAAGATTCAGAATATCATTCCGCAAAAAAGTAATGATTGGAAAATAGAGTCTGGCTCTGCAGCAGATAGTTCAGCTCCTTACAAAATTTTTAATATTGGTAACGGAAATCCAGTAAAACTACTCGACTTTATACAGTCATTAGAAAACTCACTAGGCATCAAAGCAAATAAGAATTTAATGCCCATGCAGCCGGGCGATGTTTACCAAACCTATGCTGATGTAGATGATTTATTCGCCATGACTAACCACAAACCTTCAGTAAGTGTTGATCACGGTGTGGATCAATTTGTTCGCTGGTATAAGAACTTTTATCAGTAAAATCATAAGAATCCTGTAACTTATCCCATGAAACGAAAGTTCTAAGCTATAATATATCAGCAAGTAAAGGTAATAAAATCAATGAACCAACGAAAACAATAATCTGAAGCAGTTTTATCGTTGAGTTGGATATAACTATTGATACTGTACAAGGAAAGAACATGTTTGATTATAATAAGGCTTTCTCTAGAAACATTGGCTGGGTTACTGAAGCTGAACAACAAGTTTTAAGAACAAAGAAAGTTGCTATAGCTGGAGCCGGTGGCGTTGGTGGTGTACACCTTCTAACATTAGCACGTTTAGGTGTCGAAAATTTTTACATCTCGGATTTTGATGACTTTGAAGTACATAACTTCAATCGTCAATCTGGGGCGTTTATGTCAACGCTTGGTGAACAAAAAGTAGATGTGATGGCACGCATGGCCAAAAACATCAACCCTGAAGCCAATATTAAATCTTTCCCTGAAGGCATATTTGAACACAACGTTGATGAATTTCTAGAGGGTGTTGATTTATATGTTGATGCCCTCGATTTTTTTGCTTTATCTGCACGTAAAGTTGTTTTTCAAAAATGTCATGAAAAAAACATTCCTGTAATAACCGCCGCTCCATTAGGCATGGGCTGTGCCTTTCTTTGTTTTATGCCGGGAAAAATGACTTACGAACAATATTTCAGATTCAAAGACAAAAAATCTGAAGACGATCAGCTTATTCAGTTTCTAATTGGTTTGTCACCAGCGATGCTTCAACGCCCTTACTTAGTAGACGAAACCAGAGTCAGCTTTATAGAAAAAAGAGGTCCATCTACGCCAATGGCGGTTAACTTGTGTGCCGGTATTGCAGAAACCTATGCGTTAAAAATTCTATTGAATCGCGGAGAAGTGCTAGCGGCTCCTTACGGCCTGCATTTTGATGCATATCGCAATAAATTCAAGAAAACTTGGCGTCCATTTGGCAACGCAGGTTTACTCCCTAAAATTATGTTTAAAATAGCCAGAAAAATTGTTTTAGCCCCTTCTGTGCCATTATCTAAGGAAGAACAATTGAAACCTATAGAAGAAATATTTGAATACGCTAAATGGGCTCCTAGTGGCGATAACATGCAACCTCAACGTATTGAGGTTACCGGTGACTTAACCTGCGTAATTCACGGTCACGATACACGAGATCATGTAGTTTATGATCTTGAAGGTAATGCCAGTAAACTGGCGTTAGGTTGTTTTATTGAAAACTGTAAAATTGCCTCTCAATCACTCAATTATGAACTTGAGGTTAACTTAACTACAAATAAAGATGGGCAAGAACCAGAGCATAAAGACT
>Ga0209826_1003251_pt1 | contig 10312 bp, 8 predicted proteins | sample GOMGulsemesocosm_5_FD_184637 | JGI IMG/M metagenome (GOLD analysis project Ga0209826, IMG submission 184637) | Methane-oxidizing microbial communities from mesocosms in the Gulf of Mexico - GOM15C Gulf of Mexico (SPAdes) (version 2) | ecosystem: Environmental > Aquatic > Marine > Cold seeps...
TCGTTTGACCAAGTGACCCATTCATTTTCCAATTTCCAACAACGAGTGGCTGACGCATCATGCTTCTCATACTAAAAAACGAGCAAGGTTAGCGACTATTACGAAATAAAGCAATATTATTGCGAAAAATAAGCAAACTAATGAAGTTTGGCACTCAACAGCTCATCAACTGTTTGACTTAGCTTAAGTGTCAGTGACTCCACCAACGATAGGTCCTCACCTTCAACCATCACTCTAACCAAAGGCTCTGTGCCTGATGGCCTAAGTAGTACACGACCAGTGCCATCTAACGTTTCTTCAATTTTTTTAACCGCCTTCGTAATCTCATCATCGATAACAAACTTATGGTCACCCTTTAATTTTACGTTGATCATACACTGCGGATATTTTTGAATATCACTTTTTAATTCCCGCAAAGATACCCCATCTCGTGCCATTGTTTCAATAACTTGAAGCGCAGAAATAATACCATCACCGGTAGTCGTTCTATCGGCACAAATAATATGTCCAGAGCCTTCTCCACCTAGAACTGACCCTGACTCATTCATTAATTGAATAACATGCCTATCTCCTACTGCAGACCGCAGTAGTTTAATACCCAGACGATTCAGTGCATGCTCTACACCTAGGTTAGTCATTTGAGTACCCACGACAGACGAACCTAAGCAGCCTTGATCTTGTCGCGATTTAGCTAAAATATAAATAATATCGTCGCCATCAAGCACCTCACCAAGATGGTCAACCATAATCAAGCGGTCACCATCTCCATCAAGCGCGACACCTAAATCTGCTGAATGAGCCAACACCGCTTTTTGTAGCGCTTCAGGCTTAGTCGCCCCACAATCCTCATTAATGTTCACACCATCAGGCTCTGCACCAATTTTAATCACTTCAGCGCCTAACTCTTCAAATACAAAGGGGGCAATATGGTAAGTAGAACCGTGTGCGCAATCCACCACCATTTTCATGCCAGTGAAGTCCATCATAGGCGGTATAGAGCTTTTGCAAAACTCAATATAGCGCCCTGCCGCATCGTTAATTCGGCTCGCCTTACCTAACTTTGATGACTCAACAACAACAAGTGCTTCATCAATTTTTCTTTCTATAGCTAACTCAACCTCATCCGGTAATTTTTTTCCATCGGAAGAAAAGAACTTAATACCATTATCATAATGAGGGTTATGTGATGCACTAATAACAATGCCTGCATTCGCACGCAAGGTACGTGTTAAATAAGCAATACCTGGGGTTGGCATTGGCCCTATAAGCTGAACATCCGCACCTGCAGCAACAAGCCCTGCCTCTAATGCAGACTCAAACATATAGCCTGATGTACGCGTGTCTTTACCAATAACAATTTTACAATGACCTTGCGCTTCAAACACCTTACCGGTGGCCCAGCCAAGTTTCAGCATGAATTCTGGCGTAATAACCCCTTTACCAACCTCTCCACGAATTCCATCCGTACCAAAATATCTCTTCTTCATGCTTCCCTCAATTAGCTTGTTGTAATGCTTTATAAATTGTCAGCGCCTCTGCCATTTCCGCCACATCATGCACACGCACAATAGCCGCACCATTGATAACCGCCAATAAGGCCGATATAACACTGGCTGAAACCCGTTCACCCACTTTCTTGCCCAGCAACTCACCCCACATGGATTTACGCGACAAACCGACTAATAATGGACATCCGTACTGCTTGAATTTCTCCAAGTGCGCCAATAGGCTTAAGTTATGGGGCAGTGTTTTGCCAAAGCCAAAACCAGGATCCAGTAAAATTTTAGATCGTGGAATCCCTACTAGCTGACACGCCTGTAAACGCTCCTGAAAGAAGCAAGCGACCTCATCGACCACATCAATATATTCTGGTTGCTGCTGCATCGTTTCCGGCTCTGCTTGCATATGCATTAAACAGACCGTAACCTCAAGTGATGCCGCCATATCTAATGCACCAGGCTGTCTCAAGGCATACACATCATTAATAATGCTCGCACCCGCTGAAACAGCTTGCTCCATCACCTCTGGTTTACTGGTATCAATTGAAATAACCACATCAGAATTTTGCTGAATAGCTTCAATAACAGGAATAACGCGTTCAAGCTCTTGTTCAACAGATACCTTTACAGCACCCGGACGTGTCGACTCTCCACCAATATCAATAATTTCAGCACCCGCCTCCATCATTAATTTGGCTTGTACAACCGCATGCTCAACCAGTGAAAACTGTCCACCATCGGAAAAAGAGTCGGGGGTAACATTAAGAACCCCCATAATTTGGGGGTTCTTTGGAGTTAAGTTAAAACCAGCTACACTCATTAAATCATTAAGGCTGCTCTGCAGTACCGCCGATATTTGGTTTAGACTCTTTAGCCGCTGGTTCTTCACTAGCTTGTTCGTTCACAGCATTGCCAGAATCACCACCATTATTATCCTCTTCCCAATCATCAGGTGCTGACACGGTAGTTCTCGCCATCAACTCATCTAGCTGATCACTGTTCAGTGTTTCATACTTCATTAACGCATCAGTCATCGAATGTAAAATATCGAGATTATCATTCAATATGTCTTTAGCACGAACAAAGTTCCTATCAATCAATAAACGAACTTCATCATTAATTGCTTGAGTGGTTACGTCTGAGATCATTTTTGGCTGACCTCCTGTATAACCCATCGCATTTTGATCATCACCATAATTTAATGGGCCCAGTTTTTCTGAGAAACCCCACTCAGTAACCATTTTGCGGGCAATAGATGACGCACGCTCAATATCATTTGAAGCACCCGTTGTTACAGAGTCGGCCCCATAAATAATTTCTTCAGCTAATCGACCACCATATAGGCTAGACAACTGGCTTTCTAACTTACGCTTACTAATACTAATTTGGTCACGCTCAGGCAGAAACATCGTCACGCCTAAGGCACGTCCACGAGGAATAATGGTCACTTTATAAACAGGATCATGCTCAGGCACTAAGCGCCCAACAATCGCATGGCCAGATTCATGATAAGCCGTACATTTTTTTTCTTCATCAGACATCACCATTGAGCGGCGCTCAGCACCCATCAATACTTTGTCTTTAGCGTTTTCCATGTCGTTCATATCGACAACTTTCTTATCAGCACGTGCAGCAAATAAGGCTGCTTCGTTCACTAAGTTAGCTAAATCAGCGCCTGAGAAACCCGGTGTACCTCGCGCGATAATACTTGGTTTAATAGTATCGCTCATAGGTACTTTTTTAAGGTGAACCTTAAGAATTTGCTCACGACCTCTAATATCAGGTAACGGCACCTCAACTTGACGATCAAAGCGACCTGGACGCAATAATGCAGGATCAAGAACATCGGGACGGTTGGTTGCAGCAATAACAATCACACCTTCATTGCCTGAGAAGCCATCCATTTCAACCAATAATTGATTCAATGTTTGCTCACGCTCATCATTACCACCACCCATGCCCACACCACGCGAGCGGCCAACGGCATCAATTTCATCGATAAAGATAATACAAGGCGCGCTTTTCTTCGCTTGTTCGAACATGTCACGCACACGTGATGCACCCACACCGACAAACATTTCAACAAAGTCTGATCCTGAGATACTAAAGAATGGAACTTTAGCCTCGCCAGCAATGGCTTTAGCTAGTAGTGTTTTACCGGTTCCTGGTGAGCCAGACATTAAAATACCACGTGGAATCATCCCACCTAGTTTTTGGAATTTGCTAGGATCTCTTAGGAAGTCAACAACCTCAACAACTTCTTCTTTCGCTTCTTGTACACCAGCAACATCATCAAAAGTTACTTTTATTTCATCTTCAGATAATAATTTTGCCTTACTTTTACCGAAGGACATGGCACCACGACCTGCACCACCACCGCCTTGCATTTGGCGCATAAAGAAAATCCAGACCCCAATAAGTAACAACATTGGGAACCATGAGATTAACAAGGACATTAGAAATGATTGCTGCTCAGGCTCTTTAGCAACGATTTCCACACCGTTTTTCAATAGATCATCAACTAAGTGTAAATCACCTGGGCTACGTGTTGTAAAACGCTCACCAGAAGTTTTCTTGCCCACAATATTAGGCCCATCAATAGACACCGTACTAACCTGTCCGGCATTAACAGAGCTTATAAACTGGGAATAACTCAATGCACTCCCTTGCTTACGTTCGGAACCGCTAAAGTTACTGAAGACTGACATCAATACGCCAGCGATCACCACCCACATAATTATATTCTTAACCATTTCGTTCAAATTAGTACTCCCTAGCTATGATTGTGGCAATAGACACAAGTAAGACTGTTGTAGTTATTATTCGTTCAATACTATATGGGGCTAGGTTACTACAATTTCAAGCCTTTTGCCAAAAGGTATACCTCACGGCTTCTAGCACGTGACGCTTTGGGCTTCCGAATGACCACGCTGAGAAATGATCCTCTGGCCTGCTTCACGTATTGGTCAAAACCTTCACCTTGAAACAACTTAATAAGAAATACACCTTTTGGCGCCAAACTATTAATGGCAAAGTCTAATGCCAATTCAGCCAAGTACATTGATCTAGGTTGATCGACGGCTTTACTGCCACTCATATTAGGGGCAATATCTGACATAACAAGGTCAATGGGTTTTTCATCAATAATAGTTTGAAGTTGCTCAAAAACAGCGTCATCACTAAAATCACCTTGAATGAAGTCGACACCATTAATAGGTTCTATCTCAAGCAGATCTAGTGCAATAACATGCCCCTTAGCCCCTACTTTTTTCACCGCATATTCAGACCAGCCGCCTGGCGCTGCGCCCAAATCAACAACCACCTGATTCGCACGAACTAGCTTGTCTTTTTTATCAATTTCTTCTAATTTAAAAACTGCTCGTGAACGTAGCCCCATTTGCTGAGCTTTTTTAACATACTCGTCACTGAAGTGCTCATCAAGCCATTGCTGTTTATTTTTATGTTTAGTCATATCGTCCCTATGTTGATTTAAACGTATACAGCTTGCCGCTCATTAATAGCGAAAACCTCCGCTAAGCATTGCTTTAGGTGTAAAATGCCCGACCTAATTCAATACCCAGCGATAAATACCATGGCTCTAACAAACCAACAAAAGAAAAAGCTTAAAACTCATGCGCACAGTCTTAAACCTGTCGTTATGCTCGGTCAATCAGGCCTTAGCAGTACCGTGCTTGATGAAATTGAACAGGCGATTGAACACCACGAGTTAATTAAAGTGAAAATAGCCGCCGCTGATCGCGATGAAAAGAAAGCGTTTATTCAGCAAATTGCTGAGAAAACTCAATCTGATATCGTTCAAACCATCGGCTTTATGGCTGTTTTTTACCGTGAAAATTCAGATAAAAAAGCTTATTCGTAACGTACTTCGGTAATTTCGTATTCGGTGTTTCCGGCTGGCGCTTTAACTTCAGCAACATCGCCTTCCTCTTTACCGATAAGCGCTTTGGCGAACGGTGAAGCATAAGATATTAAGTGATTCTTAATATCTGCTTCATCCTCACCAACGATGGTATAGGTTATAACTTCTTCCGTTTCTATATTTTCAAGCTCAACAGTACAACCAAATATCACCTTGCCGTTCGCATTCAACGTTGATATATCAATTACTTGTGCATTACCCAGCTTGCTTTCAATATCACGCACTCTTGCTTCAACTAATCCCTGCTCTTCACGGGCTGCATGGTATTCAGCATTCTCTTTTAAATCACCGTGCGCACGCGCATCGGCAATCGCTTCAGTAATTCTAGGGCGACGAACATTTTTAAGGTCATCCAACTCGGCTTTTAAACTTTCAGCGCCTTTTTTAGTTAACGGTGTTTTATTCATAATATTTCCTACTGTTTAGTTACGCGCTTGCAGATCATGCAGCTCTCTAACCTCTTTAACACTGATGTCGGCTAGTGCATCAACCGTCGCTTTAGCGCCAGCGATCGTTGTACAGTAAGTTGCTTTGTTTTGTAGCGACTCACGGCGTATAGGAAAGGAGTCTTGGATGGCTTGTTTACCCTCAGTGGTATTAACCACCAGCTGAATACTCTCATTCTTAATAATATCGACGATATGAGGGCGTCCTTCATTAACCTTATTCACTATCGTACATTTAATACCAGCCTTTTTAAGTGCCGCTGCTGTACCACCGGTCGCCAATATTTCTTTACCGCGTAACACGAGTGTTTGTGCCACTTCGATCATTTTCACTTTATCGGCATCACGCACACTAAAGAGCACTTTATCTTTATCACACAGCTCAATACCTGCAGCACGTTGTGATTTACCAAAGGCTTCACCAAACGTATCACCAACACCCATGACTTCACCGGTTGATTTCATTTCAGGGCCGAGCAAAGGATCTACATTTGGGAACTTAACAAATGGGAAAACAGACTCTTTTACAGAGAAATAATCTGGTACAACTTCTTCCGTCGTACCTTGCTCTACAAGTGATTGACCCGCCATACAACGCGCAGCGATCTTTGCTAATGGATAGCCTGTTACTTTAGACACAAAAGGTACTGAGCGTGAAGCACGAGGGTTCACCTCAAGAATATAAATATCCTCCCCTTTGATAGCAAACTGAATATTCATTAAACCGACTACACCCAGCTCTTTAGCTAACTGCTTAGTCTGAACACGCATTCTATCTTGGGTATCTTTGCTTAAATCAAACGGTGGTAATGAACACGCTGAATCACCGGAATGGACACCCGCTTGTTCAATATGCTCCATGATGCCACCAATCAATAGGTCTTCACCATCAAAAATAGCATCCACATCCACTTCGACTGCATCATCAAGGAAACGATCTAATAACACCGGAGAGTCATTAGAAACGCTAACCGCTTCACGCATATAAGTACGTAACTCTGATTCATCATAAACAATTTCCATCGCACGACCACCCAGTACATAAGAAGGCCTAACGACGAGTGGGTAACCAATTTCTTCGGCCAATAAAACCGCTTTTTCTGGTTCACGTGCCGTTCTATTCGGCGGCTGTAATAAACCTAAACGCTCGACTAACTGCTGGAATAACTCACGATCTTCGGCTAAATCAATTGCTTTAGGCGAAGTACCAATAATTGGCACACCGGCCGCTTCTAGCGCTTCAGCCAATTTAAGCGGGGTTTGCCCACCATACTGTACGATAACACCCGTTGGCTTCTCGATATTAACCACTTCAAGCACATCTTCAAGCGTTAATGATTCAAAATACAAACGATCTGAAGTATCAAAATCTGTTGAAACTGTTTCAGGGTTACAGTTAATCATAATGGTTTCATAACCATCTTCACGCATCGCTAATACAGCATGCACACAACAGTAATCAAACTCAATACCTTGACCAATTCTGTTTGGACCACCGCCCAACACCATAATCTTCTTACGGTCTGTGGGTTTAGATTCACATTCTTCTTCATACGTTGAATACATATAAGCGGTTGATGAGGAAAACTCACCCGCACATGAATCAATACGCTTATAAACAGGACGAATATCAAGCCCATGTCTATGTGCTCTAACCGCTGACTCATCAACAGCGAGCAAGCTAGCTAAACGCGCATCGGCAAAACCTTTGCGTTTTAAACGCCACATCGTTTTATAATCAATCGCTGATAACGCGACGCCCGTTAAAGCATCTTCTTCTTTAATCAGGTCTTCAATTTGCACCAAGAACCAACGATCAATTTTTGTTTGGTTAAAGATACTTTCTAAACCGAAACCTTTTCTAAAAGCATCGGCCACATACCAAATACGATCAGCGCCCGGCTGTTGAATTTCATGACGCAAGGTGGCATCAGTCGCTTCATCATCAAGATCTACAATAGGATCTAACCCGTTCATACCCGTTTCAAGACCACGCAATGCTTTTTGTAATGATTCTTGGAAGGTACGACCCACCGACATCACTTCACCCACTGATTTCATTTGGGTGGTCAGGCGATCATCCGCCATTGGGAATTTCTCAAAAGTAAAACGAGGAATCTTAGTAACAACATAATCAATAGAAGGTTCAAATGATGCAGGTGTCGCACCACCTGTAATTTCATTACTCAGCTCATCTAAGGTATAACCAATCGCCAATTTTGCAGCTACTTTAGCAATCGGGAAGCCCGTTGCTTTTGATGCTAGTGCAGATGAACGAGAAACACGTGGGTTCATTTCAATAACGATCATATCGCCATTGTCAGGGTTAATCGCAAATTGAACGTTTGAACCACCTGTGTCTACACCAATTTCACGTAACACATCAATCGATGCATTTCGTAATATTTGGTATTCTTTATCGCTTAGTGTTTGCGCAGGCGCAACGGTAATCGAGTCACCCGTATGCACACCCATTGGGTCAAAGTTTTCAATTGAACAGATAATAATGCAGTTATCTTTATGATCACGCACCACTTCCATTTCATATTCTTTCCAACCCAGCACAGACTCTTCAATCAAAAGCTCATTAGTTGGCGATAAGTCTATACCACGTGTACAAATTTCAATAAATTCTTCGCGGTTATATGAAATGCCACCGCCACTACCACCCATCGTAAATGATGGACGAATAATGGTTGGAAAACCAATTTTTTCTAAGGCTTCAAAAGCCTCTTCCATCGTATGAGCAACGAATGAGCGCGGTGTTGATAAACCAATTTTAGTCATCGCTTTCTTAAATAAATCGCGATCTTCAGCTTTATCAATGGCTTCTTTAGATGCACCGATCATTTCTACATTGTGTTTAGCTAAAACACCGTGACGATCAAGATCTAAGGCACAATTAAGCGCTGTTTGCCCACCCATTGTTGGTAGCAATGCATCTGGCTTTTCTTTTTCAATAATTTTTTCAACGGTTTGCCAATCTACAGGTTCTATGTAAATAGCATCGGCCGTTTCAGGGTCGGTCATAATCGTTGCTGGATTAGAATTCACCAGAATAACGCGGTAACCCTCTTCCCTTAACGCTTTACACGCTTGGGTCCCTGAATAATCAAACTCACAAGCCTGACCAATAACAATAGGACCTGCGCCCAATAGTAAAACTGATTTTATGTCGGTTCTTTTTGGCATAGTCGTCTTTTATACGTTTTTATGCGATGCCATCATCGCGGTAAATTGATCAAATAGGTACACAATGTCTTGTGGTCCTGGGCTTGCTTCTGGGTGCCCTTGGAAGCTGAATGCAGGGCAGTCTGTACGTTCAATACCTTGCAAGCTCTTATCAAATAAAGACACATGAGTAGCTTTAAGGTTATCAGGTAAGGAATCCGCATCCACAGCAAAGCCATGATTCTGACTCGTGATCATCACACGTTTTGTTGATAAATCTTGTACTGGGTGATTAGCACCATGATGACCAAACTTCATTTTCACTGTTTTTGCACCACTGGCTAACGCCAATAACTGATGACCTAAACAAATACCGAAGACAGGTACTTTTTCTTTTAAAATTTGCTGGATCGCACTAATTGCGTAATCACAAGGTTCTGGGTCGCCCGGGCCATTGGATAAGAACACGCCATCAGGCTTCATCGCCAATACTTCAGACGCCGGTGTTTTTGCCGGCACGACATGAACACTGCAACCTGCATTGACTAATAAATTCAGGATATTACTTTTAGCACCAAAGTCATAAGCAACCACCTTGTATTTAGCCGCTGGCTTAGCCACTGAACCTGGCTTTAATTGCCAAATAGAGTTCGTCCACTCGTAAGGTTTCTCACTCGTCACAACTTGCGCCAAATCAAGCCCTTTTAGCGAAGCTGCTTCTTTCGCTTCTTGTAAAGCAAGCGCTTCATCAACTTCTGGCCCAGCAATAATACAACCACGCTGCGCACCTTTTTCACGAAGAATACGCGTTAACTTACGTGTATCAATATCAGCAATGGCCACAATACTGTGTCGCTTCAAATAATCAGACAAGGACTCTTCTGAGCGCCAATTACTGTGCAATAAAGGTAAATCACGAATAACTAAGCCACGCGCATGAACAGCCGTAGACTCCTCATCTTCAACATTGACTCCAACATTACCAATATGTGGGTACGTTAAAGTAACAATTTGATGAGAGTAGGAAGGATCAGTAATAATTTCTTGATACCCCGTCATCGCGGTATTAAAAACAACTTCACCGGTTGTAAGCCCTTGGGCTCCAATGGAGACACCCTTAAAAACACTGCCGTCTTCAAGAACTAATATTGCTATATCAGTCAAATTACACCACCTTTAGATATGCAAAACGGGAAGAACCTAGCTGGCACTACCCGTTTTGATTGTTAATATGTATATGAGGCGGATTTTACTGG
>Ga0209826_1003252_pt1 | contig 10311 bp, 11 predicted proteins | sample GOMGulsemesocosm_5_FD_184637 | JGI IMG/M metagenome (GOLD analysis project Ga0209826, IMG submission 184637) | Methane-oxidizing microbial communities from mesocosms in the Gulf of Mexico - GOM15C Gulf of Mexico (SPAdes) (version 2) | ecosystem: Environmental > Aquatic > Marine > Cold seeps...
CTTCTTTAAATGCCTCAATGATGTCTTTTAAACCAGCTTTTTCAGCTGCTATTGGATAATTTTTTCGTTTTGCTACAATGGTAATTACTATCATACAAGCAATACAAATTGCAATTCCAGGAAGAATCCCAGCTGCAAATAAACCACCAATGGAAACTCCCATTAAAGAACCATATACAACCATTAATCCTGAGGGTGGAATAGTAGGTCCTATTATGGAACCAGCTGCTGTTACTGCACAAGCAAAAGGTCTGTCATATCCAGCCTTTACCATGGCTGGAACTAATGTTCGTCCAAAGGCAGCCGCATCACTGGTAGCTGCACCACTAACTCCTGCAAAAAATACAGAAGATATCATATTTGCATGAGCTAGACCACCACGTTTATGACCAACTAGAACATTTGCAAAGTGTATGATTTTACTGGTAATTCCAATATGATTCATTATTTCACCTGCAAGTATAAAAAATGGCATAGCTAAAAATGGAAAAAGATTTAAACCATTAAATATCTTTTGAGGAACTACTGACATAAAGTCAAAACCAGAAATAGTCATAATTCCAACGATACCACTGATTCCAACAACAACACCAATTCTAAGGCCTAAAATTAATAGGGTAAAAAATGTAAATAAAACAATCATGTGAAACTTCTTTCTTTTTGGTCTAAGTCATATATATCGATATTTCCAAAATCTCTTATTCCTGTACAAATAACTTGTATACAAGATAAGAATGCAAATGTTGGAATACTTAAATAAGGAACAAACATACTTACACCTATTATTGAGTCAACAAATTTGTTAAGTCCATTTTCTGCAAATTCATATCCATAAACCAATAAAATAAAGAAAAATATAAAAGTAATAATGTCCAGTGCGACCAAAACAGGTACTCTTAATTTTCTAGGCATTTTATTCAAGACTAAAAAAAGGCCAATGTGCTCTCTTTTTGCAAGAGCTGAAGGAACAGCAAGTAAAACAGCCCAAATCATAAAATATCTAGCCATTTCTTCTATCCACGGTATTTCCCAACCAAAAACGTATCTATCTAATACGCCTATCCAAACATCAACAACTAAAATCATTATAAGACCTATAATGACATACCCATTGATCCTACTAATAAAGTCACTGATATTACCAAATGACTTTTGTATATTCTCAAACATCAATTTTTACCCCTTAATTTGTAATATGTCATATTTATCAATATTTTTATTATTCGCAATAATAATAGAAAATGAAAATATAACAATTAGTTTAATTTCAAATGTAAACTAAAAGAAATCATAGCACTTCAAATTTCTATTTAAACTTAATTTGTGTATTATAATGAATATTAATTCTTTAATTTATTTTCAAATGGGTAGAAAAGTAGTAGTATTTGAATATTTTAACATTTGTGAAGTTCAAAATTCAAAAATTAATTCAAAATGAAACTTTTTCTTGTATAATATTCAAATATAATATTCAAAAGGAATAAAAATGAAGATAATTGAAACCTACAATACCAATAAAACAAAATTTTCGGCAGTAATTGATCGATTAATGAAGTATTTTAATTTAACCCAATCAAAAGACTTAAGTGAACAGTTGGGAGTGAATTACGCAACATTTTCAACTTGGATTAGAAGAGATAAAATCCCGTATGAGTTGTTGGTGGATTTATGTTTAAAAGAAAATATATCTTTGGACTGGTTATTAGCAGGGGTTAAAAGTGATAACTTATATGGACAAGAGTCAAATGATCAAAATATTGTGATTAATAGTTTTATTAATAAGGAACATAAAAACATTGATATTTTAGCTGTAGAAGAGCATTTAAAAGACAAACACTATTTATCTGTATCTCAAAATATAATTGATAGGTTCGCTGAAGGTGAAAAACTAGATGAACTTAAAATGGTAACAGTAGTTGGGTCTTCTATGAGTCCTACTATTAATAATGGAGATAAAGTATTTATTAGTTCTTTTGCAAAAGATGAAGAAATCTACAACAGTATTATGTATTTGGTTGTATATAAAAATAGAACCTACATTAAAAGAATCCAAATTAATCCAGTAAATAAAAAAGTCAGACTAATATCAGACAATGATAAGTATGAAACTTTTGAAATCCCAAAAGAAGAATTAGAAGATTTTAAAGTTATAGGACGAGTAATATTTAAATGTACATTTGAAGATGTAATATAAGGAGTATAAGTGAACTATTTAGAAGTATTAGAAGAAACACGATTAATTGCTATTCTTCGAGGTATTAAACCAGAAGAAGTAATAGCAGTGGCAGAAATATTGGTAAAAAGTGGAATTAAACTTATTGAAATACCATTAAATTCTCCAAAACCTTTTGAAAGTATAAAAATACTTGTGGAACATTATAAAAGCTCAGCAGATATTTTAATAGGTGCTGGAACTGTATGTAATCCTAATGATGTTGAAAAACTAAAAGAAATAGGTGCTTCTTTAGTCATTTCACCCAATGTTGATGTGGACGTTATTAAAAAAACAAAAGAGTTAAACTTGATTAGTATTCCTGGGTTTTTAACTCCAAGTGAAGCTTACACTGCAATCAATAATGGAGCAAATAGTATTAAACTGTTTCCTTTCAAAAAATTTGGAATTTCTTATTACAATGATATCAAAGTAATTTTACCAAAGGACATGCCAATAATAGTTGTAGGTGGTGTAGATGAGTCAAATATTGATTCTTGTTTAAATGATGGAATTAAATATTTTGGAATGGCAAGCTCACTATACAAACCCAAAATGGATTTAAAACTAATAGAGGCAAAAGCAGACTTTTTCGTAAAAGCCATAAGAGAATTTAATGCCTAGTTTTATTATTGTTGATTGGGGTACGACAAACTTTAGAGCTTCTTTAATAGATGAAAACAATCAAACAATTGACGCTCTTTCAAGTAATGATGGAATGATGAGGTTTGAAAAAAATGAATTTCATCCTTTTTTAATGAAACAATTAAACCATTGGTTAAGTAAAAATAAGACCTTGAAAATTTTCATGTCTGGGATGGTTGGAAGTCTTAATGGTTGGCTTGAAACCAAGTATTTGCATTGTGATGTAAACTTAGATGAATTAAGTCAGAATTTGGTTCAAATCCCCAATATAAAGGAAGAAGTTTATATTGTTCCTGGGGTTAAAACTTTAAAAAATGGTTTAGTTGATTTAATGAGAGGCGAAGAAATCCAAATATTTGGAACACTGCAACATCTAAAAGTAAAAGACGCTGTATTAATACTTCCAGGAACGCATTCCAAATGGGCACAAGTACAAAATGAAAACATCATTGATTTTAAAACAAATATGACAGGGGAAGTATTTAATACCTTAAGCACCAATACCATATTGGCAAAATCAATAGTATCTAAAGAAATAAACTTTAGTGCATATAAACAAGGACTTGAACTCTCACGTAAAAAAGGTGGATTACTCAATCAAGTTTTTCAAGCCAGAGCACAAGCTAAAGATATAGGTGAAGATAAAGTATATTCATTTTTATCTGGAATATTGATTGGGCATGAAGTAAAAGAAATGAACGAATTATTTGAAACAAACAAAGTAATTATTGTTGGAAACTCAACTTTAAATTCTTTATATGAAGAAGCATTAAAAATTTATGGAATTGAATCAGAAATTGTAGATGCCAAAATAGCAACAACCAATGCAATGATTTATATTTATCAACAACAAAAGGTAACAAATGGCTAATCCAGCAAGAATAGCGATAATCGGGGAGTGTATGGTAGAGTTGTATCAAGACCAGAAGAGTTTGTATAAACAGACTTTTGGAGGAGATACCTTTAATTGTAGTGTGTATTTAAAAAGAACCTTTAAAAAAGCACAAGTAGAATATATTACTGTTTTAGGAAAAGATGCTTTGTCTAAAAAAATGTTAAAGTTTTTTCACGATGAGAATCTAAAAACAACGTATGTAGATACCTTAGAAGATAAAAATCCAGGTTTGTATATTATTAATACTAAAAATGGGGAGAGAAGTTTTTCTTACTGGAGAGGAGAGGCGGCAGCCAAAGATTTATTCTTAACTTCAAGTCTTGATAAGATGAGTGAAGACTTACTTAACTTTGACATGATTTATTTCTCTGCTATTACTTTGGCCATCATGAGTGAAGAAGGAAGAAACAATATGTTTCGAATTCTTAAAAAAGCAAGAAGTCTAGGTGTTAAAGTTGCCTTTGATTCTAACTATAGACCAAGATTATATAAAAATAGTGATGAAGCCAGAAAGATTTATAATCAAGCCATTCATTATTGTGATGTATTTTTACCCTCAATTGATGATGAAAAAGAATTATGGGGTGAATTAGATACATATACTGTAATAGAGAAAGCAAAAGAAGCTGGATGTTCTGAAATTGTTATTAAATGTGGTCCTGAAGATATTGTTTATTATGAAAATGGATTTACAAAAACTATCAAAACAAAACAAATAAAAAATATAGTTGATTCCACTTCAGCTGGAGATTCATTTAATGGTGGATATCTAGCCAGTCGATTAAAAGGTAAATCAATTGAGAAATCAATAAAAGCTGCCAAAAAACTAGCATCCAAAGTAATCATGTATAAAGGCGCAATTATGCCAAAGGAAAAAAATGCATAAGATAATAAAACACTTCGAAAACTCACCTGTCATTCCAGTATTAACACTAAATGAAATCAACTCTTCTTTAAAAGTAGCAGAAGTATTAATCGAAGAGGGATTAAGTAACTTAGAAATAACATTAAGAACTCCCAATGCACTCAAATGTATCGAAGCCATAGCCAAAGAGTTTCCAGAAGCCAACGTGGGAGCTGGAACCATTGTACGAAAAGAACAACTCCAACAAATCAAAGATGTGGGATGTACTTTTGCAGTGAGTCCTGGATTTACTAAAACACTCGTACATGAAGCCAAAAGAATTGATATGCCATATTTACCAGGAGCTTCAACTCCAAGTGAAATAATAGAGTTATTAGAATTGGGTGTAACATTCCAAAAGTTTTTCCATGCAGGTAATTCTGGAGGATATAAAATGTTGCAAGCTTATGCCAATATCTTTAGCGAGGTTAAATTCTGTCCTACTGGTGGGATTGGGGCAATGGACTTCACTGATTATTTGAAGTTAAGCAATGTTCTTTGTTTGGGAGGATCTTGGATGGTGCCTAATAAAGATGTTGAAAATGGAAATTATGACAAAATAAAAAACGCTGCTGCACTAATAAAAAGTAGTATTAATCAGTAGAAATACTAAAAACTCTAAAGATTATCTGGGATTACAAACAATCTGTAAAGATTGCATTTATCCCAGATTCAAATAATTCAGTTTTTCGTTTCTCACTGTTTACTGTATAAACATTTAAATAAATATCTTCAGGTTTTAATAAAGAAATTACTTCCTCATTAACAATCTCATCCTCACAGTTATAAGCAACGACATCAAGTTTTTTTAAGTACTTAATTAAATTGCTTGGATGCACTTTTTCTTGTAATGCTGCACGTTGAATAAAGGGTGCAAGACGTTTTGCTTCTTTTAAGTATTTATGATTAAAAGAACTTAATAAAACAAAATCTTGCATGTTAGTATCCAACACTATTTGAAGCACATCTTTGACAGCAGTCTTGTTAAACTTTGTCTTTGTTAAATCTTTAATCTCTATATTTACAGGCATGTTATGTTTTTTACATAGATTAAGAATTTCTTCCAATGTTGGAATGTTTTGAGGGGTAATATCTTCTTTAGATACGATAGCATTTTTAATAGAAGAATAGGGGTCTTCTTCTATATACCAAGATCCAAAATCAAGTTTTGATAACTCTTCATAAGTTAAGTCACATACATTAAATCTGTATTGGTAGTCAATATATTCTGCAACATCAGAAGTTCTTTTACAGGAGTCATCATGAATTATCACAGCAACCCCATCTTTAGAAAATCCAACATCCAATTCAATGAAATCACATTTACCCATAGCAGCTTCAAAGGCACTCAGAGTATTTTCAGGCCGATTGGCTCTAAATCCCCTATGTGCTGCTATGAGCTTTGTTTTATGTTTAAAGTTATCGTAAAAAGCCATTATGCATCTTTTTTTGTAAACAATAGATTCAATAATGCCAATATAGATGTACCAATAATTAGTAAAAACGAAATCGAGTTAATAACTGGTGTACTACCATCTCTTACTTGTAAATATAAATTAACAGGTAGCGTTGTTTCAGAACCTATTAAAAATAGCGTTGTATTAAAGTTTTCAAAACTCATTAAAAATGCAACTGCTCCTGCACCAATGATAGCTGGTTTTAAAAATGGCAAAATAATTAATCTAATAGTTTCAAACTTTGTTGCACCAAGATTTAGAGCAGCTTCTTCTAGCGAATCATCAAACTTTTTAAGTCTGGCACTAACAACCAGTAAAACAAACGTAGTGATAAATGCAAACTGACCAAGAACAACTAGCCAAAAACTGGGTCTTAAAATCTCTAAGTCTATATTAAAATTATCTTCAAGATATAGTCCTGTTGAGTTTACTGATAATAATAAAGAGATTCCTAAAATAACACCAGGAATTACTAGGGGTGTTAATGCTAAAAAATATAAAAATTGTTTATATTTAAAGTTTTCTCTCTCGAATAAAAAAGCACCCATAGTTCCTACGATAACAGATGAAATAGAGACAAAAAAAGCAGTTTGAACACTGACCCAAATACTCATTAAGTTTTCTTCATCCATAAAAATACCTAGTCTTTCCTCTGTATCTGCAAAAAACCAGTCTAGTGAGAATCCATTCCATGGAAGTGCTGGATAATTGGAATCATTAAATGCCAATACACAAGTCACTGCCAAAGGAGCAAATAAAAATAAAAAAAATGCACATACATAAAGTTTAAAACCTATAGAGTATGCTTTTGAACTTGGTAATGTTCTTATCATGATAACGCCTTCGCTAAATTTTGTTTAGTAAGTTTTAACCCCAACCAAATAATCAGTGAAGATAAAATCAACAGTAAGAATCCAAAAGCTGCCCCTTGATTCCAGTTAAGACTGGCAATAAATTCATTGTAAATTTGCTCAGTAAACCATAAGGAGTTTTTGCCACCCATTAAATTTGGTGTTAAATAATTTCCCAGTGTTAACATAAACACAATAATTGAACCAGAAACTATTCCTGAAGCACAATAAGGTATTATTATTTTGAAAAATATGGTGAACTTTGAAGCCCCTAAATCACTTGCAGCTTCTATATAACTGTCATCCATACTCTCTAAAGATGAAATTAACGGAATGACCATAAATAACATAGACGTATAAACAAGACCCATAATCATAGAGAAGTCATTGTATAACATCTCAATACCACTGGTAGTTATTCCTAATGCTTGTAAAAAGTAGTTGATAACGCCACTCTCTCGTAAAAGTATGGTCCATCCATAAACACGAACGAGCTCACTTACCCAAAATGGTAACAGTAATAAAATGGTTAAAAAAGCGATATATCTTGGATTTACAATTTTCGTGATATAAAACGCTATTGGGAAAGTAACTAGAAAAGTTAAAAAAGTTACAAAAATAGCGTACATGGCTGTTCTTACAAATGTATACCAATAAATATCATTGGAAAAAAACTCTTTGTAGTTTTCAAAACTCCAAACCATATCACCCATATCATTTTCAAATCTTAAAGACATAATGAGAAGTTCAATTTGAGGTATAATTATCAGTAATACCAACCATAATATAATAGGAAGTAAAAAAACATAAAAACTTAATTTTGAATAGCTTTTCATCATTTACTTCTTATAACACTTACAGTCATTAACATCAACACCAACAGGGATTACATCTCCATCTTTAATATGTGCAAATTGTCTATTTTGTGGCAGCGAAACCATCATTTCCTGTTCTGTATTTTCTATTGTTGTTAGTAACTTAGTGTTTGAACCATCAAATAGAATTGTTTTTACTGTAAGATTAAAACGATTTAGTCCTTCTAAATCATCATCTGGCATTAAAATAATTGACTCAGGTCTGATATACACTTTACATTTCTTTTTAATTTTATCAATGGGATTAACTTTTAATGAAATTCCAGCATCTGTAATGACCATATCATCGTCTTTTAGTTTTGCTTCAAACATATTTGATTCACCCACAAATCCAGCAACAAAACTTGTTTTTGGATTGGCATATAAATTCTTAGGAGTATCTATTTGTTCAAATTGTCCGTTGTTCATCACAGCAACCTTATCACTCATTACCAAAGCTTCACTTTGATCATGGGTAATATAAATAAAGGTTGTTCCAAATTGGGCTTGAAGTTTTTTAAGTTCAATTTTCATAGTTTCTCTAAGTTTTAAATCCAACGCACCTAAAGGCTCATCTAAAAGCAATATTGATGGTTCTAATACCAAAGATCTTGCAATTGCAATTCTTTGTTTTTGACCACCTGAAAGTTGTGATACTTCTTTTTTACCATAACCTTTTAAATGAACTTTTTCTAAAATATCTTTCACTTTTTTATCAATAACATCTTGACTTAAGTTTTTTCTTTTTAATCCAAATGCTATATTTTCTTCTACATTCATCATAGGAAAAAGTGCTAAGTTTTGAAATACTAAGTTTACTGGCCGATTATTAGGAGCAATACCTATCATTTCTTCTTCTCTTATTTTAATAGATCCACTAGTAGGTTCTAAAAATCCTGCAATCATTCTTAATAAGGTTGTCTTCCCACATCCTGAGGGTCCAAGAATAGAAAAAAACTTTCCTTCTTCAACAAAAAAATCTATACCATTTACAGCACTATGGTCTGCAAAGTGTTTTTCTAAGTTCTGTACATTTAAAACATATTCCATTTAATTCCCAATCTATTCTTATATCTATAATTTTGTAAGTATTTATTTAGAGTGTGTATATAATTTCAGGGAAGGACAGTCCCCTGAAATTTATATAATTACATAGAAGAAGAAGCTTTAACTTTATCTAAAAGTTTACCTTCGATTTTTTCTAATTTAGCAGGTACTGGTGGATACCAGTTGATGTTATCTAATGCAGCTTTTGAGTAAGATCTCTCAAAGTTAGCTTTGATTTCTTCGCTTAGAAATTCATTTGCACCTTTAGATGCAGTTCCATAACTCTCTTTATTTGTAAAGTAAGCTGCATTTTTAGCTTCTAACATAAAGTTAATCCATTTATATGCACCGTCAACATTTTTTGCTTTTGCAGGGATTGCAAAAGTATCAATCCAACCAAGTGCTCCACTTTTTGGTGCAACAAAGTCGATATCTGGATTTTCTTTATGTAACTTCCAACCACCGTTGTCCCAACCCATTGATACGTGTACTTCACCACTTCTCATAAGTTCTAATAATGCATCACCATTTGCATAGTAGTTTTTTGCCAATGGTTTAGCTTTGATTAAATCCGCAGCTACACCTTCCATTAATGCTTTATAAGCACTTACATCAGAATATTTTTCAAAAGGATTTCCACCTTTAGCAAAAGCTACACCTATTAAAGTAGGTCTTTTTAATCTATATGAGATTTTTCCATCATATTGTTTATTAAGTAAATCACTATAATCGCTGGCATTTGGAGCCATTTTAGTATTAATAATTAATCCTGATGTTCCATAAACATGTGGTACTCCAAACGATTCATTTTTAACTTTTGTGTTTTTCTTAACAGCATCTAACATTGATGTTATAACTGCACTTTCGTTTATTTTTGAATAATCAAGAGCTTTATAGATTTTATATTTTGCTTGCACTGAAGATATTCTATCTTGACTTGGTTGTGCAATATCAAATCCAGCACCTCTAGTTGCTCTTAGTTTTGCAACCATTTCTTCATTGTTTGAATAAGTAACTTCTACTTTTAAACCCGTTTGTTTTTCAAATTTCTCAACCAAAGCTTTTGGTGCGTAACCCTTCCAAGTTAAAATCTTAAGTGTGTCTTGTGCCATTAAAGTTCCACTTGTAAGTGATACTATTAAACCAGCTGTTAATAACGTCGTTTTTTTCATACTGTCTCTCCAAATTTTTTGATTGTCTTTTGACAATTTCATGGTTCATCCTGTCGTATTGACTGATCACAATTTCGTATTTAAAGTAGTATACATAAGTACAGTTACATGTCAATTACAAATATTCAGAAGAAATTATTTTTTAAAATAAGATACACGAATAATGATCGTTACTCTAAATAACACATCATAACCTTGTTATGTTTGGATAATAGTGACGTATTGATTTTTAAAACTTGCTTAAATAGCAATAAAATATATACATTATTGTCAC
>Ga0209826_1003253_pt1 | contig 10309 bp, 7 predicted proteins | sample GOMGulsemesocosm_5_FD_184637 | JGI IMG/M metagenome (GOLD analysis project Ga0209826, IMG submission 184637) | Methane-oxidizing microbial communities from mesocosms in the Gulf of Mexico - GOM15C Gulf of Mexico (SPAdes) (version 2) | ecosystem: Environmental > Aquatic > Marine > Cold seeps...
ATGGCACCGGTACCGGTGCGCTGAAATACATCAGTGAAGATGACACCAATAGCCCTGGTGGCGATGCCAGTCCCATTTGGACCTACGTGCAAAGTAAAAATACCATGTACGGTGGAACGACTTTGGGCGACGGCACCGATCACCGCACGGGCCGAGAGGAGTCCCTCGACCGTCAACAAACCCCGAGCATTGCCTACGATATTTTAAATTTTCTGGATACGGCCATGTCCTTTATTGCCGATCCGCTGAACGATTTTTTAGGTTTCCTCGGTGGCAGTAACGATGACTTTTTAACTTTTGCTTACGAGCTTGATAACTACTACAGCCCAGTCATTCGCACCCAGCTCAATGTCGGCAACAGTAAGGGCGGCGGTGCGGGGGTGTGGGATACCGACGGTTCGGGCAACTGGGGCTCGGGCATCGAGGACGCTATTTTTCAAAATTGGGATGGGGTGTTTGAGGCTCGCTCGGCGATTCTCGCCGATGGCTGGAATACCCAGAGTTTGGCTCACTACGAAGAGCGCGCCAACGACATGGTGCCCTCGACGGTGTTTGATAACGCACTTTTCGACGCGGTCATTACGGTCGCCAGTTACCTGGATGGAGCTATTGGCAGTTTAGAGTTTGGCGCCGTAGGGGTTGAACCCATGCCGGCGGTTGACGGTGAGCCGCTTGATCCAGGCTGCGATGATGGTTTCTGTTATTACGATGAATAGTTGCGATAAATAGCTGCGGTGACGAATTATGAACAACAGTTACGATGCATAGCTTTATGAGTGAGCGAATGAAAAGGTTGCGTTTTTTACCAGTGCTGGTGGCTCTGCTGTTGCCCGCTCTACAGGCGCAGGCCAAATGTGATTTTGACGATTTTCCGGTTATGGACGATATGTCCGTGCGCTCTATTATGGACGACGCCAACTACAACAATCGGCCGATGATGGTGCGCTCGTTTAGCGCCTCAGCGAGCATTGATCAGGTGGTGGATTATTACCACAAGCTATGGGCCAAGCGCTATGACGACAGTGTGTTTGGTATATGGGATCAGATCAGCACCATGACCGATGATTGTTTGATGACCGTGCAGGTGGCGGAAGAGTCGGCTGATAGCAGCTTTGGTCGGTTGATCATCAGTAACCCACCGACGGTGGTCGCAGAGGCTGATGTAGGGGCTGGTCTAGTGGCACCAGCGGATGCGGTGGTGGTCTCAGATTTAAAAACCAACGATGGTAATAAGGTGGGTCGACTTTCGGTTTTAACCTTGGGGGAGTCGGTTCGAGAGGCTGCAGGGTTTTACATGGCAGAAATGCAGCGCAACGGCTGGTCTCTGGAGCGTAACTTCTCAGAGCAGGGCGGCCTAGTATTGATGTTTCGCCAAGGTCTAAAAACCAGTAATGTTTTATTGGTGCCCGCGGGGGAGTCTACCCAAGTACTTATTAATGAAGTGGAGATTCGCTAGGCTTATGCGTCGTTTGTCTCGCTCAAGAATGATTGTTCGTAGTGTGTCGTTGAGGCGCCAGTTGGGGCAGACAATGACGGAGTACTTGATCATTTGCCTGTCTTTGGTGGGCAGCTTTTACTGGGTGGCCAATGAGGATTGTGAGGGCTACGACAACTGTATTTCGAAGCTGCTGACGGTGATGCACGATAATTATGACGGCTACTCGGCCTCTGTCTCGGCCGTGCAAAAATACGGTGATTATGGCGCTGATGTGCGCGAGTCGACCTGGGCTGATGACAGTGACTCGGGTGATGGTTCAGGTGGCGGTGGTGGCAGTACTGACCTGAACAGCGACGGCCTCACGACAATAACAGAGGTGACCGATGCGATAGGTTTTGAAAGTTATGGCAGTTTACAGCCCGATGGCTCGGTGGTGAATGAGGCGGGTGAAATTGTCGGCTACTACGATGACGATACCGGCGTGTACACCTCGTTAGATGGCTCTGTGGTGATTAATGCTGCGGTGACTGAGGTTGTGCTCGACGAAGACGGCAATGTGCTGCAGCTCTCGGCGGTGGTTGAGTGCGGTACTGACCCTGCGGTGGTGGTGGGCTTTGGTTATCAAAGTCAGGCGTCGAGCAAGTTCTTTAACAGTGCGCAGAAGAGTGAGATAGACATAGGATCTTACTGTGTCGAGCCGAGCTATAAGATTCTGGATAAAGAAGGTAATACCGAGAGTGGGCGCATTGTTGATGGTCAATATTATGCGGTTACGGAAACCATAATATTGGACACGGCCGGTACGGCTCCGGTGGGTGAAGTTGTTTACTGGGACGATTTGAACATATGTTCGGTGATGATCAGCTCGTGGGATTCCGGCGTGGATACGAGCCAGTCGGCCGAGGATGTATACGTTGATCAGCTGGCTCTGTTCAGTGAGCCGGATGATGCTTTGAATCCACGCATTGGCAGTCAGGATGACAGCTATTACGTCGAGCAAACGGCGCTCTATGGTGAAGATACCTGGCCGGATGATTGCGTATCGAGTCGGACAATCACATCACCATAGCTAGGTGTGGGTGCTTGCAAACCTTTTGGGTTTTTGGGTCTTGTGTGGGTTGTTGTTCGTGTATGGTCTAGGCTGGGCTGTATATTGAGTTGTGTTGTGTAATAACAAAAAAAGCAGGTAAAACCTGCGGTTATGTCGCTGCTTACTGGTGGCGTTGGTCTTACTAGGGGAAGAAAATGAAAGAGCTCTCAGGCTCCCGTTTAATGTTAATCGCGTTGGTGTGTGGCCTTGTGGCTGCAGCCCTGACGGTTTTTTATCTTAAGCAGGTTGAGTCTAAGTATAGGCAGGCCAACAAGCCGAAAACAGAGGTGTTGACGACGGTGGTTGTGCCCCGCGCTAACCTGGCGAAGGGCACGGTCTTAACGAGTAAAACCGTGTCGGCGCGCAAGGTACCTGAGGCCTTTCTCCCCTCCAATGCCATCATGGCAAAAGACTTTAAGAAGGTGGTCAATCGCACGCTCAAGTCGCCGGTGCAGAAAGGTCGGCCGCTGACGTGGAACGCGATCACCGGTAAAGCCGCTAAACACTTCTCTGGCAATGTGGAACTCGGCCGGCGAGCCATGAGCATCAAGGTCAATAAGATTGACTCGTTTGATGGTCTGCTGCGTCCGGGTGATCATATAGATCTATTGGGCAGCTTTGCACTGTCATCGCTGGGTGTCAGTGAGTCGACGGCGGTAGAGCCCAATAGTGATGTCTCCGACGAAGTGGTGATGCCGGTTCTGGAAAATGTGGTGGTGCTCTCGGCGGGCCGAGAGGACCTGACCGGGCGTCGCTATGAGCGCAGCCAGAGCAAAAATTCTGCCGATGGCTTCAATATGGAGTTCACGGTGATTACTCTCGATTTAACGCCGAAACAGGTGGCTCGAGTCGAAATTGCGAAATCTAGCGGGGATGTGTTTGCGGTATTGCGCCATCCCAAAGACACCAGTTTGGTTGACTTTGAGTACCTTGGTGTTGAGCTGTTGTTGCAGCCGGACGCGCCTGATGCGGTTGATCTTGTGCTGGATGCCGACGGCAATGTGGTTGGGCGTGTTGTCGGTGACAATGTGGTGGATGCCAATGGCAATATCATCGGCAAGGTTGTCGATGGCAAACCCGTGACCTTTGACGGTAAGCCGATGGGGCAGATTGTTGAGAATGTCAGTGCGGACGACCCTATTTTACGCGTGGTGGAAACCGCGGACCTTGTCCGCGATGCGGACGGCAATGTGGTGGGCAAAATAGTCGACGGCCAGATACTCGATGCGGATGGCAAGGTGATTGGCCGAGTCGATGCACAGGGCCGCCCGGTGGACGCTAACGGTAAGGTGTTGGGGCGCATCGAGAAAAACGTGGCGCTGGATGCCAGTGGCAACCCAGTGGATGTATCTCGCTCGCTGGTTGCTGCTTCAAAAACTCGCCGCGAGCAGGTGGTGCGTGACGCCGATGGCAATGTCATTGGGCGTGTGGTCAACGGCAAGGTGGTTGACGCTTCAGGTAAGGTCATTGGGCAGTTGGATAAGAATGGGCGCCCAGTCGGTGTGGACGGTAAAAAATTAGGGCGGCTTGAAAACGTCCTGGTGGATCGCAATGGCAAGGTCGTGGCGAGTGAAGCGCAGGTTGTGCGTGATGCCAGTGGCAAGATTATTGGGCGCGTGATTAACGGTCAGGTAGTCGATGAAAATGGCACCGTGATAGGTCGTGTGGATGCCAGCGGTAAGGCCGTCAGTTTAACCGGAGAGTCTCTGGGTGAGGTGGGTACGGCGCTGCTGGATAAAGACGGCAAACCACAGGGCAGCATCAGCAAGGTTGTGCGCGACGCCGACGGCAATGTGATTGGCCGCATCGTCAACGGCAAGGTGATCGATGCCGATGGCAAGGTGATTGGCGTTGTTGGAAAAGATGGTGTGCCGGTTGCGTTGGGTAAGAGCTTGGGTAAAGCGGAGCAGGTGGTACGCGATGCCAGCGGCAAGATTGTCGGGCGCATTGTCGACGGTAAGGTGTTGGATGCCGATGGTAATGTTATTGGCATGGTCGACAAGGATGGTGTGCCGATAGGCCTGGATGGCAAGGTCTTGGGTAAGGTTGATACGGTTGTTCGGGATTCAAGCGGCAAGGTTGTCGGCAAAGTTGAGCAGGTGGTGCGCGATGCCGACGGCAATATTGTCGGTCGTATTGTTGATGGCAAGGTTTTGGACGCTGACGGCAACGTTGTGGGCTCAGTTGGCGCAGACGGTGTGCCGGTTGGTTTGGATGGGCGTGCACTGGGGACGGTTGAAAAGGTTGTCCTTGATGCTGATGGTAATGTTGTTGGGCTGGTCGGTGAGGACGGTACTGTCCGCGAGGTAGCTACGAAACCAATGGGTACCGTCGACTCCGTAGTAACCGACGCTGCTGGGCGGGTTGTTTCGGAAGCGGTTGAGGTGGTGCGCGATGCCAGCGGTAAGATTATTGGGCGACTCGTGGATGGCAAGGTAGTTGATGCTGACGGCAAGGTAATCGGTGAGCTTAAGGGTGGTAAAGTGGTCGATGCCTCGGGCAAGGTGATTGCCGAAGGTGTCGCGGTAACCTCGGAAGACCCGCTGGTTGTTGATGCGGCGCTGCGCAAGGTGAAAGACTCGAGCGTGGTGCGTAAGATCGATTACATCGACTTTATTTCTGGCGGCAGTGCGGAGGATGGCATTGTGCCGGTGCGTCGAGTGCGCTTGGAGTAATGGCCATGATCGTGCAATTACACGCTCTATTTACAAGGTGCTCTTGGTCAAGTTTTCGACGACTGCACTGGATGTCAGGTTTTTGTTTCGGACAAATTGGAAATGCTATGAAACACATGATTACAGCGCTGTGTTTGACGTTGTTGGTCGGCTTGCAGGCGCAGTCTGTGCAAGCACGCAATACGGTTTTACCTTCCATGCTCACCATGTATGAGGGGCAGTCCAAGGTGGTTATGGCGCCGGATGCCGTGCGTATTTCTGTGGGCAAAGCCGATTTGATCTCCTCGACCTTGCTGAAAAATGGTGAGGTAGTGCTCATTGCCGACAGCAAGGGCGAGACGAACTTACAGGTGTGGTTTGAGGATGGCCATCGCGAAGAGGTGCCGGTGGTGATTGTTGAGGGCGACGGCTGGCGCCAGGCGGTGGAAATCAAAGCGCTGTTAAGGGATATACCCGGCATTAAGGTGACGACCGTTGGTCGCCGTGTGGTGGTGGACGGCAACCTTGAGGCGCGTGATCTTGAGCGTGTGAAGTTGGTCAAAGAGCGCTACGACGACATGCTTGTGCTGGCGCGAGAGATTACCGACTACGAACAGAAGATGATCTATTTCGATGTGCGTATTACCGAGTTTGATCGCGATGAAACCGAAGAGCTGGGTATTAACTGGTCTAAGAGTTTTGCCGGGCCAACATTGGGCTACGCAAAGAACTGGAAACCGTCGGCCAACGATGGCGCTGATCTGAGTGGCGTTGGTCCAGTTTTTGGTGGTAACTCAACACAGGGTTCATTTGATAATTGGAATACGGCGCTTAGCAGCGGCAGTGTTTACTGGGGTATAGCCACTGAGATCACCTCACTCATTGATGTGCTGGAGCAGACAGGCGCGGCCATTGTGTTGGCCGAGCCGCGTTTGAGTGCGCGTTCCGGTGGCACCGCGGACCTGACAGTTGGCGGTGAAATACCGGTGGTAACCAGCTCGCTGAATGGTTCCAGTGTGGAGTATAAAGATTACGGTATCCTGCTGGGAATCCAGCCAAATCTAGACCTTTACGACAATATTACCGCACGGGTTTCCGTGTCGATCAGCCAGCTTGATTTGGCCAATGCCGTTGCCGACCAGCCGGCATTCAAAAAACGCTCTACGGAAAACGACGTTAATCTAAAGCCGGGGGAGACGCTGGTGTTGTCGGGGTTGATTACGCGCGAGGAGCAGGTAACCCACAATAACGTTAAGTGGTTGTCGGACATTCCGGTATTGGGTGAGCTGTTTAAATCCAAAAGTTTTACCTCGGGCGTGACGGAGATGGTTATCTTTATTACACCTCGATTAATGGGCGACTTGAGTGGTGGCATTAACCGCTCGGAGCTCGATCGTGCCGCGCGTATGCAGACAGATTATGAAGACGCGGTTGGTCACGGGTTGATGGAATAAGCAGAGGGAGCTTGCGGTGTTTGAAATTACGGTAACAAGCAAGAACGGTAAAGACAGTGAAAGCGTCCGCTGCGGTGCCAATGCCTGTGAAGTTGGTCGCTCGCGCGATAGCATTTTGCGGGTGCGTGGTTGGCGTGTGGCACCGCGGCATATTCGCTTTGAGAAGATGCTAGCGGGTGTCTTTGTTGAGGATGTGAGTCGAGGTTTTGGCATCGCAGTGAACGGCAATAAAGTCGAGCGCTATGGCCCGTTGCAGCCAGCTGACGTGATCGATATGGCCGGTTATCAGGTGTCGGTTATTGATCATGCTGAGGCTGACGCGCTCGATGACCAGCCGGTAGCGAGCAGCATCAGTGGGGGGGGTGACAATTCTGAGCTGGGCTCCGAGGACCATGTTACAGGGGCGGAGTCGTCAGCGGCGCAAGCGCCGGTTGAGGAGGTTGGATCACGCAGCCATTACATGGAGTGGGCTGTGTATGTCCACACAGAGTTGTTACGGCAGATGGACCTGCGCCGTATGCATATTGATGAGCTGGGCCCGGACGAAGTTCGAGCGCAGTTGTCGGCGTTGATCGATGGCATTTTGTCTTCCATGGCGTCGACTATTCCCAGCAATATCGAGCCCGAGCTATTGAAAAAGATAGTGCTCGATGAAACAACGGGATTGGGGGCGCTCGAGGAGCTTTTGGATGACCCTTCGGTAACGGAAGTGATGGTCAACGCCTACAATGATATTTACGTTGAGCGCGGGGGGCGGTTAACCAAAACCGAAGTGACATTTAGTAGTGACGATGCGGTGATGGCAACCATTGAGCGCATTATTTCGCCCCTGGGTCGTCGTATCGATGAAAGTTCGCCGATGGTTGATGCCCGCTTGGCTGATGGCTCGCGGGTGAACGCCATCATCCCGCCGCTGGCCTTGAAGGGGCCGTGTATAACCATTCGTAAGTTCTCCGAAAAGAAGCTAACCGATCGTGATCTGATTGCCTTTGGCACGGCTGATGAGGCCATGGTGACCTTGCTGCGCATGTGTGTAGAGCAGCATTGTAATGTGGTGGTTTCTGGCGGTACGGGTTCGGGTAAAACCACGCTGCTCAATATCATGTCTAACTTTATCCCGATGCATGAGCGTGTTATCACGGTAGAGGATGCGGCGGAATTGAAGTTGGTTCAACCGCATGTGGTGTCGCTTGAAGCGCGCCCAGCCAATATGGAAGGGCGTGGCTTGGTGACGATTCGTGACCTAGTGAAAAACTGCCTGCGTATGCGCCCAGATCGAATCGTGGTGGGAGAGTGTCGTGGCGGCGAGGCGCTGGATATGCTGCAGGCGATGAACACTGGTCATGACGGTTCGTTGACCACGGCTCACGCCAACGCCCCGCGCGATATGTTGCGCCGCCTTGAAGTTATGGTGTTGATGGCCGGTATGGACCTTCCTGTTTCGGCGATTCGTGAGCAGGTGGCTTCGGCTGTGGATATTATCGTGCAGCAGACTCGGTTTGGTGATGGTTCGCGTCGTATTACCAGTATTGTTGAAGTTACTGGGATGGAGGGTGCAACCATTCAGACCAGTGAGATCTTTCGCTTCCAGCAGGAGGGTTTTGATGAAGAAGGAAAGGTTAAGGGGCGCTTTGTGGCAACGGGTTTGGTGCCGAAGTTTTATGAAGAGTTGGTTGAGCGCGGCATTGGTGTTGACATGAGTATCTTTAAATCATGATTCAGGAAATCTTCAGTACCGCTGTTCTGGCTGTCATTGTGCTGCTTGTATTTGTCGTGGCGGCTTGTCTTGTCATGGGGTCTGGCGATGCGTTTAAAGACTTTGCCAATACTTATAAGTCACGGTTTACCAATAGTGCAAACGTCGAGCTGGATGACATGTTCATCTTTATGGACACCAGTAAGCTGTTTCTTATCAACCTGCTTGCCATGGTGTTTATTCCCATGGCTGTGCAAATGTTGTTTCAGATCTGGTTGCTGACAGGCAGTGTTTTTGCTGTTTTGGTGGTAGTGCCGGGCATTATTTGGAGCAAAATGCGCAAGAAGCGGATGTCGACGTTTGAGCATCAGTTGCCCGACGCCTTTATGATGCTGTCGAGCAGCTTGTCGGCGGGTGCAAGTTTGAAGGTGGCATTAGAGGACATGGTGAAGCAGTCACCAGCACCGCTGAATCAGGAGTTTGGCCTCTTGATTAAACGCATGCGCCTGGGGGTGACCCTAGAGGACGCATTGCTGGAAATGGAAAAGCGTATACCCATGCAGAGCTTTGTGATGGCCAGCTCGGCCGTGCGAATCAGCCGCGAGGTGGGTGGCAACCTGGTAGAGACAATTAAAAGCATGGCGGATACGCTGCGGCGTAAGAAGACGATGGAGGGTAAGGTTGAGAGCCTGACCGCACAGGGTAAGACCCAGGGCTCCTTTATGGCCGCACTGCCGATTTTGTTGGCGGTTATGCTGAGCTTTTTAGAGCCGGACGCCATGCGCCAGCTCTACACCACCCGTGAGGGTTTAATGGTTTTGGTGGTGATGGTCATTATGCAGGTGATGGGATTTGTATTTATTCGTAAAATCACCACGATTAGCAGCTAGGAATACCGACTATGTTTGATGGCGCAATAGTATTGCTTGCGGGTCTTAGCTGGGGTGGGGCCGTGGTGGCGGGCATTCTGGCGGTGGCGGCGCTCTTGTACATGATTGAGGATGGTGAGCGAGCTTATATGGACTCACCGCCGAAGTTTATGATGATGGTGTGGCCGCTGGTCCGCGTGGTGGCTTATTTTCTGGGCAGTAATTTGCCGGCCAGCTATCTAGATAGCACCGATGCCAAGCTGCAGAAGAACGGTGTCAGTTTCATGCTCACCGCCGAAGAGTTCTTTTCTGTGTGCTTGGTTTTTGCATTGCTCTTCCCAGCGCTGGGGGCTTTGGCGCTGAGCAGCTCTGGCGAGGTGGATCCGGCAATATTGATATTGCTGACGCTGCTGGGTTTGGTTATTCCGGAGTTGTGGATGAAGGACGCTAAGACGCGTCGAGACATTGAAATTATCGCTACCCTGCCGGTTTACCTTGAATACCTAACCATGTGTGTCGATGCCGGTTTGAACTTCTCGGGGGCCTTGAAGCAGGCGGTGGAGAAGGGACCTAAGGGGGCTATGAAAAATGAGTTTCGCATCGTTCTTCGGGATATTAACTCCGGACAAACCCGTGCTGATGCACTGGGGCGCTTGGAGCAACGCGTGAACATCACGGATGTTTCTGTATTTGTTTCCGCCGTGGTACAGGCTGAGAAGATGGGTTCCAGTATGCGCGAAACACTCTTGATTCAGGCGCGTCAGCGTTTGGATGAGCGCTTTCAGCGAGCTGAGAAAATGGCAATGGAGGCGCCGGTCAAGCTGGTGATTCCATTGGTGGTGTTTATCTTCCCGCTGACGTTCATTATTTTACTCTTCCCGATTGTGGTGAAATTTATGGATCAGGGTGCGTTGTGAAGCAGGGTGCTGTGACGGTTTGGCGTGCTGCGACGCAGCAGGCGACGATTAATATCGATTGCACGCAGACAGCAGCAGAGCGTATGCGCGGTTTGTTGGGGGCTGAAGCTTTACAGCCGGGGGATGGGCTGTGGATCACACCTTGTAATTCCGTGCACTGCTGGTTTATGGCGTATGCCATTGATGTAATT
>Ga0209826_1003254_pt1 | contig 10305 bp, 8 predicted proteins | sample GOMGulsemesocosm_5_FD_184637 | JGI IMG/M metagenome (GOLD analysis project Ga0209826, IMG submission 184637) | Methane-oxidizing microbial communities from mesocosms in the Gulf of Mexico - GOM15C Gulf of Mexico (SPAdes) (version 2) | ecosystem: Environmental > Aquatic > Marine > Cold seeps...
GGTTCGGCTTCAGGTTCGGCTTCAGGTTCGGCTTCAGGTTCGGCTTCAGGTTCGGCTTCAGGTTCGGCTTCAGGTTCGGCTTCAGGTTCGGCTTCAGGTAACTCCTCTAGGTCGTCCATATCCAGCGACACTTCGATATCCTCGTCATCGAGACCTGCTGGCACCTCAGGTTCATCTGGTTTTTCCGGTGCAGCTGCTGCCGGTGCTGGCACCGTGACATCTGAGTTAGCACTTTCAACCAGCAACATATTAATAGCCATAGACACTGAGGACAGTTGATACACTGTCTCGTTAAAGAATGAGATATCATCTTCAAGCTGGTTGAGCTGCACCGACACAAACTGCTTCACACAGGTCTTTTCTGCCTCAATTAACTCAGCCGCTTTCCCTTCTGCCAAACCATCGTCCAAACCTAGGGACTTTAATGTCGTCAGCAACTTAGCTTTTCTATCAACCGCATCATCATCCAGTTTCCTCAATAAAGAGGTTAGCAGACTCGTCATCGCCTGTTTTTTCTTATGCGCGGTAAACAATAAAAAGCCACCCACCGCCATTAATAACAACAGCAACTCAATTAAGATAATGACAAAACTTGTACCCATTTATATACCCTCACTTCCTAGCCTAAAAAGCCAGCCTTATTCTTTAATTGCTTGCTGAAAACAAGCCAACATCCGTTCCTTACTTGCTGCTAATTCCTCTTGATCCTTATTACTACTAAATAAATGAGAATATTCATTAGACACTTCATCCAAGGTGGTCAGTGTTGCCGTCAACTCATCGTTTAACCTTTCTTGCTCAAGCAGCGCTTCCTTCAAATTGGCCTCAGCCTTCAGCGACTCACCATTGTCGGCTGTTCCAGGAGGGTGCTGTATCGACTTCCTAAGCCCCTCCCAATAAGCCGCCGAGACCTCCGCAATGCATTTATCGCAGGCTTTAACAAGCGACACGTCTTTTTGCAAAAACATACTCATAATCTGTCGATACAGCTTCGCTTCCTTTGCTTCAATGTCCTGCAAAAAACCTTCCAGCAGCTGCCCGTCAACCGACGCAAAAGCTAGGTCAGCGGTGATATCCGTACTACGCTGCGAGTGATCCTTTTTAAACTTCTTTGTTATCGACGAAACGGCCTGACGCTGGGCTTTTTTGTCTTTACCCAATACAAAAAAGATAACCAACAATACGACTAAGCCAACAATAACGGCTTCCGCCAATAAAGCCCAGCTTAGAAGTTCCACGCTCATCGTGCTAGTTTCTGAACCAACAGTTCATCATCTTCTGCGACTTTCTTCTTATAAAATTTAAGCCCGAAGAAACCCGCCGCCGCCAGTAATAAATTGACCAATAACACAATACCCGACGTCAACATCCAATTGCTTTCCTCTTCCACAGGCTCCTCCTTCGGTAGCTCACAGATCCCACCTACGACAATTTTAGAGAGGTCTGGACATTCCATCACTTGCTCCTTGCTAACACCCTCTGGCGGTATAACGACCCCCGCCTCGCTTAATACGTCCTTAAACACCGGCTTGATTTCCACATAATCAACTTTTGGTTTAGCCTTCACACGAAACGAAAAATTTTCAACTCGCTCAAAGGTATTCGCCTTCGCTCGCAGCACTAGTTCATGCGGGCCAACCTTTAAGTTTTCGCCAATATCCGCAAAGAAATAACCGCCGGTAATCATATCTTGCACCATATCAACAAGCTCCTTATCCCCACGTTTATTGGTGATTTCTAAACTCGCATGAATCACTCCTAACATATTACTATTCTTCAGTAATTTACCTCGATCCGTCATCAGCATCCTGATTCGCGTCTTATTACCAGCAATGATCTCTTTAGGCATCTCTTCAATCGCCATTTGTAAGTTGCTGCTAATGAATACCTCGTTACCGGGGTCAGCCGCCGCAATTAATCGCCACGTCCCTGCCATCGGCTGGGTCACCGTAACAATGTCAAATTTCTTTTCTCGGTACCATTCCACTCCAGACCGCTGGCTAGTACGCCCAAAATCCATACCTTCGGGGTCGTCAAGCTGGGTAGAACCAAAGCCTTTTTTTCTAAACACCACGGCGGTAAATTGCCGAATTGAATCATCAATTACAAATTTATTCGCCACCAAAGGAATGTTATTTTTATTAACCAAGCGCTTACTGACCCGGAGCATCGCTCTCTCTAGTTGGTCAGTAAATTTAGCCTGGTCAAACCAACCCGAAGTTCCACTAGCAATCGCCTCTAGAAACTCTAGATCTGCATCGTCAGTAAACCCCACCGCATGGACACTAACACCAGCAGCCTTCAAGCGCTCCACCTGATGTAATAACACCCGCCCTTTAGAAGCCTCGTTAGCCTTCTTGCTACTCCCCGAAGTGATTTTCCCATCCGTTAACAAAACAATATGTCGGTTCACGCCCTCTTCAGCCTCCACCCAATCTAACGATGCAACAGCTAACGCTCGTTCAATATCACCTGTTTTACCGGTTGAATGCACCTTGTTAAGGTTTTTCAATGCCTGATCCTTCCAGCCAATCCCCGACTTTGCTGGCTTGATGACTTCAGTGGTCATACCATCAAACATCCAAATTCCGGCCTGTGCCTTATTCGGCAATAATTTAATAAATAACTTTAGCGCGTCAACCCGACGATTATCCGGATCACTCACTTTCATTCTAGCCGAGACGTCAACCAATACACGGACTTCTAATGACGGCTGCTGACCCTTTCTAAACTCTGCCCCATTAACAAACGAAGAAAACAGTATAAGAATCAACAAGCCGTAGACGGCCGAGCCCGGTTTTTTTTCCATTGTTTTGTCGCGTTCCATTTCAAACATGCATTCGATTAATAATTGACGTAAACAATATATCGGCTAAGTCGTTAATAACTTAAATATAGCGTATTAATCAGCTCTTGCTCAGGTAGCGCAGCGAGTACATAACAAACAGCCAATAGTCGGCGCATATTGACGCCGAGAATAGGCCATTGCAGCCCATTGACTATAAAAAAGGCGGCTAAAAAGCCGCCATAGGGAATTTCGTTTTACTCAGCTCGTTGCTGCAGTACTCTTACTGCCGGTAATTCCTTACCTTCAAGGAATTCCAAAAATGCCCCACCGCCGGTAGAAATATAAGACACTTGCTCAGTGATATTATATTTATCAACCGCCGCCAAGGTATCTCCACCACCAGCAATTGAAAAACCATCACTCTGCGCAATCGCTGCCGATAAAGTTTTTGTACCCGCAGCAAATTGATCAAACTCAAATACACCTAAGGGACCATTCCACACAATGGTGCCTGCTGATTTAACAATCTCTGCGTATTGTTTTGCTGTGGCTGGGCCGACATCTAAAATCAAGTCATCATCCTCAACCTCGGCAACCAACTTAACCGTCGCTACGGCTGTTTCCGAAAATGCTTTAGCGCACACCACATCAACTGGCACTGGAATACTCGCACCATTTTTTTCAGCTTTACGCATCAATGCTTTAGCATCTTCAATCAAGTCGGGCTCATATAGAGACTTACCCACTGAATGACCTTGTGCGGCAATAAAGGTATTCGCTATACCACCACCAACGATCAATTGATCGACCTTATCAAGCATCGAGTCTAATACCGTCAACTTGGTTGATACCTTTGCCCCACCTACAATCGCCAACATCGGCTGCGCAGGTTCAAACAAGGCCTTCGCCAAAGCATCCAACTCTGTTGATAAGAGCGGGCCAGCACAAGCTACCGCTGCATATTTGGCCACCCCATGAGTTGATGCCTGCGCACGGTGCGCCGTGCCAAAAGCATCCATCACAAAAACATCGCATAAAGCAGCCATCTTCTTTGCTAAGGCATCATCATCGGCCTTTTCACCCACATTAAAACGTACGTTTTCACATAGAACGATATCGCCCGCCTCGGCCTCTACGCCATTCAGCCAATCTTTCTCTAAACGCACCTCTTTACCCAATAACGAAGATAAGTGCTCCGCGACAGGTTTTAGGCTAAATTCCTCGTCATACACCCCTTCCTTAGGTCGCCCAATATGGGACATAAGGATCACCGTCGCACCCGCTGCATGTGCTTGCTGAATCGTCGGTACACTGGCGCGGATTCGTGCATCACTGCTCACCTTTCCGTCCTTGATCGGTACATTAAGGTCTTGTCGAATAAGCACTCGTTTACCTGATAAATCTAAGTCGTGCATATTGATCACAGTCATGGAAAATCCTTTTAAAGGTTAATTATTAAAAATTCGGTTAGCACGCCATCATTGCGCTAGCGGTATCCAATAAACGGTTAGAAAAACCCCATTCATTGTCATACCAAGCCTGCACCTTAACGAAGCTACCGTGCTGGACCATTGTTTGATTCGTATCGACGCTACAAGATGCCGCACAATGATTAAAGTCGATTGATACCAAGGGTTCTTGGTTAACATTTAAGATGCCGGTTAACTCGCCATTGGCCGCTTTAGACATCGCCGTATTTATTTCTTCGACCGAGGTCGCTCTTGACGCGGTAAACGTAAAGTCAATCAGCGCCACGTTGACGGTGGGTACGCGTATCGCCGAGCCATCGATTTTGCCTTGCAAAGCAGGCAAGACGATTTCAACCGCTTTGAGTGATTTAGTCGGCGTTGGGATAATCGATAAACCAGCGGCCCTCGCTCGGCGTAAATCAGGGTGGTGTGAATCAGTTAATTGTTGGTCGTTGGTATAGGCATGAATAACCGTTCCTAGCCCCTGTTCGATGCCCACCGTTTCGTGCAAGACCTTGGCGACTGGCGCCAGGCAGTTAGACGTACACGACGCATTCGATACCACCCGATGTGTTGCCTTTAGATCGGCATGGTTAACACCATAGACAATAGTGGCATCGACCTTCTCATCCGACGGGGCCGAAATAAGCACTTTTTTTGCGCCCGCAAGGCAATGCATATAAGCCGGTTCGGCCTGGGTAAATTGGCCAGTACACTCCAGCACCACATCAATCGCTAACTCTTTCCACGGTAATTTAACCGGATTAGCTTCCGAGAAATACGCAATCCGCTCACCAGCAACAAGCAATGTTTGCCCGTCAATAGCCACATCAAACGCAAAGCGGCCGTGCGCACTATCATATTTCAACAGGTGCGCCGATACATCGAGCGGCTCGATATCATTAATCGCCACCAGCTCGATCTGCTTATTACGTCGCGCCTCATACAAGGCGCGCAGTACATTACGACCGATTCGGCCAAAGCCGTTAATCGCTACCCGTATACTCATACAATCGGCTTATAAAAGACCCTTGGCCGTTGTAATAAGCTTCTCTGCGGTAATCCCAAAGAACTCGAATAATTCTTTTGCAGGTGCCGATTCGCCAAATCGATCCAAACCAATAACCGCACCTTGCAAACCTACGTATTTATACCAAAGCCCGGTTGAACCCGCTTCAATAGCCACTCGTGCGCTGACCGCTGCCGGTAATACCGATTCTTGATACGCCGCATCTTGTTTCTCAAACAAATCAACACAAGGCATAGAAACCACTCGAACCTTAATACCTTCTGCGCTTAAAGTAGCTGCCGCTGTGGTCGCTAATTCAACCTCAGAACCGGTGCCCATTAAAATAACTTGTGGTTCACCCGTACAGTCTTGCAGGATATAAGCACCCTTTGCAATAGCCGCGACTTGCTCGGCAGAACGCTGTTGATGCTGGACATTTTGCCGAGTAAAAATCAACGCCGACGGGGTATTTTCGCTTTCGACCGCACATTTCCACGCCACCGCAGACTCAACAGCATCACAAGGACGCCAAACATCTAGGTTAGGAATTAAACGTAAACTCGACACGTGCTCAACCGATTGATGGGTTGGGCCATCTTCACCCAAGCCAATTGAATCATGGGTATAAACAAAAATATTTCTTAATTTCATCAACGCAGCCATACGAACGGCATTTCTCGCGTAATCAGAGAAGGTTAAGAAGGTTGCACCGTAAGGGATAAAACCACCGTGTAGCGCAAGACCATTTTGAATCGCGCTCATGCCAAATTCACGCACTCCATAGTGCAAGTAATTTCCATTCGCGTTCGTGCCATCGACGTCAACGCAACCCGTCCACTCGGTTAAATTAGAACCGGTTAAATCGGCAGAACCACCGAGGAATTCAGGCAGTAAAGGGCCAAAACCATTTAGCGCATTCAACGACGCCTTACGTGAAGCAATCGTTTCTCCTGCTTGCTGAGCATTAGCAATAAAAGCGGTCGACTTTTCTTCCCAATCATCGGCTAACTCACCGGCTAAACGGCGAAGTAATTCATCGGCCAATTCTGGGTATTGTTCCACATAAGATTCAAATAAGGTTTCCCAAGCTGATTCAGCTTGTTCACCTTTATCATTCGCATCCCAAGCATTTTTCACGTCACTCGGGATTTCAAATGCAGGTGCGCTCCAGCCTAAAACCTTTCTTGTTTCGGCTATTTCTTCCGCCCCTAGGGGTGCGCCATGTACATGATGTGTGCCTTCTTTATTCGGTGCACCTGAACCAATAACCGTTTTACAACAAATTAGTGTTGGTTTGCTGGTTTCATTTTTTGCTTGTTCGATCGCTTGTTTAATATCCGCCGGATCATGTCCATCAACACCGCTAACCACATGCCAGCCATACGCTTCAAAACGCGCAGGGGTATCATCGGTAAACCAGCCTTCTACGTCACCATCAATAGAAATACCGTTATCATCCCAAAACGCGATTAACTTACCAAGGCCCAAAGTGCCCGCATAAGAACACGCTTCATGGGAAATACCTTCCATCAAACAACCATCACCCATAAAGGTATAAGTGTAATGGTCAACCACAGGGAGATTAGGTTTATTAAACTGGGCAGCCAATACTTTTTCGGCCAATGCCATACCAACGGCATTAGTAACGCCTTGACCCAATGGGCCCGTCGTCGTTTCTACGCCTGGCGCATAGCCGTACTCGGGGTGACCTGGCGTTTTAGAGTGCAATTGGCGGAAATTACGCAACTCTTCAATCTCAAGTTCATAACCCGATAGGTGCAATAAGGAATACAACAACATTGAACCGTGACCATTCGACAAAATAAATCGGTCACGGTTAACCCAATGCGGGTTCGCAGGGTTATGCGATAAGAAGTCATTCCATAGAACTTCTGCAATATCAGCCATCCCCATTGGGGCGCCAGGGTGGCCTGAATTTGCTTGTTGAACAGCGTCCATACTTAGGACACGAATGGCGTTAGCCAGCGTTTTACGGGTAGGTGTTTGGCTCATGATCGATGCATTGTTAGTGGCTGAATAATTAGTGATGCTAGCCGCCAAAATGGAAAATGGCCGCTCACGCTAATTTCTAAAGCGGCAATTTTACACTGAACCGTCAAGAAGAGAAACTATACAGCTTATATATGCCCACGAGTGGATTGGATAGCAGCTTAACTGACGTGTCACCTCGCCTTATAAAACTAGTTAAAAGCCAGCACAAACCGTACAAACACCTCATAAGGCTCGGCAAATACTGACTCTTAACATAAACCCAACTTTAGTTCAGGCAAACTCCCCTGACTGCCATTGCTTACGCAATTCAAACTTCTGTATTTTCCCCGAGCCCGTTAACGGGAACTGATCGATGAAAAACCAATGTTTAGGTGTTTTCTGTGGAGACAAGTGCTCACGAAGATACGTGTGCAAATCGTCACCCACAACCGCAACATCGTTACTCACACGGATAAAGGCAGCAACGACCTCACCAAAGCGCTCATCCGGTAAGCCAAGTACCGCTACCTCGGCCACCGCGGGGTGTTGAAACAGCTGATCTTCGATTTCTCGCGGATAAATATTCTCCCCGCCACGAATAATCATATCTTTTAAGCGTCCTTCAACCGCACAATAACCCCGTTCATCCATCGTGCATAGGTCACCCGTATGCAACCAGCCATCTTGGTCAATCGTTTTATCTGTCGCCTCGGGCATATTGAAGTACCCGTGCATCACGTTATAACCACGCACACAATATTCACCCAAGGTATGTAATGGTGCAATGTCTCCGCTCACCGTATCAATGATTTTCACCTCAACGCCCGCCATCGGCCCGCCAACGGTATTCGCTTTATCCTCAGTTGTATCATCAGGACGGGTCATCGAAGCCACTGGTGAGCATTCTGTTTGACCAAAAATAATCACAAATTTCACCCCGAGCTCTTTTTCAATCCTCGTCACCAATGAGGCAGGTACCGTAGAGCCACCCGAGCAGATGGCCGCTAAACTAGATAGATCTCTGGAAACGAAATCCGCATGCTCCAGCATCGCGATTAACATCGTCGGCACACCCAACATCGCACACACTTTATACGTTTCAATAAGCTCCAACACCAAGCCGGGTTCAAACGCTTCAACCAATACCTGGGTTCCCTTTTTAGCCATCGTGCCTAATAAACACACCCCACAACCGCCGGTATGAAACATTGGCATCGTCGTTAACCAAACCGAACCTTCCTTAACCCCCATCCGTTCATGCATATGCGCCGCATTATTCAACATGCCTCGGTGGTGTAATAAAGCTCCTTTCGGGAAGCCCGTCGTGCCAGAAGTGTATTGAATCATTACCGGATCACTGGATTTAACATCCGGCAATAATGCCGTGCTGTTCATTCCCGTAGCCATAAATTCATCCCAATGATCGAGCTGAATAACCTCTCTAAGCGATGGACACTGCTCACGGATTTTTTCAACCGACGCCAACATTTGATTACCGCGATATTCTGCTAAAACAAAAATAGCCACGCTTTCCGATTGTTTTAATACATAAGCAATCTCTTCTGGCTGATACGAAGGATTTACCGTAACCAACACCACCCCAGCCATTGCCGCCGCCAACTCCACCACCACCCATTCAAAAATATTAGGCGCCATGATCGCTACACGTTCACCCGGCGCAAAGCGCTCGACCATCGCACGCGCAGCAATTAAAGAATCCGCATACAGCTCACCGTAGCTACATTCGCGCCGATTCCCAAGCTCACTCACCCCCGCAATTAATGCAAGGCGATTGGGATGCTCCTCGGCTACCTCTTTAAGTAACTGGCCAATGGTAATGTCTCTAGTGATCGGTAACTCAGGTCCTTTTACGTACGATTCAGTCAGCATGCTCCACCCTTATAATTAAAATGAACGTTTGTTTGAATTAATTCGAAAGTAAAACATAACACAAAATAATCGACGACAGCAAAATGATCAATGACGGGGCGCTGGGCTCAGCAAGAATTAAAGCTCCGTCTCGTCCTCACTAACAATAAGATCACCCTCAGTCGCTTTAGCTTCCTGCTCCTGCCAAAGGTCGAGCTGAGTGAAATAAGTATCCCACACACAGGGGCAGCAACCGCCACCACAGCAATCGTCATTTTCAGGTTTACTGGGCTTGCTCGTTGTTGACATACTTATTGAGCCGGAGCGTTATTGTTTAAGGCTCTATCCACTTAATAGAGCAACCCATACTGGGGATTTGCTCACGAGGTCCTTTTCCTGTCGTAGCCATCAGGATCAACGCGTCCACTAAATCACGCTTCGCATTGTGCGGGTTTGCATCCATTCCGCTACTATCTAAGCGACCACGGTATTGCAGTTGCTTAGCGCTGTTATAAGCAAAGAAGTCGGGTGTGCAAATAGCGCCATACGCTTTTGCAACAGCTTGATCAGGGTCAATCAAATAAGGGAAGTTATAATTTTTATCTGCCGCCACGGCTTGCATATTCAGAAAGGAATCTTCAGGGTAGTCCTGTGGGTTATTCGACATGATCGCGACAACACCTATACCGTGCGATTGCAACACAGCCACATCCTCGACCAAACGCTGCTGAATAGATTTAACGTAAGGGCAATGGTTGCAGATAAACATCACCAGCAAACCGTTTACCCCCATACATTGGTCACGCGTCCATTGCTGGCCATCCACCCCAAGCAGCTTAAAATCTGCGGCTAATAAACCAAACTCACAAACAGGTGTATGCATTAGGCTCATAAGACTTTGCTTAATCCGTATTGAGGGCTTTCAGTAAAAACAAACCCGCGATGCCCGCCAAAGCCCACGTGGAGACGGGGGCATCACCCAGCATCAGCGGTGAAAAACCATCCAGCGCTAAAATAACCGCTGCCGAAATCAGTAAGCTGCCACCCAATATGGCCAAAATGTTTCTGCGGTGGTTTCGTGCCATCTGCTGCTTGATTTCATCCAGCTGCTTGGATTTCCACTTTAACTCCAGCTCACCCTTGGCCGCATCACTCAACACTTGATACATCATTTCTGG
>Ga0209826_1003255_pt1 | contig 10302 bp, 8 predicted proteins | sample GOMGulsemesocosm_5_FD_184637 | JGI IMG/M metagenome (GOLD analysis project Ga0209826, IMG submission 184637) | Methane-oxidizing microbial communities from mesocosms in the Gulf of Mexico - GOM15C Gulf of Mexico (SPAdes) (version 2) | ecosystem: Environmental > Aquatic > Marine > Cold seeps...
GCTGGGATAATGCCGTTATGGAGCGATTTTTCAGGAGTTTAAAAACAGAGCGCCTCAATTATTTAAGCTTTATTAATCATCAATCTGTTATTAATACAGTAGAGAGTTATATACGGTTTTATAACTACAAAAGAATACATTCTGCTATTGAGTATAAAACTCCTCATCAGAAAACCAAAGAAATGAAAAAAGCGGCTTAAAAAACTTCCAATAAAACTTGACCATTACAGATTCAACTGGTGCAATAAATTCACTATACTCCTCAGAATCATTTTTTATATTTCCAATTCTTTTGAGCAACAAATGCAATGGTTTTATACGTTCTAAAATAATGTCTTCATCTTCACAATTTTATATAATCACCTGGAATACAACCCTTTCCAGTTACCGTAATAATACATTCGCTCACTGGCTACGGGTTAAACGATTTCTGTGGATCTGTTAAGCTTTTGCATAGGTCATAAAGGCTTGTTCGCAAATCATCAAATTCTGTATTTTCTTTAGATAATGGCTGACCATCACTATAAAGAATCACATCATTTAGCGACCCCATTCCCCCATACATAGATAGAATCTCGTTGGCAACTTGTGTAGGCTGAATAGCCAGCTCTTGACTGACTGATTTCAATGCATCAGCCCAATTATTAACGCCACCAAGCCTCAATAAACCAATCATTTTTACCAAAGTATTTTCAATATTATTTATATCATTCATTTAATTGGACTCGAATTAATTACTTCAACACCATCAATAGTCCAAGGCTTCGGCACAACAATTTGTTGAGTGCCACCGACAAAAGCCCCACCTTGAGAACCAACTTCTCCAACGTAAACTTTCGTTCCTGAAGGAATCTTAACCTCAAAAGCAGTATCAATAGGAGATTTAGCTCCGCCTGGCCAAACAGGGAGTATTGCTTTATCTATACGGGTTTGCACTACACTTGCCGGTGTGTCTAAATCAAAGAACTGACCGAGAGGCTGATTAGCAGTGCCTGCACGTGACATAATCGTATCTTTTTCAAGTGTAACAACTTGATATTTACCTCCTGCAAACGTGTCTGCAATATTGTTAGGTAAAGGACCAGGATTAATTGCTGAGAAGCTACCGTCTACACGACCGAGTCCATCAGTATTCTTCACCCCAACCTCAGCAACATCATCTACACTCTTAGCCCCATCTCCTATTGTACCACCCCCCTTAGGTTTACTCACCCGAGGAATTTTTGGTTGATGGGCCACACTTAGATGTGGCCTAGGGTTTATTATCCCCCCAGGCATTGCACCATTCATAGACGAAGGCATAAACCAGTCAATATCACGCTTAATTTGCCATAATTCAGGGGGAAGTTTATCGCCAAAGACCTCAACCAGTTGATCAATTAACTTTCTTAATGGATCAAGTAATTTTGTAAGTGCAAGGTGCCACATGCGATCTTTTTCTGCAATTTTTATGGCTTTTCGGATTGACTTAAGATACTTGGGGAATTTTCCAATTTTTGCGATATCACCTAAATAAGGAAGCATACTGACACTGCTAATGGCAGCATCTAACCAATTACCTCTGGCCAAAGATATCAGTGCATTGGTTCCATCAGAAAAGGGCGTGGGTTCTACCATGCCGGTTAAATCCAGGATAAATTGCGCCATATCGAGGGTAATTTCTTTCTTTTCAGCTTCCAGATGATAATTAGTGAGCCCATCCGCTTCAAACCCTCCATCACCAGGTGTTGCAAACATCTGGTTTAGGCTGGGTTGCATGGGGGCATCATAAGGATCAGGCTCTAGAATTCCCAGTATTCTTCTTTCTTCTGCCATGTTTGTTTATGTAAAATAATAATAGAAGGAAAAACTAGCCAATTAACACAGTAGGTAAGCCAGCTACAATGACCCCACCATGTGCAGTAGAATCCCCCAGTCTTGCCGCGGGCATCCCTGCAATAAGTACGGTGGCAGAGCCTTTGGCAATGGTATCTTGCGGACCAACACAGAGCAGCATATCACTGACTCTTGCCGCTGGCAGGTTACCAATTAAAACGGTAGGGGCACAGGGCCCTAAAATAGGGCCACCTACATGAGGAACGGGGCCAGGGTTAACCATAGGACAGGTATGCATATCGGTTAGTCGTGCTGAAGGCTGTCCCATTGTTTTTCCTCTCTAGTTCACTTGAGCTTTATTTAAGGCCGTTAGACTACCATCGCCCCCACAGGCAATATCAATGCCTTCCTTTAAAAAGTGTTGATGGTATTCATTAATCTTTTCAGGTTCTTGTTTGCTTGCCGCAAGGGCTTCTGCGGCATTTACGGCTTTACAGGATAAATCTTCTGCAGGAGGTGTGCTTATTCCTCCTACCGTTGAAATACTCTCACCACTCCAGAAGGCGGCTATGGCTGCCCAGCCTGCGGCGGTATGAAAGTTAGTTGCTTCAGCTGCTTTCATGGTACGTTGACAATTCTCTGCTGTGGGCTTGTAAACCCATGCTTCGGCTAATTCTATTGCTTTTAAATCTTCAGCCGTTGCTTGATCTTTTAATCCGCCTTTGGCACAAAGACACGCCCACCAAACGCCTTCTCGTTTGGGTAGGGCAAAGGCTAAAAAAAGTACTGCATCAACATAGAGTTGTTGTTCTATTAGTTTTTCTATATAGAGAGCGGGTGATAGCTGTTTATCAAGGAGTCCTTCGGCATCTTCGCTCAATTCAATCAGTTCGGCAATTTCTTTGGCGGTTGTTTGTTTGATTTTAATAAAGTTCCAATCATTCATCTTAATTCCTTTTAATTAATTTTAATGAGGGGCGCTTTTTGTTCGATCATGGCTGAGCCTTCAACCTTGATCATGATGCCTTTTATAGTAATGCCTTGTTGATCAATTTTAATGCTGTTAGCACCGACTTTAAGTTCTATTGATTGCTTGGCTTCAGTAAAACTTTTACCTGCGCTAATATTGGTTGTGTCATTCCCTTTTTCTAAAGTGGTGGTTCGATGGTTAAAAATATCAATAGTTTGGTCGCCACTGTCTTTTTTATCAAACCCTACTTTCAAAGTATCATTATTTTCTACCACGCGATTGCAATCCTTTTCTGCGTGGATATATAATTCTTCTTCCCCTTTTTTATCTTCAAAGCGAATTTCGTTAAAATTATCCGCTACGCCGTCTTTGGTACTTCTTGTTTTTATACCACTCTGCGTTTGATTATCGGGTAATGCGTAAGGAGGCATTTGCTCTGCATTATAGACACGCCCTGTAATGATCGGCTGATCAGGGTCCCCTTCTAAAAAGCTTACAATGACTTCTTGGCCCATTCTAGGTAAAGAAACCCAGCCCCAGTTTTTTCCTGCTGTGGGGTGTGATTCTCGAATCCAACAAGAGCTATTTTCATTATTTTCACCGATTCTATCCCAATGAAACTGGACTTTTACACGACCATATTTATCCGTCCAAATTTCCTCGCCTTCCTTACCAACAACTATCGCTGTTTGAGAGCCTGAAATAATAGGCTTGGGGGTATTTCTTCGAGGTCTGAATTGTTGTTTTGAATTAAGGGCAACAAAGCTGACATCAAAAATGATTTCCTTATTTGATCTTGTAGTAGAGCCAGGATCATCACCTTGTATTGTATATTTTGTAGCTATAATGATATGAGGTACATTTTCTTCTTCAAAATAAAAGTCTTTGAGTGTAAATTCCATGCCCGGCTGAATACCACGGGCATTACTATGCCCACTCACTAAAGCATGTTGTGTTTGTAACTCTTCAACCATAACATCTGTGCGTTGAGAGCCGACACCCACCTCGGTATATTTTCCTGGATAATCATAGGCTTCTATATCATCATGCATATAACCTTGCGGCTGTGCTGATTTTGCCGTTAAATCGGTGCTAGGCGCTTCAAAGTCAAAATCATTGATTTCCACTTTACCTGATTGGACTTGATGTCCTGATAGCCATTCAAAGATATGGTCTCTCTCTCGCTCTGCTTTATTGCCAGGTGGAAAATAGGGGATTTCTGAATAATTGCTGATAGATTGGTATGAATTACTGTTATCAGTCACGATCAGAGTATGTTTGCCATCTTCATGCTTAAAATAATAAAAAATGCCAGCATGTTCCATTAAACGGCTAATATAAGTAAAATCACTTTCTCTGTACTGTACGCAATAGTCTAGAGGCTGATAAGAGTCTTCTAATTTATATTCAACTTCGACATAAGCATGGTCTTGTAAAATCTGCTTAACAATATCAGGGATGGTCATTTCCTGAAAAATATGGCAATTGGTTTTGCGGGTTAAAAACCATAGCCAGGGGCGTAAAACAGCATGATAATGAAATAAGCCACCAGAAAAACCAGTATGTTTAAACTGTATTGTAGCCCCATTAAAATGGCGGATACTTCCATCTGACATTTCTAATTTTACCGTCATGTCCTTGCCCAATAATGCATTAACATCAACTGAGCCTTTTTTTTGTTCGCGGACTAGTTCAATATCAAATTCAAAAAGACGACCCATTTCTTCATGCCCCATAAGACTTTGAAATATTAATTCATCATCACCTAGTGGCGTTGTTATGGATACTTTACGGTTTTTATCACTCATAAATTTTTACTTTTATCTTTGTTAGCAGACTAGTATTAATCAAAGCCATATCTAAACTCATTTTCTATAACACTAACATGAACCCGTTCGATTGTTTTTCCTTCAATCATTCGAGTTAAAAACTCAGTACTAATACTGGGTAACATAGTATTGGTTAATATTGCGTCAATCATACGACCGCCACTTTCAAGTTCTGTACAACGTTCTGCAATTAATTTAACAACATCGTCATCATAACTAAAAGGAACTTTGTGATTCTCTAGTATACGTTTTTCTATCCGTCCCAATTGTAGTTTTGTAATTAGGGCGATCATTTCATCACTTAAAGGATAATAAGGGATAACAACTAAACGGCCTAATAATGCGGGTGGAAATACTTTTAATAAGGGTTCTCGCAGAGCTTTAGCCATACCTTCAGGTTCAGGCATTAAATCTGGATCTTTACAGAGGTTACTAATTAAATCTGTACCGGCATTAGTCGTTAATAAAATCAGCGTATTTTTAAAATCGATGACTCTGCCTTCACCATCTTCCATCCAGCCTTTATCAAAAACCTGGAAGAATATTTCATGTACATCTGGATGTGCTTTTTCAACTTCATCTAATAATACGACGGAATAAGGTCTACGTCTAACCGCCTCAGTTAAAACCCCACCTTCACCGTAGCCCACATAGCCGGGGGGGGCACCTTTTAACGTTGAGACGGTATGAGCTTCCTGATATTCACTCATATTAATGGTAATTACATTTTGCTCACCACCATATAAAGTTTCTGCTAAAGCCAGTGCTGTTTCTGTTTTACCTACACCAGATGTACCAGCTAGCATAAATACGCCAATAGGTTTATTAGGATTGTCTAAATTTGCCCGAGAAGTTTGTATGCGTTTGGCGATCATATCTAAGGCATGACGCTGCCCTATTATACGTTGTTCAAGATGGTCTGCGAGATGTAGAATATTTTCTAATTCATTTTTAACCATGCGGCCAACGGGAATCCCCGTCCAATCACCCACAACGGTTGCTACTGCTTGATAATCCACACTGGGTAGTATTAAAGGTTTTTCACCTTGGAGCTGATCTAGCTCTGCTTGTAAAGTTTTTAACTCAGTTAATAGCTTTTCTCGATTTGCTGTATCAGCTGTTACCTCAGTATTCTCATCTTCAACTTTCTCTGTTTGTTCCCGTAATTGTTGACGCAAATTTAGAATTTCAGTAACTAATTTGCGTTCATTTGACCAACGATCTTCTAGTTTAGTTAGACGCTCTTTTTCAGTGGATAATTTCTCATTGGCGGTCTCTTCACGACTAGATGTTTCTATACCAACAGACTTTTCGTTGGCAATAATATGTAATTCAGTTTGTAAAGCACTAATGCGTTTACGACAATCATCTACTTCAGCTGGCACAGCATGTTGAGAGATTGCAACACGGGCAGAAGCTGTATCTAATAAGCTGATTGATTTATCAGGTAATTGTCGCGCTGGAATATAACGATGAGATAATCTAACAGAAGCTTCTAGTGCTTCGTCTAAAACTTGTACTTGATGATGCTTTTCCATCACAGAGGCAACGCCTCGCATCATTAAAATAGCTTTTTCTTCGCTGGGTTCATTTACTTGGACAACCTGGAATCGACGAGTTAAAGCAGGGTCTTTTTCTATATGTTTTTTATATTCAGCCCAAGTTGTTGCAGCAACTGTACGTAAGGTTCCTCTCGCTAATGCTGGTTTAAGTAAGTTAGCTGCATCGCCTGTTCCTGCTGAACCACCTGCACCGACTAGAGTGTGAGCTTCATCGATAAACATAATGATGGGCTTTTCTGAGGATTGAACTTCTTCGATTACTTGACGCAATCTATTTTCAAACTCTCCTTTCATACTTGCACCAGCTTGAAGAAGACCTATATCTAAAGAGCGAAGTGTTACTTCTTTTAAAGAGGGTGGTACATCCCCTGTAACAATTTTTTGTGCAAGCGCTTCAACTACGGCAGTTTTTCCTACACCTGCCTCTCCTGTCAAAATAGGATTGTTTTGGCGTCTGCGCATTAAAATATCAATAATTTGTCTGATTTCTTCGTCTCGCCCAGAAATAGGATCCATTTTTCCGTCTCTGGCTTGCGCTGTTAGGTCTACTGTAAATTGCTTGAGAGCCTCTTGTTTACCCATTTGTGCAGCTGGCATTGCTCCACTGCTTTCACCTGGAATAGCTGTACCTGCTTGAAAGCCATCATTAGCTTGTAAACCGTTTTCTGGAGAAGCTGCAACTATTTCAGTAAATCGTTCTGTTAATGTTTCTATTTTAATTTTCTCAAATTCTTTAGATATGCCTAGTAGAGCATTCTGTAAAGATTTAGTTTTTAAAATGCCAACAATTAAATGTCCCGAACGCACCTGGTTTTCTCCAAACATCAGGGTGCCAAAAACCCAGCCACGTTCGACAGCATCTTCAACATGTTGAGATAAATCTGAAATTGAAGTTGAGCCTCTAGGTAAAGAATCTAAAGTATCAGTAAAATCTTTTGCTAATCGTGCAGGATCAATATTAAATTGTTTAATAATTTGGTGTATATCTGAATCTTGAAGTTGTAGTATTTGGTGCAACCAATGTATTAATTCAACATAAGGATTACCACGCAGTTTGCAAAATACAGTGGCACTTTCAATACCTTTATAGCAAAAGCTGTTTAGTTTCCCAAATAGGGCGACTCGACTGATTTCTGACATGTTATTCCTTTTTAATTATTTCGATTGCAGGTACTGTGATTTAAAGTGGGGGTTGTAATACTAATGGGTCTGCATCTTTTAATGAGGTGCGTAAACCTAGCCAGCTTGACCAACCAAGACGTACATTTCCACCTAATTGAACACCTTTGATTTCTTCTGATTTAAGAATTAAATTTACATCCCATTGTAATTCATGGCCAATATAATTTTGTACAATTGCAATTAATGTTTCCATTCGTTTACCCGAAGGTAGCAAACTTTCATATTGTTGCATTGTAAGTGGGCCAAATTGTAGTCTGAATTTATTTTGGCATCCCCAGACTTTACTTCCTAAAACGGTTGAAAGACCTAGTGTGCAGTTATTAGCTGAAGAACCTAAGCGTGATACATCAGTCTCTTGTATATCTAACCATTCTCCTACAAACTGTTTCAAATCAACGGGTAATTTAAAATAATCTGCAATGATAGCCTTTAAACCATCTGCATTTTTTGCATGATGAGATAGGTAGCCAGCATAATGCAATTTAGCTAAGTCGGGCATGGTATCTCTTTGTAATAAAGTACCATCTCCTATCCCTAATAATGAGCCCGTATAGGTAGAGAATCGGTCATTTAAAGGACGGTCAAAATTAAACGTAGGCTCTGTATTTGCTCTTGCCCTATAGAAGAAGCTAATCATTCGATGATGAAAAATATCAGCAAAGCCTGCTAAGGTATAATCGTGATTATTATGCATTCGACTTTTTACATATTCAGTAATATGCAAAGGCATAGGCCCATTGGCACCGAATAATCCAAAAAAATATTCACTCAGTTTTGCCGCTTTTCCTGCTTTAGCAGGAATATACTGGCTAATTGTTGAAGGCTCAAAAGCGAGTGTTACTTCTTGAGTAAATCTTACTGGGTCATCAACCGGACGTTTTGACTGACCAATTAATGGTTTGTCAGAGTGTGCGCATTCAATTAAACGTAATGCGTGAAAAAAACCAAATTTATAGGGTTCTTTTTGTAATTTCAAATCTAAATCGTTTTTCTTTTGATGAGTATTGACCATATTTATAATCTCTCCTCTGTCCATAGAGCTTATCACGGTTTCTCTTATTGAGTCCTTGTCATTGATATTAATCTAGAGCCCAGTCTGAGGCAATGTTTATTTGCTGTCAATTGATCAACAGGTAGATAGCGATAGGTTTAAAGTAAGAGAACTAAAAACATGATAAATCAATATTTTTCTATCTTTTTTGAAATATTAACTGAGCGACTCAATACCCTTTTTAGAAAAGAGTATGAAACATAGCAAAAAAATAAATTTGCACAAAAAACTAATAACCCAGGTGTAGGGAATTTTAGAGATAAAAGGTGGACTATAGAAAACAAGCTAGTTACGAAAATCACTTTAAGAATCCACACATGCCCTTTTGTTGCTAAAAGTGCAATAATCAATCCTAGGATAGAGGCAATAACAGCAACAAACATAGTTGCAACTGCTTGATCAGCAATGAAAAGGCGAGAAAAACCTATCATAGTTAATGATAGAAAAATTGTAGTAAATATATAAGAAAGGCTTCCAAGCATGATTATGCCTCCAATTTAACTAAAAAAATTTTAGCACCTTGTTTTTATTTATTATTAGAAAGCTTATATTGTTTCTCTACCCCCAATTCTTGCTGGCCAACGTATAATCTCTCCTCTATCTGTCGACCTTATAACGGTTTCTGTAAATGAATTAATCGACACATACCTAGCTAAAAATTGTTCCAATACTGCACCTAGTAGAAATACACCACTGCCTTCAAATGCAGCTTCCTCAAAAGTTAAGGTGATTTCTAATCCTCGGCCAAACACTATAGGGCCTTCTGTACTAATTCGTCTAACGATGCTTTTAGACTTTACCGACAACAATCCTTCAATTTGTTTAGCAATTGAGGCATCACTATAATCCCCATATAATTTTAATAAAGTTCTTAATGCTGCCGCACCTTCTTCTTCATTACTATCAACTATTGTCAGGTAGTTTAAGGATAAATGGCTAATTAAGTGCCAAGCTGTTTCTGCTGTCGCATTTGATGGTTTTGGTTTGGTTGGTCCAGCTATACTCCTAATACTTAAAACGGGAGCGCCTTTTTGCATTGAAAAATCTGTTTTTCCTGATCCTACTGGCATTTGTAAAGGTAAATCACGGTTACTGCACAGTGTTTTTATACCTAACTGCCTAAGATCTTCACTATAAGGGGCTTCATTGGCATCGACTAAAGAAATAAAGACTTCACTACCAATATAACTTGATCTAGGACCTTGGCTTTTCTGTTTTGATGATAGAACTCTTTGTTGGCGGTGCAGAGCATAGTACGCTAATTGATTTGAATAATCTCTTGCTTCATTAAAGTGATAAAAAGGTAAGAAAGCCTGTTCTTCATCTTTATTTTCACTTCTATCAATACCCGTTACCTCTGTAATTTGACAGACTTCATAATCCATAGGTCGAGAACGATCAGGAACCACATGAAACTCAGATAACTTCTGATTAACGTGAATTCTATCAACACGCTTTGGAAATAAATTAATGGCTGGGCTACAAAACAAAGCGAATTGAGAACTATCGACGGTATTAATAAGTTTTGCATCACTACGGTTTAGCATGATGATAATATCTACTTCATTCGTATCGCATTGTTTAATAACATTTCTAAGCCCTGTCATTTCAGCAAACATATATCGCTCTGGAAACGAAAAATACTCTTGTAGTAATCGATAGCCTTGAAAAGAACGGGGTGAGTATGCTAATAATGCTTGATCATCTGAAAAACCATATCGACGGATTGGTTGATCTTTAATTATCTTTTGCCAATTAACAGGTTTTTCTGTTTCTTGTACACAAACTGCAAAAGAATTACCAATAAGTTGTTCATATAAAACCATGGGCAATTCACCAATACCTCTTAAATAGATAGGTAAGGTATCGAGACTAAGCTCATTAAACTTTAAT
>Ga0209826_1003256_pt1 | contig 10301 bp, 14 predicted proteins | sample GOMGulsemesocosm_5_FD_184637 | JGI IMG/M metagenome (GOLD analysis project Ga0209826, IMG submission 184637) | Methane-oxidizing microbial communities from mesocosms in the Gulf of Mexico - GOM15C Gulf of Mexico (SPAdes) (version 2) | ecosystem: Environmental > Aquatic > Marine > Cold seeps...
GACCTGATGGTGAAGTGGGCACAGAAGATGATATTGGTAACTGGAATTTGGGCGACTACCAATAGTAAGTATTCACCTTGTTGCTGTAAAGCCCAATTTAGGCGGAAAAAGTACTCTTTGACTAGCGTAAAAAACCAAAATACATGAAATACACATACTCATCACTCTCAAAACCAACAACAAAAACCAAAGGCTTCACCTTACTTGAAGTCTTGGTGGTGATAGCCTTAATTGGTTTGATTGTGTCAGCCGTGCAATTTAATTTTTCTGGTAAACGCCCAGAAGATACTTTGAAAAAAGTCAGCTATCAATTTGCTGAGCTTTTTGAAAGTGCGGCAACGTATGGTTTATTAAATAATATTGAGTTGGGTTTATATATTGATAAAACCAGCTACCGTTTTTTAGGATATGACGGGGTTAAGTGGAGTGACATTCCAGCGCAAGATTGGCTAGCAACACAAACATTACCAGAAGAGGTTACTTTTGAGTTAGCCTTAGATGATTTACCTATTGAAGAGCCGCTACTTTTCGATCCCTCTGCTTTTAAAGCGCAAGATGAAGCGTATCTTGCTTTTAATGCGATTGAAGCAGAAAAAGAAGTGAAAAAAGAAAAACGCTTACTGCCGCAAGTGTATATTTTATCAGGCGGAGACATTACCCCGTTTAGCCTTACGTTTCATTTTACTGAAGAAGCTTCAGGCTATGGAGAGGTAGACGAGCTTGCTTATCGCGTTACTGGCATTTACAGCACGCCGTTAACGGTTGAAGGGCCTGTGTTAGATGATTAGCGACTGCAAAGTAAAGAGCTTTCAGATAAATAAACCAACCACCTCAGGCTTTACCTTAATTGAGGTCATGTTAGCCATGGCTGTTTTCGCTATTGCCGGCATTGCCTTATTGGGCGCATCAAGTAATAACGCGCGTAATATGGGTCATTTAGAAAATAAAATGTTGGCTAATTGGGTTGCTTCGAATCAATTAGTTGCTGCCAGTTTAGTGACAAAGTGGCCACCTAAAAACAATGTAAAAGGCGAAGTTGAATTAGCGGGTAAAGCATGGTTTTGGCAACAAAAAGTTATCAAAACAACCGATAAAGACATGCGCGCTATTGTCATGGAAGTGAGATTAAAAGCAGATGATGAATTAGCGGTTACTAGCATGACTACCTACGTTTCTAAGGTGGAGAAGTAATGTTAGCTAACAAGGTGATTTATTCACCTCACAATCCGTCTTGGCAAGCTAGTGTTAAAGGCTTTACTTTATTAGAAGTGTTAATTGCCATTGCTATTTTTTCGATTATCAGCCTATCAAGTTTCACCATATTTGATTCCGTTTTAACGGGCGATGCCACCTCTAAGATACGCAGTGAGCGACAAAATGAACTGCAAAGAGCCTTTTTAATTATTGAGCGCGACATCACGCAAATAGCGCGTCGCACGATTCGATTTGATGGTGAAGCACCCACAGCGCGCTTAATACAAGGTGCGAGTGATGGCTTTACCACGCAAGCGCAAGCAATCGCTTTTGTACGCCATGGTTGGACCAATCCTGGTTTGTTGTTGCCTCGAAGTGATCTGCAAGCCGTAGCTTATCAATTAACAGAAGAAATATTGTATCGTTTACACTTTAACTTTGTTGACTCGGTTGTCGGTGAAGAGCCTAAAAGTAGACCATTAATAAACGATGTAACGGAATTAAAGTTTGAATATTATGATGGTAAAAAATGGCAGGACAAATGGTCAGGCAATGGTTTACCGCTAGCAATAGCCATAGAGATTGACACCAAAGATTATGGTATTATTCGCCGACAATTTTTAGTGCCAGGTGACGGGCTAGGTAAAAGCTAATGCGTATTTTATTAGCAAGGCATCATAATCAACGAGGCGTAGCGCTCATCACGGTGATGCTCATTGTTGCTTTATGCGCTGTTATTGCCAGTCAAATGACAGCACGTTTACAAATACAAATGCAGCGCAGTGCCAACATTGCCTTTAATCAACAGGCCTATTGGTATGCTATGGGCGCTGAAGCCTTTACTAAGCGCGTGTTAATTACCGCGTTTAAAAAGGATAAAGAGGTGACCCATTTAGGGCAAATATGGGCGCAAGATCAAACCACTTATCCCGTTGATTTCGGCGAAATATCAGGTGAAATAACGGACTTACAAAGTTGTTTAAACCTGAATGCGCTAAAAGCACCTTTTAACGATAATAGCCCTAACAACCCCAGCAACAGTGCTAAAAAAGTGCCCGCTCGCCTTGCTCTTGAAGCGCTATTGATAAACTTATCATTAGATGATGTGAGTCAGTTTGAAGCCGAGTCGATGGCTGATGCGCTCACTGATTGGCTTGATGATGATAGCACGATAAGCAGCGCTGGTGGTGCAGAAGATAATGATTATGCCTCTCGAGAATTCCCTTATCTCGCCGCAAATCATTATCTCGCCAGTGTCAATGAATTAAGAATAATAGAACATTTTACGCCCGTTATTATTAAGGCCATAAAACCCTATGTTTGTGTTATTCCAGAGAGTGAACAGCATAAAATAAACATCAACACATTAAACATGGAACAGCCTGAATTATTACAAGCGTTGCTTGATTCAACGTTAGATGAAGCACAGGATATATTAAACGCTAGAGGCGAGGAAGGTTTTGATAAAATTGAAGATTTTTATAATTTACCTGAGGTAGTTAAGCTCAAAGACTTTAACAGTAAAAAAGATCAGTTTGTAGTTGATAGCGAATACTTTACACTAAAAGCAAGTGCCAGTTTTAATGACAGCTTCTTTGCTATGCTCTGTGTGATGAAAATAACAGATAATAAATATATTGATGTGATCAGTCGCACCATAGGACGCAATTAATGAGTGAGATTTTATACATACGCTTAGGTAGTCAAGTTCAAGATAAAGTGTCTTGGTTGATATTTAGTGCTACTGAGCAAGAAATTATCGCCAGTGGCGAACTAGCTAATGCTCAGCAATTAAGTGAATTAACCGAAAAAGCACAGCAACGTGTAGTTAAGGTGTTTGTATCGGGCAGCGATGTGTTATTGAAGCGTTTAACCGTGCCAACTAAATCACAACGGGCAATGCGCTCCGCTGTGCCTTATATGCTTGAAGATGAATTAGCGCAAGATGTTGACCAACTGTTCTTTGCGTATGCAGAGCTTGCTAACGATAGCGACAATCATAACTGTTTTGTTGCGATCACAGAAAAAGCCCTTATGCTGCAATGGCAATCTTGGTTGGCCGATGCTGATATTCAAGCGAAAACAATGCAACCTGAAACCTTGGCGATGCCTTATGTAGATCAGCAGTGGAGTGTTATTGCACTGCAACCAGCAAATGTTTCTTCAGGTGAAACGCAAGTAGCCATTCGTCAGGGGCAATGGCAAGGCTGTACGCTTGATAGTGACGCGTGGCAGTTTACCCTGCAACATGTGTTGGCTCAATCTGCTGATGATGCATCTCAATCTCAACAGTATAATGAAATGATCATCAATGCCTATTCAGACTTACCACATATTGATGAAATATCAAATAATGAGGGGGTAACGCTTGTTAAAGTACAAGAAGAATTACCTTTAGCTTTATTTGCGCAGCATTGTCAGCACATTAACTTTAATTTGCTCCAAGGCGAGTTTAAAGTAAAAGAGCGTCGTTCAAAAAACACCCATAACTGGCTTTGGGCTGCGGGTATTGCCGCTTGTGCTTTGTTACTTAATGTGGGTTATAAAAGCGCACAACTGTGGCAACTATCAGCACAACAAGAGCAAGTTGAAACACAAATTCTTGCGCGTTACAAAAAAGCATTTCCGAGTGCTAAAAGAGTGCGTATTGGCACCATTAAATCTCAGTTAAATAGAAAAATCGCGCAACTTGGCGGTAGCAATGACCACACGGGCTTTTTAACCATGTTGTCAAAAGTACACCCTGCTTTTGCTAGCGTACCCGAGTTAAAACCCGCGTCATTGAAATTTGACGGTAAAAGGCAGGAGCTTCGTTTACAAGCGGTCGCGAATGATTATCAACACTTTGAACGCTTTAAAAGCGCGCTTAATACGGCGCATTTTACCGTAAAGCAAGGGGCGCAAAATAATCAAGGCGAACAAATTACTGGCTCATTTAGCATCACCAATAAACAGAGTAATAAACAAGGTAATAAGCAAAGCAGTAAACAACATAGTAAAGGGCGCTCATAATGAACTTATCTTCAATAAATGCATGGTGGCACGGGCTTAATTTACGTGAGCAGCGCTTAGTGTTAGCGATGGGAGCGGCTATTTCCGCTTTTTTATTTTATAGTTTGCTGTGGCAGCCGCTAAATGAAAACTTAGCTAAAACGACAAATAAACTGGCTAGCCGACAGGCTTTATTAACGTGGGTGACAGACAACACTGCCCGTTATCAACGCGTTAAATCTTCAACAGGCACTAATGAAAAAAGCAGTGGCAGCTTATCAAGCATTGTAAACCGAACAGCAAATCAGCAACAGCTAACCATTACACGTATGCAGCCACAAGGAGAAACGTTGCAAGTGTGGCTTGATAGCGCCTCTTTTACGCAGTTGCTTTTTTGGCTAGAAAATTTAGCTAATAATGAAGGGCTACAAGTGCAGGCTATTGATTTAACTCAAGGTGATAATGAAGGTGAAGTACGTGTTCGCCGATTACAATTAGTTAGACAGTAATTTTTACATCGAATAAACAGAGACAATAAATGAAAAAGAAGTTCGCTATCGGCAGTATTTTTTTAATAACCTATCTTGGTTTTTTAATCGCCACATTACCTGCAACCGTGTTGTTGGATCAGTTTAAAATACCTAAACAGTTAAGTCTTTCAGGGGTAACTGGCAATATTTGGAATACTCGTATTGAGCAGGTTGTTATTGGTGAAACGAGCATTCAAAAAGTTAACGCTCAGCTTAGCTTTTGGTCTTTATTTACGTTAACACCCAAATTATCTATCCGCTTTGGTAACTCATTTATCGCCGGGTCTGAAGGTGAGTTTGAACTAGCGATTTCTCAAGAGCAAGCACAAATTAGTAACCTTAAGTTATTAGTTAAAGCCAATGAAATTGCCCAGCAGCTGACCTTGCCTTTACCTATGTCAGCACAGGGAAATGTTGACATATCGGTAGCGAATGCAGCCATTGATTTGAAAAAAGGCAATCGATGTATTGCGGCAAAAGGCACGGCTGTGTGGTCAAAAGCCGGGGTGGTCGCTTTAGAGCAAAATATTAAGCTAGGTAATTTTACCGCAGACATTGGTTGTGAAAATGGCGCATTATCGCTGACTTTATCTCCAAAAAATGACTTAGGCTTGACCTTTAGCGCTTATGTTCGCAAAGGTGGTCATATGTCAGGTAATGGCTTTTTAAAACCGGGCGCTAAATTTCCAAAGGTGCTTAACGATGTATTACCGTTTTTAGGTAAAAAGGATAATCAAGGGCGTTACCGTTTGTCTTTTTAATTCAAGTAAAGTTGACGTTTTCAGCCTCTCAACACGAGTTATTTTATTGGATTAGCTAAAATATCTTTAGTCAGCTGACGATAATCAGCAATCGATGTAAAGTCAGCGAAGCTATTTGCAGGTTTTTTACTATCAGGATTTTCCACTGCCAATATATGCTTAATACCATATTTTTTAGCTGATTCTAATACAGGTAAACTGTCATCAACAAATAAGGTATTCTCTAATTCAAAGCCTTGCTTGGTTTGTAATTTTTTCCAAAGTAGTTGAGATTCTTTTACTACGCCAAATTCATGGGTTGAATAAAGTACGTCAAAGTATTTGTCTAATTGTGTACGTTCAATTTTTAGTGATAATGCATCAGGGTGAGCGTTAGTCACTAAAATAACTTCTCGACCACTTTGTTTAAGTGCTGTTAAAAATTCATCGGCATCTTCACGTAATTGAATTAAATGCTGTACTTCACGCTTAATGAGCGGAATTGGCATCTGAGTAAATTCGCTCCAATAATCCAAACAATACCACTCTATGGTTCCTGTTAACTCTTGATAATGACCAATCAATTTTTTCTTGGCTTCTTCAACGCTAATCCCATGTTTTTCGCTATAACGCACTGGAAAATGTTCTAGCCAAAAATGGGTGTCAAAATGTAAATCTAAGATTGTTCCGTCCATATCGAGTAAAACAGTAGAAATTTCTGACCAATTGAGCATTTAGAGGTTCCATAGTTGATGTTTATCGTGTCATTATAACGCTATGTAGAATGAAATATGCAAACTTATGACAGGGAAAAATCAATTACCAAAAATCAACGGTCAAAAACAGGTGGCTAAAAGCCGTTTGTTTACGATTGAGCAGCTTGACTTAACTTTTAGTAATGGTGAAACGCGTCAGTATGAGCGTATGCTTGGTTCAGGAAATGGTGCTGTGATGATAGTGCCTATGCTTGATAGCGAAACGATATTATTAGTGCGTGAATATTGCGCGGGCACTCACAGTTATGAATTAGGCTTTCCAAAAGGTTTGATTGATCCGGGTGAAAATCCGGAACAAGCAGCCAACAGAGAGCTACAAGAAGAAATTTTTTATGGCACTAGGCAATTACAACACCTTTCCCAAGTGATGATGGCTCCAGCATTTTTTAATGCAAAAATGGATATTTTTATTGCCAGTAATTTATATCCCGCGCAACTCGAAGGTGATGAGCCTGAGCCGTTAGAAGTTGTTCCGTGGCCAATTAAAGAATATAAAACCTTGTTACAACAGTCTGATTTTAAAGAAGCGCGCAGTATTGCCGCGTTAATGTTATTAGTCGACCATCTTTCACCCAGTAAGTTAGGATAACGTATGAGTGATGAAAAATTATTAAATATTGCTTTAGAGAGTGCTAAAAAAGCAGGTGTAGAGGTAATGAAATATTATCGAGACCAAAGCTTTACCGCAGAATTAAAAGCAGATGAAAGCCCTGTTACCAGTGCTGATATTGCTGCTAACGATATCTTGATGGACCAACTTAAAACGTTAACACCAAATATTCCTATTATTTCTGAAGAAGTGGGTACAGTCCCTTTAGCTGAACGTAAAAATTGGCAAAAATATTGGTTACTTGATCCTATTGATGGTACTGGCGAGTTTATAATTGGCAGCGGTGACTTTGCGGTAAATATAGCCTTAATTGAAAATGGTTGGCCAAGTATTGGTGTTATTCACGCACCTGATCATCATTTAACTTATTTTGCTCAAAATCATTTGGGTGCATTTAAAGACTGCCACCTAAATGCCAATGTGCCAGAAAGTAAAAGTCAATCAAGCTATCAAATCCATGTTGCACAATACCAAGAGCAACGTCGAATTAAGGTTGCTATTAGTCGGCGTCAAAAGTTGGAATTGATGGGGCAGTATTTAAATAAAGATTTCGATTTTGACCATGTAGCATTAGGTAGCTGTTCGTTGAAAAACTGTTTGATTGCTGAAGGTGGTGCCGACTGCTATTTACGTATTGGCGTTACGGGCGAATGGGATACGGGTGCTAGCCAATGTATTTTAGAACAGGCTGGTGGCACCATTATAGACAGTGAATTTAACCCACTTAGTTATAATAAAAGAGAAAGCCTGCTTAATCCTGACTTTCTCAGCTTAGGTAATCAAAATATTCCTTGGCAGCAAGTCATTAAAGCTCATAGACAGGTTTATGATTCTTGATGAAATTGTTCTCTTGGTAAAATATTAACACTTTCATGTAGTTCAGAATAAACTAGTACCGCGCTACCTTGCTTAAGTTGTAACATTACTTGGGCTGTTTTATCTTCTTTAGTGGCATCAATAGCTCCGTAATCTGTGCCTTCGCGTAAAATAAAGTCTTCAATAATTGAATGTAAAGTGTCTTGATTGAGTTGTTCTAAAGGAATAATCATGTTTTCTACTTAGTGCTAGTTGATAAATGAGCATTTAAAAAATCAGGAACACGCTGCTCTAACCAATATTGTGGTTTAAATGGATTATTTCCATGAATAAAACCTATGTGACCACCGTGCCTTGATACTTCAAAATTTAAGTGATCAGGTAATTTTTGCTGTGGTAAAGAAAGTTGATGATTAAGAAAAGGATCATCGGCAGCATGTATAAATAAGCAAGGCTGCTTTATGCTTTTTATGACCTGCTTACCACTGGCTTGCTGGTAATAATGTTGAGCACTAGCAAAGCCATTGAGAGGTGCTGTAACTTTCTCATCAAAATCATAAATTGTCTTAATAGTCGCCAATTGTTTTTGTTTTATGTTATCGATAATTTTTGTAGTGATTTTCTCTCGAGTGCTACTTTTAAGCATCTGTAATAGATACTTTTGATATAACCGAGAAAAGCCTTTATTAATACGGGCGCTACAACTGGCTAAATCTAGAGGTGCACAAATTATTGCAGCTGAGCGATATGGATTAGTAGGCACTTGTGCTAAATAACGAGTAAGCACATTACCACCTAATGAGAAACCGAGTACTGAAAAGGCACATTGCTGATAACGATCTATAAGGTGCTCAGTTAAATAGCTAATGTCTCTAATATCGCCAGAATGATAAGATCTTGCTTGCCTGTTAGGTTTACCACTACAACCTCGAAAGTGCATTAATACCGCTATCCAGCCTCGTTTTTTTAGGGCATTAAGCATCCCTTTAGCATAATGACTATCTTTAGAGCCTTCTAAACCATGTAATACAACAATAATAGGGCGAGTGTTATTTTTTTTAGGTTTTTCAGTCCAAGCTAAATCAATAAAGTCACCGTCAGGTAATTCTATTGTTTCACATTTGGTAACGAGTTTTTGTTTACGGCGAAAAATCTTAGCCGCTAGGGTTTGAAAGTGGGCATTGGTCAGCCACCAAGCGGGTTTAAACTTACTCGTTGAATACATTGATGTCGTACATTAAGAAAAAACTCATTGTACGACATATATCTATAAATGTGTTGTTAGTCTATTTAGTTTTTTTATCTTCATTGATGTGCTTCATGAAGTAATAGACGTAGTAAGCACAAATTCCCATCATAATAGCTAAACCACCAAACGAAAACATCACTACGGGATCATTGGTTAACATAGTAAAAATGTTCATAATCGACTCCTTATTTCTTTACTACATATAGTATAATAAACCAACAACCCTAAGAAGGTGATTTAGATCAATAGAAGTCATCCTTTTGTGCCATTTTTGCTTTAAATTTTTCTTGTTCGATTATTTTTCTATAAAGCTTATTTGCTTTGTTTAGTGCCGAATCTATTTTTTCTTTAGGTAAGCTACGTTCATCCAACAAGCGACTTTTATTTGCATTAGGGTAGCCATTCCAGGCAGCGATTGTATTCCAGATAAGTGACATTTCAATGCTTTTTTCTACGCCTTTACCTTCACTGTACTGTAACGCTAAATTGAACTGTGCTAAAGCATAGTTTTGATTCGCAGCAGTTTGATACCAGCGAGATGCTTTAAAGTCATCTTGGATAACTCCTGTACCGTTCGACGTCATAACGGCTAAATTAAATTGTGCGCTTGCCAAACCTTTTTTTGCTGCTTTATGCATTAAGTCGTAAGATTTTTTCAAATCCTTTTTAATGAGTTTTCCTTCACCATAAATTAGAGCAAGCTCAAATTGGGCATCAGAATAATTTTGTATGGCAGCGAGTTCAAATAGCGACAAAGCTTTCATACCATTTTTAGGGACTCCATAACCATGCTGATAAACAATGCCCATTTGATATTGCGCAGGAGCATAACCTTCAGCTACTAACGGGCGAAATTGCTCAATGGCGGCATGAAACTCGCCACGATTCAGGTCGTAAATTCCGCGCTCAAGATCATTTCCTTGGCTTAGTGCAGAGAACCCTAAAAGTAAGCAAATCAACAATATTATTTTAGCTTGCATAATTTTCTCTTCTTGAATTCAAGTATTAAATGTAATCGTTTTTACACTGGGCATAAGTGTAGTTCAAAAAACACTTTATGATGCCATAATATCTTCGATTTGTTCGGCTAACTCTAACCAAAGCATTTCATTCTCTTCTATTTTCTCTTTTAAACTCGCTTGCAACTTCAATTGAGTGGTAAGTTCACTCTTTCGCTCAGCTTGGTAAATATCACTGTCGCCAAGTAATGCTTCTACTTGAGATAATTCACCTTGCCATTGATTAATTTTTTTCTCTAACTTGTCAGCATCTTTACGCAGCGGTGCAGATTTTTTGCGTAGTTCAGCCTGCTGCTGACGTAACTGCTTTTTATCTAAGCCTTTATCTGAAGCACTTTCATTATTTTTATTGTTGTTGATAGTTTGCTTTTTATCA
>Ga0209826_1003257_pt1 | contig 10299 bp, 8 predicted proteins | sample GOMGulsemesocosm_5_FD_184637 | JGI IMG/M metagenome (GOLD analysis project Ga0209826, IMG submission 184637) | Methane-oxidizing microbial communities from mesocosms in the Gulf of Mexico - GOM15C Gulf of Mexico (SPAdes) (version 2) | ecosystem: Environmental > Aquatic > Marine > Cold seeps...
GCCTAGTACTAGGCAAGCTGCCTTGCACAAAAAACGATTGTGATGTTTTGTGGAAAAAAGCCCAAACCTTTGTTAACCAACAAGGCAATGTGATTATTTATACATCAAGCAAGCTAGTGCTAAGCAAAACACCAAAGTTAGGGAAGGATAGGGGGCTATCCTTAACCATGCTCACAAAAGACGAACAGAACCAAATCATGCTTGATATACGTTGCGCAGACTCAGCCGCAGGAAAGACGACTTGTAAGAGCACTAAAAATGATCAAATCGTACAGAAATTTCAGCAGCTAAGCCTCTGATTACAGGTTAGGTCAGTCACTAACTAGTAAAGTCCCCATGCCTTTATCGGTTAGTAGCTCTAGCAGCACCACATGAGGCACACGTCCATCAATGATATGAGCGCTATTAACTCCTCCATTTAATGCATCCATTGCACACTGTATTTTGGGTAACATACCGCCATAAATGGTTCCATCGGCAATTAAACTGTTAACTTGAGCAATAGACAAGCCGGTTAATAGCTCTTCATCCTTACTTAATAGACCTGAGGTATTGGTTAGCAATAAAAGCTTCTCAGCACATAATATCTCCGCCATTTTGCCTGCTACTATATCGGCATTAATATTGTACGAAGCACCATCATCACCGACACCAATCGGTGCAATCACCGGAATAAAATCACCTTTAACTAGCATATTAACTACCGCAGGATCAATATGCTCAACATGCCCAACGTGTCCCATATCAATCAGCTCAGGTGCTTTCTCTGAGCTTGCTTGCTGGGCCGATATTTTTTTAGCACGAATCAGGTCACCATCTTTACCCGTTAAACCAACCGCAGATCCGCCATGTTTATTAATTAAGCTAACAATTTCCTTGTTAACTAGGCCACCTAACACCATTTCAACGACGTCCATCGTTTCACTGTCAGTCACACGAATACCGTCTACAAAGTGGCTTTTCATACCTAGCTTTTCAAGGTGCTGGCCAATTTGTGGACCTCCACCATGAACTACTACAGGGTTTAAACCCACTTGCTTTAACAATACGATATCTCTAGCAAAACCACTTTTCAACACATCATCAACCATCGCGTTTCCGCCATATTTAATGACAATAGTTTTACCCGAAAACTTTTGTATGTAAGGAAGCGCCTCACTTAAAACATGCGCGGTTTGTACTGGATCAATTTTTTCTACTTTCATTTGATTTTCTTTATTTTAAGGCACCAAAGTCGACTCAAAAGGTCAGCTCTAACGCGGCATTAATTTTAAGCATTTGCTCTTTGAATAACTGTTTAATTTGCTCTAAGCTTTCTTCATCATTGGCTTCAAAACGCAACACCAGTGATGGTGTCGTATTCGATGCCCTGACTAAGCCCCAACCATCTTTAAATTCTACTCGCAAGCCATCCAAGGTAATAATGCGCGCATCATCGAAGCAGGCTTGCTTTTGCAACCGCTCAATGAAGAGAAAGTTTTCACCTTCCTCCATGCTTATGTTTATTTCTGGCGTGGCAGGACTATTCGGCAATTCGGCAAATATATCCGCTGTTGATCTAAACTCTGCAGTTAAGATTTCCAATAAACGCGCAGCGGTATAAAGCGCATCGTCAAAACCATACCAGCGCTCTTTAAAGAAGATATGCCCACTCATCTCACCACCAAGCTCAGCATTATTTTCTTTCATTTTAGCCTTCATCAGGGAGTGCCCTGTTTTCGCCATCACCGGCTTACCACCGTGTTTAGCAATCAATTTTGCTAAATTACGCGTACATTTCACGTCATAAATAATATCCGCACCCGCTTGGCGAGATAATACATCAATGGCATAAAGCATCAATTGTCGATCGGGCCAAATGATATTTCCTTGTGAGTCAACAACACCTAGACGGTCGCCATCCCCGTCAAATGCTAAACCAAGTTCAGCATCTTCATCTCGCACCTTATCGATTAATTCTTGAAGGTTTTCAGGTCGGCTTGGGTCTGGATGGTGGTTAGGGAAGTTGCCATCAATCTCACAATATAGCGGCACAACCTCGCAACCTAATGTCGACAATAACATGGGCGCAGCCTCTCCAGCCACACCATTGCCACAATCAACAACCACTTTCATCATTCGACCCAAACGGACATCAGCACTGATCGTACCAATATATTCTGGTAACATCATCTGCTGCTGATAAGCACCCTCGCCAGTAGTAAAATCGTCTTGCTCAATACGCTGATATAACCGTTGTATTGCATCACCAGACAAAGCATTACCGTCAATCACTACCTTTAAGCCATTATAATTCGCAGGATTATGACTGCCCGTTATCATCACTCCCGATTGAGTGCTAAGTGTATGAGTCGCAAAATACAACACGGGGGTCGGCACTTGACCAATATCAACCACATCGCAGCCACAGGCCAATATACCTTCAACCAAAGAGTCACTTAGTCGAGAGCTATGCAGGCGCCCATCACGTGCAACAGCAAGCGAGCCTTGACCTTTTGCTAGCGCCTCACTGGCAATCGCTCGCCCAATCATGAAAACCCCTTGCTCAGTTAGGCTTTCATCAACAATACCACGTATATCATAAGCTCTAAAAATTGACTGAGGCACATCTTGCTGGCTAACAACCTCAATCGCATTTTCTTTCATGAAAATAGGGTTTGCCGTTTGCTCAGTATGCGCACTAGCTTTTTCTTTGATCGACTCAGCCAAGTCAAGTTCAGCCTGCTGCTCTGAGTCAAGCACCTCTTCATTAGGGGCTACTTTTGAAGTGCTCTTTACTTTTTTAGCTGATTTTATAGTCTGGTATTTCTGCCGAATAAACAGCTGCTTATCCTTGTTACTCAACAAGCCAATGATCATTACTAATAACAAGATAACAACAGCTAAAATCAAGATATAGCTTTGTAGCTCCCAATAACTAAAGGAGCTTGCTTCAAGTTGCTTGTGAATGAAAATTTTCCATCGCGTATTTGGCACCGCTAACATTTTAACGGGGTTAAATTTCCGCTGCGACATGTCACCGCCAGCAACAACCTGCAAGCTACCTTGTTTTAATCTAAAAAAAGCTGAGGGATCAGCTGAAATAGCAGTATTAAAGCTTTTTTCTAGCGCAGTTAATTTAATACTTAATAAAACCACCGCAAGCGTCTGCTCACCCAAAACAACCGGTGCAGCCAAAGCAACATGCTTGTCTTCACTCTTCAGCATGTGGACTTCTGGCAGTTGTATTTTCTTTGAACTTGCTGCCTTTCTCAATAAATCTAAACCCGCGTAACCAAGAGGCGGTTTTTGTGACTCATCTATGCGCATCAAATCAGGTCGCAATACTCGTAGTACGCTCACCTCATCATTGATGGCTTCATGCTCGGCAATCCACACGTTAAGCGCGGACTCATCTATATTTAAGCTTTCGATTAAAGCAGGGTCTTGAGCCAGGCTTAACGCTTCTTTACGCCACTGCTTAGCTTTCCGTGAAAGAATTTGCGCTGACTTACTAACCTGCAAATTAAGCACCTCAACCTGCTCCGCATGCCTTTCCTCAAAAAGGTCGATGTAAGCATAAGCGCCCACACTCAATACGATAACTGTCGCCAATAATGCAAACGCAAGCTTCCTCATCCTAAACTTATCCTTTTCCTGTGTGTCCGAAACCACCTGCACCACGGTGGCTATCGCCAAAGCTATCAACTTGTTCAAATTCAACTTGAGCCACTGGCACAAAAACTAGCTGCGCGATACGATCACCCACCTCAATAGTAAATTCAGTATCACCTCGGTTCCAGCAAGAAACAAATAACTGCCCTTGATAGTCTGAATCAATCAAGCCGACCAAATTACCTAGAACAATACCGTGCTTATGCCCCAGACCTGAACGAGGAAGAATAACTGCTGCCAAGCTCGCATCATCAATATGAATCGCCATGCCCGTAGGAATTAGTTCCGTTTCACCAGGTTTAAGCAGCAGTGACTGATCTAAACAAGCGCGTAAATCTAAGCCTGCAGACCCACTGGTCGCATATTCTGGTAAAGGTATTGATTGACCAATACGGTCATCTAGTAATTTAAGTTGTATTTTTTTCATGGTACCTTTTTGCTATTAATGCGACTAACTCTCTAGCTAACGCAGGTTTTGGCATACTCTCTAATTGTTGTTCGCCACTATTCCAATAGACAGATAGTGCATTCTCATCGCTGTTAAAACCACTACCGGCTTGCCCAACCCAATTTGCCGCAATCATATCTAGTGATTTATTCACCAGCTTTCCTTTTGCATAGGCTTCTAAGTTGTCAGTTTCCGCTGCAAAACCAACACAAAAAGGAGGCTTAGGCAAAGCAGCAACCGTCGCTAATATATCAGTTGTTTTAACTAATTCCAGCTGCATTTGCTGGGAATTTTTTTTGATCTTATTATCAATAACTTCCAATGGGGTGTAATCTACAACTGCGGCTGCGGCAATAAAAATATCGGAATGATTTGTTTTTGATAAAACTGCCTCCGCCATATCATTCGCACTAACCACATCAACACGCTCTAAACCCGCTGGTGTATCTAAATGTACTGGCCCAGCGACCAAGGTGACGTGTGCGCCAGCATCAACACACGCTTGCGCTAAAGCAAACCCCATTTTCCCAGAGCTATGGTTACTAATGTAACGTACGGGATCAATCGCTTCTCGTGTGGGTCCAGCATTCAGCAATACATTTAAACCAGCTAACTCGCCGGTATTAAAGTATTCAACTAACGAATGCACTAATGAATCGGGCTCTAACATACGACCCAAACCAACTTCACCACAGGCCTGCACACCCTCGTCAGGCCCAAGAATCGTTACCCCGTGGCTTTTTAGCTTACTTAAATTTTTCTGCGTATGTAGGTCGTCATACATAGCGCGGTTCATTGCAGGCGCCAACATAACTGTTTTCTCTGTTGCTAACAAAAGCGTCGTTAACAAGTCATTCGCCATACCCGATGCTAGCCGCGCAATAAAATCTGCACTGGCTGGGGCAACCAAAACCACGTCAGCCCAGCGAGCCAGGTTGATATGGCCCATCCCTGCCTCTTCTTCTGCATCAAGTAACTGCGTATGCACAGGCAAACCGGATAAAGCCTGAAAAGTAAGTGGCGCAATAAACTTCGTTGCTGCAGGAGTCATCACCACACGTACTTCGGCACCCAGCTTTTGACATTGACGCAAGATTTCTGCTGCCTTATATGCCGCAATACCACCTGTTACACCTAGCAATATTCTTCTATGCTGAAGTTTATTCACAATATTTACTTTTATTAATTAAATTTAGCCTGCCATTATGGCACACGACTAGGTATATTCTATATGATTAGAGACACGGAATAGGATTTCCGTTAACGACAACAAAAGCTAGCAACTGTAATACAGCACTGCTGGCTTCTATAAAGCAAAATTCAATTACATTAATCAAGGAATGATTATGTCTATAACCGATTGGCCCGAGCAAGAAAGACCCCGAGAAAAGCTACTCAGCCGTGGTGCAACATCGTTATCCGATGCAGAACTCTTGGCTATTTTTTTACGCACAGGAACAAAGGGCCTTAGCGCAGTCGATTTAGCACGCGAGCTTCTATTACAGTTTGGCTCGCTAAATGCGCTAATGCATGCAAATCAAACTGAATTTTGTAAAGGTCATGGCCTAGGCAACGCAAAATACGTGCAACTACAAGGTGTATTAGAAATGTCTCGACGCTACTTACACGAGTCTATCAGCACTAAAAATGCTCTTAACAATCCAGAAGAAACCAAGCAATTCCTACAAAGCCAACTTGCTTATCAACAGCGTGAGGTTTTTGCTTGTTTGTTTCTAGATAACAAACATCAAGTCATTTCATTCGACACTTTGTTTTTTGGCACCATAGACGGGGCGAGCGTATACCCTAGGGAGGTCGTTAAAAGCACTCTACAGCACAATGCCGCCGCTGTTATTTTTGCCCACAACCACCCATCAGGTGATCCGCAACCCAGTCAGGCCGACATTAATATTACTCAACAACTAACTCAGGCATTAAAACTTATTGACGTCAGGGTGCTAGACCATATAATCATTGGGCAAGGGAGCACATGCTCACTAGCAGAATTGGGCCACATATAGGCTATTGCAAGCAGCCGAAAAGAAGCAAAAAACAAGAATTAACTTTACTCAAGCCCCGCATTCTGGTATAAATTCGCACCGTTTCGCAGCAAACTGCTAATCAATTAAATTTAATAGAGGTCTATCATGTCTAAAGTATGCCAAGTCACTGGCAAGCGTCCAATGTCGGGAAATAACGTTTCTCATGCGAAAAACAGAACCCGTCGTCGCTTCGAGCCAAATCTTCATCACCACCGTTTTTGGGTGGAAAGTGAAAACCGTTGGGTTCGCCTACGCGTTTCTGCTAATGGCATGCGTACAATTGACAAAAAAGGCATTGATGCCATTTTGACTGACATTCGCTCACGCGGCGAAAAAGTTTAAGGACTGAAAAATGAGAGATATAATCAAGCTAGTTTCTAGTGCAAAAACAGGTCATTTTTACACAACGACCAAAAACAAACGTAGCATGCCTGAAAAAATGGAGATCAAGAAGTTTGATCCAACCATTAGAAAGCACGTAATGTATAAAGAAGCTAAAATTAAATAAGCTTCCAAACGATTACAACAAAAAAGCCCGTCACTTTGACGGGCTTTTTTGTATGTCTAATAAACGAATATAAGCATGACCATCTTGTTCAACAACAGACAACGGCTTTAAAAACCGACCGCTGCATGGGCCAGAAAAACACTCGCCACTCGACACCAAAAACATCGCACCATGTATTGAGCACTGTATATATCGTCCAGAACGAGTTAAGAACTGGTCTGGCGTCCAATTTAATGGTGCGCCTGTGTGCGGACAACTATTCTCATAAGCCTTCAAGCCGCCAGATTCTTCACGAACAATAAATCCCCCCCTAGAACCTAGACCATCGCTAGTGAACTCTTTCGAGCTCATGCAATCTAGCGATATAGTTTCCAGTACCTCCACATATACTTGCCCTTCAAATTCTATTTCTACCACCAACCTTTTTTCTTCTCCTTAGGCTCTTCAGGTACAACCGCCTCTTGGTTCGCAAGGTTCTGCATTGATAAAATCTTTTTCTTTAGCGCCATATTCATTTTCTCGCTATTTTCTAATTTGGCCTGCATTACCAATACATCCTTTTCAGTTTGCTCACGCACCAAACTTAATTCTGACTGTAAGGCTTTCAGCTTACTCACATCCTCTTTGCTCGGTTCATCTACTACATCAACCTCTGAAGCCTGCAATTTAATTTCCAAGTCGAGCAACTGCGTCGTGGCCGTATCTAATTGAGACTCTAGATCTAAGACACGAGCATCACCACTCTCATTTTCAACTGCACTTGCTGCCGCTTTCGTCGCATCACGCAAACTGCCCTGCAGGGAAGTGACTTCATTGTTTACTGCCTGTAACTGCTCTTCTAAAGACAACTTATCTTTCAGTGCAGCAGCCGCTGCCAGCGAGTCCAGCTCACCTTGCTCCCGCACTCTTTCTATAGCTGACTCCAACTCAGCAATTTCACGCTTCAAGCCCTCTTCATTCTGAGTACCTGCTTCTGGCTGCTCAAACTGCGCTGCTTTAAGCTCCCCAATCGACGCTTCTAGCGCAAGTTTCTCTTCCTCGGTTTTCTGCAGCTTAGCATCCCAATCAATCAACTGACGCTTAAACAACCTATCGTCAGACAAACGATCTTCAGACAGCTTATCAAATGACTCCGACAATTCTTTATAACGCTGCTTAGCTGCCTCAACTTCAGCCAGATCACCCGCTACCGACTTGCCAGCACTCACAGATGCCTCAGTCATTTGAGTTAACTCTTCTTGTAAGCGTTCTTGCGCACTATTTACAGACAATAACTCCGCCTCAACAGTGGTTACTTTTGATTGCAACCCATCATTATCAGCCTGCAATATGAGTAGCTGCTCATCTAACTGGAGTCTCGATTTTTGCATTTCAGATAGCTCTGACTCTAGCGAAGAAACCTGCTGATGACCTAGGTCATTTTGAGATAACTTGCTTGCTATTACTTCCTCTGCCTCGTTATAACGAACTTCCGCTTTTTGCAGAGAGTCAATCATTGCAGACCGCTCTTCCTCAGCTCTGTTAGCCTCAGCCTCAAGGTCGTCCTGAGCTTTCTTCAGCTGCGTCAATAATAGATCCTGACCATCGGCATCACTCGCTAACTGACCCTGCAACTCCACTAATTGGGCATCAACACTGCTTTTTGCACCACTTACATCAGCCAATTGCTGCTTAACTCGTTGATTGTCGGTTGATGCCTGACTTAACTCCTGTTCTAACTCGGCAAGTTTCTCCGATTGCTCAGACCCCGCATCACCAAACTGCTGCTTCTGCTCACTAAATGAACGTTCCAACTCTTTATAAGCCAAATCGGCTTGCTCAATCGAGGTAGTTAATTCCAGCCTCTCAGATTCTTTCTCTTTTGAAACCTGCTCCAATTCTGCACGTAAAACCCCGAGCTGCTCAGTAAGTTGCTCCTGACCGTCCAAACCATTCGCTAATTGGTCTTGCAATGAAATCAGCTGCTCCTGAGCCTCGCCTTTCGCCTGCATTTCGCTAGCTAACGCCTGCTCTAACGTAGCAAGTTTCTCGGACTGTTCAGAACCTGTATCACTAAACTGCTGTTTCTGCTCGCTGAGTGAACGCTCTAGCTCCCGATAAGCCGAACCCGCCTGTTCAATCGAGGTGGTTAACTCCAGTCGTTCAGATTCTTTCTCTTGTGAAACCTGCTCCAACTCTGAACGTAAGTGCCCGAGCTGCTCAGTGAGTTGTTCCTGACCATCTAAACCGCTCGCCAATTGATCCTGTAGTGAAACTAACTGCTCCTGAGCGCTATCTTTTGCCTCTATCTCGTCAGCTAAAGTCTGCTCAAGTCGTTGGCTATCCGCTGTCGCGGTACTTAATGCCTGTTCTAACTCACCAAGCTGCGCAGCTTGTTCCGACTCCACACCTTTGAACTGCAGGTTTTGCTCGCTAAATGTGCGCTCCAACTCTTGATAAGCCGAACTCGCCTGCTCAATAGAGGTGGTTAATTTCAGTCTCTCAGATTCTTTCTCCTGTGAAACCTGTTCCAGCTCCGCACGTAAACCCCCAAGCTGCTCAGTGAGTTGTTCCTGACCGTCCAAACCGCTCGCTAATTGATTCTGCAGCGAAACTAACTGCTCCTGAATTTCGCCTTTCGTCCGCGTCTCATCAACTAATAGCTGTTCAATTCGTTGCTTATCCGCTGTCGCGTCATTTAAAGTCTGCTCTAACGCAGCACGTTCAGACTCCGCGCCTTTAAACTGCTCTTCTTGGTCATTGTACGAGCACTCCAACTTTTGATGAGCTAACCCGGCTTGTTCAATCGATGCGGTTAATTCCAAGCGTTCAAACTCTGCCTTTTCCTCAGTTTGCGTCTGCTCAACCCTTAAATTTCTGAGCTGCTCGGTAAGTTGCTCTTGATCATCTAAACCACTCGCCAATTGATCATGTAAAGAAGCTAACTGCTCCTGCGCGCCATCTTTTGCCTGTATCTCATCAGCTAATACCTGCTCAAGTCGCTGGCTATTCGCTGTCGCGGCACTTAATGCCTGCTCTAACTCACCAAGTTGCGCAGCTTGTTCTGACTCGACAGCACTAAACTGTTTCTTTTGCTCGCTAAATGAACGTTCCAACTCTTGGTAAGCCAAATCGGCTTGTTCAATCGAGGTGGTTAATTCCACGCGCCCTGACTCTTTCTCTTCTGAAGCCAACTCCAGTTCCGCGCGTAAACTCCCTAGCTGCTCAGTGAGTTGCTCTTGACCATCCAAACCACTGGCCAACTGTTTTTCCAGTCCCAGCAATTGTTCATCAGCACCCTCTTTCGCCTTTGTTAGCTCAATTAATTGCTCTTCAATATGCTGATTATCAGCTTTTGCTTTGCTTAACTGCTGCTCTAACTCCACTTGAGCCGCTTCATATGTTTCATGCGTTAGCACTTGTTCTGCTAACTGATCATTCAAAGCCAACTGCTCTTGCTCTGCTTTCTCAAGCAAATCTTTGTGCTGCTGCTTAGCCAGAGAGGAATCAGCTTGCTCGCGCTCTAACTCTTGCTCTCGCTCGCCTAAGCGCTGGTCCAACTCCTCTTTAGCAATAGCTTCCTGATCAAACTCTAACTTCATGCTAGCTAATTGCTGTGTTAGCTCTTGCTCTAATTCTTCTTTACTCGCCACCAGCTCAGCTAATGA
>Ga0209826_1003258_pt1 | contig 10298 bp, 9 predicted proteins | sample GOMGulsemesocosm_5_FD_184637 | JGI IMG/M metagenome (GOLD analysis project Ga0209826, IMG submission 184637) | Methane-oxidizing microbial communities from mesocosms in the Gulf of Mexico - GOM15C Gulf of Mexico (SPAdes) (version 2) | ecosystem: Environmental > Aquatic > Marine > Cold seeps...
AAAGATACTCACCACTTTTATAATTAATGCGGTTTATCTTTTTTAATTGCTTACGAAGCACCCCTTCTAAAATCACATTAGATGTGCGACCACCTCGCTCAGCTAGCGCTTGCTCTGGCGTTAAATATTGATAGCCTAAATTAATCAGCTGTTGTAGTGCTGGTATCTGCGACAAGTATTTTTCGTTAAGCTCAAAGCCTTCAGACTTTGAATCAACATCGTAGTGAACAGGTGGTGTACTCATGCGATCATTTCCTTAGCTGTCTCCTCACTGACTTCGGAGATATCCCTTATTTGCCATTCGCCGGTTAGCAATTTTTGCATTAGAGAACGTTTTTGCAGACGATATTTTTCTAATAGCTCTTTAAGTAAATGGATTTCCCTATCAAAGCTATTAATTGTATTGGCTATTTTATTTTGCTCATTGATGTCAGGCAGAGGTATTTCAATTTTGGAGAACTCCTTCCATCTTAGAGAGCCTCTTCTATCTACCGATGAGCTAGTACTTGCTTGAAAAATGTGACGATATATGTCTGTTTTCAGAAGTTTATACAAGTAGTCTGAGTTGATCAGATCATCGTTTACACGAAAAACTGTGTATATAGGACTAACGATACCAGTATCACATATATTCTGAAGTCCTATTGATCCTTCTTCAATATGGTTACTAGGATAGCCAAATTCTCCAAGCCTGATTATTTTGTAATTCTCCGTATTGTCACTATAAACTTTCTTTTTAAAATACTTAAGCGACTCGACAAAGCCAATGTACTTTGAGCAAGAAAGAACAGTGTATTTACTTTCACATGAATTTCTTTCTACAACTTCTCTGGCAACATCCTGTATTTTGGTGATCGACCAATCATGAGGTACGTTAAACCATTTGGCATTTTGGTACTTAGACCCGCGCTTTTTATCTAAAACTCTATCTTGTCCAAATAAAAGTCTATTTGCGGATGAATTTCTAATTTGTTTTTTAAGTGTTATTAGTGCTTCGGTTTTTTCGATAGCACTGTCCCATGTGGTAAGCAGTTTGTATATTTCAAGCTGCTCATTTATCGGCGGAACAAGTATCGGAAGTTTATTTAGTGTAGCTTTATTTAACTTATAGCGACTCGCTCCCTGCCTGCTTATCAAGTGCGTTATATCTCTATGATGAAAATAAATAAAAAACCACTCAGAAGTACAGACATCGGTTCCTTCAATAATATGAGCATGATTATTTACATTAAATTTACCATTAACTAGAATCGTCTGAGCTTTTTGGTTTGGTTTCAGAAAGTGATCACCATCTTCGCCTATCAATGCGAATTTTCCTTCAGCTAAGTGATGATCAATAAAATCTAAAATTCCCGTTGGCCCATAATATGGATATGAGCCTTGGATTTTAGCTCTCTCCTCGGTTGATAATGGCTTCCTTAGATCATTTCTGATACTACAAACCTCCCCCACAGTGGTAAGCCTCCAGTCTGTGGGTACAGTTTTAACTCGACCTAATTTCTTTAGTAAATTAGCTTTCATTGTTACCCCCCTCCAGCTTTTTCTGTGCACGTGCCAACTGGGGAATACCTTTTTCTGGTTTAGGTAAATCTTCTGGCATAGCTCCACCTAGATCTTGAATTGTTTCGCGAACTTTGGCGCCTACTTCAAAATGGGTCTGGTTAGCTTGCCTTTTATTAGTAACCTCATCGCGCTTAAGCTTTTCTTCCGTTTGTGTAGCGCGGAACAGGTTCGCCGCTAGCTCGGTACTGCCCATATGGTCGAGTATTTTTTGGCTCTTTTTTAAACCTTTGTGCTGATGTATTCCCTTATTATCTAGACCACCATAAAGCCCTTTGTAGCCATGGTTTTGAAAGATAGCATAGTCTAGGCCTGACTCTACACCAGCGTCTTTAGCAGCGGCAGCCAATTGCTTGTTATGATCTGCCAACTCATTACGTAACATCAGGCGCTTCTGGTCTTCGTTGAGCTGTTGAAATCCTGTTTCGTCTTGCAGCTCTTGACGACGAGTTTGCATAGCAAAATAAGTTTGACCATTAGCGATGACCGCTTTACTGGCATCGGCATTTTGCACAATGAGGTAGCAGGCATAACGAGAAAGAGCAAAAGAGGGTAATTCTCGTTTAGCGCCTGACCCAATATCAACCATCTCGTGGATCTCCACGAAATGGTCTACAATTGCTTGATTACTGTTTTCGCAGGCTTTTTTTGCTTTTTCTATAACTGGTAAAAAATTACGAAACTCTGAATAATCTAATACTTTTCCTAATTGGCGTGCTAACCAGATTTCGCCTCCTTGTTCGTTAGTAACTTTTAAGCTCTCAAAGCTAATATGCTCTGGATTAATCATATTATTTTCACTCATTCTGCTACCTCCGATGTATTTTCAGGAACTATATCTTTTAGTAGTTCAGCCATTTTTAGACGAACCTCGGTTAGCTCAGTTTCAAGTGTGGTAATTTCGGCTTGTACTGCAACAATGTCGATCTCGACCTCTTCTTCGAATGTATCGACATAACGTGGAATGTTAAGATTAAAGTCGTTTTCTTTAATTTCTTCAAATGTAGCTAAGTGGGCATATTTTTCGACCTCTTCTCGCACAGTAACTGCCGCGACAATTTTATCTAAATGCTCATCAAGAAGAATATTTTGATTTTTCCCTGGTTGGTAATGCTCTTTACCGCTAGCATCTACAAATAATACGTCTTTACGGCTTTCATTCACGCCGCCTTTTTCACGAGAACGATCAAACATGAGTATGGCAACCGGTATACCGGTACTTGGGAATAAGTTTCCAGGTAAGCCAATAACAGCATCAAGTAGGTTTTCTTCTATCAATTTTTGACGGATTCGTCCTTCAGCAGCCCCCCTAAACAGTACGCCATGAGGAACCACTACGGCAATTCGACCTTCTTTTTCAACAGCAGCTTCTACCATGTGACTAATAAAGGCAAAATCTGCTTTTGACTTAGGTGGTACACCGCGCCAATAGCGATTGTATCTATCTTCTTCAACTTCTTCAGAACCCCACTTGTCTAGTGAAAATGGGGGATTTGCAACAACGTTATCAAATTTCATTAGTCTGTCATTCTCGACTAATGCAGGTGAGGTTAACGTGTTACACCACTCGATGCGTGCAGAGTCTGAACCGTGCAAGAACATATTCATACGAGCAAGGGCCCAAGTACTGCCGTTTACTTCCATGCCTGCAAGTGAATAATTGCTATCTCCAACCTGTCTTGCTGCTTCAATGAGTAACCCTGCTGAACCACATGCGGGGTCACAAATACGAGCACCTGATTTTGGTGCGCATAACCTAGCAACTAGCACTGATACTTTATGTGGAGTATAAAATTCACCAGCTTTTTTGCCTGCATCAGAGCCGAAGCGCTCAATAAGATAAATGTAGGTATTGCCAATAACGTCTTCAGAAACACGTGAAGGGCTCATATCTAAAGCTGGTTTATTAAAATCATCTAACAATGTTTTCAGACGGCGATTTCGATCTTTGGTTTTACCTAAATTAGATTCACTATTAAAATCAATATTACGGAAAACGCCTTCTAATTTTGATTTGTTAGCTGTTTCAATATGTTCTAAAACGATATTAATCAGTTCGCCAATATTAGCGTTGTTTTTTCGTTCAAATAATGAGTAATAGTTCGCTAAAAATTTATCAATAATGACTGTTTTCTTTTCTTTAGTTTCTGGATCTTCAATTTCTTCTGTTAGCTCAACCATTGGAAGTAAGAAACGTTCACGCTCAAGTTTACGCCTAATACGCGTGTCATCATCTCCATATTGTTTTTTATACTCTTCATAGTGGTCATTCCATACATCAGAAATGTATTTTACAAATAGCATAACTAAGATGTAATCTTTGTATTGCGCAGGATCAACGGCGCCTCGGAATGTGTCACATGCAGCCCATGCTGCATTATTTATGTCTTTTTGCTGAATTTTATCGTTCATGTTTTTGCCCTCAAATTTGGTATTTATTATTGAAGCGGAGTTGAGTATTACAACCCCGCTTACAGTGAATTAAAATGCTAAGTATTTAGTACGGCTGATTGAGTCCATGTAATCGACCGCCCAAACGGAGGGTAAATTGATGTACTATCCTTTACGGTGTAGTTTGCAATAACTTCACCTTGCTCGTTACGCTCTTCACATTCATAGGTGTCAGTGTCTTGGCCTTTTCGCTGCGCCCACTTACTACTTGTAATGCTAAGAGTATGCGACTCTGGCACTCCTATTTTTTTCTTGTATTCATCAATCATAATGGCTCCTATCCTTTAATATTTCGAGGGTCATTTCCATGGCTATCTTTGCGTTGTATCTGGCCATCTTTACCATGAACAAATAGCTCAGAACCTTCTCGTTTACTTTGCTCACGAGCAGCGACTTCTGCTTCACGCTTAGTGTTATGAACGCTTGAAGCTCGCTCAGAACCACCTTTTTTATTAGCCCAACCTTCAGGATGAGGAACAACATGTCGAGTATTGCCCTTGTTTGATGATGTTTTCTTTGTCATAATATATGTGTCCTATATAGTTTGTAGTTTTGCTTAGAAGTGCTGTAACACTCTTAAGCTATTTAAATTCAGTAACTGTAATTACTGTATATCCGTTGCTAGTTTCATTAAAATTGCTTCAGTTAACACCCCCTTTTTTTCTGTTAATTTATTCATAATTTCCTGTTCTTTTATTGATAATCGATTAATAGTAATTATTTTTTCCTGTACTTTTAAGCTAGGCAAAATAATATCAAGCTCCTCTAAAGCTGGCTTACCTATCATTCTCACCGCTGTACCTGCCGCTTTACTTAACAGAGCAGACTGCGATGATGGTTGATTGATAAACCAACATAAATACGCAGGAATTACGGAGTCATTTTCAACTCTAATTCGCAATAATGGGGCAGCAATAACTGCTGAATTTAGATTCAGGTCAATTAATGCTGCAGTGTTGGTTTGTCCTCTAGAGCGAAACGCTAAGTCATTTTCTTTTACTCTGTGATGCTCCTTTATACCCTGCATATCAATCTGGACTAGCCCTTGATCACTTAGTCGGTTATCCTCAGTTAAATCTTTCATTTGAATAACTGAAAGGTTTCCGTTTAAATCTGGCTCAAGCCTTGAACGAAATGAATGTCCCATCTGCACAGAAGCAATACTTTTTAATTTAACTATCATCCCTTCTCCTTAATAAAATTTTGCTGTAATAGCGTTTCTACATTTCCAAAGTATAGAGAGAAGATGATTTTCAGTCAACCTTTGTTTTGCAATAACTGCGTTACTGCGTTTTTTTGTTTAATCTGTAGTATCGATATTTGAATAGAAAAACCACTACTTCCTGGTTCTATAAACATCGATTTTAATATAAAAGCTTATGATTTTATTGGAATTATGTCTGATTGGGGGGTAGAGATGTGAATTACTTATGTGAGTACATTTACAATATTGAGTATACATTAAGCTCCTGTAATTATTTTATAAGTCTCATGACTTGCATACCATTAAAAATTATCGATATTTTTATTTCTTCTGTTTAAAAGGGGAGAAGAAAGTCTGTTCAGCATAATAAACTTCTACAGATAATCACTTAACCTCAATATAACCCCTTCATTTTTCATTGTCTCGTATGTTCCACCTTCACTATTAAACATGAGCCTTAGGTCGTTTTCAACATAGGCTGGTGTTAACTTGACTGCTTTAGATTTTTTCTTTTTAGGTTTAGATAGTTTTTTCTCTTTTAAGTTATTAATGTGAGCAATTAGCTCAAATAGATTGCCATGTGGTAACTCAGAAACTGCTTGCTCAGCTACAGCAGGGGCAATATCATCACCAATCCCCATCTGCTCAAGCATGTTGGTAAGCTGTTGCAACTTAGTTGAGTCTTCTGTTTTAGTTTCTTTAGTATTTGTACCTTCTTCATCGTCTGGATAGGCGCTATCTGTCTGGATTAAAGCTGCTCTTGGAATTTCTAGATCTCCAAAGTCTTCAATATCCTGCTGTACTCCACTTTGTAATGCACGAATCATTGGCCGAATCATATGTAATTCATCATTAAAAATTTTATGAACTAATTTTTCGTTAATAATTTCGTCTCCAATAGTTATAGCTCTTGTTTGACAGAGATAGAACAATATTACTGCCACATGTGCAATACCTTGTGAATAATCCCAAAATAGATTTTTAATTTCATTAGTTAATGGTTGGGGTGATTTGAACCATTGTAATGACCACAAGCGCGTAAAAAAACGCTCCCATTCGGAACCTTTGCCAGTATTGTCGGTAGTATTAAATCGACTCCAATTTATGCTTCCAAACTGTGATGCCCGCCTAGCTGATCGCATGGTAGGAGAAAATAGTTCATAAGCTTTCGGTGTACCAACAAATAAAATAGGGAGCTTAATTGTATTTGTTAACTGCACAAAGAATTTGAGTATTGTATCTGCTACTTCTGCTGTCGTACGTTCAAGACTCTGAATTTCATCAATCACTAATATACCAATAGAGTGTAATGCGGCAACACGCGCAAAATCACCAAGAAGAAGATCTGCATTTGATTTTGACTTTACATACAATTTTTCATAATAACCGTTGTTATCTAATGCCGTATCTAGTGCCCTGAAGAAGTTAATGCAAAGGCTTTTTACCGATGCATTATGAGGACACTCAACTTTTAGCCATACGAGCTGAACATGTTGATAAGCAGGATGGATAATTACTTGTTCATAGCCTGATAAAACAGCTTCTACAGCTGTTGACTTACCTGCACCAGAACAACCAATAACCGAGCTTACAAGAGCTTCATTACCGGCATTACGCCTAACTTTTTGTTTAAAATCAGAGGTGCTATTCAAAATTTCTTGATAACTTTTGTTATCAATATTTCGACTTAAGTACCCTTGTCTTAACATTGATGAAATAGTTTGTTCTAGCTGTAAATGTGCTTTAGTTGGGTATAAAAACCCATCCATAATACGAAGCATTGCGTGTCGCCTTATGTAGGCTGGTAGTGCAACTTCTTCTGGACGAATAATTGGTGTACGACGGATCAACTCAGCAGTATCTTCAGGTGAATTAATCGCTGGCAGTGCATTAATTAATGGATGCCCTTCATATTCCGCTATTTCAGCATCAATATAAGTTGCGGTTACAAAATTAGCGATATTACTCATTTTATTTAAAAGTCGTCCAAGTCAGGGTAATCAAATTCGGTTTCAGAAGTATTTCCTGAATGAATTGACGTCACAGTAGCTTTATAGGCTCTTTCAGGTTTATTTATTTTCTGATCACGATCTTTCTGCCGTTCTAAGTTTTTCTCTGTATCTCGATTGTCTCTAATTCCCTTCAGCCTTTGAGAGTTATTTGATAACTCTGATTTTTTTTGCCTTTCAGCTGCATGTTTAACTATTTTTTCTAGTTCAACCTGTACATCAGGGGCTTTATAGTCAGATTCTTGCTTAGCCGCAGCAATTGTTTCTTTAGATTCTTGTTGTATGGTCACCGCCTCCGTGAAACTCATATCTTTATAACGACGGCTTCGATCTTGTAATGAGCAGGTCCACACACTATCGAACTGATTGTCAGGCCGTACATAAATCATATTTGTGTCTAACGGATTGTAAGCAATTTCTATAGTAGATGGTCTGGGAGCATTTTTATTTTTGTTAAACCATCCTAAACTTAATGCTTCAGCACAGGTATAAAATAGGCCTTTAAAGTTAATACCCAAAGTTGAAACAGTCGCATTAACATGAGGTAAAAGGTTTATCAGTGTTAATTTTTGATCTGTTTTACGTAGAACACCTGTTCGGTTAGCTATTCCCCATTTCCATAATTGCACAGGAATCGGAGGGAGGCTTGTTGGCATATCAGTTTCAAAATCATACCTTGTAAGTGGAATTGTTGTATTTCTATTTATTTCCGAAACTATAACCATTTTTGTAAAATCAAACAAAGTTAGGTTTGCAGATAATTCATTACGTTTACCTGCTTTCTTTTTACCATTTACAGGTTCAACTTTTCCTTCGACATATGGCAAAACATCTACATGCATTGTATGAAAGGATTGTTCTACTATACCTTTATCATCTCCATGATAAGCTCTAGTATTTGAAAGAGTAATTCCAAACCTATTAACTAAAATATCTCCATGCTTACCTAGTAACTCTCCTCTGTCAGCTGTAACTGTCGCTGGTGTACCTATACTAGGCCAATCATCATGAGATATTTCAATACCATAACGTCTGCAATACTCAACTTTGTCACAGAAAGCATTAGCTAATGCGATTGATGCTGTCGCCCAGGATGGATTTTCTAGGCCAACATATAATCCAACAGTCATTCGACTAAATACGTCTTTTACTTTGTATATAATTGGTCTACCAATGATTCGGTCAGGATCTAAACTTGATACTAGGTATAAATCAGCAATGGTGGCATCAATTTCGTAACGGGCACCTGGACCAAAGTTATTAGTTGTTGCGGTACTTTTTAATGGCGCTATATCTTTGTCATACACAATACTTGGCGTTCTTGCTTTGATAACATCAGGTTTGCGGTAATTATTCTCAAAGAAATATCTAAATTGTATATCAGTTGGTAAGTCACTCTTATCTATCTTAGGGTACTTTGATTTTATATAGCCTATTGCTTTAGTTCGAGCTTTGGGTAGGTCGATATATCCCCTAGTAAGATAAAAACCTTCTATTGCTAAGCGAAATAACGCTGCAATATCTTCTGTGATAATCATCCCTTGACCAGGTGCAATAGTGCGCTTTCTCCCTAATTTATGTTTTACATTTCTACGTGCTTCTCCTGGCGCACCACAATTCATGTAATCAGATGATAAAGCATCGGGAGTCATCCCTCTTTGCCAGTAACGCCTTAACTGGCGGGTAATATAAAGTCGAGAGTCCGTTATTGTATTTAAGAGTAATTTAATGTGTTGATTCCGGAGTTTTTTATCAAACAATTCGGGATAAAAATCCAGTAACGGTGAAATAGCTTTATAAGCTCTATCTCTTGTTTCTTCAGCCTTTGAATTAGGTTCAGGTGTATTCAATATCACGGGGTCATCAATTGTCTTAAGATTTAAATCATTAAACTCCGCTAAAGAAATACAATATGGCCACGCATTAACATCGTTAATATCAATCAACATTAAAAAATTAGCGTGCTCGAAAACAACACGCAATTGGCTATGAGGTTCAGAGTGAAGGTCTAGATAAACTAGGTTAAGATACATCAGATAGCCCACCTTTTAGTAAACCAAGGCTTTGAGCTATAGATAGATCAGAACATGACCATTGTCGAAAGACTATATCCAATGGGGCATCGATTAAGTTTGCAGCTACTGCTTTACGAAAGACTCCAATATGAAAACCAGGTTCACACGAATATTCATCATCTAATCCTGCACAGGTTGTTGATAAGCGTTTATTCGCATTTTTTAGGCGTTTAAAAATAAGTTCAATATCAACTTTAGATAATTCAGAGTACAGTTCGTCTGAATTCTGATTCGCAGCATGAAGCCATTCAAGATTTTCTTTAATAAAAGGGGTAACTTCTTTTTCCGTGAAGGTTTTCCACTTGTAATCTTGTTGCTCCCAAAAAACTTTTTCAATTTGTAATTTTTCCCTCACTCTTTGATCATCTAATTCATCGGCATATTTAACAGCAACCGCTAAACTCTGACTGTTTTTTACCTCAATAAGCAAATCCGTGGTTACGACCTTCAGCTTTCCTGATATTTGAGGGTGCTTGATACCTAATCGTTTACAGATATTTAATGTGTCAACAATGGGTAAAGGATATTGTTCTTTGATGTCTACTGTAGGTTTAAAACGATCAAAAACAAGAAATGCAGAAAGTTCGAGTCGGGAAAGTAAGTGGTGAGGACGAGATGAATTTCTACCTCGTATACGGAAGCTTTCACCTGTACTACTGATTTCATGAACTTTGATGAAAGGTTCATAATTACGATCAGAACCTAGTCCTCTGGTTTTTAGTCGTTTTTCATCAATTGGGTCTAGTGATCTTTCTGAATCAAGCATAAAAAAGCCTCCTGTCAGCTCAATACTAACAGGAGGCTTAAAAAGATCAAACTATATTATAAAATATCAGAGTTTATTATAAATTATCAAACTATATTATAATCGCACAAATAATTATAAATTAAGCAGTTAACTACTCTACCGTAACCGATTTAGCTAAATTTCTAGGCTGGTCAACATCAGTGCCTTTAATAATAGCAACATAGTAAGACAATAACTGTAAAGGTATGGTG
>Ga0209826_1003260_pt1 | contig 10297 bp, 8 predicted proteins | sample GOMGulsemesocosm_5_FD_184637 | JGI IMG/M metagenome (GOLD analysis project Ga0209826, IMG submission 184637) | Methane-oxidizing microbial communities from mesocosms in the Gulf of Mexico - GOM15C Gulf of Mexico (SPAdes) (version 2) | ecosystem: Environmental > Aquatic > Marine > Cold seeps...
TGAAGGAAAATTTGGAGTATTTTTGGGCCTAGTTAGTACCACCTTGAAACCTACAGATATGAAAAAGATCATTCAGCAAGGTGGAACGCTTATGCCTGCTTTTAAGAACATACAAGGTGAAGAGTTAGACGCCTTAGTCGCGCATGTTAGCTCCTTTGGGGTTGTTATTGCTAACGGTAAAAAATAAGGTTTTCATATGTTGATTGATGGCGATAAAGATCCGATTGGCACAGCTTTGCTGGATTATTTTCATACGAATGAAGATGCGTCCATTAATGTGAAAATGGATATCGCTGACGATGATACGCTAGCGGCAAGTTACTTTTTTAGAGCGTTCGATGAATGCCCAGAGCTTGAGCAAATTGCGTTGCAACAAGCACGAGGGAAAGTATTAGACGTAGGAGCGGGGGCTGGCTCTCACGCTTTGTATCTACAAAATAAAGGCTTAGACGTGGTCGCCTTGGATGTTTCACCAAAGTCGGTTGAAGTGATGCGCCTACGAGGCGTAGAGCAAGCTGTGTTAGCTAACTTTTATAAGTTTCAGCAAGGGCGTTTTGACACCTTAATGTTCTTAATGAATGGTATTGGCCTAGTGCAAACCCTTGACGGTTTTGATGCGTTATTTCAGCACGCTAAAACCTTGTTATCGCCCGGTGGGCAAATCCTGCTGGATAGTTCTGATTTAATTTATATGTTTGAGCAAGAAGATGGCTCGTATGTTATAGATTTAAACGAAAAGTATCATGGTGAGGTTAAATTTAACCTTAGCTATAAAGATGTGAAAGGTGATACGTTTAACTGGTTATACGTGTCTGAAGAGCTATTGCAGGATGCAGCGGAAGGTAATGGTTTCAATTGTGAAATTATTCAGCAGGGGCCGCATTATGATTACTTGGCAAGGTTAACCTTGCGTGATTAACGGGTCTAAAGAAGATTTATTGAATAAGGAGTTAGCAGTGGATCAAGACAAACAAAATCAAGTGAGTATTGTTGATATTAAAATGCCGTTTTTATCCATGGTGGTTTTTTTAGTTAAGCTATCAATAGCGGCAATACCCGCCTTTATCATTATGTCTATTGTTTTTACCGCCCTGTTTGCAGTTTTTGGAACGGTGCTACAAACAAGGGTAATGTATTAAGCTTACAGGCAGTGTTTCTTTATAACTTGAAGTGAATACCTATAATAGGGCCCTTGGTATGTGTGTTGGGCTTGTTCAAATAAATGTCCATATAGCCGGCACTTACACTAATGTTTTTATTCGGCACCCATTTTACGCCGGCACTTAATAACGTTAGGGTTATGTGGTCTTGTTTAAAGTCATAAAAAGGCTCTGCCTCAGCGTAAGGAATAAACTGCTCGTTGTAGAGTGTAATAGGATGCGTGGCAGTAAAAGTAGGGCGGTAACGAAAGCCACTAGATAGTTCGCCCATTCTAAATTCAACGCGGGACCGGTGCTTAAGAACCCAACCATTAATCTTTTTAGTAACGCTTAGGCTTCCGCGTAAACGATGATCCTCTTGAATGCCTGTATCGTCTCCTTGTTTTGCATAATAACCAAAATAGCCGGCTTGCCAAACCGCACCAAAGTCAGCTTTTTTTGCGACACCAAGGTAGGCGATTTTTCCTTGGAACTCCTCTTGAATTGTTCCAAACATACCGATTAATGTGTGCCCAGACTCCAGTTGTTTAGATGCTGATATGGTTGAAAACTGCATTTCATGTTCGCTTGCAAAACTAGCTGTTGTTAACAATAGCAAGGCGATTGTTAGGGAACGCTTTATTGTTTGTGTGTTATATCTCATGGTGTTTTTTTATTTAAATATTGGATAGTTAGCTGATTACTTGGTTTTTTCTATGGAGGCATATTCATGCCCGCCTAGGTTATCGCGCATTTTTTGTAATGCTGAGAGTAGTAGTGCTGATTGCTGCTTATCCAAACCGATCAATGCATCAGCTTGTGTAGAAACAACTGCTTCTTGAATAGACTTTAGAGTGGGTGGTGCTTGCTCTGTTATAAATATTTTGTGTGCTCGTCGATCATTGGGGTCGGGTTTACGCTCGACTAAACCATCGTTCACTAACTGGTCTATTAAACGAGTGAGAGTAATGGGAAGGATTTCTAGCATATCAGCTAGGTGACTCTGCCTGATGCCTTCGTGACGAGAGATATAAATGAGAGCCCTAGCTTGAGCAAGAGTGAGGCTGCCGCAGCCTTCAATATGTTTATTGAAGGCTCTACGCATCATGCGAGAAACATCGGCTAATAAAAAGCCGAGCATATCATGTTTAATAGGCATTAGAAGGATGTCGAAATATAGTAAGCAATGCTTATTATATGTTTCGCTATCTAGTTTAGTCAATTGAACGTTAATTGGGTAGGCTATTAACTGTGTAAACTGTCGTCTTGTGTTTATTGCGCTGAATAATAGAGAGAAGGTAAATAGTAAGCTGGCTAAGCTTTATTTCTTTATATCAGTCGTAACAATCGCTACTTTTTCTGTGCTTAATTAGAAGGCTCCTTAAGTGAAATTGATTCATCAACGAAAGATAATTCATATAGATATGGATGCCTTTTTTGCTTCGGTTGAGCAGAGGGATAATTCAGATCTTCAAGGTAAGCCAGTCGTTGTGGGTGGGCAACCTAATAGCCGGGGCGTGGTTGCGGCTTGTAGCTATGAGGCGCGTCAGTTCGGAATTCATTCGGCAATGCCTAGCTCAAAAGCTTATCGCTTGTGCCCCAAGGCAGTTTTTGTTTCACCTAGAATAGAAGCTTACCGAGCAGTATCGATTGTTATTCAGAAGGTGTTTTGGCGCTATGCTTCAGAAGTAGAACCTTTGTCACTTGATGAGGCATACCTTGATGTTAGTACGGCAGAAATGTTGGACGGTTCGGCAACACGTATAGCGCAAGCGATAAAAAGCGATATTTTTAATGAAACACAATTGATTGCATCTGCCGGTGTTTCATATAACAAATTCCTTGCTAAAGTGGCTTCTGATATGGATAAACCTAATGGTTTATATGTGATTAAGCCTGCTCAAGGTCAGCGTTTTGTCGCAGAGCTGGATGTGGCTAAGCTTCATGGGGTCGGGCCTGTAACCGAGGCGAAGATGAACCGTTTTGGCATCAAAACAGGAAGCGACCTGAGAACTAAAAGCCTACATGAACTGGTAACTGCATTTGGAAAGTCGGGTGAGTATTTTTATAATATTGCGCGTGCCATAGACTTGCGGCCTGTACGTAGTTCGAGGAAGCGTAAGTCCTTGGGTAAAGAAACAACGTTTACCTCAGATATACGGGATATGAATCTCTTACAAGAGCAGCTAGGGCTGTTAGGCGAAAAAGTATGGAAAGGCTTAGAGCAAAATGACTTGAAAGCTAAAACACTCACGCTAAAGTTGAAATATGATGATTTTCAGCAAGTTAGTCGTGCGATAAGCTTTGATGAAAGTATAGTCGACCCCCTTGTGTTGCAAAGGGGGCTTGTTGAATTGTTATCGCGTATAAATCTTGATCAGCGTGCCGTGCGTTTACTTGGCGTTACGGCAAGTAGTTTTGATCGAGGAAATTTAGAAGTGAGGAATGAACAGCAATTAGAGTTATTTTAGTTGAATAAAATATCTTAAAATCGACTGTTTTCGACCCACTTCAATGGTTAGCTGAACTGTAAAGGAATGCCTTCTTTATCAAACGCCATGAACCGTGATAAATCACCACCACTTTCTACGCTATGAACCATCATTTTAAGGGGCTTTTCGGCATCTTCAGAACTAGGTAGTGTTCCATTTTTGCCGGATAAGGCAGCAATTAAAACAATTTGCCAATCTTGCCCGGTATGTTTTGATTCAGCGATTAAGTCTGCAAAACTGCCAAGCTCATCTAAAGTCTTATCTACACACATAACGGGTTGTAGTTGACCGCCTTCTCCTGCATGGAAATTACTGGCTTCAGTTTCATCATGCTCATCTGAAAGCGAGGATTGCAGAAAGACAAAAAGAAGGCGCTGGGGTTCAGGCTGTTGCTGAGCGGCTGATAGTAGTGTTTCGTAATTACTAATATTAATGTTCTTTCTCCAGTTATTAAGTGTTTTTTATAGCAAGCTTAAGACTGTTGTCTGTAAATGTGAGCAGTCTGTATTAGTGTACCGATTATTTTGTATGAAAAAGGCTCTTTTTATTGCAGAGGTAGCGCTACTTTGAAGTAGTGCCTCTTATCAATTTTTATATATTTGTTAGTAGCACCTTGTGTGGAAAAGCCGGTGCGTATTTAATTTTCAAATTCGGAAGGGCTTATAGTTCTTTTTTAGACGCTTTTTTACTGCCAAATTCACTCATAGGGGTGAATTTTACCGCTTGACTGCCCTTATTTATGTCGGTGTTGTTCTCGCTTGAAAATGTTCGTAAGCCATTAATCATCGCCGAAACGTCACTTCCTGTTGCTTTATAGTCATGCCAAATAACACATACGATATGTAACAGGCTAAAAATAAGCAATAACTCGCTACCAAATTGGTGAATGGGTCGTGGTGGGTAGCCCAACATAAAACCTTCATTACCGAGTACGACACCACTAATTAATTGGGCGATTAGAATGATATAAATGAACAGGTAGATAGGCTTCCAGAACGGGTTTTGTGCGTACCAGTTAGGTAACTTGGCTTTGCCTAATAGCGCATAAAAACGCAACGTCTCTAAAATGCCACGAAGTTCGCTAGTTTTAGGAATTAAATAAGCGATACGTTCATGAGGTTTGCCAAAAAACATTAAGATAATACGAATAACCAAGCCCGCCAAAAAGAAGCCTGCGCTGTAGTTATGAATATCGGCTGCTTGTAAAGCGAGTAGCGGGCTGTGTTGAATTAAACTGCCAGTGGCAAGTAAAACAAGTGTGCTAAGACCAATTAGTAAGTGACTAAGGCGAAACCAACCGCTCCAAATAGCAATGCGTTTAATATTATTCATTTTAGACAGGGCTCGTGAACATTCCCAATATTATAGGTAATAGTGAGAGCGTTAAAAAACAATTAAGTGCAATATTCCGCGTAAGCATAAACCAAATAGCGCCCCGTAAACCGAGTAACGCAAAACACTGCCTAATCGCTTGCCAACTGTGGCAAAAACAGCAACACCTGCAATATCAAGAGGGTTTAGTACAAAGCCAGCCATACGGTTGAGGTCTTCAGCCGTTAATAAACCTTGGTTGATAAGGTCTATTGTTACACCGGTAAAAGCCGTGCCACCCGCAATAAACTTGGTGATAATGGGCAACATGGCGGTTTCAGGCAAACCAATAAAGCCAAGTGCTGGGGCTAATGCCGTGCTGAATAACCCGATCGCTCCACTTGCTTTTAATACATTAACGAGCAATAAGGCAAGAATAAGCATGGGAATCATATTGATAGCAATTTTGACACCTTCTTGCCCGCCATCAACCAGCAGTTGCATAATAGATTTGTTTTCTTTATCAGCCTGAAGAGGCTTAACTACTTGTTCATTGTCTATTTCAGCGCTGAAGTGGCGACACAAAATATAATAGGTGAACGCGGCTGCGCAAAGCCCACCAAAGATAGAGCTGAGTAGTGCGAAACCTAAGTTTAAGCCAACAGCTGATAATGGAAATGATGCGTTGGCTTGAGACATTGCCATAACCATCGCCAAGGTTGCTGCAATATGTCGCTTAGAAGTTTGCCCTTTTTCCATTAACACAAGGCTAGGTACGGGTGCTGCAAAGCTTACGAACAGTAGCTTAATCATGGCAAAAACACCCAGTCCAGGAATGCCGAAAACTTGTGAGACAGGGGTTAACTTGTTAGCGATAAAGCTCAGTATTCCTTTTGCTTCTAACAGCTTCATTAAAGCGAGCATTACCACCATTATTGGCAGCAGAATGTATAGCGCCATATCTAAGCCAGTACGGCCAGACTCAAGAACCAATGAAATGAATTGTTGCAACGTACAGGCTCGCCAATAGGTGTGTCAGGAAGGGGTGAAAAAAGAGTATGCCGGATTAGCGATAGGCTGGCAAACTTAAACAATAAATAGCAAGCGTCCAAGTATTTACTGAAGGGTGCTTGTTTGTGAACTTAGAGCGTTACTTATTTATATCTATAAAGGCTTAAATCTATATTTTGTATAGAGTTGAGCGAACAATTCATGGAAATAGGCATTAAAAGTGAGACAGAGCAATTTGATTAACGACCAGTGACAATTAACATATTGCTAATCACAGATAATCTTCAGTGATTGATAGAAATAAAGGAGATATGCGGATAAAATCGCAACTCAAATTTTAGACCTATGTAGTTGTTATGAATAAACAAGTTGAATTGTTAGCCCCCGGTGGTGATGTTGAGGCGATTAAGGCCGCTATTGTTGCAGGAGCAAATGCAGTTTATTGCGGCTTAGACATGTTTAATGCACGTAATCGGGCGAGTAACCTTTCATTTGAGCAATTATGTGGTGTTTTACGCTTGGCGCATGGGCATGATTGTGAGGTTTTTCTAACCCTAAATGTGGTGATCTTAGAGCATGAATTTCCCAGTTTAATTAAATTGCTTAATAAATTGGTTAACTCCGGAATTGACGGCATTATTGTGCAAGATTTAGGGCTTTTCCATTTGGTAAAGCACTACTTTCCAAGCCTTGATATTCATGCTTCTACTCAGATGACCACTCATAACGAAGGGCAAATTCAGCTTCTTGGGCAAATGGGCGCATCGCGCGTTAATTTATCACGTGAATTAAACCTGGCTGAAGTAAAGACTCTTACATCGTTAGCTCATCAGCACAATGTATTAACAGAAGTCTTTGTACACGGTGCTTTGTGTATTGCTTTTTCTGGTCAGTGTTACTCAAGTTCGGTAAGTGTGGGGAACTCAGGTAACAGGGGTAGTTGTAGCCAAGCCTGTCGGGATGAATATGAAACCACGGCAATGGGGAATAATTTCCCATTGAATTTAAAAGATAACTCTGCCTATTTTGATCTGCCAGAACTGATTGATGCGGGTGTGGATTCATTAAAAATAGAAGGGCGCATTAAAGGTGCTCACTATGTTTATACGGTGGTTGATAGTTGGCGACAGCAGATGAATAGCTTTGCAGGTAGTGGGCAAATGCTTAGCGATGATTCTAATCTACATAAAGTCTTTAACCGCGACTTTACGAACTCGTTTTTAAAGGGAAATCTTAGTAAATCAATGTTTACTGATAACCCTAGGGATCATAGTGTTGAACATGCGGTTGTTAAAAGCCAAGCGGTTTCAATCGTTCATGTGCAAAAAGCAAAACAAAATTTATACGATGATAGGAATAAGCTAGGACAAGATTTAGCCAGTAAAATTAGCGGGTTGAGTATTGAGAAAAGGCATTTAACGTTAGTGTTTTCAGGTGAAATTAATCAGCCATTAAGCTTAACTATTAAGTTAATAGGGGGCAATGATGCTAATACCGAATCCTTCGTTTTACAAACAAGCTCAAACTTAGTCGCTGCGGGTAAAGCTGCGTTGACTCAAGATATATTAGAAAAGCGCTTTAAAAGTTTTAATAATGCACAAAATGTACTCGAGCCATTAGAGGTTTCAGCATTAGCAGAAGGGCTAAGTATTCCATTTAAAGAGCTTGCAACATTAAAGAAGGAAGCCGCATTTTTATTGAATAACTCAATAGACGTTGTTCCTTTGGTAGATGTGCCCACTTTAGTCAAACATCCAAAAATATCAAATACACCAAGCTTATCGCTGCTTATTGCCGATGAAGAAGACGTCTACTTAGCGAATGAAACCGATGGCGATGTTTACTTTAAATTGCCCGAAAGTTTTAAAAAAGGCTGCGATAAGTACATTAACTTACTATTAAGAAACCCACGTTTTATTCCGTGGTTTCCGGCAGTATTAATTGGTAAAGACTACCAAGAGGCAGTAAGAATTCTTCAGGAAGTAAAGCCCGCGCGTATTGTTAGTAATAACACAGGCGTTGCTTATAAAGCCGTGGAGCTAGGTATTGAATGGATTGCCGGGCCGTTTCTGAATACCACCAACTCGTATGCTTTATTAACCCTGCAAGAAGAATTGAATTGCAAAGGGGCGTTTATTTCAAATGAAATTAATCGACTGCAAATTAAAAATATCGCACGGCCTAAAAACTTCAAGTTGCTATACAGCATTTATCACCCTATTTTAATGATGACTAGCCGCCAGTGCTTTTTCCAGCAAACCGTGGGTTGTAAAAAGCCAACCATTGAAGATGGCTGCATGTTGAAGTGTAGCAAAGCGACAACCATTACTAATGTAAAAGGTGTTTCCTTCTCGATTGATAAACAAAAAGGGGGTTACCCAAGTATTTATAACCACGAGCAATTCTTGAATGTGGAGGCAGTAAGTGACTTAGCCGACTTGTTTGATGAGTTTTTTATTGATTTAACAAATATCGGTGCGGGTTCTAAGGCGCAGCAAGATAAAACTCAGTTGCTTAAACACTTTGAGAGCCTGCTGAAGCATGTTGATGGCTCTGTACAGCAGCTAGCGCAGATGGTGCCTATTTCGACGAATGCGCAGTATCGTCAGGGGCTATAACGTTCTTTGTAGATGGCCTACATTAAAGAGGGTGCTTTAGTAGATCGTACATTTTTTTAAATGCCTCTTTAAGTTTATATAGATCATGATTAGCTAGTTTTAATTGTTTTTTCTGATGGTGGTCTTTTAGTCTATTGGCAACGGAGTGTGCTTGCTCATGAGCTTGGGCTAACTCAGCGGTCCATGCTGGAGAAAATAAAGAGTCCTTTTTTTCAAGCTTAATCCAAACTCCACAGGGGCACTTTCTTGCATCTAATATTGGCCAGCTAGTTGACTGTTCAGGTGGGGCGTTAATGATTTCTGTAACGCGCTTTTCCCACTGCTTAATAACAAGTTGAAGTAACTTAGTTCGGTAAGTTTTTTTATTTATTTCCGTATTAATGCAGTTTAGCCAATCGTTATTGGGTATGTAGGAGCTTAACCAATTTGAGATGTCATCCGCTGGCATTGGGCGGGCAATGCCATAACCTTGAGCTTGATGACAGCCCATTAATAATAACATTAAGCCCTGTTCGGTGGTTTCTACCCCTTCAGCAACGACCTCTCTATTGAAAGAGTTTGCAAGGCCTATAATGCCATTAACAATAGTGTAATCACCCGGGTCGTCGAGTATGTCTCGGACAAATGATTGATCTATCTTGATTGTTTCTGCGGGTAAGTTTCTTAGGTGTGTTAATGATGAATAACCTGTACCAAAGTCATCCAATGCAACCTTAACTCCTAAAGTGTTTTGGCACGATTGAATAATGTTACGGATGGTTTGAGTGTCACCTAATGTGCTGCTTTCTAGTATTTCTAGCTGTAAATTGTTGGGGTTTATAGTTGGATGTTTTGATAGGGCCTTTTTAAGCTGACTAATAAAAGAAGCTGACTGAAGGTGGTAGGACGCAATGTTTACACTAACCTCAAGGGATAAGTTTTGTTTTTTCCAGCATTCAATCTGGGCTAGAGCTTGCTCGATGACCCATTCACCAATTAGGATTTCTAGTTGAGTTTCTTCAATGAGAGGTAAAAAATCTAAGGGAGGGATTAACCCTTTTTCTGGATGTATCCAGCGAATGAGTGCTTCAGCACCATAAACCTTACCAGTCGACATGTTGACTTTGGGCTGATAGTAGAGCTTGAATTCATTATTAAGTAGAGCTTGCTGAATTTCATTTAGACGTTGATTTTTTTTGCTTAGAAGCTGTTCTTGTTCAGAATTAAATAAGTGGTAACGGTTCTTACCTGCTAATTTTGCTTGGTACATTGCTTGGTCGGCATGACGTATTAACGTATCAATGTCACTACCTTCTGGTTCGTAAAATGTTACACCAAGTGAGGCGCTAATTGTGATCGACTGGTTATTGATTAGGTACGGTTTAGCTAAGGTACTGAGGATGCGCTTTAACATTTGTTTGCACGGAATGAGTGAAGTAAAGTCCCCTAGTAATAAGGTGAACTCATCGCCTCCTTGGCGAGAGACAGTATCTTCTTCTCTAATATTGCTTTTAATGCGTTGAGCAACTTCAATTAATAATTGGTCACCGACATCATGCCCATAGGTATCGTTGACAGGTTTAAAATTATCCAAATCGAGAAAACAGATTGCCAGTTGAGTTGTTGTGCGCTTGCTGTGTGCGGTGGCTTGATTAAACCTATCTGCAAATAGCGCTCGGTTAGGTAAATTTGTTAGGAGATCGTAATGCGCCATTAAGCTCAGTTGATCATGTTGCTGCTTGTTGTG
>Ga0209826_1003261_pt1 | contig 10295 bp, 10 predicted proteins | sample GOMGulsemesocosm_5_FD_184637 | JGI IMG/M metagenome (GOLD analysis project Ga0209826, IMG submission 184637) | Methane-oxidizing microbial communities from mesocosms in the Gulf of Mexico - GOM15C Gulf of Mexico (SPAdes) (version 2) | ecosystem: Environmental > Aquatic > Marine > Cold seeps...
AATTCGGCTAAATAAAGCCCATTTATCGGCAACTTTGCCGTAGGAGAGACAAGCTCAGTGCTCAGTGCGGTAAATATCTCAACTTTGCTGGTGTTCATTCCCACTTTCTTTTTTATTTCGGCTACTCCGGGTATGTGCATGACCTTGGCCATGACACTTGGCATCGGCATTGGAGTGCGTCGCACGTTGTGGATGATGATGGGGGAGCTACTCGGAGTTGGTTTGGTGGCCTTAGCCGCGGTGCTTGGGGTGGCCTCGCTCATGTTGGCCTACCCAGACCTGTTCGTGGCTCTGAAAATCATTGGCGGAGCCTATTTACTCTATTTAGGTGTCCAGATGTGGCTATCGAAGGGTCGCATGGCCATCGATCCGGATGTGGGTGCGGCGCCCAAGCTGTCTCGGGCGAACCTTTGGACTCAGGGCTTTGTTACGGCGATTGCCAACCCCAAGGGCTGGGCTTTTTTTGTGGCGGTATTACCGCCTTTTCTGGACGATTCCCTACCCTTGTGGCCACAGCTCGGTGTTTTGCTGGCGATCATACTTTGCTTGGAGTTCACCTGCATGATGCTCTACGCCAGCGGTGGTAAAGCACTGCGTTTGATTTTGGCGCGGCAAAGCAGTGTCCAGGTACTAAATCGCATTGCCGGCAGTCTAATGGTGGGCTTAGGGCTGTGGATGTTTGTGGTTTAAGCCCCGTACTTAGCGGGTGAGTTGTATTAACTTAAAGCTGCCATTGTCGGCGGCGAGTTTGACCTGCTTAAACAGCTTCTTCGCTTTTCGTTCTAGAGGGATAAACTGATTCACCACAAATACAGCCGTGCCGCCCGCGTTTAGCCTTGCATGGGTATTGCGCAGAAATTTATTGGTAAGGTCGCCGTCAATTGAAAACCCTTGGTGAAAAGGGGGGTTGCACAGTACCAGGTCAAATGTTTCACGAATGCTTGTGCCGCAGTCGTCAGCAAGCACCGTTACGTCCATATCATTGAGCTCAAAGTTGTGGCTGGCTGCTCGAACTGCCGCGGCATTGTTGTCGGTAGCCCAGCGCTTATTAAACTCAAATCTTTTGCTCATTAGGCTTAGGTAGCCGTATCCGCAGCCTAGGTCGAGTAGCGACTTCGGCTGCCGGCTGAGAGTTGCCAAAATTTCAGGCAATTCAGCCCATAAATATTGGCTGCCTTGATCAATTTTATTCCAGCCAAAAACGCCAGGTTTACTGTGAATTGCTATAGAGCACTCACCGCTTATTGTCTCGGCGATAGGTCGGAGTGTTGTGTATTGTTGCGCGTCTAGATACTGCTCTTCGGGAGCTTGCTCTCGCGCCCCTGACTTGCTCACAAAGCCGGTATAAATGAGGCCGTTTTTCTCCAGCTTCGCCTCGCCGCCCAGCAGATTTTTAATTTTCGAGAAATAGGTTTTAATACCTTCGTTTTTTTGTCCGCTGATCAGCAGTTTTCCGCCAACTTTTAATTTTTGAAAACACTGATTCGCAATGTGATGTACAACGGGTTTCTCTTTTGACACTCGGTAGTAAATGCAGTCCAAGGAATTATTTTCAATATCCTCAAAATCAAAATCGTTAAAAGTGCTATTTAGGTTCAAGGCTCTAAGCCCTGCATCCACATCACATCGGTTGCTGATAAAGCGCAGCTGATGTCCGCAGGCGGCGATAAACTCGATATCTCCGAGCGTATTTTCGTCTGCAAGCCATAGTTGAGTATTATTTCTAGGGGCTTGGCGTAATTGTTCTATAAGCCATTGGTTGGCAAAATCGCTCATTGGATGCTGTCAATTTCCGCTTGGGTCAGTGGGCGATATTCGCCACAGGGTAGGTTAGGGTCAAGTTCAATGGCGCCGATACTGTGTCGATGTAAGGCTTCAACATGATTCCCTAGAGCCGCAAACATTCTTTTTACCTGATGATATTTGCCTTCACGAAGGGTCAAGGCGGCTTGTTTTTCCGAGTTTGGGTCAAGGTTTAATAGCGCCGGAAGAGTGGGTTTGTTTTCTGACTCCAGCTGAATGCCCTGCTCGAACTGTGCCATGTAAGAGCTTTCAATTGGTTCTGAGGTGGTGACATGGTAAACCTTGTCGCACTGGCTTCTGGGGGAAGTGATTCGGTGGTTCCATTGGCCGTCGTCGGTGATCAGTACTAGGCCAGTAGTATCAATGTCGAGTCGCCCGACAATTTGCAGTTGATCCTGTCGAATTTCGTCCAGCAAATCGATTACTGTGCTGTGCTCGGAATCTTTATTGGCGCACACATAGTCTAGCGGTTTGTGGAGCATGAAGTAGCGTGGCCCCGGCGGCTTAATGTGATGACCTTCAAGGCTTATATGGTCTTCGTCATTCACATTTTGAGAGGCACTTTTAGCCGTGCGTTCATTAACCGTGATCTGGCCCATCTTTATAGCTCGGCGCACCTGCGTACGAGAGTAGTCTGTGCTGTTGCTAATGAATTTATCTAAGCGCATATTAATGAATCTGTAGTGGTAGGGTCGCTGAGTAGAAGTGCATCGATGTCTGTGTAGTAGGTCTGAGCTAAGAGGCTCATTTCCTCGACTGCCTCAGGTGTCATGAAGGCCTGTTCGATAATTAACACTTGATAGACGCCTCGCTTAATTAGCGCGGGGCTCAAGGTCTGTTCCGTATCGGGCAATACATTGCAGCGAATAAAAGTTATCCAATTAGTGACAATGATCCATGCATTGTAAGACAGGTCTCGACGCTGCGCGTCAGTGGTGTTCTGCAGGCCTGCATCGGCGAGTGCCTGATGAATTTTCAATGCGTAATCAAGATAAATTTTAAAGGACAGTCGATGTTGGTTGGCCAATTCAGGGTCTTCTACTAACATATGCTCAATGTCACGGTATAAAAACTGATGACTCCAGAGTTCCTGGACAAGTTTTTCCATCATTTCCGCTTTGTCAGTGATGGTAAAAGGGCGACCCCCAGGAATCTTTAGTAGAGCCATCATCTGTTGTTGATGGGCGTCGTAGAGTTCGCGAATAATCGCCTTCTTATTGTCGAAGTGATAATACAGATTGCCGGGGGATATACCCAAATGCGCGGCGAGGTGGTTGGTGGTTACGGCGCGTTCGCCCTGAGTGTTAAATAATTCAAGGCTGCCCAGCAGTATTCGGTCTCGTGTTTTCATCGGCGCATTCTACCTTAAAGCCTCGTTGCTTGACAGATTAGAGCAAAAGCTCTAATAATGCTCGTCTTTCTCGTCTAAACCATCACTAGGAGTTGACTATGAACGCCACTGCCAGTCCTTTAGAAGCTAAAACAGAAGTGGGGTTTATTGAAACTTCCCCAGATGCCCTGGGTGGATTACTGAGCGCTCAGCGCGCAGGCTACCGCAGCAACCCAATGCCTAGCGCTCAGGAGCGTATTGATCGCTTGCAGCTCTTGAAGCGCATGTTGCTAGACAATCGTGAGGCACTCACTGAGGCGCTCGATTTGGATTTTTCAGCACGCGCCCATACTGAGTCGCGCCTAGCTGAGTTTTTCCCCTCGGTGCAAAATATCAATTACATGTGTAAAAAAGTTACCGCGTGGATGAAGCCCGAAAAACGCCATGTGAGCTTGTTGATGCAGCCGGCGAAAGCCCGCGTACTTCACCAGCCTTTGGGTGTTATTGGCATTATGGTGCCATTTAACTACCCCATCTTTCTGGCTGTAGGCCCTTTGGCTACGGCCTTAGTGGCGGGCAATCGTGCCATGGTAAAAATGCCAGAAGCAACGCCTCGAACTTCAGCCTTGTTTGCAAAATTAATTGCAGACACCTTCAGTGCCGATCTAATTACTGTGGTAAATGGCGGCCCTGAAGTGGCGGCCAGCTTCTCCGCCTTGCCCTTCGATCACCTCTTGTATACCGGTGCGGGGTCGGTGGCAAAACATGTCATGCGCGCGGCGGCTGAGAATTTAACCCCTGTGACTCTAGAGCTGGGCGGGAAGTCACCTGTTATTGTGGGAAGCGACTTCCCATTGCAAGAGGCCGCCGACCGAATTTGTTATGGTAAGTCTGTTAACGCTGGGCAAACTTGCGTAGCGCCTGACTACATCATGGTGCCACGCGCAGAAGTGGACGCGTTTACTGAGGCCTACAAGAAATCATTTAACCGTTTTTATCCAAGCTTAAATAATAACCCTGATTACACTGGCGTGATTAGCGAACGCCACAGTCAACGCATTCAAGGCTGGGTAAAAGAGGCGGGCGAGAAGGGCGCCAACCTTATTCCGCTGAGCGATGAAGTTATTGTGGATGAAACACGCCGCACGGTTCCAGTGTTATTAACCGGCACCGATGAAACCATGCAAATTCACCAAGAGGAGATTTTTGGCCCAGCCTTACTGGTGATGCCTTACGACTCTTTGGATGATGCCATTAATTATGTGAATGACCACGATCGACCTCTGGCTTTGTATTATTTTGGTTTTGATACGGATGCACAGCAACGCATCTTGCATGAAACTCATTCCGGTGGTGTGGTGTTTAACGAAGTTATGTTTCATGTGGCGGTAGACGATTTGCCCTTTGGTGGGGTGGGCCCATCCGGCATGGGTCATTATCATGGTAAGGAAGGTTTTCTAACGTTTTCTAAGCCTAAAGCCGTTCTTTACAAGCCTCGCTTTAATGGCATGAAAACACTTTATCCTCCTTATAAAAATGCCATGGTGGACAAGTTGTTCAATTGGTTGCTGCGTTAATTTTTACGTTTATTGTTTTGGTCCGGAATGATTGGCGGTTAAGGTAGTTGCCAATCAAACCGCTCCAGAAGATCTTTAAACTTACCGGACGGCTCTGAGCAAATGTTGAGAGCTTGGCCGCTGACAGGGTGGTCTAAGGTCATTCTGTAAGAGTGAAGCAGTAGGCGGGGTGCATCAAGTTCGTTGGCGAAATATCGGTTGTGGGTAGACTTCCCGTATTTTGGGCAGCCGATGATTGGGTGAGAGATATGCTTAAAATGTCGGCGAATTTGGTGTTTTCGGCCCGTTAATAAGCCTGCAAGCACAAACGAATAGCGACTGGCTGGGTATCGGTCAACTTCCACATCCAGTTCAATGGTGTCGAGTCTTTTGAATTCTGTTATGGCGTCTTGAGCGGGCTTTTCTTGTTTGGGTTTGTCACGCTTGCTTTTAAAGTCGTCTATTGGTTTTAAGGAATGGTCTATTCGTCCGGATTCAGGGCAGTAACCACGGCAGACTAATAGGTAGTCTTTTTTGGCTTTGTTGCTTTCCATTTGTGCTTGTATGTTGGCGGCACTTGCGGATGATAGGCCGAATACAATGACTCCAGACGTTGGTTTGTCTAATCGATGTACAGGGTAAAGGTGCTTGCCAATTTGGTCTCGCAAAATTTGCAGCAAGAATTGGGTTTCGTATTTGTCGATATTGCTTTTATGTACCAATAGACCCTCAGGTTTGTGCACGGCCACTAGATCATTGTCTTGGTACAGTATTTTTAGAGGGGTGTCAGTCATTGAGTGCGCTGTTAAATAAGTCGTTGTTTGACATTGTACAATAAAAGTCACAGTGGAATTCATTCAAAGTTTATGAATTTTTGATAAAGAAAGATTATTTTTATAAGGATAGTAGGCAAACTGTCTGTAAGGGCCTTTTTTGCCGTCGTTCGCCGATTGAAATGTTTAATAACTTAAGAGACTGGAGACAACTTGAAGCTAATTTTTGCCAATATAAAAACCATCATGATCGTTGCAGGCTTGCTAACGTGCACTATGTTTTTTGCGGTTGTAGCGCCGGAAGCCGCCTTAGTGGGCATGTTTGGAGAGTCACTTAGTGAGCCCTTGGCGCAGGTTCTCGTGAGAAGCTGGGGCTTTCTTATCTTTTTAATGGGGGCTCTGTTGATTTATGGTGCCTATAAGCCGGTTTATCGTAATTTGGCTTTAGGTCTTGTGGGTATTAGTAAGCTGGTCTTTGTTTCGCTGCTGCTTATTTTTGGCAGTCAATATATAGGCAAGGCTGCGTTTACAATAGTATTCGACTCAATACTCGTTATCGTCTTTTTTGCGTATCTAGTTAAAGAGAAGAGCGTTTCTGAGCCGGCAGCATAGACCAGCCAAAAAGGGTCGCCTAAAAGCGACTCATTTTGGCTGTGCTCAGTGCGGTTTTGGGGTTTAAGCGGTTTTCTTTTCGCCTGAGTCTACTGATTGGTATATCAAGGTATTGATGGTCATAGGGCCAACGCCACCAGGAACAGGCGTGTAAGCCGCTACACGCTCTTTCAGTGGGCCTAGCTCAATATCACCGACACCGCCGGGGTGGTAACCCGCATCAACAACAATCGCACCGTCTTTGATCCAGTCAGCCTTAATGAATTCTGGCTTTCCTACCGCACCCACAATAATGTCTGCTTGGCGTATGTGGCTATCAAGATTTTGCGTTCTTGAGTGGCATATCGTTACAGTGGCGTTGGCGTTCAAAAGCATCATGGCCATTGGCTTGCCAAGAATAGGGCTGCGACCTACCACAACGGCGTGTTTGCCTTGTAACTCAATGTCAAAACCCTCCAGCAAGCGCATAATGCCCTTGGGTGTTGCGCACCCGTAAGCTTCTTCGCCCATGGCCATGCGGCCAAAGCCTAAGCAGGTGACGCCGTCTACGTCTTTGCTGAGCTCAATCGCGTCAAAACAGGCGCGTTCGTCAATCTGTTCAGGCACTGGGTGCTGTAAAAGAATGCCGTGGACATTGGGGTTGTCGTTTAGCTCTTGAATCTTATTCAGTAATTCTTCAGTGCTGGTGCTTGAGGGCATTTCTACGCGAATAGATTCCATACCCACTCGCTCACAGGCATTGCCCTTCATTTTTACATAGGTGGCCGAGGCTGGGTCGTCGCCCACGAGTATAGTGGCCAGAATGGGTGTGCTGCCTCCACGTTCCTTAAGCGCCTTAACGCGAGCGGAAAGTTCTTCTTCTGTTTTTTTGGCTAGGGCTTTGCCGTCGAGAACCAGTGCAGACATGGTATTGTGATTCCTATTCTAGTGTTTGGCGGTAGGGGGCTTGCAGGGCGAGCGAGCCGTCGTGAGGCGCGCATTGTCCCATAGCCGCTGGCTGAGGCCAATAAACAAGTAATTTTCATCGTGTTTTGTTCGTATTTGCTGGTCAAAATCTGGGCTAAGCCATTGGTTAGGCTCTTTTTTTTGGAAATTGCACATTGGTCGTTGACGGGGCAATGTGGGCTCTGTATTATGCCGGTCTCTTGAAACGCAGGCTGTTTCAAGTGTTTGGCGGAGTGTAGCGCAGCTTGGTAGCGCGCCTGCTTTGGGAGCAGGATGTCGGGGGTTCGAATCCCTCCACTCCGACCATTATTATTGATTTCCAGTGTCAACTTGAGCGCCCGTAGCTCAGCTGGATAGAGCACCCGCCTTCTAAGCGGGTGGTCGCAGGTTCGAGTCCTGCCGGGCGCACCATTGTCACGCGCTGGCAACTCAAGCAAAGCAAGACCTTCTACTATGGTGGCTGTAGCTCAGTCGGTAGAGCCCCGGATTGTGATTCCGGTGGTCGCGGGTTCGATCCCCGTCAGCCACCCCATTATTTCTTCTCGATATAAATCAATTGCTACGCCTATATATTATTTGATCCTAATAACGTTTTTAGTAACGCTGCGTGCCCTGTATCACCTATGACTTGGCGTTCTCTTCTGTATGCCCCCAATAAAACTCCACGTATAAGTAACTAATTTCCTTTTGGTTCCATAGCATCTCGTTCAAGCGGACTATACATCTGGTCAGTCGGCATTCACTCGCTACCAATGCAATGAGTCAGCGTATGCAAGTAGAGCCAATATTCACTAGGCTTCCCAGACTTTCTAGACAGCGAATAGAGTTAAAATCTAACTCTATGAGTCGCCGAGGGAATTGTTGTGACAGCGCCGTAGCTGAGAATTTTTTTCGACATTCAAAAACGGGTGACTCAACTCTAGATATACACAATACGCGGTGATGCCAAGACAGAGATATTTAATTTTATCGAGATGTTTTACAATCCAGTTAAGCGACATAGTCACATCGGAGGCGTATCTCCAGCGCAGTTTAAATAAACTATTTTTCTAGACTAGAAAGTGTCTAGCAAAGTCTGGGAAGTCCAATCCTCCACATACCACCGCTACCAATCCAGGTTCTTGTTTAATGCCTTGTCAAACATGTGTAAGTATTCTGGTCTGGTAGAGCTTTCGCTTTGACATACAAGGCGAATAAGGCGGGAAAAAATTAAAATTTGGGGCTCTGGGGAACCCCTGTTATATAAATATTATTTTGTTCTCTTGCGGCGACTGAAACTCAATCCTGCGAGACCTAGGCCTAGCAGAGCAAGAGACCCGGGTTCTGGCACTGTAGACGATGCGAGAGAAAAGTTTGGACCGAAGTAGGCCAAGCTTGAGCCACTATTAGTGGGTGCTAGAAGGTTTCCGGATGTGTTTCTCCATTTCGACGCGACGTAGGTAATCGAAGAGTCTGTTGTTATGCTATCAACTGACAGCATCAATCTATCCACGTCCCAGTTTGTCGAGCCAATGATATAGCCAGTGCCAACGTTCAGAGTAAAGTCTACAACGTCAATCATACGAAATCGACCGTCTAGTGTTCCTGCTGAACCGGATCCAACAGTCGTTGAACCAAGAAGAGTTCCACTGGAATTCCAGATTCCTACCTGATGGGATTCTGCAAGTCCATCTTGCAAATAATCAAAAACACCGAGGGTGTCGATTGTTATAGCTGAATTCACGTTAAACGCCCACCCATAAGAGTAAGTCCCAGTAGAATTGATGCTGGCGGTGCCGCCGGTGAAATCAAGAATTGGCGAGGCAACAGAAAGATTTGGTGTGAGTAAAACGACAAATAAAAGCAGGCTGCATTGGAAATTGTATTTCATACGATGTTCCTTTTTGCGCTGGATTAAAGGTTAGTACTAACATATTTTATTGAAGTTACAGTATGGCTACAAAGGCAATTTTTGCGCCACATTTATAAATCGCTTACTAATTAATAGTTTGCATTGATCTTTGGGAGTAGAGGAAAAATATATTTTAGTAAAGTGTAAAGTTTGTCGACGAAAAAATTATAAAGATTGTGTTTTGTTAAATGTTTTAGGACTAGCGTTGCTGGTAAAATGATTTTTAAGTTATTGGTAAGACTTAAATTATAGGAAGACTGAAATTTTTATTAGGTTTTTACGCGGAGGTAATAGTGGCTGAAGCGTTATAGTATTTTTCTTGAATATTAGTATCGATGTATTCATTTTTCACATATGTGTACTTTTCTTCCTTGCTCGAGTTTACAGTTAGGTAGTCACCTCTCGCGGTGATTAGAGATATTTTGTCGTGTTGAAGTGGATCGATGGATTGCATTTTAAGACTTTGTCGGGGGGTGTAGCCATTGACCGTAGGGCAGGGGGGATATGGGTTGTAGATCGAACTAGTACGTTAGAGAACACTCTGGAGCTGGATGTGATGCTTTGCAGCGTGGGTAGATGCATCAATATGGTGTTATCCACGTCAACCATGAAGCAGTTACCTATTATTCGAGCTTGTCGTAAGTCCTGCGTGCCAGTTGTTACACCAATAAACTTCTTCCCTAATATCTCTTGATATTCACTGGGAACAGCATAGTTGATGAACCATACATTTCGGCGTTTGGTGAGGTGCTTTCGGTCTGACACATACAGTTTCTAGTAACATAATGTCGATGTAGGCCATATAATACAAGGGTTGTAGGCTGTAAGTTATTTCCCGTTCGATCCCCGTCAGCCACCCCATTTTTCCCCTAAAGATCAAAAGTTTACGCCCTTCCTCAGCCGAGAATTATAAATTCAATTCTAGTCTCGTACAATTTCGTACAAAAAATAACTGATGCTTTAACAAACCTCCAATATCGTTTCCTGCTTTAGCCTTACAAATTAAAAAACATGAGCCGAAGAAGAAGTAGTTGGAAGAGCCAGCGCCGCGAAGCGGTTCAGACTTTGTTGACCTTTAACCAGGCGCTGGACAAGCTCGGTGGTTCCGGCGCTGTGGAATCTTAAACCGCAGTCGGAACGGCCTTTTTCTTTAACGCTCCTGTGTTGTAAGTCAATACTTAGGTCGCGGCCTTTTCAATCGATTTAACTTTCTCAGATGCTCATACGTTTGGGATTCACTGGGAACAAGCTAGCTAAAAAAAATATTAGCGAGTCATCTTTTTGACGAATACCACCACAAAAAGCGCCATGGTAAAGCCTCCGCTAAAGGCCTCTATTGCCGCAACGGGCCTAGATCCACCTGCCGGAGTGACGTCGCCATAACC
>Ga0209826_1003262_pt1 | contig 10295 bp, 7 predicted proteins | sample GOMGulsemesocosm_5_FD_184637 | JGI IMG/M metagenome (GOLD analysis project Ga0209826, IMG submission 184637) | Methane-oxidizing microbial communities from mesocosms in the Gulf of Mexico - GOM15C Gulf of Mexico (SPAdes) (version 2) | ecosystem: Environmental > Aquatic > Marine > Cold seeps...
AGAAAAAAATTAGTAGAAAAGATACTCTAGCATTAATAATTGGTGCAATTGGTGTAACCTTAATGTTAAATATATTAACATTCAAAGTTGAAGAGATTTTTGCAACCCATAACATTTATTTTATAATTGCCTCCGTTCTTTGGCCTATGGTTATGATTATTAGTTCAAAAGCAACAAATCTTTCTCCTATCGTTTTTACTTTTTATTTATACATAGTTACTTGCGTTTTAAACTTTTTATTTTTTATAGATATAAGTACTGTAAATTATGGAAGTTTTGATTTTGTTTTTTGGATTAATATACTTTGCATATCTGTTTTTGCATCAACATTTTCATATACAATTTATTTTATGGGAATAGAAAAACTAGGAGCAAGAGATATTAGCTCATTTTTATTCTTAGTTCCAATTTTTGCAATTGTTTTTGGAATAATATTTTTAGATGAAAAGATTAATTTTTCAATTATCATAGGAACAGTTTTTACTATAGTTGCAGTAAAGATTTTAAACAATATAAATTTTATTCCTAGAAAAAATACTATTAGATAAGTATTAAGGTATTGGCTTTACCCAAAGATAAAGCCAATAAGTTTGGAGTTTATTTTAATTCAGTTTTCAAACCTCTATAAAGGCTGTAACACATGATTAACAAAATAACAGTAAATGGTAAGGCTGTAGCTATTGAGCCTGCTTGTAAGGCACTTAATGCATCAGCACCACCTACATATAACAATGCAATGGCAACACAACCTTCAGCTAAGGCCCAAAAGACTCTTTGAACAACGGGAGAGTCAAGTTTCCCACCTGCAGTTATACTATCAATTACCAGTGAACCTGAATCAGAAGATGTCACAAAAAACACAACAACCAAAAAGATTGCTATAGTAGAGGTTATGGTTGAAAAAGGAAGATTTTCTAACATTTGAAACATCGCTAAAGATTTATCCGAAATTCCATTTGCCAATGCACCCACATCTCCGATAACTTGATCTAGTGCAGTTAATCCAAACGTACTCATCCAAACTACTGTTACACAAGTAGGTATTAATAAAACAGCAATAATAAACTCTCTTACAGTTCGACCTTTAGAAATTCTTGCGATAAACATTCCAACAAAAGGAGACCATGCAATCCACCATGCCCAATAAAATACTGTCCAGCCATGGTACCACTCACTATCTTCTCTTCCAACAAAATTACTTAAAGGTAAAATATTTGAGGCATAATCACTGATTGTCGTTCCAATACCTGTAACAATTAACAGTGTTGGTCCTACAATGATTAGAAATGCTACTAATAGTAGTGCTAAGATAATATTAAATTTACTTAAAACTTTAACACCACCTTCTAAACCTCTTACAACTGAAATAACAGCCAAAGCGGTAATTCCCACAATAATAAGAATCTCTGTATTAACACCTTTTTCAATTCCAAACAAAAAGTTTAGTCCAGAAGAGACTTGTTGTGCTCCCAATCCCAAAGAAGTAGCCAATCCAAAAATAGTTGCAAACACTGCAAGTAAATCAATAAGATGTCCAGGCCAACCCCAAATTCTTTCTTTCAATAATGGATAAAATACTGATCGCATAGTTAATGGAAGTTTTTTGTTATAGGAAAAAAATGCCAAAGACAAACCGACAACTGCATAAATAGCCCAAGGGTGTAATCCCCAATGAAACATAGTAGCACCCATCGCCAACTCTTTTGCTTCAGCTGTATTTGCCACAACATTTAAAGGCGTATGCCACCATCCAGTATAATAAGCAACAGGTTCAGCAACAGACCAATACATCAGCCCTATTCCCATACCAGCTGCAAACAACATCGAAAACCATGAAAAAGTTGTAAATTCTGTTTTTGCTTCACTTCCACCAATTTTTATCTTCCCAACTGGAAGAAAAATTAAAGCAATACAAAATAGTACAAATATATTTCCTGAAAGCATAAATAACCAATCAAAATTGTTGATTGACCACCATTTTGCTCCATCTAAAATCTCTTTTGCTTCTTTTGGAGAAGCCAAAGTAGCTATTACAAATGCTAAAATCAACATAGCACTTATAATAAATACTGGATTGTGAAAATCAAGCCCAAATTTTTGTAAATTATCTTGACCAATTCTATATTGAATCTTTTTTTTGTCCATACGTTTTCCTTTTTTTTAAATAATTAGTACTTTGAAAAAAAATCAAAATGATAATTAAGTTTGTTTATATCTCTAAGATACCATAAATAGCTTCATTCAAGCTTTTAATTTAAACTAGTGTTTTTAAAATGTCACTAGAAACTTCATGAAGGATATTAAAAAAATGAATATTTTTATTGAAATAAGTACTTACAATAATCTTGAATTTTTGAGATAGCTATTTATGTTTAATATTTATAAATATATATTCTAAATAAGTTGGTATAAAACTATCTTACTTGAAGATAGTTTCACACAAAGATTTTGATTTAATTAAACTTCATCTAACTTTTTTTGAAACTCTATATTTAACTTTTCAAGTTTATCCTGTAAATCCAACAATTCTGTGTTCTTTTGAGATTTATGTTTACTATGTAAAGTAGGAATTTCTACTTCGAGCTTTTCTATTTCATCTTTAATAGGTTTTGTAGCTTTACTTTTTTCTGTTACTATTGCTGCTCTTAGTTTTTTAATCTCTTTTTTGTTTCTTTTTGGTTTGACAACTTTCTTCTTTTCTTCTCCAGCATCATCTTCCCAACCAATTTTATTTAAAAACTCGTCATAGCTTCCATTAAAATAATCAGCTCCATCATTTGTAAAAATTATTAACCTATCACATACAGCTCTTAATAACTCTTCTGAGTGAGTTACAATCATACAAGAACCTTTAAAAGCTTTTATAGCTGTTGTAAGCGCATCAATAGAGTCAATATCTAAGTGGTTTGTAGGCTCATCAAGAAAAAGAAGATTTACATCTTTTGCTATAATTTTTGCTAACATTACTCTACTTTTCTCACCACCTGAAAGAAGTGAGATTTTTTTCTTAGCATTATCTCCGCCAAACATCATAAGACCACAGATTTTTCTAATAACAGATTCTGGAAGTTTATGATTTACAGTATAAATTTCATCCATAATGGTATTGTTTTGATTAAGATGCGAGATATTAGTTTGACCAAAGTGTCCAAATGTACAAGAAGGATGGAAGTTTACACTTCCAACTTGTGCTTCTAACTCTCCTGCAATTGCATTTAATAAAGTTGACTTACCTTTACCATTTTTTCCTATAATTCCAATGGTCTCCCCACGTGAGAGTGCAAATGTTATATTTTTAAAAAGTGTATTATCTTGGGTATATCCAAAACTTAAATCTTTTACTTCTACTAAATATTTTGCTGATGTGTCTTTATATTTAAAATCAAAATTTAAATTTGCCTCATAATTGATATCTTCCAAAATTTCCATTTTTTCCAAAATCTTAACTTTTGATTGTGCAAGTGTAGATGTTGCTGCTCTGGCTTTATTTTTAGCAATAAACTCTTCAAGATCTTTAATCTTTTTATCTTGAGCAATTTTTTGTTTTTCATGATGTTCTTCATTTGCCAAAATTTGTTCAAAAAACTTTCTGGTACTTCCTTGAATCATAAAAGCACTACGTCTGATAATGCCTAAAGTATGTGTACAAACGCTATCCATAAACTCTCTATCATGCGTGATTAAAATCACTTCACCAGCAAAAGATTTTAAAAAAGCTTTTAACCATCTAATAGACAAAATATCCAAGTAGTTTGTAGGCTCATCAAGTAAAAGCATATTTGGTTCAGTTAAAAGTAGTTTTGCAAGATTTATTCTAATTTGAAAACCACCAGAAAATGACTTTGGAGATTTCTGCAAATCATCCTCACTAAAACCAAGACCAAATAGTATTTTCTCTGCTTTATAAATATCATACTTGTCATCTTCACTTAACGCCATTGCTGTTTCATCAATGAGAGTTTTTTCCGTAAAATCAAAATACTGCTTTAAAGCACCTATTTTATAAGCTTTGGGTAGTTTCACTTCGCCACTATCTGGTTGTTCTTCCCCAAGAATAAGTTTAAATAGTGTAGATTTTCCAGTACCGTTTCGACCTACTAGTCCTACTTTCTCTCCTTGGTTTAGTCTAAGGTTTAGTTCACTATACAGTTCGCCTGTTGGATAACTTTTTGATATATTACTTAATTCAATCATGATTCTCTTTTTGTAGTTTTTGTTTTGAGTTTGGGATTATAGGATATGAAGAGTTATATGCTCATAAATTGATGTAAAAATTAAGGATAAGTATCGTAGAGATTTTAAAAGTATTATAAAGAGTTAAAAAACTGTTAATAAAGTTAAGATAAAATATTTTATGAAAAAAATTATCTTAATCCTATTTATTATTATAAATACCCATATGCTTAATGCAAAAGACATTACTATTCTTTTTTTAGGAGATTCCCTAACTGAAGGATATGGTTTAAATAAAGAAGAAGCCTTTCCCAAACTAGTGCAAAATTTAATCCTTAAAAAACTTAAAAAAAATGTTGAAGTTATTAATGGTGGAGTAAGTGGTTCTACAACAAGTGATGGTCTTGCCAGGCTTAAATGGTATATAAGAAAAAAACCTGATTTGATTTTTATTGCACTTGGTGCAAATGATGGGTTAAGAGGTCTAAACTTAACTCAAAGTCAAAAAAATCTTGAAGAGATTATTCTTTATGCAAAAAAATCCAATGCAAAAGTTTTTTTAGCAGGCATGTTAATGCCCCCCAATTATGGTCCAACATATAGTAAAAACTTTCAGAATATGTATAAAAAAATCAGTCTTAAGTACAAGCTAAAAACTATGCCTTTTTTATTAGAAGGAGTTGCTGGGAAAAAAGAACTTAATCAAAGGGATGGAATCCATCCAAATGCCGATGGCCATAAACATATTGCAAAAAATATATTTGAATTTATAAAAGAGGAATTATAATGTTAGAACTAAAATCACTTAAAAAATCTTACGTGCAAGGTAAAGAAACTATTGAAATATTTAAAAATTTAAATTTTAGTTTAGAAGAAGGCCAAAGGGTCGCTATCATGGGAAAATCGGGAAGTGGCAAGTCTACATTTCTATCTCTAGTTTCTGGAATTATCAAAGCTGATGGGGGAAGTATTTCTTTAAAGGGTGTTTCGTATAATGATTTAGAGGAAAGTGAAATAAATGATTTTAGAGCTACAAATATTGGTTTTGTTTTTCAAAATTTTCATTTAGTATCTTACTTAAATGCACTGGAAAATGTTATGCTTCCTGCAAAAGTATGTAATATCACAAAACCTAAAGAAAAAGCCATGGAACTTCTTGCAAGTGTAGGTTTATCTCATAGATTAGACCATCTTCCTTCACAACTAAGTGGAGGAGAAAAACAACGTGTTGCAATAGCAAGGGCACTTATTCATAATCCCAAAATAATATTAGCAGATGAACCAAGTGGAAACTTAGATGAAGAAACTGGAAATGCTGTTATGGATAAACTTTTTGAGCTTATTAAAAAAAATGGGACAACTTTGATACTAGTAACTCATTCAAAAGATGTTGCCAAACGTTGTGAAAAAACATATGAACTTGTTTTAGGAAATCTAAATCAATGTTAGTAATAGAGCTTGTTTTAAAAGCATTAAAACGTTCCAAATCTTTCTCTTTAATATTTATTTTAAATTTTTGTTTGGCTATTGCTTCTTTATCTTATTTGCAGTTTTTTAAAGGAAGTATAGATAACTCTTTAGATGTAAAAGCAAAAAGTTTATTAGGGGCTGATTTAGTTGTATCTTCAAGATTTCCCATAAGTAGTGAGCAAATAGAAGATATAAAAAATAAACTTCCACAAATAAAAAGTTATAACCAAGGAATATCAACTATTAGTATGGTAGCTTCTAGTAAGCGAGCGAGGTTAATGGAGCTTGTTCAACTAAATATTGGATATCCTTATTATGGAGGTTTGGTTTTTAAGGACAAGTCCAAATATCCAAAAGCAGAAGAACTTCCAAAATCCAACGAAGTTTGGGTTTACAAAGAGGTTTTAGAACTGCTTGATTTAAAACTAGGAAATCAAGTAAAAATTGGAAAAGAAAACTTCATAATAAAAAAGGTCATTGAAGAAGATAGCTTAAAAGCTGTAAGTTTTAGTGGTTTTGTGCCCAAGATTTATATGAGTGAAGAGGCATTGAAAAAAACAGAACTTTTGCAGTTTGGTTCCACTGCAAGATATAAATTAAACTATTTATTCCATGAAAACCTTAACAATGATAAATTAGAAGAGATTGAAAACTCTTTAGAAGAAAGTATAGACCAGAACTTAAAAGTCCTTTCTCCCAATGATGGGAGAGATAGACTTCTTCGTGTATTAAACTTTCTTACGAATTTTCTGTCTTTAGTTTCTCTAGTATCATTTTTCTTAGGTCTTGTGGGGCTTATATATTTATATTCAGGTTTTTTGAAAAAACATCAAAAAGACATAAGAGTTTTGGGCGATTTAGGCTTAAGCAAAAAGGTCATATCCCTTACCTATCTTTCACATCTATTTGTATTGATTTTAATCTCTAGTATTATTATCTTTTCTTTGATTCTTTTATCTGCCCAATTTGCAGGACCAATATTACAAAAACTTATAGGTTTTGAATTTGATTTTATAATAGACTATATTTTCTTCTTAAAATCTGCACTAATACTTATACTTATAAGTTTAAGTATAGGTATACCTTTAATTCGTCCTCATTTGCAAAGAAAAAAGATTGGATTTATTAAAACAATTTTAGGGTTTATTCCTTTTATTGCTCTTTTGCTAGTTATATCTAACTTAGTGACTCCTAGCAAAAATATAGGTTTTTTCTTTGCCGTATCTGCATTAGTATTAATTGTCTTATTTTTTATAATAGGAATTTTTATTTTAAAGAGATTTGATTTTTCAGGACACTTGGAGAATTTATCTTTATCACTGGCGTTTAAAAATATCACTAGGCAAAAAAGAACATCTCTTACTTTGTTTACAGCGATACTTTTATGTACTACTCTCTTTAGTCTTATTCCTCAAATAGGTGCGTCTTTATCAAGTGCGTTAAGTATGAGTGTTGATGAAAGACCTCGCTTTTTTGTAATTGATGCAAAAGAAGAACAAATTAAAGACATAAATAAACAAGTTTATAGAAACGGTGCTACTTTAGAAAATATTTCTCCAATGATTAGAGGAAGGGTAATAAAGGTAAATGATGTTGATTTTACTAAGCACTCCCTAAATTATGGGGATAAAGAGCTTAAAAAAGAGAAAAATGAACTCAAGAACAGGGCTGTAAATCTTTCATATAGAAATGAGCTAAAAAAGAGTGAAGAGATAGTTGAGGGGAGAGTTTTTTCTGGTATTTATAATTCAGATGATTTTTCAAAACCAATAGAACTTAGTGTTGAACAAAGATATGCACAAAGAAGAGGAATAAAACTAGGAGACAATATAACTTTTGATATTTTAGGTTTAGAGCTTGAAGCAGCGGTTGTAAATATAAGAACTGTTAAATGGACTGAGTTTACACCAAACTTCTTTTTTATTTTACAAAAAGGAGCTTTGGATGAAGCTCCTAAAACTATCTTAGCAACAATATCAAGTGGAGATTATGATGCTACTCAAATGTTAATAAGTCTTACAGATAAGTTTCCATCTTTAACTGTAATTGATGTGAAAAATTTATCAGAAACTTTTTCTGAACTTGTAAAAAGAGTCACTGATATAACAGATAAAATGAGTTTTTATTCTATAATTATTGGTCTTATTATGAGTTTTATAATAATTCAATATCAAATGAATTTACAAAAAAACAATATACTAAGACTAAAAATAATAGGAATAAATAATAAAACTATTAGAAATTCATTTTTGATAGAGTTTGGAGTAATCTCTTTTCTTGCTAGTTCTTTAGGAATAATTTTAGGAAGTTTGGGTTCATATATTATTAGTAATATACTTTTTGAGTCTTATTGGGATTTTAGACCTATGATACTTTTGACTTATTTTCTACTAATTCCATTATTAACAATGTTAATAGTTGGATTTTTTACTTCAAAAATAATCCATCAAAAAGAAAATGTTCTTTTTGGTGAATAGTTTTATTTAAAGAGCTTAAAATCTATTTTTTTAGCTCTTTAATCACTTGATATGCTTGATTTATCTCTTGTGTTTTAGCCGTAGCTTCTTCTATATATGTTGCATCTTTATCTTGTGAACTTATAATATCAGGGTGATACTGTCTAACAAGGCTTCTGTATGCTTTTTTAACAGTATTCATATCATCACTCTCTTTTACTCCTAAAACCTCATAGGCTTCTTTAGGACTCATTGTTTGTTGCTTGTTATTTTTCAAGTTCTCAAATTTTCTAACAAAATCTTCATATGCTTCAGGTGTAATATTCAATTCATGAACAATCACACGTAAGACTCTATCTTCCTCATCACTTAAACCTTCATCTACGAAAGCCAGTTGAATTAAAAAACCTACAAACTGCTTACGTTTATGAATACTTCGACCAAGTAATTTATTTAATGATTGAGCTATTTCTTTTGTATCATCATCTTTTTGTTTTTCTTCATCAAAGATTTCTTTCATAATAGCTCTTGTTTTCTCTTTTTCATCAAAAACTTTAGCAATATCGTCAAACATCAAACCAATAAGTTGGGCTTCTAACTCCTGGACTCGTCCATCTGCTTTTGCAACTTTTGCAACAAGTGCTATAAAGAGTCCCAAGTGGCTAGCTCTAAACAGCTCTTTGGAAGCTGATAGTTTATTTAATTGTTTTCTTGAGTAAAACTTATAGAGCTTAAAGGCAATATACAAAGAAGCGAAAATTGAAAGTGTTAGAACTATATTTACAATAAAAGCGTAATAAAATATCACTAGAAAGATTGCTAAGAATATCCATTTTTTTAATTTCATCATTTTATCCATTTTGATTAGATTTATATTAATTGAATTATATCTTCTTAAGCTTAGAAGTATTCTAATGATATAATAGTTCATCAAATATTAAAATGAGAGAAAAGTGAAAATAGAAAAATTAAATGTTTTAGAGTCAGAGTTTTTATATAGGTATCCAAAAGGATTTGAAGATGAACACTTCTTCCCTACAATGAAAAAATTTAAGCCAGAAAAGCTTGAATCTTTTGCAAAAGAGGCACTAAAAAAAGAGAACTTTGCAAATCCAAATCTAATTGTAGATGGATTTTTTAAGATTATACAAAAATCAGTTATGGTTTCACTGTTTGACAAACTTAAACTCAAAGATGCATTGGCCACTTTAAACTCTTATGAAAAAGATATGTTAAGTATAGAAATATATGAGCTTTTATATGGAGATAAAAAAGTAGGTTTTGAAGGCTTGGTAGAATTTTTACACGAATATAAGCTTGCAAAGTGGACGCTTATTAGTGTTGTACCCTACAGTATAAACAGACAAACAGAATATTTCATCAAACCAACCACTACAAAGAACATCATCAAGTACTTTGATCTTAAAAATTTAGTATACAAACCCAAACCAAGTTTTGAGTTTTATAATAACTATACCAAAGTACTAGATGAGATGAAAGTAAAGCTTGACAAAACAATTACTTTTGATAATGCGGCCTACACTGGATTTTTTAAAATTGCAATTGAGCTTTGTGAGGTTGATTAAAACATCGTTACTTAATAATAGGTTTAACATTTTCACAAACAATATTAAAAACATGTTGTTTCTTTTTCTCAATCCAACCAGATGTATCGTCATTATAAATTATGATATTTGCCGTTTTTTTATCTTTAAATGGTCTTATAGCTCTTCCTATTATTTGTTGCATACGTGCGGTATCTTCAAATGGTGGATACGATGGACTTGCACAAAAGACATTTCTAATAGATGGTATATCAGTACCCTCTCCTAGTAATTTTGAAGTACCTATTAAAATATAATCTGTTATATCATTTTGGGTTAAGCTATCAAATATTTCATTTCTATCTTTTGCTTTTGTATCCGCATCAATATACAAAACATTGTAATTGCTTGATAACTCATCTTTTATAGTCTGCCCCAACTCTAAAGTATTGACTAATATTACTGAGCGATTATCTGAAAACTGCTTTTTTTCAGCAGCAAGAGAGCTTTTAATATGCTTTAGAATAGTTTCTTTTCTTTTTTTAGATTTATCAATATTCTTTTTAAGCATCCCTAGTTTCACATTAAAACTCAATGTTTGAAGATAATGTTGTTCTATATCTATTTTGTAATTTGTATTTATAAATTCTAT
>Ga0209826_1003264_pt1 | contig 10290 bp, 1 predicted proteins | sample GOMGulsemesocosm_5_FD_184637 | JGI IMG/M metagenome (GOLD analysis project Ga0209826, IMG submission 184637) | Methane-oxidizing microbial communities from mesocosms in the Gulf of Mexico - GOM15C Gulf of Mexico (SPAdes) (version 2) | ecosystem: Environmental > Aquatic > Marine > Cold seeps...
AACCAACTGATTTTAAGAAATTTATCTCCTCCTGCCTGTCGGATGTTTTGGACTGCACGATGACCTTGCTGGCATCAATGTCCATCAACAACCCATCAAAGGTGACATCTCTGGGGATACCAAACCAATAGCTGGTTTGCAGCGCGCTTTTAAAGTGGCCGTAGCTGGGGCCCCGGTACTGGATCACATCGGCGGCGCGGGCCGCGATCTGATCTTGCACGTTATTGAGCGCAAAATAACTGATGAGCGTAGCATGGAATAAATCGCCCACTATATTGTGCTTGGTCAAGCTTGTGAGCTGACTAAGATCATCACTTTCTAATTTGGCCTTGGTTGTTTCTATGTCCGTTTGCAGATTTTGTGCTTGAGTGGCGGAGATGCCCTGCAAATCCAGCGCCGTGGCGGTGTATTCCCCGACGGTGATGGGGTTGTGGCTGGTGAACCAGCCATTGTCTGGGTCCCACAGGCCGTACTCGGCAAACACTTCGCTGCCCATGGTGCCTGCCGGAGCGCTGGCAATGGTTGCGCCATCGAGCGACAGGTTCATGGTCATGTTGATGAGGTAACCCGGCAGGGTGTCGGGCAACTGGGCTGGGTCTATGTCGCCATTTTCATCCGGTTCTGGCAGGTAGCTGGCAATGAGGTCTTCATCGGCTTGGGCTGCTGGGTCAAAACTCACACTTATTTTTTTACCGGCAAGCTCGAAGGTATTAAAGGTTTTGTTGATGAGCTGGCTGCCGTATTGGTCGGCGCTGATATTGAGTTTGAATTTGTGGCGCAGGCCGTTGGTGATTTCGGCAAAGCTGGCTTTGGCGACAATTTTTTCATAGGGCAGACCTGCGGATAATGGCCGCAGGGGCAATAACTCAATGGCTTGTATACCCAGTACGTCACCGACGGTGGCTTCGGGGTTTTGTGTGTTGATGTAGTCTTCGAGCTGTTGTTGGTAGTTTGCTAGGGCTTGCTCAACATCAGCTTGGGGAACATGTTGAACCCAGCCTTCTGTTTCATTCACGGTTGATTGCGCGGTAATGCTGTCGACCAGAGCTTGTGCATCAAAAGGTACACTGTCTGCCAGCGCCATGCCGTCGCTATAGTTGTACTGTTTGAAGCTGGCGTCCATGGGGATCCAGCTGTCACCCGCCACATTGTTAAGACCACGGCTGGGCTCAAAGTCTACCCATGCTTCTACCCAGGTGTGTTCAATATCCACTATATTAATCACCCCATTGGTGCGCAGACCTGTGTGGGGCACACCGCCTCGGCCCAAGGTTTCCAATGCGGCAATCGGCTCTTGAGCTCCGCCGACCCAGTTCATTACGGTAGTTGAAGGCACACGCACAGTGCCATGTACGTAACGCGCAGGAATATTAGAGGCGCGCAACAGTGCCACCAGCAAAGAGGCCGTATCCATGGCGTTACCCGCCAGGGCCTGCAGGGTGTAATCAGCCCCCTGTATGGAGCCAAAGCTGGGGATATAGCGAATATTGTTGTGAACCCAGGTGTAGATGGCCACTGGGTCGTGGTTCAGTTCGGCGGCTTTAACCAGAATTGCGTCACTGTGTTGCGCGTCTGGCGTGGCCTGCAAATGTTCCGCTACAGGGCCATTGGGTACCGAGAGCATGTCAAAAACAGACTGGTTTGACAGGGAGGCCACCATGTTTAAGCCGGGTATATGGTAATAGGCGTGCAGGTTGTTTGGCGTTTTTTGTGGCGCCCTTACCTCTGGCTTAGCCGAACTAAAGGGCAGTTGTGTTGGGTTAAAACCTTTGGCTGTTTTGTTAAACTTTTGTGTCTCAAGCAGCTCGGTTGCTTGCTCTAACGCCTGCTCCCACGCATCTCCCTGCGTATTATTCAGCGGTCGTAACGCCTGCTTTATTGACGTCATCTTCTCTTGGTAGGCTGCGACGGCTCGGTCATGGCGCTCTTCTATTTCCCAAGGTATGCCTCGCGCCCTGAGGTGTTCTTTGGTGCGTTCAAAAGACTGTAATGACTCTAGGTCTAGATCGAGCACACTGGTCTCTAGTGCACCCAGCTTCTCTCGGTAGGTATCGGCAACCTCGGCGCCGCCAAAAGCTCGGTATATATTGGTGAACAGGGTCTTTTCTTGTTTATCTTTTTTAAGCGCTTTTCGCGCATCCAGTAACGTGTCTTTTAAAGACGTCAGGTGGTGCAAGCCACCCCTTCTATGCTGTTTTTTCTCCAGCCTCTTTTCATATTTGCTCTTGCCCTCGACGCTCTCTTTCGCGGCTAGGGCAAAAGGCGTGTAAAAAACACAGGAATAGCTTAATAGCGCGACCAGTGCGGTTGTTTTGCGCAGTTTCTTTTCCGTTCTAAAAATATTCACACTGACTACTCCCTTAGTTAATGTGTGACGCGATGGCTTTGCTGACATCCAGTAATAAAATGCGGACCAAAGCATGATTTTCTGTTTCGCCCTCTAACAGTCGGCTGGCCGCCAGCAACAATTGCTCCTGTGCTTTTTCATGCTGCTGTTTGGTTAAATATTTATCGGCCTTTTCTATTCTTTTGTTAACCTCATACCACTTTGAGTGTCGCCCTTCCTGTTCCGCCAACTGAGCGACCAATAACTTCAACTCGGCAATGGAAGCAGGCACATGATTTGACACAAGCTCCAGATCCAATTGACCCCAATCATCCCAGTTTCCAGCCTCACCCGTCTGTATATAGGCTTGAATACTTGCCTGTTGACCCACTGGGGGCAAACTGAACTGCAGGTACTGACTTGTATTGTCCCCAGACTCAATCTCAAACAACCACTCCCACAGTGAATCACTGGGTTGGAACTGGCCGGCGTCCAGTAACTGAGTGTTTTCTATGTTCAGTAGCACACGCCCAGGGACGGTCATACCTAAGTTGTTAATGTGAAGCGCAACACCCTGGCTTGCCCCTGGATATTTGAGCGTCTCGGTAGGCTGAATGAGTTCTAGCCCCCTCACCAAATCATCCGCCACATTGGACTCAAGGCCTGCGACCGCCAACTGCAACACCCAATCGAAACCCGCAACAACAGCATGACCCTGCCCATAGCGGTGGAGCGCGATCGCTATGGCTGGCGTCTGTTCATTGTTTGAGCAATCGTGGTGATGGCGATGACCATGGTTTTTATCGCCATGACCTTGATGCTTGTTGTCATGACCTTGATGTTTGTTGTCATGACCTTGGTGCTTGTCGTCATGACCTTGGTGTCCACAAGGCTCACCGGAACCTGTGTGACCTTTACCATGCCCCCTCTCTTTGCAGTGGTTTTTATGCTGGCCATACCCAGCCTTAACATTCTCACAGGCCCCATCATCCACATACGTTTTAAACCAGGCTTTATCCAGCTTGTGCATCGCCTTTAGATAAGGCTCGATGGGTGTGTCATCGATCGACGTCCATGAGCTATCGGCCACCCCTTGAAAATACGCCAATGCCTGGGCGCCGTTGAGACTTAAGGCCAGAACGGATTCGGAGATATCCCACTGAGAGACCCATGCACCTGTTGTATCTTCCGAACTCGTCAGATAACCATCCACATCGGTGTATAACCCATCGATTTGTATTCCCAAGGCTGGATTCAGAGCACGGCTGTATGTGTCGTGTTGGCCGGCGATTAATAATCCAGCACCCGCGTGGACTCGCTCCCTCACCTGGATCATCGCCCAAGCGTCCAAGTGCGCTTTTTCTGCCAGCAAGGCATAGGCGTCATAACCATCGGTCAGCATGGCCACGGTAAAATCTTGCGCGCTATCGACAAAGGTATAAGACCAACCAGCCGATCTTAACAATTCAGCCAAGGCAACACGTTGCTCTGACAAAAGCGGGGATCCTACCGGCCCAAAGGGTTCTGAAAAGTCGCCACTGCCCTGACCCTCGGTGGGCGTGAAGGCGGTTATACGATAACCATCCAGCCACTTACCTGACTCACGACACCGCTCGCAGCCAATATTGAGATCCCATGATTCGGTGTCATCCCTATCTCGGTATTGTGTACTTGCCTCAACGCGATAGGAATCCGGCAAAACGCCTTGCGTCGATTTAAACGCCATGTTCAAGCGCCCGCTGTGGGAGACGAGAAGATCAACCACCAGGCCTGCTCCGTAGGCTGTGTGTTGATCACCGCCCTGTATGAGCTGTTCAATAATGAGTGAACCGGCTTGGTCAAAAATCTTTACTTTGACGGATTTATTTTTATACCCGAACCACTTGGGTTTCATTTTTAGCTCGACCTCAACCTGACTAAACAACGCGCAGTATTCAGGTTCATCGAGCAATACCAGAAGTCGGTTTTGATTGCTCAACTCCAGGGTTGTTTCCAGAGATACTGGGCTTTGCAACACCCGGAAGGCATCAAAGCCTAGTACTTTTTCAGACTCGCCAGATAAAGCAGCCAATCGGCAAACATAGTCACCGGAATCAAGCGTATCCGTGTTGATCGTATAACTCTCACGCCACTCACCCCCGGCACTGAGGTCCACGTTTATTTCTTCATCTCGTACCAGCGTGTCCGTGGCGGCATTAATAATCGACAGTCTTAGTTTTCCGCTGTAGTTATTGGCTGCCGCGTTATTGTGTGCGATGAGGGTGCAGTCGAGTGATTCACCACTGTAGAGGCGGTCTGCCGATGCGATTACTGCACCGGAGAGGTCACTCGTCGCTAGGGCCACCACATCAAATTGTGACGAGTTACTCGCCAGTAGTTCACTGCCGTCTGCACTGTAAAGCTGGATCGTGGCCGCGTATGGCCCTGGGGCCGTATCGGCCAAAGAGAACTGATATTGACGCTGTTCCGAATTGCCTGCAAATAAACGATCAACAACATGTTCGGCCTGGAATACTAGGTCGGACGAATCGTTATGGATCATCACCCTAGCCAAAGCTGGTTCGTGAATAGCGTTGGTGGTTTGGTTGCCGATAGAGGTATCAATTTGTACCGCATCCCAAACGGGGTAGCTTAATTTGTCCGTATCAATATCGGCGCCGTACGCACCTGACGCGCCATCTCCCGTTGGCGGATCGATAACGGTTAAGTTAACGGTGAAAAAAGCCTGATCGGTGGCCACGACGCCTAGCGGCGCAGCAGTGGTATGTAGCTCGGCATGAATCACATAGGCCCCTGCAGGGCTATTGGATATAGGCACCCATGATGCTGCAGCCTCTGCGTCTGCCGCGCTGGCAAGCTGCGGTATGCTCTGAGTAGAAAGATTGATTCGCAGACCCTGAGCGTCAAGCATGTACCACTGCAAGCTGTAGTCTTGTGTAGCCGAACTGTTGTTCGTGATACTTGCCGTGACAGCCAGTGTTTCACCCGCTGACAACTGATCATCCGATAGCGTTAACGCCAAGGTCGCACTTGGCTCCGCCCATACCACCTGTTGGTTATTATTGCCCTCGTAGCATTCATTAACCGTTTGCGGCTCATCCAGCACAGCAAATATTTCTGCGCCATCCGCTATAGTTTGGCTAGAAACACCAGTAACCACGGTACTTTGTCCGCTCGACAAGGGCGGTATCACTTCTTCAGAAAGTAGTACACCACCCTCACTCGGGTCCCCCTGATAGAATCTAACTACAGCTCCCTGTGGGGTCTTCTCATACCCACCATTGCCAATCTCGGCCGAAAGCTTGTACTTATTATCAGCCTTGTGAATTGATACTTTACCAATGGCAAGATCGGATGTAGAAATCCTATCGGATAAGAAGTATTCAAAATAATTGGCTGACTGCGAACTATTAAAAAACCCATAATCACCCGACTCATAGGTAGCATCGTTCAAGACCAAAGAAAAAACCTCTTCTCCTGTCTCAGCCTGCCTGACGCTCACTTTCGAACGACCGGGTCGATAATCCAGGTAACCGAAGTATTTAACATTATCCTTCCAGCGTACATCGTAGTTTCTTTCAAAATACGCAGACGCACCACCCACTCTAAGCTGCACATAAGCACACTTACAGTTCCCTTGATTCCACAAGAACTTGTAGTAATTATTTTTATCCTGAAGCCCCCAAACAAAACCCTGACCATCATCATCGCCGGTTGTTCTGACTTCCATTGACCACACAAAAGTGCCGGACCGGTCATCACCGGACAGAAAAACAGAATCAGGATTATTGCCTGAGGTCCGAACAATTTTATTCTCATCAGCCAGAATCCAAGTCGGTGTTCCCGCGTGGTTGAAACTTATCGGTATGCGCAGTTTTTCCCAGCCTAGTAGCTCTTGCGGGGTCTCTAGATCTGGCTGAACGGCTGTGCAGCCTTCAGCACTGCCGGTTATATTATTTCCTTCGTTTTGCTCTTCTACCGCATCACTTACATCAACCACAACGGATACCGGGGCACCCCTGAAGGGTAATATCCCTGTGACGGGTATATTGACAACAAGCTCCTCTTCACGAATCAAAACTTCAGAATAAGTAATGCGCCCTAATTCTGTGTCTGCCCCTAAATCAAATTCTCCATTCTGATCAACATCATAAAAGGCCACCAGGTCTATAGGTATTTCACCGCTAAAACGATGACCATAGTTAACCAACATGGCATCTACCACACCACCGATCAAACCACTAGCAGGTGCTGTAACGGTATTATCAATCCAGACATCTGATACATTTAATTCCGGCTGCAACAGATAACCGCTGCCCAATTTAAGCTTAAAGTCGCCATAGTCCGTCACTTCATCAGGCACCAACCCGACATTAAATGCCGTTTCAAGGTAACCGTCCAGATAGAGTGCGATTCTGCCTGTGGGGCTACTTAAGTCATCGAGAAAGAAAGTGCCATCGTCCTCGGTATAGATTTTCTGAGTGGCGCCCCCCACGATGCCGATTAACTCAACATGGGATAACGGCTCTAGACTTTCACTGTCAACAACACGGCCACGTAACTGGTAGGCGAATTCATGATCAGTAGGTATCAACCTTACATTTTGTATATCGGTGACATAATCAATTTTTGGTACAACCGTGAGCTCCTGAGCGTCGTAACCTTCGTATTCGATCTTTAAATCAATCTCTAGATCAGTAATGTTGTCTATCAGAAAGTATCCCTGCTGATCCGTCAAAACCTGCTGGCGAGCGGCCTCTGGACCAAAGGAGATCAAGACATTAACCATGCCCGTTTTCGTCACCCAATCGGTCACCTGCCCTGTAATTGCAGTATTTTCAACAAGCCCAGGGATTAGCCTGGGCGAGAATTCAACATCATCACCCTGGCTGGTTTCAACGGCCACCATCGAAGTATGTTGTCGATAGCCAGGAGTACTAACATACAAGGTCGCATCATCACTATTTAGCTCCGTAAACTCATAGTAGCCAGCAGCATCTGAGTAACCCGTAAGAATACCGTTGAAGTAGCCTCGGTATTCAACTTCCGCGCCAACCACAGGTTCTCCTGTTTGCATATCGGCTACCGAGCCAAACAATGTGGACGCGTAATATTCAGAAGAGGATAAATACACAGTGCGCTGAATGACTCCAGCGCCCTGATTATCAAGCTCTAGATAGGTCGTTTTAAAGCCGTCCAAACCAATGCGTATTTGATAATCTGATATCGATAGGTTTTCAAAAATGGCCTTTCCTTCGACGTCAGTCGAAAGGGTGTTAGCCGTTTGAATCAACGTGATTTCAGCGTTTTCCAATGGTTTTGAAGTGGTTGCGTCTAGAATTTCGAACGATAAATCTAAACTATTCAACGGATCTGACTCAGCAACCGGATACAATTTAATCGCACCTAAAAACCCTGACGAGCCTTTTGGTAAGCTGATATCTAGCTTTCTAGCATTAAACCCACTTGCCGATACGCTGGCTTGATAACGGCCGTGTGGCACACCATCTATCGATGCATACCCGTCATAGGTTGTTGTGACAGCGGCCTTGCCAATCAAATTAAAATTTGCGTCGGCCAGCGCCTCTCCTGAGTCACCATTCACAATCAGTGCTGATACAGTCACAGGGTTGTTTGTGAGAACCGTTGCACTAGACACTAGTGGAAGCAGGAGGTCAGGCTGGCTCCCAACCGCTACGGTCAATGTTTCTTGTACAGAATAGAAACCCCCTTGCTCGATAGTGACACCATAATCACCTGCTAATAAGCCTGTCGCAATAAACCTGCCCTGTGAATCTGTCTCTAGCTCAAATTCACCCTCACCACTTAGAGCGACTTTAATTCCAGCCAAACCTTCACCCGTGTGAGCATCAATTACCTGGCCTTGCATATGGTAAGAGTCAGCGCGAGATTGAAGAAACAAAGTACCAATATTGACCGATTCACCAGCATAGTTCACCGTATGTACAGCGCTATTGATACCAGCCAAAGTAATGTTCAGGGTATGCAGGCCGAGTGCAGCGCCCGTAATTAAAAACTCTCCGTTTGAATCAGTTTTAAAGTCTGAAGCTAGACTTTCAGCACGAACCAGAACATTAGACAAGGGGACTCCTGTGTCAAAGTGTACAATTCGGCCCTTAATCCAACCGTTTTCTAGATTAACATTGGGGTGTTGATGTGCGTACAAGGCGCTTAACACGAGCGCGGTAAGGTAAACATCGCCCTTCCAGCTTCCATCACTCAACTGTTCAGTGACCAGCGCCCGCTGAAGACTTTCTTGTAAATCGGGCAAATACCCTGTGTAGGCCAAGGCCTTCAAAACCGCTGCTTTATGAAACAACTCAACATTATTTTCAGATAATTGTGTGTCGAGATAATCCGCTGCTTGTACCTGAACCGCACTTAAAGAGCGGTAACTGGATCGCCACGGTTGTAACTCTTCAAGAATTCTTGCGACGGTTGAAATCGAAGCGCCTTCCCAGGAACCGTTATCTTTTTGTGCACTCATTAGGTGCAATAATAACTTAACGATAGGTTCACCCGTTTCGCCCAATGAGTTAAAAACAGACAAAGCAAAGCTTGAATCGTATGGGTTGGTATCAAAATTATTGTAATTACCGAAGCCACCATCTTCATTCTGGCGAGCGAGCAATAAATCTTTAATGCTCTTATTGTTCTCTAGTTCAACAACACCAAGCGCAGAGACGCCCGCAAGAAATTCTAGGTCGTCTGCTTTAGACGCCATCAAGAATTCCAAGGCTTGCGATTGGTTGTATGACTGATTTTCTAGGTTAAGCGCCAGAGCAGCATGGAGGGTCGATTTTATCGGGTAACTGTTATCATTATCGGTATAGATAGCCCCCGCCTCTGTACTTTGCTGGTTTGACAACCAACTATAGGCGGACTCTAAGTCAGCTCTTACAAAACAGGAAAGAGTAATCAGTGTAAAAACCAATACGCTTTTCAGCATATTTATGTATAAGAATTTCATTATATAACATCCATGTTTTTGCATCTGCCCAGTAAAACTGAGTGGCTGATAAAGCAACTGACTACTTTCCGTAGTTATCAGGGCAATAAAGCCGATACCTTGCCGTCTTTGACGGCTGCAATCAACCTTAATTCATTGAGTTTAGAATCAGCGCACATAATATTAATTTATAATTGATTTTATCAATGACTTCAGCTTGAGAACTGACATTCATCATTTAGGCCAATGCTTTCTCCAACAGGCACTAACCCATCAACTCCCGCCAAACATCAGAGCAGATGTATATTTTCTCAGGCATCGTCTGAAACAAACCCTACTTGAGGCGTAGAACCACAACAGTGCCACTAAAGCTCGCAACCAATCCAAGCCAGCCCAGCCCAACTGGCGTCACATTAAATAATAACTGTGACGGAAACATTATCGCCCGAACACCACACCATGGAAAATATTCATAAATTTCAGTTCGGCGACGATATTATTCAGCCAAAGAAGAACCCCTAGATTTGTCTCCAGTACCGGCGGCGAACTAAGGTATCCAATGCGATAATCAAACTGGGGTATACATCCGCTAAATATGTATAAAACAAGAGTATTAGTGTGCGAATAATAAAACCCTACCCTGCTGCTGTATACAACCTATCAAGACACCCTGAGCGTTTTTTAAGAACAATTCACAACCGACAACCGCGCCCCCTCTAAAAGGCAACATTTGGTTATATAAACGTGGTAATTCAACAGCCCGAAGAATCTTGATCAGCTTTGACACCTGCCGTAATGCCAACTAATTTTATGGTTATAGTCTTTGGGTTGTTCACATGAAAAAGAAACCGCTCAAGATTTTTACTTGTAACCCCTGCTTGCAAGCCCGTGCTGCTGGAGGTCGTTATGAATGATTCTGACAATCCCATGGGGTTGAATGGATTTGAGTTTGTAGAGTTTACCGCACCGGATCCGAGCACGCTGGACCATGCCT
>Ga0209826_1003265_pt1 | contig 10290 bp, 7 predicted proteins | sample GOMGulsemesocosm_5_FD_184637 | JGI IMG/M metagenome (GOLD analysis project Ga0209826, IMG submission 184637) | Methane-oxidizing microbial communities from mesocosms in the Gulf of Mexico - GOM15C Gulf of Mexico (SPAdes) (version 2) | ecosystem: Environmental > Aquatic > Marine > Cold seeps...
TGATTGCTGAAGTAACCAGTAATTTTTTTAGTAAACTAATTTTTGACATTTTAACTCCTTTTATGTTTGTCGTATTGAAAGTATAACATAAAAAATTCTAAATTGTTTCAAAATTGTTTTAAAATTTCAAAATTCTTTTTAATTTAAATCAAGTTATTCGATTAAGTATCCATAACCTTTTCTAGAGATGATGAAGTCATCATCACTTACTTTGTCTTTCACTCTTTTTATGATTGTCCTCATAGTGGCATCAGAAGTATTTAAATCATCCCAAATTTTTTCTTTTAACATCTCTTTGGTCACAATCGTTCCTAAGTTTGATATGAGAACTTGAACAAGTGAGAGTTCTTTAAGAGAGAGTTTTACACTGATATCACCTTTAAAAAGTGTTTTTCTATCTACATCATATGTATATGTTTTATTTAATGAAATAACATTTTTATCAGGTGTTTCTTTTTTTGTCAATAATATTTTTTCTTTTACTTTTTTCAACATATCCATGATATTATCAACAGCTAGGGGTTTTACAAAATAACCCATTACATTTAAACCTATTGATTTAAAAAGATATTCTTCGTCTTTATATGCTGAGACTATAATATATTTTTGATCAGGTAATATTTGAGTTATATCTTCAATCATAGCCAAACCATCTTTTTTTGGCATTTTGATATCAGTAATAATTACATCAAAAAATTTGTTTTGTTTTTCATATGATAGACAGAGATTATATCCTTCTTCTCCATTGGTTGCAATTTCTACTTCGTCAAATATAGTTGCTAGATAAAATTCCAGAATTTCTCTGGCATCTTCTTCATCTTCAACCAACAATACTCTTGTTTTATAATTACTCATCTATTGCCTTTTTAGGTTTCAAAATAGTTTCAAGAGGAAGTAGTATTTCAAAAGAAACTCCATCTTCAATATTTTCTACTTTGATTTTACCTTTCATATTGGTTTCTATAATTGTTTTAGTCATATACAAACCAATTCCTGTACCTTGAGTCTCAAACTTCGTCGTAAAGTAAGGTTCAAATACTCTTTGCATTATATCTTCTTCCATTACGCCACCGTTGTTACTCAGTATAATTTGTGCAAAATTTTCCTCAAGTGTTACTTTTATAGTAATACAAGCATCAAAAGGGCTTTTCTCCCTTTTAATATGAATCGCATCTCTTGCATTATGTATAATATTTAACAAACTTTGTTTTAATTCATTTTCATAATTTGTGATATTTATTTCACTGCTTTCAAAAACAACTTTTATATCATCATGTTCAAGTTGTTCTTTCGAAATTTTCAAAACGTCATTTATGGCATTTTCAATATCAAATTCATTTACATTTTTTGAAGGTTTATAAAAATTTCTAAAATCATCAATGGTTTGTGACATATAATCGATTTGTATTTTTGATTTATTGATATATTTTTCTAGTTTTTCTTTTGTAAAGTTTTCATTTTGGTAATTGTCTCTTAAAAAATGCAAAATTAAATTTACGGTATTTAAAGGCTGTCTCCATTGATGTGCAATATTTCCCAACATTTCACCCATGGAAGCCAGTTTACTTTGTTGAATTAAAAGTCTATCTTTTTTGATATTTTCTTCAACCTCATTTTGAACTCTTACTTTTAAATCTTCTTCACTTACTTTTATTTTAGTGATATCATGAACATAACCGTATAGTTGTGTTACATTTGAAAAATCATCTTTTAGCAAAATTGCACGTAAGAATACCCATCTGATTTCCCCACCTGTGTTTATGATTCTAAATACTTGTGAAAAACTTTTAAGTTCTTTTAAAATAGCCGCTTTAATGGCAACATGTAATAATTTTTTGTCTTCTTTATAAATAATATCCATGAAATATAAGTTCTGTAATTCAAATTCTTTTTTGGAATAGCCATAGGTTTTTATACTATTTGATATTGTCTTCACACTTAAGTTTTGGTCATTATTACATTTAAATATTACAATCCGACCATCTTCAACAAGTAACTCCACATCAGAGAGTTCTTTCATCATTTTTTTATTACTATCAATATCCATAGACATCATCAGCATTCTTTTTGAATCACTATTTTCTTCTGCAAAAATCTTACCACGTGCTAGTACCCATTTATATCCAGATTTTTTAGTTTTTAGCCTATACTCGCCCACAAAACTGTCTTCCATCCCACAAAATATCTTGTCAAACTTTTCTTCAACTAGATGTTTATCTTCTTTGTGAATTAGATTAAACCAATCAGAGAAGTTAACTAATTCCCCTTTATCATATCCAAACATGTTTAACCATTGAGCTGAGAAATAAATTTTATCTGCTTTTAAATCAATATCCCACAAACCATCGTTTGAAGCAATAATTGCCAACTCAAATCTTTTTTTCCAATGCTCTAGGGATGTAGTTTTCCGACTAAGATCAAGGTTATATTTTCCGAAAATATTTTTAATAAAAGTAGAGAATACAAAAGAAAAGAATATTAAAATACTGGTGATTAAAATAATTAAGAAAGTTATTCTAAATAACAAGCTATTGTAATCTTCTTTGATATTATTTACTTCATCTTTATTTGCATCAAGTGCAGTTGAGTTGTCATAACTGATACTTACGTAATAAGAGTATTTAAAATAAAAATAGACATATTTATTAAACTCTTGGTTTTCATCATCTCTTGACTTATAATATTTTAATATTTTATATTTTCTACTATCTGGATTGTTTTTTTTTAAAATTCGTTTAATAGCTAATCTTCGCCCGTTATTATCAAAGTTAAATACAGTTTTTGTATTTGAATCATAAAACCATATATGATAATTCAAATCTTTGTTAATTTCTTTGATGCCTTTTTTTGTATATTGTTTGGTAATTTGTTTGATATTATTAATGGTTGAAAAAGCACCAATAAAATATTCTTTTCCATTGATGAAAAATGTATCAAAAAAACTCAAAATTAAGTTTTTTTGTAAATCATACTTCCAATTCTCAAAATTACTTTTACCCTGTGAAGATATGTATTGTAAAGTGAGTTTTTTAAATTTTGAACTATGGGGTTGATTAAACATTACTTTTTGTAAATTTAATATACTCTCATTACCATACAGAATATTCAAAGTATTCTTCTCAAAGAGTACGAATTTTATATTTTCATTATTCTGGGTTTTAGTTAAATATAACTTCATTAAACCAAGATTTAATTCTTTTTGATACTTGGTATTTATATGTCCAATTGATTTATAAACCACTTGGCTTAAGTGTTCTTTCACGCTTAAAAGCTCTTCATCAACCTCAGACTCTACTGTATCAACAAACTTATATAAAGTATCCTTTTTATCAAATTCATAATTTAAGATTTGTTTCTGTTGAATTAAATCAATATCACGAGTTTGTTTGGATTCTAAAATAAAATAAGAAATAACAAGGAACAAAAAAGCCAAGAAAAGAATGAATATTGCAGGAATATAAGTGAACAGTTTTTCAATATCGTGAAGAGTATAGATTTTCTTTTTTTTATTAAACATTTGCAAAGTTTAACAAAATATAAATTAATAGAAGAATAAAAGTTAGCAGTTTGTTAAAAACTGCTAACTTTAATAGCAAATCAAATCAAAAGTGAACACTTAAGTCATCACTTTTGGTTTAATTAAGGTTCTAACAAAAAGCTGGTTCTAAAAATGGAATGATTTGTTTTTTTCTACTTAAACAACCTTCCATCCATACTTTGTTATTAGCCAAAGTTGTTTCAAAAGCTTTTTCAAAAATAGCTGTATCATTTGATGATACCAATACTTCTGATCCTTCTTTCATAATATCTGTTAATAATAAACATGCAGTGTGTAAACCTTCTTCAGCTCTAAGGGAGTCTAGATCTGATTGTAAGTCATCTTTAATTGCATCAAAGACAGAACCATCAACTACTTCAAGTTGTCCAATACCTACTTTATTTCCATGCATATCAAAATTTTTGTAATCTCTTAAAACCAATTCTCTAATAGGAGTACCTGCTACTGCTGATTTTACTTCAAACATTTCCATACCCACTGCACCAAAATCTTCGATTTGGGCAATTTTTGCCAATTCTCTCACTGCAACAATATCAATTTCTGTACACGTAGGAGATTTAAAAATAACGGTATCACTTAAAATAGCACACATCATCAATCCCGCAATATCTTTTGGAATTTCAACATTGTGATATTTATACATTTCATATACGATTGTGTTGGTACACCCTACTGGTCTAATCCAACACTCTAATGGAGCAGAAGTAGTAAGATCTCCTAATTTATGATGATCTATAATACCCATGATTGTAGCTTCATCCACATCATCAGGAGCCAATGCTCTGTCTGAATAATCTGTAATATATAAACCATGACCTGCAAATGAAGTTCTAAGTTCTGGAAGTTCTAGTCCAAATTTTTCTAAAACAAATACTGTTTCAGGATTGGGTTCACCTTGTCGTGCTGGAATAACATTTTCGCCAATTTGTTGTTTTAAATACGAAAGTGAGATTGCCGATGAAATCGAATCCAAATCTGGTGTTTTGTGTCCACATGCATATATTGCCATACTTTATTTCCTATGTTTTCTTTTATTTTATCTAATTTATAGTTAGTCTTTTATAAGATTAGAATTTTAGCATCAAAAACACATGAGGTGTGGATTTGAGAAACAAAAATATTTTGGAAACTCAAATCATAAAAAGTGACTTTTTTAATATAATCCTGCAGATTTAAAAAGTTTCACTAGCCACTTTTCAGCATCTTTTACTTTTTCAAATCTCTTTGATTTTGCGATTTGAGTTTGACCTTCATAAAACCGAACTCTAATTCCATCTTCAACATGATCAATTTTTGTCCGAGTGATTTTGGAGAGATTTAAATGTACTCTTTCATGTAATTTTACAAACATATTTAGTCCTTAATTATTTTTCTAAAATTGTAGCAAAAAAACCTATAAAGTAAAAATTGTTTTACCAATAAGCATCTGCTAAAGCATAAGTACTAATAAGAAAATTTAATCAATACATCATAGATATAGTGTTAGCATCAAAGCATCTTGATTAGGATACATTATGCAAACAGTACTGATAGTTGACGACAGTAAGTTTATTTTAAATCTTTTAGAAGATAGAATTTCAGAATTACTTCATGTGAGAATTCTTAAAGCAGCATCCTTTCAAGCAGCAAAAGAGTTCATCAACAAAGAAGAAATTATTCATGTTGCTATTTTGGATTTAAATTTACCCGATGCCAATGATGGAGATATGGTAGACTATGCAATTTCAAATCATATTCCCTCTATTGTATTAACAGGGCTAATGAATGAGAATATGAAACAAACCATCTTAAAAAAAGATATCGTTGATTATGTCTATAAAAACAATCGCAATAGTATTGAATATACGATTAATGTTATCCACCGCGTTTTGAGTAACTATGATACACATATTCTTATACTTGATGATCCAAATATTAAACATCAAAAAGAAACTCATATTTTAAATAAGATTAAATTAGATGTAGAAATCAGCCAGAATATCGATAATATTCTTGAACGATGCCATAATCACAGTGGAAAATATTCTCTTGTTTTAATTGATGATACAATTATAGATATTGATGCCATAGGTCTTACCATTGCTCTGAGGCAACAATATAAAAAAGATCAATTGGCTATTATTATTTTAGGTCAAAATAAGAACTCAGAAGACTCATGTGAATTTATAAAATTTGGAGCCAACGATTTTATTGAAAAACCCTATACTGAAATTGAACTTATTTCTAGAATTAATGCAAACTTAGATTTATTGGATTCCTTTAAACAAGCAAAAAACCTTGCCAACAGAGATTATTTAAGTGGGGCATACAATAGACGTTTTTTATTTGATAGTGGTACAAGTATCTTTAAAAAAGCGCAAAGAAAAAAAGAAAATATCGCACTTGCCATGATTGATATAGATAACTTCAAAAATATCAATGATACATACGGGCATGATATGGGTGACTTGGTCATTAAAAACACAGTTAATTTACTCAACAAAACTCTAAGAACATCAGATTTGATGGTTCGGTTTGGAGGAGAAGAGTTTTGCATATTATTAGAATATATATCTTTAGAAGATACAATATCATTATTTCAAAGAATCATAGAAAAATTTGAACACAATATTGTTAAAGTCAATAATCAATCTTTTTCATATACAGTTTCAATTGGAATCTGTTATGGCATGGAGGAAAACTTAGAGACTCTGATTAAAAAATCTGATGATAACTTATATCTTGCAAAAAACAATGGGAAAAATCAACTGGTAATTAATAAGTAACTCATTCCCAACGGCAGTTGTCAAAAACTTCATATGAATTAAGTTGCACATGGGAATTTATAGTTCCAAATATATCACAACCTTCAATTGAATCTTCATTTAAAAATGCATAAAAGCTTACTTTAGAATTGCTATTGCCAATAGGATTACAACTCTTATTAGTTTTATCGCAGCATAGGGTTTCATTGGGTTTAATGTGATTTTTAAAAGTGAGAATAGAATCTGATTTTTTGGGATAAAATTCAACCATAAAAAAGATGTTTTCTTGCGTATTATTTGAAATACAATAAGCATTTAAATGTATGAGGGAGAAAAATACTAATAAAAAAAATAATTTCATAAAAATACCTTTTATTAAACTTTCCATATTATATAGCTTTTAAACAAGGATGTAAAGACAGAAAGTAATTTATTGTTTACCATAATCATTAATTTATAATTAACTTTAATCGTGATAATATAATTATAGTTGTTATTCAAGGATTTTGTATATGTCTTTAATTCATAAAATTAAAGTTTCCAAAGGTATTTATTGGATTGAAATTGACAAAGTAGATCTAAAAATTCTTTGTGCTGCTCCAGCTGATAGTGTTAAATATTTAATGAAAATGGGGTTAATTGTAGAAACGGAACGCGATGGTGTGAAGTTTGAAACGGGACCCAATGCAATTTTATTATCAGATGTACTGGTTCAAAATGGAGACATTTGTAACGCCGCAGAATTCCCTGTTCTTCAAATGCTTTATAGACAAGGTATGATTGTTCCAAATCATCCAAATAATAACGGTACAAAACCTATGTTAATTGGTCCATCAGACCAAGTACAATCACAACTTAATTATATATACAGAGGTAACTATGGTTTAATATCAAAAGAAGAAATTCTTGAAAGTGATATTGAAGAGTCAATTGCCGATGATATTATGAGACTGAAATTAAAATTTGCCTTTGGCAAGATTAGAAATGCAGATACCTTTTTAGATACCTGTATTTTAGATGAAAATAAAACAGAAATTAAAGATGGAGTTTTTTTAAAAAGACTCGGAATTAATAAATTTGAATTGACTTATAAAGACGAAGCTGTATTAATTGACCTTAATCTAGAAGGAACAACTGGATATGAATCCCCCTATTCATTAAATCACTTTAATATTAACCGAGACTACTTTAGTATCATACATTCAGGTCAAGGAGATGGTTGGAATACAGAACAACCAAGCATGTCTTCTATTTTAATCTTTCAAGGTAAAATCTACCTTGTGGATGCTTGTCCAAACTTAGACAAGGTCTTAGTAGCTTTAGGAATTGGAATTAATGAAATTGAGGGCATTTTTCACACCCATGCACATGATGATCATTTTAATGGTTTATCAACATTACTAAAATCCAATAAAAAGATTAAATATTATTCGACAAAACTGGTACGAAATTCAGTGAGTAAAAAACTATTTGCATTACTAAATCTTGAAGAGAATCAATTTGAAGACTATTTTGATGTAATTGATTTAGAATTTGACAAATGGAATAATATTAATGGTTTAGAAATCAAACCTATATTATCTCCTCATCCAGTGGAAAACAATATCTTTTTGTTTAGAACAGTTTGGGGAAATGACTACAAAAGTTATGGACATTTTGCTGATTTGACTTCTTTTGATGTTTTAGAACCAATGATTAATGAAAATGAAAATGAACCAGGTATATCTGAGCTCAATTATGAAAAAATAAAAGAAGAATATTTACAATACGTTGATATCAAAAAAATTGATATTGGTGGAGGAATGATTCATGGAAATGCCAAAGATTTTAAATTTGACCGATCCGAAAAAATTGTTCTAGCCCACACGTCAAACAGTAGATATAGTGAAGAAGAAAGAGTTATTGGTTCTTCTGCTTCTTTTGGTACCGTTGATGAGTTGATTACAAACCATTCTAACTTCATACCAAAATTTGCTAAGAAGTATTTACAAGATTTAATCCCAAGTATCAAAGAAAATCAATTAACCCTGCTTTTAAATTTAAAATTTAAAACCTATAACCCAGGAACTATTCTTATCAAAGAAAATGAAAAAAATCATTATATTTATTTATTGATTACAGGAATTGCTGAAACTATTTCAAGTAAAGGTCACGTGATTAGAACTTTGTCTTCGGGAACTTTGATGGGTGATATTAGTGGTTTACTACAATTAACCTCAAGTGAAACCATTAGAAGTTTAAGTTATATCACTGTTTTAAAAATACCCTCAAAATTATATACCAGAATAATTTATGAAAACAATGTCTATAATTTAATTGAAACCCAAATTGATTCAAAAGACTTTTTGTATAAAACTTGGCTTTTTAGAGATGAAATTTCACAAGTAACTATGAATAAAATTGTAAAAAATGTAGAGTATAAATATTATAAAAAAGATCATACTTTTAATCTTGATTGTAACAAACTCTACATTATTTTAAGTGGATCAATTAAAAGATATATTTGTGATGAATACATCAATAGTTTAGAAAGTACGGACTTTTTTAATAGCTCAATTGCTATGTTTGGTGAACCAACGGCTTTTACACTTATTTCCAATAGTGCTTGTGAAATTATGATATTAGACCCCAAGGTACTAAAAGAAATACCTATTATCAGATGGAAGTTATTTGAATATAATAAAAGAATCAAGAATATCATTCAACATTGCGAGACAGATAGAAACTCGAAATTTTTATGGAAAGATGAGTACAGTGTACATGTTCAAGTTATTGATAACCAACATAGAAAAATACTCTACTTACTTAATAATATAAACAATGCAGTTCAATCAAATAATGATTATAGTATTAAAGAAAACCTTGCATCTTTAAAAGAGTTTGCCAAATATCATTTTGAATTTGAAGAAAAAATTTTATCAAAATATGGCTACGATATTGATGACCACAGCGATAAACATCAGATGGTACTTCAAAAATTAAATGAAATACACAAGAGCGTCATCACCGATGAACATTACGATAGAAATAAATTGCTAGAATTTTTATCAAACTGGGTAGAAGATCATATTATTAAGGAAGATCAACAATATAGTTCTTACTTAAACAGTAAAAATATATTTTAACATGGGAAAAAAATGAAAACAGTATTATTAGTAGATGAGAATCATCTGGTCTTAGATTTATTAGAAAATAAGATAAAAAAAGTTTTAGATGTTAGAGTATTAAAAGCCAGAACATATAAAGAAGCTGCCAACTATATTTCAGAAGAAGAAATTATTCATATTGCTATTTTAGATTTAAATTTACAAGATGCTAAAGATGGCCAAATCGTTGATTATGCCATTGCTGAAGATATACCTTCTGTAATATTAACAGATATGATGGATGAAAAACTTCAAAAAATAATATTGCAAAAAGATATCATTGATTATGTATTTAAAGCTGATTTAAATAGTATGGAATACACGGTAAATATTGTAAACAGAACATTAAATAACTATGATATTAATATTTTGGTGGTTGACGATTCAAGATTTCAACTCTCTGTTATCAAAAAAATACTAACAAAAATGAAAATCAATGTAACGACGGCACATAATGGAAAAGAAGCACTAGATATTATCAAGAACCAAAAAGATGAGCATAATTTTTCACTGGTATTAACTGATTATGAAATGCCAATAATGAATGGTTTAGAATTAACTGTAAATATTAGAGGTATGTATAAAAAAGATCAATTAAGTATTCTTGTTATGAGTACAAATGAGGACTTAGATACAGCAACAAAATTTATCAAAATTGGTGCCAATGACTTTATTTCAAAACCCTTTACTCAAACAGAGTTTATTACAAGGGTCAATTCAAATTTAGACTTATTGGATTTATTTGAAAAAACAAAGGACTTGGCGACTAAAGATTATTTAACGTGTTCATATAATAGACGCTTTTTCTTTGATAGTGGAGAAAGTATTGCCAATAAAGTCA
>Ga0209826_1003268_pt1 | contig 10285 bp, 11 predicted proteins | sample GOMGulsemesocosm_5_FD_184637 | JGI IMG/M metagenome (GOLD analysis project Ga0209826, IMG submission 184637) | Methane-oxidizing microbial communities from mesocosms in the Gulf of Mexico - GOM15C Gulf of Mexico (SPAdes) (version 2) | ecosystem: Environmental > Aquatic > Marine > Cold seeps...
TGGTACCGACCACCCTGCTCGCCCAGCAGCACTTTGAAAATTTCCGCGACCGCTTTGCCGACTGGCCTATCAGCATTGACCTAATGTCACGCTTTCGCTCAAACAAAGAAACCGATGCCGTACAAGCCAAGGTTGCCGAAGGCACCGTTGATATCGTCATCGGCACCCACAAGCTGCTGCAGTCAGATATCAAATACAAAGACTTGGGCCTACTTATCATCGACGAAGAACACCGTTTCGGCGTCAGGCAAAAGGAAAAACTCAAGTCGCTGCGCTCGGAAGTCGACATATTGACGCTCACCGCCACGCCCATACCACGCACATTAAACATGGCCATGGCGGGCATACGCGACCTATCGATCATTGCCACACCGCCCGCCAAGCGTTTATCCGTCAAGACCTTCGTGCGTCAGGATGACCAAGCCATGCTCAAAGAGGCCATACTGCGTGAGTTATTGCGTGGCGGCCAGGTGTACTACCTACACAATGAAGTAAAAAGCATCGAAAAAGTGGCTCGCAATATCGAAGCATTGGTCCCCGAAGCGCGCGTTAGCGTTGGTCACGGGCAAATGCGCGAGCGCCAACTTGAGCAGGTCATGAGCGACTTTTACCACAAGCGCTTCAACGTACTGGTGTGCACCACCATCATTGAAACCGGTATCGATGTACCCAATGCCAACACCATCATCATCGACCGCGCTGATAAATTTGGCCTCGCCCAATTACATCAGCTGCGCGGACGCGTTGGACGCTCCCACCACCAAGCATATGCGTACATGCTGACACCACACCCTAAAAGCATGACAGGCGATGCACAGAAACGTTTAGAAGCCATCGCTCAAACCACCGACCTAGGTGCAGGTTTTACGCTCGCAACCCATGACTTGGAGATTCGCGGCGCAGGAGAACTGCTGGGCGACGACCAGAGCGGTCAGATGCACGCCGTCGGCTTTAGCATGTACATGGACATGCTTGATCGCGCCGTCAAAGCCATCAAATCAGGCAAGACACCCAATATTGAAGCCGCGCTCGATACAGGCACCGACGTCAACCTGCGTATTCCAGCCCTCATACCAGAAGATTACCTGGCGGATGTGCACACACGCCTATTAATGTATAAACGCATTGCAGGCGCAGAATCTGATCAAGCTCTGCGCGAGCTACAGGTTGAGATGATCGACCGCTTTGGACTGCTGCCTAACGCCAGCAAGAATCTTTTCCGTGTGGCCAGCCTCAAGCTGCAAAGCGTTAAACTTGGAATAAAGAAACTCGAAGCCGGTGCCAAGAGCGGTCGTATAGAGTTTGCCTCGGTAACCCAAGTGGACCCACTGGCCATTGTGAAGCTGGTGCAAAGCCAACCACAAAAATACCAGCTTGAAGGCGCGAGCCATTTAAAGTTCAATTTAGATATGAGTGACAATGAACAGCGCCTCAAAAAAGTTGGCGACCTACTTAATCAATTTGCCCAAACGGCTTAACGGATAGCCCAATACATGCCAATCAATCGACTCACATTGCTCACAGGCTTATTGCTATTAAGTAGCATTAGCTGGAGCCAAGATGACACAACGGCCGAGGACACCATCGAGGCACAGAGGTGGTTTGAGATTGAGCTCATCCTCTTTAGCCAGCCGCCTGCCCAGGCGACGGAAAAAGAGCATTGGCCAACGGATATCTCTCTTGCCTACCCGCCTAACTGGGTGGCCCTGCAAAACCCAGCCACACTGCAGAGCGACGACACTGACGCCAACACTTCGCTAACAGAGGCAGAGAGAGATGACACACCAAGCAACGCCCCCCTCCCGGAAAAAGACCTCAGCAAAGACCCCCTCGACATTCGAGTCGAGCAACCCACCTCTGAAATTGACCTGACCCAAGCCGCCTTCTATTTGCTGCCCAAGGAGCTGCGCCAGCTTAATGAAAAAGCCAAGCATCTCTCACGCTCGCGCAAGCACCGTGTCTTATTCCATCAAGCGTGGCGCCAGCCAGTGCTCGACAGCGATGAAGCACCCGCACTGCTGATAAGTGCTGGGGATCAGTACGGCAACCACTCTGAGCTCGAAGGCACCATCAAGTTCAGCGTCGCTCGCTACCTACACCTTCGCACTAACTTATGGTTCAGTGAATTCAGTCATAACTACGGCCAAGAGCGTGGCTTATGGCCAACACTGCCCACTCGCCCCGACCTACGGGATTACGAGCAAGGACCACTGCAAACTGAAACACTTGAGCGCTCACTCAATGCCAAGTCAAATAGCTTTGCACCATTTGAACTGATTCGCGACAACAAGCCATGGGACCTCGCCAACTCACAAGAGAGTATCGACCGAGATCTATTGCATGACTACCAGGCCCCACCCAACGAATTCGATAACATTATTAACCAGCCCTACCTGCCCCAACGCATCGCACTGATGAAGCAAAAACGCCGCATGCGCAGCAAAGAGATTCACTATATTGATCACCCGATGATCGGCATACTTGTGCTCATTACACCTTACGAGCCCCCACTTGATGACGCACTAAGCGATACAGCGGGAAGTCCAGAGCAAGACAGCAGCAACCCCATCCAAACCAGTACAACCTTGTAAGGACCAGTAACCACTAGGCACCAGATACAAAAAAGCCAGCATTCGCTGGCTTTTTTGTATCTATGGACCCGTGTTATTAACACGAATCTATACGGGTAGTTGGCCGCGTTAAACACATTTAACGTTTTCAGCCTGCAGACCCTTGTCACCCTCGAGAATATCAAACTCGACCGGCTGGCCTTCATTTAATGAACGGTAACCCTCACCAACAATATTGCGGTAGTGAACAAAGATATCATCACTACCTTCGCCACGGGTTATAAATCCATAACCACGCGCATTGTTGAACCACTTGACCGTGCCTAACTGCTGTGACATCTGCCCTACCTCATTATTTTTATATTTATGGTATGACCTGCCTCACTCTATCCCTAGAGAAAAAAAGACAAGCCAACCCCGAACTGTGTCGGAGTTACCTCTTTTTTAAGGTAATTTAAAATGCCTGTCCAGTCTGTTTTGCTACTTTTTTAATCTAATTGAATTCAAGGCAGTCATTCATGTCTGATATGACACCTAACTCAATCAGCCACTCACTGTAACAGGAGAGCCCCCAACAGTGATTCCACCTTGCCCATACCACTGGTAACAACTCTTCTAATTTCTTCTAAACTGATCAACTCATCGGTTAAACCGGCCCCCCAATTCACCGACAAACACACAGCCGCGTAATCAATACTCAACTCGCGCGCCAGCGCAGCTTCAGGCATGGTCGTCATACCTACGACATCACAACCATCGTTTTTACAGCGCGCCACCTCCGCCGCCGATTCCAGACGCGGCCCCTGAGTACAACCGTAAACACCATTAGACAGTACCGTCAGAGACGCCAGTCTTGCCGCCTGCAGCAATTGCTGACGTAACTTTTGACTGTACGGAAAAGTAAAATCAACATGCTCTAATTTCGAAAAGCTCTGGCCACACAGCTCGTGCCCGACCAGCGCCTGCTCGCCTGTATAAAATGTATGCTCACGACCATAGCTGTAATCGATAATTTGATCCGGAATCACCAAAGCCTCTGGCCCAGCCTCAGGATGAATACCGCCAACAGCGTTGACCGCAACCACACGCTCTATACCAAGTGATTTGAGTGCCCACATATTCGCGCGATAGTTAATAAGGTGCGGCGCAACCGTATGCTCGGTACCGTGGCGGGGTAGAAAGAAAACCGTACACCCGTGATAACGTCCCTCTTTAACCAAAGCCGAAGGTGCGCCTAAAGGGGTTTGCAGCCCATGCTCAGACACCAATTCCAAGCCGGGCAAATCACATAAACCCGTGCCACCAATAATCGCAATTGTCATTGTTACATCCACCAAAAAATCAAATATCTATAACAGCAGGCAAAGAAAAAGCGCGAAGGCTGTTAAACATCAGGGCCATAACGCGCTTTTAATATGCTCAGCCAATCAACTAGAAAAAGTCACCGCTCCAGCGTTGAATCTGCGGACAATGAGGCCACATGCAGCGTCGAGGTAGGGAACGCACACTGCGCACCACAATCGTCAATAATCGTCAGGATATCGAGCATAACCCTCTGCTTAACCTGGTGAAATTCAACCCAATTGGTGGTGCGGGTAAAGGTATAAATAAAGAAGTCCAACGAGGATGGAGCAAAACTGTTGAGGTTCACAATCAACGTTTGGCTGGAGTCGATATCCTCATGGGCTGCCAAGTACTCACGAACCCGCTCAATCACTCCGGCCACTTTATCAGCGTCATCGTAGCGTAAACCGATGGTTTCTTTGATGCGGCGATGGCTCATACGCGATGGATTTTCCACCGAGATATGCGTAAAGCTGGAGTTAGGGATATACAGCGGGCGCTTATCAAAAGTACGGATACGCGTCAGACGCCAACCGATATCCTCGACGGTGCCCTCGATCTCTTGATCCGGCGAGCGAATCCAGTCCCCCACACTGAAAGGGCGATCAAGGTAGATCATCAAACCACCAAAAAAGTTAGCCAACAGATCCTTTGCCGCAAAACCCACCGCAATGCCGCCAATACCACCGAAAGCCAAGACTCCAGAAATGCTATAACCCAACGACTGAAGCAACACCAGAGACGCCGTAATAATCACCGAGATGCGCAACAACTTACCGATGGCATGCACCGTTGTGGCGTCCATCGGCTCAGCGGTAAAGCTAGGGCTAATCAGATTACCTTCGGCCCGCTGAATAAAGCGCACAAGGAACCACGCCAGCAGCGCCACAACACCTATGCGGCGCAAGGAATTAACCAGCGGCAACAGGGCACTATCTGAGACGCCCAGCGCAATTTGAGCGGCAACCGACAAGCCAACCAACCAGACAAACAAACGCAGCGGCTGGCGCGCAGCCCCCACCAACGCATCATCCCAAACGTTATGTGTCGCCTCCGCCTTCACCAATAAACGCTCAAGAACAATGCGGCACCCCATGGCCATCATCAAGGTAATAAATACCACGGAGAACACCTGTACAACCCACAGACGCTCGCCACCAACCCAGATCGAGACCTCAGACCAAATATCCACGCTCACTCCACCACTGACTTTAAATAATTTTCTGTTGGGTCAGCTGTAACCGACGCCTCAACAGCCGTCAACCAAGCATGCGTTTGCTGCCAGCGTGGTTGCTGCTGCAACACTCTCATAGACTGGGCTTCACCCTTTGGCTGCATTTGTAAGAAGCGCGGACTGATGTCTGACAAGCCAGCCGCCGCCAAGTGCTTCAATACCTGATCGGCGCCCGAGGGGTTATTACACACCAAGATAACATCACAGCCAGCGTTCAACGCGGCCTCGGCCCGCTCGGGGTAACTGCCCGCTGCTGCCGCCCCTGCCATTGTCAAGCAATCACTGAACAGCACACCCTTATAGCCACAACCATCACGAAGGTAATCCTGCAACCATAGCTTTGAAAAACCCACCGCATGCACGCCATCAACTGCAGGAAACACAATATGCGCAGGCATCAACGCATCCAGGTCAGGGAGCAAACGCTTAAAAGGTTGCAGATCTCTAGCCTCAAGCTCTGCCAGCGGGCGCGTGTCGACCGGCAGCTCTAGATGGCTGTCTCCAGTCACACTGCCATGCCCGGGGAAATGTTTGCCGGTAACAGCCATTCCTGCTTCATGCATGCCATCAATAAACGCTCGTGACAAGGCCGTCACTCTACCCGCATCGTTCGAGAATGACCGATCACCAATCACCGAGCAAAAGTTATCATCAACATCCAGTACCGGCGCAAAGCTAAAATCGATATCAACACTGCGCACCTCCGCCGCCAGTAACCAGCCGCAGTCTCTCGCCAGCGCCAAGGCCCGATTAGAATCCTCACAATAGAGACGATCAAACACCTGCATAGGGGGCAGGCGCGTGAAGCCTTCACGGCAGCGCTGCACACGCCCCCCCTCTTGGTCTACACACACTAACAACTCCGGCCGAATGCCTCTAATCTCAGCAATCAAACCCTGTAACTGCGCATAACTCGCGATGCTGCGAGAAAATAAAATCACGCCCCCCACATAGGGGTTGAGCAAGCGCTGACGCTCCGCCGCACTCACACTCAAACCCTCAAGATCAACTACGACAGGACCCAGACCCATAGATAAACCCCAAATATAGAAACATCACTGCCACCCAAAGCCGTTCGCTTCATGGTTATCCAGCGGAAAACATACCACTTATTGCCGACACCAGAAGGTCGGCTGTCTCCTCGATATCACTGTCTTTATCAAGGTCATTTTTGAGTATTGAGCTAATGGAGTCAAAACTAGAAAGCGTAAAGATAGACGCACCAAGCATGAAATACAGCCGCCAATAAAAAACATCCGGCTCAATATGCGGCAGGGTTTCGCGCAAGAGCCCAGTAAAGCGCTTATGAACCGGTGCATAGTTAGCAATAATAAACTGCCTTAAATGCTCCTGTGATTGAGAGTAAGCCAAGCCAAGCAGACGCATAAACTGTTCAGGTCTCTCCCCCTGGTTACGCAGCGAGATCAGCAATGAGCGGGACAAGCACTCGAGCAACAGGTGTGTTGTCAGTGGCGCTGAGCGAGCCGACAGCTCATCCAACTGGCGGTCTAACTCCAAACAAAAAGGCTCAAGCACGCGGGCAAAGACAGCCTGTATTAATGACTTTTTTGAACCAAAGTGATAATTCACCGCCGCAAGGTTGACACCGGCTGTACTGGTAATGGTTCGCAGCGACGTCTCAGCGAAGCCCCGCTCAGCAAACAATACCGCCGCCGCATCCAAAATACGCTCAATCGTCTCGGACTGGGCCATACACACCTACCTAAAAGCTTAAAGGGTAAAAGACAATCAAACGAATATTTGAAACATACGTTTAGACTATTTGCGTGTCAAGCAAGCAACCACCAAAGCGGCGAGGACAACCTCAACCGGACAAGAATGAGGTAAACAAATAGATCATTTTTTTATCAAGAAACACAAGTATATACCCACAGATAGTAGCCTCATACATGTACTCATGCTGCGAATAACGAAAAGCACTAAAGAAATGAACCAGTTACATCACACCGCTCAAATTAACGTCAACAATCACATAAGCAGCGCTTAACCAACGCAACTTCTAGCGCGTAAAGCCCGTGATGCGCAACACGGTAGAGCGTGTTAGCTTCAAGGTGAGAGAACACAATGATAAAGAAGGAACAAACCATGGGCAAAGCGGCAACAACCCCCACCATTGGTAACTGGTACCACGAACAGATACAAAACTTTCAATTTGAAGTCGTCGCCATTGATGAGCAGACCGGCAACATTGAGGTTCAGTTTGTGGATGGCGAAATAACCGACTTCGATCAAGATTCTTGGCAAGAAATGGCGATAACCAATTGCCACGCACCGGAGGATTCAAGCGCAGGCTTCGAACTTAGCCTCGACGATCAGTGGAATGACGATAGAGCCATGCTCCCCCAGAGCTTAAACAACCCACTCAATCAAATTGAAGGTGAAATGTTTCAAGGTTTCGATGAGTTTTAACAAACACACATGAAATAACACATCAATGACGGGCCTCGTCAATATACAACCACCCACGCGGCCCCTCCCCACCCCTCTCCCCCCCCTAAAGAAACTTTAGCCCTGATGATTTTTTCATCACAGGGGCTTGCCGCACCAAAAATACTGTATATACTCACAGTCACTGTATAAAAAAACAGATAGTAATCACGCTAAGCATAGCCGCTTAGCAACTGCAGCTGACGAGAGCACTAGCTCGGAGAATATGATGATCAAGCTAACCGCCAGACAAGAAGAAGTACTACAGCTGATCAAGCGCTATATCGACAACACCGGCTACCCACCGACCCGAGCAGAAATTGCCAAAGAACTTGGCTTTAAATCCGCCAACGCAGCAGAAGAGCACCTTAAAGCTCTGGCTCGCAAAGGGGCCATAGAGATGGTTGCTGGAGCCTCTCGAGGGATTCGACTACCACAAGAAGTTACCGGCCTGCCCATCATTGGCCGTGTAGCGGCTGGCAACCCCGTTCTGGCAGCAGAGAATATTGAAGACTACTGCAATGTACCCGCGGAGTTCTTCAGCCCCCCTGCCAACTACCTTTTGCGTGTTAGCGGCGAAAGCATGAAGAATATAGGCATTATGGATGGCGACCTACTGGCCGTACACAAAACAGAGCAAGCCAAGAACGGCGATATAGTCGTCGCCCGCATTGAGGAGGAGGTAACCGTCAAACGCTTTCAGCACGATAAAGGCGGACATGAGGTGCATCTCTTCCCTGAAAACGAAGACTTCAACGTCATCAAGGTAGACCTGCGCGAAGAGAACTTTAACATCGAAGGGCTCAGCGTCGGCGTGATCCGTCGCGACTGACCTAAACACCAGAAATCCAACACCGCGGTAAAGCAAACAGGAGTGACACATGCAACAACTACAAATGAATATGCAGGAACAACTCGCTCAGCCAGCCAAAACAAGCCACAGCGGTGTTACCGAACTGGTGCTTACTAAGCACAGCCCAGACCAACTTATGCTGCTATTGCCGATGATTGCTCACCTTAGCCGGAAAGCTGACCGCTGGATCACCTGGATCGCGCCAGGCCCGATCGAGCGCCAATTACTGGAAAGTTATGGGGTCGACACTCAAAAGTTGAGAATCATCCACAGTCAAAATGAAGACAGTAATGCCCGCATACTCTGGGATGCCCTCAATAACGGAACCAGTCATACCGTTATTGGTGCCGTTAATAAACTTAACGACCAGTCCATTAGCCACCTAGAAAAAGCGGCACAAAACGGTAACGCAAAAGCACTTCTGGTTCGCTACCGATAGAAGCAATAGCCGCACGGGAAAAGAATAAAAGACGTTAGGCAGAAAGCCCCAAGGGAAGGCAGCAGTCGATTGTGAAACTAGTGCAAAACTCTAAGCTCACCATCAAACTCAGGTTCCTGTGATTCCAACAATTCCGAAGTGACTTCGAGACCCGCCTCGATCATAGCTTTGACTATCTCAAGCTTTGCATCTTGGATATACGCTAGGGCATCACTGGAAAAAGCGATAGTCACCAAAGGCTCACCATCCTCACCTGCACGCCTAAGCCCCACCTGACCATCGGCCAGTTCAACAATTTCGTAAAGAGATGAAGACATGCTAACTCCAAAATTAAGGGCGACCCAAACACAGCTTATGAGCCAATCTTAACGGGCGTTCATCTACAGCTAACAGGGCAAAAAGAGACGTTATTCTAGCACTGAGTGACTTAGAACAGTAGCCACCAAGTGAAACAGCCTAAGGGAGCGCTGCGCTCGCCCCCTCATTGAACCGCCGCCGCCCCGGAGTTTAGAACTCCGATCCACTGGCCCTCTGACGCTCACTCAACTTCGAGAAATTCTGGCACCACAGGCCTACAACCTCACTAGTCAACACCTGCGCTGTGGTAGAGCTAACCGCTATTAAGCCCACCTGCTGTACAGCTGACTCAGAAACAGATGGGTTAAGCGCTTCCAATTCAGCCTCGTGCATACACGCCAACCACCCATCGCCCGCCTCTAGATTCTCCAACTCAACAACCTCAGGCGCAGACCTATCGGCCCGCTGAAGTAACTGCCGTAAATCTTCAAGCCCTACAATCATATCCGGCCCTGGCAGACTGTAGCGGTGCGCCAGCTCCCGAAGGTAGAAACGATAAGCAATGGCCAAGTGCAATAGCCCACCCTCCAGCAGAGCCTCCGCCCGCTGGCGTTCAGGAATGGCTGAAGAGCATGTCTCAGCCAAGCCCAACAACGCTCGAACGTGAGCCAGTTTTTGATAGACCCTCTGTACATATGGGTTATTCATGATTTCCTCAAGCACTTTTCTGCTTTCATAAAAGTAAAAATAATCAGAACGAAAAACGCCGACCTAACCCCCATAAAGAGCTTAGATCGGCGTCAGAGCGGCCGAAATTAAACCTCAGCTTACTCCTTTATCGCTTTAGGCTTAGCTTTAGCTTTCGCCTTGGCTTTCGGCTTACTCGCTTTAACCGGTTTGGTGGTGACAACCCAAGCTCCGCCCTGATAAAAGGCCTTCCAACCACTCGCCTTGCCCTCAACCTCAGACTGTACATACTGCTCCTTGGTTTTCCGACTAAAACGAACAACCGTTGCCACCCCGTCATCATCAGCAATGGGGGCTGAAAACAAGAACTTATACTTAGGGTCAATCTCGTCCTTGTGCGGCAAAATTTCAGC
>Ga0209826_1003277_pt1 | contig 10272 bp, 6 predicted proteins | sample GOMGulsemesocosm_5_FD_184637 | JGI IMG/M metagenome (GOLD analysis project Ga0209826, IMG submission 184637) | Methane-oxidizing microbial communities from mesocosms in the Gulf of Mexico - GOM15C Gulf of Mexico (SPAdes) (version 2) | ecosystem: Environmental > Aquatic > Marine > Cold seeps...
TTTTTTGCTCAGCTTTTTGGTCTTTGTCTGTTTGCTTTGAGTCTTTAGTTTTATCGCTTTGATCTTGTTGTTGCTTTTTATCTTGCGAGTCGTCTTTTTTCTGATTGCCTTGTTGTGATTTATCCTTTTTTTGATCGCCTTTTCCCTTTTGATCTTTCTCTTGAGTTTTTTCTTTATCTTGAGATTTATCACCTTGTTGTTTTTGTTGTTGCTCTTGCTTTTTTTGTTGCTGTTTTATTTTTTCAATATTGTCTTTAGCATCTTGCAAGTCAGGGTTTTTCTTTAATGCTTGCTCGTAACTTTCAAGGGCATTTTTATATTCTTGAAGTTGTGCTAAAGCATTACCTTGGTTATATAAACTGTTGGCAGTGTTAGCTTGCTTACCTTGTTTAAATGCCTCTAAAGCGGCTTGATAATTGCCTGCTTTGTAATGAGCGCTACCTTGCCATTGTGAATTATCAAATTGTGTAGCTGCACCTTGATAGTTTTCTTGATTGTATTGTCGTTGTGCTTGTTGATCTTGTGTTTGCCATAAATTTTGCCATCTGTTTTGCCAGTCATTATTTTTTACTGTGTTTTGTGTCGCCTTTGGTGTTAAAGGTGGCGGTTGAGTGGCTTCTTTATTGTCATTTGCGTAGGTGTAAGGGCTTATAAATGAAATAGAAAGTAAAAACAATAAAGGTAAGTAAGTAAATGGTAATATTAATACAGCGCCACCACGGCGAAAATAACTTAACATGAGCGCTAAAACTAAGATTAACAACCAAGCTCCTTGCTCTTGCCATTGATCACCTGTTTGCTGATTTTGTTGTTCTTTTTTACTTTTCTCTAAATGCTTATCTTTGATTAATAAATTGTTTATATCATTATCATCATTACCAATGGTTTGGTAATGACCATGCCCACGCGAAGCCAGTGATTTTAGTTTTGAGGTTGGTAATCTAGGGATCACAATAACACCACGATTATCTTTTAATAGCTCACCCGAGGGCAGTGTTATAGGTGCACCAGTTTCACTGCCTACGCCAAGAATATTCAGTTGATGACCAAATTTAGTCGACCATCTATTAATATCATTAAGCTCGCTATTATCAACATCATCAGTAAACCAATAAATATCGCCATTTAAGTGCCCAGCATTAAGTAACATGTCATGAGCGAGTGTTAATGCTGCTAACGGGTTAGCGCCAAGCTCTGGCATTATTTCTGGTGTTAAAGAGGGTAATAATAATTCAATGTTTTTAATGTCTTGTGTTAAAGGGCTAATGACAAAAGCATCACCTGCGTAGGCGACTAAACCGATATCACCTTCATTAATTTTACCCAGTAAATCTATTGCTTTATAACGCGCTCGTGTTAGACGATTGGGTTTTATATCAGTAGCATACATTGAATATGACATATCCATTACAAGCACTGAACCACGTTCGGTTTGATAAACAGGTTGGGGTAGTTTTTGCCAAACAGGACCAGCAAGAGCAATAATAGCGAACAATCCGATTAAAAAGGGTTTTAATAAAAAAAGTTGTCCAGAAAAAAAACTTTTACTTTGTGAGTGTGAGTGTCGATCTGGGTGATTAGATTTTGAAGCACCTTCTATTAACACTTGGCTTAAATGGTTAGGTAAAAACTGCTGCCAAGGCGATTGATTAAATCGATGCTTTTTTAATAACCAAAGCAAAATAAATAAAGCTAATATAGCCAAAAACCAATAAGGTCTGAGAAAATGAAAATTACTTAAGAATAAATTAAAAGAAGTCATTGTTGCGTTAAATCACTTACGGCTAAAGAGAGAAATATTGATGATAAATAAATAAAACATGCTTATTAATAGGGCTAATGTTAAAGGCCAATAAAATAATGCAGTTAAAGGTCGCATTTGCTGTTGATCTTGTTTTACTGGCTCAAGCGCATCAAGCAGTTGATAAATTTGGCTCATGCCTTGGCTGTCTTTGGCGCGAAAATATTTCCCGCCAGTTTGCTCTGCAAGTTTTGTTAATGTTTGCTCGTCTAATTCGCTTGATGGGTTAACACGACGAGTACCAAAAAATGACTTTTGAAGCATGACATCAGCGCCAATACCGATAGAATAAATAGTAATATCTTTAGCAATAGCAAGTTCAAGAGCTTGTTCAGGTAATATTTTTCCTGCGGTATTTTGTCCGTCAGTTAATAATAATAAAACTTTATTTGATTTTTCTTTGGCATCAAAACGCTTTACCGCAAGTGCTATAGCATCACCTATGGCTGTTTTTCTTCCGACTAAGCCTAAAACACTTTCATCGAGCATTTGCTTAACGGTTTTTCTGTCAAAAGTCATCGGCGTTTGCATGTAAGCATCGTCAGCGAATAATATTAAGCCGAGTCTGTCTCCGACACGGCGTTCAATAAAATCACCTAAAACAACTTTTAGCATATCAAGGCGGTTAACAGTACTGCCGCCAAAGCTCATATCTTCAATTTGCATACTGCCAGATAAGTCAACGGCTATCATCATTTCGCGACCTTCGGTGGGAATATCAATTGTATCACCTAGCCACTGAGGTTGGCTTAATGCTAAAACGGTTAATGACCAACATAAAGATAAAATGATCAACGGTGTTTTTTTGTTTGATTGATTAACCACATGAACGGCAGGGCTTTTAATTAATTGTGGCATGATCAACGCTGCACTAGTACGGTTGTTATCTTTTTTGGGTAACCAATAAACTAAAAGAGGTAAGGGCAGTAATGTTAATAGCCAAGGCCAAGCGAAGGTGATCATAAGCTTACACCTTGATCTTGGCTTTGTTGGTTAATGATGTAGGTGCAGGTGTTAATGTCGGTTTTTTTAGGCGGAAGTGCCTGTGTTAACCAAAGTTGTGCGGCTTGTTGAAAGTTATCACTACTTGTGATTTTAGCCTGATACTGGTTTTCAAAGGCTTCTTTGCTTAAATCAGTAAAGCGTTGTTGATATTTAGTGGCTAATTTGGATAAGAAAAATTGTTGTAATGAATCACCATAAAGCTTGGCTAGCTCAACACGAGAAAAGTAATGCATAGCTGCCCATTTAAGTAAGGCAATAATATCGTTATCGCTTATATTTGATTTGCTATTAAGGTGTTTCAAGGCTTGTTTTTTTACTTTATTTTGTTTGGAAACTTTAATTGTTTTTATAATAATAAGTGCTGTCATGGTAATAAGTAACGTTACTAAAATCCACCAACCATAAGCGATGGGGAAATCAGATATTTGTTCAGGTAGGTGAATGTCTTTTAATGCTAAACCCGCTGATGCCGGTGATGAAGCTGTTGCAGGTGACGCTTGATTGGCAAGAGCGTTTATTGGTTGCAAAATTGTGCTCCGTCTTTTAATTGTTGCTCTAAAGTTTCACCTGCGCTGAAATTAATAACGCGAGCACCGGCTTTAGTCAGTAAGTTTGTACATTGCTCGCTAATATTTAAGGCTTGCTGATGATAATGCTCAGCAGTTGCTTTATCGCCTAAAGTTAACTGTTGACGAGTAGGGTTATCGTTTGCATTATTAATCATGGTAACGTCAATCATAGTAACGTCAATCATGGTAACATTGAGTTTAACCTTGCTACTCGGCAAACTCTGCTCTAACGGATCAGAAATTAAACAGACAACTAATTCACAATGTTGCCCTATTTGAGTTAAGTGGCGTAAAGCATCTTGTTGCTGTTGATTATTAGCGCTTTTAATAACTTGAGCATCGGTTATTAAATAAACTAACGAGCCAGGTTTGGCTATTTGTCTAATTCGAGCGCAATTGCTGCTGAAGTAGTTGTTATCATGTGGCTGTCGGTGTTGCGAATCGTTTTGATGCTGTTGTTGATGTGAAGTTGTTAATGCATGTAAGTAATGCAGTACCCCTTCTTTACGACTTCTGGGCTTTAATTCAATATGTTCAAATTGATTAAAAACAATGCCGCCTAAACGATCACCTCTATTTTTTGCATGCCATGCCACTAATGACGCTAGGTGAGCGGCTTGTATTGATTTGAATAACAATTGTGTTCCAAAGTGCATGCTGGCACTTAAATCAGTGGCGATTAGTACAGGACGTTCTAATTCTTCACGAAATAATTTAGTGTGAGTTTTACCTGTTCTTGCGGTAACTCGCCAGTCAATAGCACGAATATCATCACCGGTTTGATAATGGCGAACCTCATCAAACTCCATGCCTTTACCTTTATTACGTGATAAGTAATTACCTGACATTTGACCATGAATATGTTTACGCGCGGCTAAATCTATCAATGCTGTTTTATTTTGATAATGCAGTAATTCAGGCATAGCAAGCTCTACGCCGTTACTCTGAATGCTAGCAAGTTTGGCTTGGCAGTGGATATTGCCAATAGCACGAGTGTCGCCAACATCACTAGTGTTGCCGACCGTACTCTTTTGTATTATTTTTTTAAACCACATGGTTATTGTTAATACCTTGTTAAACCAATTACATTAATTAACTGCGACGAGATTTAATAAGTGATCAAGTAACTGATTCGCAGTAATGCCTTCTGCCTCAGCTTGATAACTTAATAAAACTCTATGTCTTAATACATTGTGAAATACTGCTTGGATATCTTCAGGGCTAACAAAGTCTCGATTATGTAACCAAGCACGGGCGCGGGCGCATCTGTCTAACGCAATAGTTGCACGAGGACTCGCACCATAAGCTAACCATGACTTTAGTTTTTCATCATACTTTTCAGGTTGGCGAGTCGCAATAATTAAATCAACCATATAGGCTTCAAGGGCAGGTGCCATGTGGATATTAAGGACCTCTTTTCTCGCATTAAAAATCTCAGCTTGAGTTAATAATCTTAGAGGTGTTTTTTCTTGTTGAGAATTTAACAGTGCTTCACCACGATTGAGCTTTAATATTTTTAATTCACTTTCCGCATCAGGGTAATCAATTTCTAAATGCATTAAAAATCGATCTAATTGTGCTTCAGGTAATGGGTAAGTCCCTTCTTGTTCTATAGGGTTTTGTGTTGCCATAACTAAAAATAGATCGGGCAAAGGGTAGGTTTTTCTGCCGACGGTGATTTGTCCTTCTGCCATGGCTTCTAACAAGGCAGATTGTACTTTTGCTGGCGCACGGTTAATTTCATCAGCCAGCACAATATTTTGAAATAAAGGACCTGCTTGAAAAACAAAGCTGCCATCTTCAGGACGAAAAATATCAGTGCCGGTTAGATCAGCAGGTAATAAGTCAGGGGTAAACTGAATACGATGAAAATCCGCTTCAATACCATTGGCTAATGCATTAACGGCACGAGTTTTAGCAAGCCCTGGAGGACCTTCTACAATGAGGTGACCATTAGCAAGTAAAGCAATCAGTAAACCTTCAACAAATGCAGGTTGACCAATAATTTGTTGAGATAGGTGTTGTTTTAGTGTGGAAAAATGTTCAATTGCCATGATTGTCTTGTCTTTCTATTGAGGGGCTAAAATTAATGTTATACCAGTAATGCCAATACCAGTAATACCAATGCCAGTAAATTAGTGAACAATTATTAGTTATTTTAATTGGGCTTATTTTATATAAGGTTATAGTTAAAGAATACAATAGTAGTGTTACTTATTTGTAACATTTTTTTTCTTGGGTTTATTCTTCGGCCTAAGAGACCGTTTTAGGGGTAGCGGTTTGAAAAAACTTAGTTATTAAACTATATGGTCCTGACTGGATAAAAGGAAGAAATTAATTAATGTAATTGCTATAGAAGGCTAAAATAATCCAATGTGGTGGCAAAATAGATCCATCGATATGGTAATAGTCTGCCTCTAAATGATACATGGCTGTTAAAAAACATTTGTTTGTTTGATAAATAGTTAAACTTAAAATTATTGAGTTTTCGATCAGAAACCTTGAATATGACAGTTTTAATAATATTCTAAGCGTGGCAGATATATGAATGGGTAGATAAACGGGTATTCGGTTCATAGCGAAGCATGTACTTGTTTATTTTAAAGGTATTTTGTAGAGGTTTGATGGCGTAGCTGATAGCTGCGGTGTTTCTTTATTTTCAAATGTTAATGGATCGATAGATCGGTTTTGAAGATAAGCGCCTAGGTTGTGGCTGCTATAGTGTCAGTTTGGTTTGTCATTATGGTAAGCTTAGTTGAATGAGTTGAATGAGTTGAACTAAACAATATTTTACGCTTTTATTGAATAGATTTTACACTTTTTAACCCTATTTTAAATAGAAAATAAGGGTATGTAATGAAGTTACTAACATCCTTGTTAGTATGCTTTAAATTGCGTTAAACGTTATGACCACCAAGTATTGGCAGATGTTTCTTTAAACTCAATACGAGCAGCAATAGGGTTTTCTTTCGTTTTTTTAGCTGTATTCTTAATAAATAATGCTTTAAATAGATTAATCATAGTTAGTTAGCCTTTAGTTATTTTAACTTAGAAACGCATAGAACCTCTATGTCGACCAATTTCTTGCGTATCTAAGCTGTGATCTGCAGATAAACGCATAGAACCTCTATGTCGACCAATTTCTTGCGTATCTAAGCTGTGATCTGCAGATAAACGCATAGAACCTCTATGTCGACCAATTTCTTGCGTATCTAAGCTGTGATCTGCAGATAAACGCATAGAACCTCTATGTCGACCAATTTCTTGCGTATCTAAGCTGTGATCTGCAGATAAACGCATAGAACCTCTATGTCGACCAATTTCTTGGGTATCTAAATTATGTATATCTGCCACAGGAGCTGGAGATACTGACATTGCCATTGAAAGAATAATTGAACTTAACATGAGCTTTCCTTAATTTTATTGTTTATTAGTATTAACAATAAAATTAATGCTTAAACTATGCCAACTATTCTAAAAATACCGGATATGAATTATATAAACCTGCAAAGGTCCTGATTTTAAAAGCCTACTAGGTAGAAGAGAGTGATTTTATAAATAAAATATAGATTTTTTTGGTGTTTTTTAGTTAAGTCGGTTTTTTGACACTAAAATGATGAGGGTGCTTTATCGTCATAGCAATGTTAATTGCAATGTTCAAATTTCAAATATATCGGGAGTGAACTACATTATTGAAGTATCTTGGGTTTATACCCATATATGGGTATAAGTATGTTTTATTTTGGGTTTTTACTAAAATTAGTTGATTTACTGGTTATTTGATGAGCTAACAAGTACTTTTTGAAATTTTCAGTGGTTAAAGGTTTACTATATAAATAACCTTGTAATAGTTCACAACGTAAACCTGATAAAAACTTTAATTGCTGGCTGGTTTCAACACCTTCAGCAACAACATCCATACCTAAGTTGTGAGCAATAGTGACTATAGTTGCCACCATATTTCTACCTGACTCAGATATTTCTATATCATCGATAAATGCTTTATCAATTTTCAATGTATTTAGTGGGAATTTTTTTAAATAAGCTAAAGAAGAGTAGCCGGTACCAAAGTCATCAAGGGATAAATGTATACCCATAGATCTTATTTGTAACATAGTGTCTATAGCTGCTTGTGGCGAATTCATCACCGTACCTTCGGTTATTTCTAGCTCTAAGTGTTTAGCTGGTAATTTACTTTCTTGTAATATTTTAGCTATTTGTGCTACTAAATTACTTTGGGTGAACTGTACTGCTGATAAGTTTACAGCTACTCGGCCATCAAATAAGCCTGCGTCTACCCATTTTTTAGTGGCGAAACAAGCTTTTCTGAGTACGATTTCACCAATATCAATAATTTGTCCTGTTTCTTCAGAGATAGGGATAAATACAACGGGGCTAATAACACCTTTGCTGGGTGTTTCAAATCTTACTAGCGCCTCCATACCAGCGATTTTACCTGTGGTTATTTCTATTTTAGGTTGATAGAAAACAGAGAAAGAATCTTCTTTTAAACCATGACGTATTAAATTTTCAATTTGTAAGCGTTTAACAGCCTGCTTATTCATCGAGTCACTGAAAAACTGGTACTGGTTCCCTCCACTACCTTTTGCATGGTACATGGCCGTATCGGCATTTTTTAAAAGTTCATGACCTGAATTACCATCTTCAGGGAAGAGTACAATACCTATACTACTATAAAGAACAGCTTCTTGACTTTTGAGCTTAAATGGTTGAGCTATAGTATGTAAAATATTTTTAGCTAATGAAGTGATGGTATGAATATCGTTAGTGTCTTCAATAATGATGCTAAACTCATCACCGCCTAAACGATAGATGCTCTCTTGTTTTCCAGCTAGGGCGACCATGCGTTCTGCAACTTGACATAATATAATATCGCCTATTTGGTGTCCCATGGAGTCATTGATTTTTTTGAAGTTATCTAAATCAAAAACTAGTAAGGCGTGGGTTATTTTGTTTTTTACTAGTCTAGCTTGGTTTGCTTGAAAAAATGAACGGTTTGGTAAGCCAGTGAGAGTGTCTGAACTGACTAGCTTTCTCAACTCGGCTTCTGTTTCTTTTCGCTTAGTTATATCAGAGAAAACACCAACAAAATGAGATATATTATCTTTTTTATCACGAATTATATCGATATTTAGATCGGTGAAATATTGACTACCATCAGCACGTAAGTTTTCAATTTCACCATACCAGCTACCTTTGGTTAGGAGATGTTTTTTTATATTTTGATTAAAGCTATTAGGGTATTGATTATAATTCATTGAACGTCCAACGACTTGGTTTTTACTTTCTCCAGTTATACGATGGAATGCTTTATTTACATTGACAACAATAAATTGGCGATCATAGATAATTACAGCATCAGAAATATTTTGAATACAACGGGAAAATAATTTTAGTCGCTCTTCAGCTTTCTTAATATGACTGATGTCTTTTAACGTACCAGCCATTCGTGTTGGTTTGTTATGTTCGTCACGTTCAACAATTTTGCCTCGATCTAAAACCCAAATCCAACAATCATTTTTATTTTTTATACGGTAAGTCGCTTCAAAATATGTATTGTTATCATCAAGGTGATTTGAAAGCGCCTGCTTAACTTGGGCTAAATCTTGAGGGTGAATATTAGTGGTGTTATTAGCACTTCTAGTGTTGTCATGAGATAAAGCTAAGTTATTCCATGTATTGGTATGAAATATCCTGTCGGTTTGTATATTCCAGTCCCACATTTCATCGCCACTGCCCCATAGGGAAAGCTTTAACCGTTCTTCACTTTTTTTTATTTGTGAATGATATAAGCGTTTATTTCTATATTGTTGCAAAACGTAAATGTAAAATAATAGCGAAAGTAAGACATAAAAAAGTATTGCGCTGCTAGATAACCACCAAGGAGGGAGAATACTAACATTAAGTTGACTGGTTTGTGTCATTTCTGGGTGATTGATATCATAGGCTTGTACTTCAAAGATATAATCACCAGCACTGAGGTTAGTGTAGGTAGCACGATTATTATTATTGCCTACATTTGTGGCGGCATCAATCCAGTTTTGTTCCAAACCAACAAGGCGATAACGATAACGTAATTGTTCAGATAGTTTAGGGGTTGGGGAGGTAAACTCAAAGCTAACAGGTGATTGTTTATAGGCTAATTCAAGCTGCGCTAATGAATTAAGTTGTTTTGCTAAAGTAAATATATTCTCATTTGCTTTTGGGCTTTTAGTGGATTTAATAACTTGTATTTTCTTATTTGCTATATATAAGTTAGTAAACACAGGTTTTTTTATGCTCTGTTTAACCTGTATAACTTCATCAGGGTTGAATTGATAAAAACCATTTGGACTACCAAAAAACATAGTTTGCTGTCCATATTTTAAAGCAGAATGTTCAATGAATTCTGGGTTTGAAATGTCAAAGTCTTTATCAAAATGAATAGTTTTATTGGTAAAAGGAGATATTGAGGTAATACTTGAATTATTGCTTATCCAACCATTTTCTTTATTATCTATCAAAATTGAAGAAGTGTAGTTATTCTTCATACCATTATATTCATTAAAAATAGTGAAGTTGTGGGTTTCTTTATTGATTAATACTAACCCTTGATTATTAGAGCCTAACCACATCCAATTATTACTTACTGCAATATTATTAACTTTTATATTTTGGAGTTTACTGTTGTGGTTATTAAAAATCTTTTCAAATACCTTTAGTTTAGTATTGAATGAGTATGCATCATTTTTGCTTGATGTTACCCAAATAATATTATCGTTATTAGTCGTTATATTCGTTAGTGTCGCCTTGGACTTTGTGTCATAGCTTGTGAACAGTTTAGTCTTAACATTAAACTTAGTAAGCTGTCCTTTTTTATTTAGAAACCAAAGGTGA
>Ga0209826_1003278_pt1 | contig 10270 bp, 8 predicted proteins | sample GOMGulsemesocosm_5_FD_184637 | JGI IMG/M metagenome (GOLD analysis project Ga0209826, IMG submission 184637) | Methane-oxidizing microbial communities from mesocosms in the Gulf of Mexico - GOM15C Gulf of Mexico (SPAdes) (version 2) | ecosystem: Environmental > Aquatic > Marine > Cold seeps...
CCAAATATCTTTTCTATCATTTTTCAGCTGATGCATAAATAGATCAGACAGATCCATATCATCTGACATTTGAGCTTGATCTAAATTAGCGAGAATAAGACGTAGTTTTTTTTCGTGCTTTTTTTTATCTTCGCTGTACTACCTGAAGTATTTTAATTATTTTATAAAAAGCAGCAAGTTCTTATTTTTTATCTTTTTTACTATAAAAAAACAATCATTGCAGAAAATACCGCTAAAAACTTATTCACTTTTAATTAGTGTTTTAATAATTCAGCCAAACTAGGATCTTGGGATAATAAAGTTTTAGTACCTGACATCAGTCTATGAGTTCCATGACATCGAGCACAAGCTTGTACCGCTAGTGTGCCAAGTTCCATACCTTGTTCTTTAAGCGTACCCGTTTCTAAGCTATTTTCTAAGCTTATCAAGGTTTTTTTCATCGATTCACTTGGATAAGTTTGTTTGTCCTTTGCATGACAGTTAATACATGTTTGTCCAAGTTTCCCCATCTCTTGTTTGAGGTCAACTACAGAGGATATGGCTAGATCCGTCATGCCGTCTTCAGAAGCTATTTTAATCTGATTTATTTTCTTGATTAATATTTGCATATGAGAGTTAAAAGTAACTGATGGTTCAATTTCTATCGTTGAAAAATCAGGTGCTCGGTAGGTCAATGCTGTAATAGCTTGATAATCTTTATGGCAAGAATCACAATTTTTTTGCAAAGTATCTACCGATGCTAAGATAGCGTTATAATCTTGATTATCTACATTGGTTTGCAAATTTGAAAGTGCCGCTTTATCTAGTTTTTTATTCCAGCTAGGGACCATTTTACCGATTTTAAGATAGTGTTTATTTAATGCTAATGCCCACTTGTTAAGGTGTTCATCATCTTTTTGTTCCGCATAAAAGTTTACTGCTTGCATTTCTCGGCGTAACTTAAACATATTGTGTAGCCATACTTGGCGTTTGTTTTCAGGCTTATACCACTGAGCTAGCTCTTTGGGAGGTGTCTTAATAATGATAGCTTTATCATCATGTTTGTAGATAATAACCATGATCACTAAAGCAATAAAAAATTGAAGTACAAAAAAATAAGCCCATTTCATAGTGTTTTCTTTTCCTGACATTAGGGTTTGATAAGAATAATTTGCAGGTGATTGTATACCAACCAAAGTAATATACCCAACTTCATTTAAGTAAATTACGTTACAATAGCAAAGTTGTTCCCATACCTTGCTAGGAACTATTCTCAAATAACCATATGAATATCGAAAAATTAGAGTATGTATATGAAATCAACAATACAACTAAGTAAAGATGATCTTAGGAAGAACAAACCTACACGGAGTGAGTACATCAACCAACCTAAGCTTCCTATTGTATTAGTATTGGATAATGTTACTAATAGTTATAATATTGGCTCGTTTATTCGTTTGGCTGATGCTTTTGCTATTGAAAAAATCATCGTCTGTGGCGAACTAACAATTTCAGATAAAAAGCTACGAAAAGCTTCTCGAAATGAGGCTAAATGGGTTTCTATTGAATACAGCAATAGTACTATTTTAAGCTTACAAACATTACTAGACAAGAATCATACTCTTTTTAGTGTCGAACTTTGTCATCAATCTGTTGATTATAAAGATGTTATTTATCCATCACCGAGTGTTTTAATATTAGGAAATGAACGCAAAGGTGTGAGTGAAGTAGCATTGCAATTAAGTCATCAACAAATACACATACCCATGTTTGGTATGGGTAACTCTTTAAATGTTTCAACGGCGGGTGCTATTGTATTAGCAGAGTGTGCCTCTCAGGTTCGCAATCAATTAAAATGTTAATCATATTTTTTATTAAAATAGACAAAATAACTTGGTCTATTTAAAATATATGAGACAATTAGTTTAAATTACAAATAATAAGGCTCCTTATGAAACTTTTAGTCCGCAACCTTTCTCGCTCAACAACAGAACAAGAGATCCGTACATTATTTTCAACTCACGGTTCTGTTAATCAATGTAACTTAGTTTTAGATCAAGAAACAGGCAAGTCAAAAGGTTTTGCTTTTGTTGAAATGCCGAATGAAAGTGAAGCAAAATCTGCACTTTCTGCTTTACACGAAACAAGGGTTGCTAAAAACAGAATTCGAGTAAAAATAGCTCAATAATAAGTAGCGTATAAGGGTAATATTTTGGTGATGCAAAGCTATCTGTACAATTAAGTTATTGATTTTTTTATAGGCGTTGTTATGTGGTTTATTGCTGTTTTATTAAGGAATTCAATTCTGGGCTATCAAGTTGTGCAACAATTTGATTCTGATTAACTGCTTCTCCTGGCTTTACCAACAAAGTAATTTTCCCTACTTCAGTGCTATATAGCTGAGGAGCTTTTGCTGCTACAGCCTTACCTGACACAGCAACATCACGAATAAGTTCCCCACGAATAACTACAGATGTCGTTAACGTATTACCATCAATATTAGGAATAGATGAATACCATTGAGTTATACTAGGTAAAGCTAAGTAAATAATTATAACTAAGAGAATTAAGACACCCATCAACTTTACGGGTAAAATTTTTGTAGTTGCTTCAATAGTTTCGTCTTGGCTATTAGTACCTGCAATCATGTATTTCATCTATTTATTTAATTAATACAGATATAAAGCAGAAACGACACCAAGATTGATTAACCTTTAGTTACTTGAATTTAAAGGTTTAATTTTCAATTTATTTAAATCAAGTGTCCGTTCGGACAGCATATCTGTCCGAAGCTGTCCATTAAACATCAAGTGGACATTAGAGGGCTATATTTTCAACTAAAGCATAGAGTACAGGTGGGTACACACTTATTTACAGGACAAACTAGCTAAGTACTATAAAAAAACTTACACTCAAATGATTAAACTTATTAAAAATATTAATATTCTTTTTATATGACTTGTAAACGAAACTATATAGATAGCAAAAATGCGCTCGTTCTTACTGGTGGAGGTGCTCGTGCAGCTTATCAAGTAGGTGTTTTATCAGCCATTACTAAATTTGTTCCTCGCAACCATGGAATTCCATTTCCAATATTGTGTGGCACTTCTGCGGGTGCAATTAATTCAACAGCGCTTGCCTGTTATGCTTCTTGCTTTCACTTGGGTGTAAAAAAACTAGAGTGGATATGGAAAAACTTAGATACAGGAAGGATTTATCATAATGATGCAAAAGGTATTTTTGGCTATATAGCTAAAGGTGTTTTTTCCAGTTTTCAAAATTCAAAAACAAAAAAATCAGCTCATAGTTTATTAAATAACGACCCCCTTAGAGAATTGCTTAATTTTGTAATTGATTTTAAACGTATAGATGACAATATTTTAGGTCAATATTTATCTGCGGTTTCGGTTACAGCTTCAAGTTATACTACAGGTGATTCAATAAGTTTTTTTCAAGCAAATGAAAGTATTTCTCCTTGGATTCGTGCAAAAAGGCAAGGTGTAAGAGGTACAATAAATAGTGAGCATTTAATGGCATCTTCTGCCATTCCATTAGTTTTTCCTTCAATTAAAATAAAAAACAGGCACTTAGGGGATGGATCTGTTCATCAATTATCACCACTTAGTACCGCTATTCATTTAGGTGCCGAACGTCTTTTTATTATTGGAGTTGAAGAAACAAAATCACCTACGGCTTCATTTAATTACGATAAAAACCCTCCTTCAACAGCGACTATTGCAGGGCATTTACTTGATTCTATTTTTACTGACACTATGCACAGTGATCTTGAACGTATGCATAGAATAAACTCAACATTAAAATCAATCCCAGAAGAAAGTCAGAAAAATAAAAGTTTAAAACATATTGAAAGCCTTATTATTAACCCAAGTAAGGATCTGAATGCAATTGCTAGAAATCATTTTAATGACTTGCCTTTATCTGTTCGAATACTTTTACGCAGTGTAGGAATAAAGAACGATTCAGAATCAAGTATTATTAGTTATTTATTATTTGAAAAAAGTTTTTGTAATGAAGTTATTAAGCTTGGCTTTAATGATGCGATGAAAAAAGAAAAAGAAATTAAATTGTTTTTAAATCTGAAATAGACTCTCTTTATTTTCATGACTATTAAATGATAAAATTTAAGAAAACATTTTTACTGGATTAATTTAATTTAGTTGATCAGGTTAAAATCTTCTGGCTTATGAATATGATACCCCTGAGCATAATCAACACCAATTTCTTTTAACTTAACTAAAATATCTTCATTTTCGACAAATTCAGCAATGGTTTTAATACCCATGGTGTGACCGACTTCATTAATAGATTTAACCATGGCGTAGGATGTATTATCTGTCGCTATATCTTTAACAAATGAACCATCTATTTTTAGGTAATCAACAGGCATATCCTTTAGATACCTAAATGATGATAAACCAGAACCAAAATCATCTAATGCAAACTTAAAACCTTTATTTTTAAGCGTTTTGATTAATTTCATACATTGTTCTATATTTTGTATAGTTGCAGTTTCTGTTATTTCAAAGGTGATATTTTTAGCTTTAATTGAATAGTTTTCGAGTAATGATTCTATATAAGCAATCAAATGACTATCGGTCATGGACTGACCCGACAAATTAATAGAATAGCTATTCTTTTGATCCATCATTTGAAAAGCAGTTTTAATCACCCACCGATCAATTTTTGGCATTAAATCATAACGCTCAGCAGAAGGTAAAAAGGCACGAGGAGTAATAATATTTCCATTTTCTAATTTTAATCGTAAAAGTAATTCATAATGTTTATCGTATATTTTACTATCTAAAGAACGAATTTCTTGTGCAAATAAAACAAACTCATTGTCAGTTAGTGCTTTATTAATTTTAGGTAACCAATCAACTTGCTGTTTATGCTCAATATATTCATTTTTATTTTTGTTAACAATATAAACTTGGTTACGCCCAGAGTTTTTCGCTATTTGACAGGCATTATCTGCAACATTAACAATAGTACTCAGTTTGTCGTCTAACTCCCCAAAAGAAGCAATTCCCGCCGATAAACCAATACTAAAAGAATGTTCACCATACACAAAAACAAACTCTTCTACCGCTTGACGCATATTTTCTGCTATTTGCTGTGCTTTGTAGATAGGGCAGTCTTCCAACAACACTGTAAATTCATCACCACCAATACGAGCCAGTAAGTCACGATCTCTAATATTATTACTTAATAAGCTAGCTATTCGTTTTAAAAGCTCATCACCTGCTGCATGCCCCGCAGTGTCGTTAACAGGCTTAAAGCGATCTAAGTCAATAAAAATTATAGCCCCCGTTAATTGATGGCTAAAAGCCTTACTAATAGCTAATTCAGCACGCGCTTCAAATTCTTGGCGATTGGCTAAGTGAGTTAAGGCATCATGCGTTGCTTGCTGTCGTAGTTGTGCTTCAATTTTTTTTTGTTGAGTAATATCAATATGCGTACCAATCATGCGATATGGCTTTCCATCAGTTTGCCATTCAATCACTTTGCCTGTATCTTGCACCCAAATCCAATGTCCATCTTTATGTTTCATACGAAATTTGTAAACATATTGATCTGTTTCTCTATTCCAATATGTTTCCAGTCGTTCAATAGACTCTTTTAAATCATCAGAATGAGCATACTTCATCCATGTATTGATACTAACTGGTTCTAACTCAGATAAAGTATAACCAATAATATTAGCCCAACGTTCATTAAATACAATTTCATCTTCTTGCACTTTCCAATCCCAAACACCAACACCCATTGACTCTAAAACAAGCTCTAATTGAATATTATTTTCTTCTAATAATTCTTGCGAAGCTTTTAGACCTTCTAATGTAGCATTAACCTTACTTTGCAATTCAAGCATGCGTTTACCCACTTGTAAGCGCACTTTTAGCTCTGCTGCATTAAAGGGTTTAGAGATATAATCATTAGCGCCTTTTCTCAAACCTTCAACAATGTCATCAGGCTCTTTACGGCTAGTTAATAATATAATATATGGTGGATTAGACGAATTAAGTGTTCGTATTTTTTCACAAAGCTCTATGCCACTCATATTTGGCATTTCCCAATCTAAAATGAGTAATTTAGGTGAATCTTTTTGTTGGATGGCTTGCCATGCTTTTAATCCATCATTGACAGCTATAACATCATAGCCCCATTTTTTAACCACTGCTGTCAACATCAATCGTGACGTATTATTATCTTCTGCAATGAGTAGTTTCATGATAATTGTTTATCTATTTCTTGTTTTAAAACTTCAAAAGCTTCTTCAAACAGTTTTAAGTGATTAGCAACAGCTTTTATATCACCAGCTTTACCTGATTTTTCCATATTTAAGCCTATATCACTTAACACCATACCACCAATATTATTGGCAGCACCTTTAATAGAATGCGCTGTAGCACTAGCTTTTAATGCATCATTTAATTCAATAAATTGTTTTATCTCAGTTATATGTTCTTTTACGTCCTCTTTAAATGATTCGACGATTTCTATCATTAGCTCTTTATCATTCATTAAACGCTCGCTAAAGCCAGCTAAGTCAAATATTGGTACAATAGTATTATCATTAACTGTTTCAACCTTAAATAATGATAGCTCTTTATTTTCAGTTTTATAGGTAGGTAACCATTTAGACAGTACTTCAATGACTTTATTATAATCAATAGGTTTGGTCAGATAATCATCCATTCCTGCATCTAAACACTTTTGTTTATCTCCTGCCATTGCATTAGCTGTCATAGCAATAATAGGAATATTTGGATTTACCAAACCCATTGCAGAATCACGCAGTTGTCGGGTAGCTTGATAACCATCTAATATAGGCATTTGGCAATCCATTAATACTAGAGCAATATGATTCGTTTTTTGTAGTACTTTAATCGCTTCTGCACCGTTTGAGGCCAACTCAATGGTTAAACCCAATTTAGATAATAACCCCTTTGCTACCATTTGATTAGTATTGTTATCTTCTACAATTAAGACATGACCTTTAAATTGAGTTTTAATATTATCTTTCACAACGTCGACTTGTTGAATAGGTGCACTTTCTAAGTCTAAGCTAAACCAAAAGGTAGAACCTTTACCAAGTTCACTATTTACGCCTATTTCGCCACCCATCAACTCAACTAATCGTTTAGTAATCGATAGTCCTAGCCCTGTACCACCATGCTCTCGAGTAGATGAATTATCAATTTGGGTGAATTTTTCAAACAAGTTGCTGATATCTACTTGGCTCAACCCAACACCCGTGTCAATAACTTCAAAGCACACTTTTTTTATCGTACTATTGTGTATTTCTTTAATCGCAACGAAAACATTAATTTCCCCTTGCTGAGTAAATTTTATAGCATTTCCAATTAGGTTATTCAACATTTGGCGTATGCGACCAGCATCTGACTTTACCCATTGATTAACAAGTTCGTTAGCTGGACAATATAATGTTAAACCTTTATCTTGTGCTTGGTAATAAAAATTGCTACCAATATCTGTGATAAGCTGGCCAAGATTAAAGTCGATAAGTTCAATTTCTAATTTTCCAGCCTCAATCTTAGAAAAGTCGAGAATATCGTTAATTATGGTTAATAAGTTCTCACTAGATGAACGGACTATCTTAGCCAGTTTTTCTTGCTCTGGATTTAAACCTGCTTCAAGTAACAAATTATTCATACCAATAACACCATTCATAGGTGTACGTATTTCATGGCTCATGTTGGCTAAAAAATCCGCTTTTGATTGGTTAGCTACTTCAGCGGCATCCTTGGCAATCAGTAATTTATCAGCATAATCTTTTAGCTTATCCTGTGCTGCTTCTAATCCATCCAACATGGTATTAAAGGCATTAGCAACAACAGCTACCTCATCATGTCCTTCAATATTAATACGATGCGATATATCACCACGATTGACAACTTCTGCTGCTGTTTCAACTAACTGTAGTCTCTTAGTCAACTTTGCAGACATATACCATGCCATTAAAGTACCAATAATAACCGCTATAATAGCATAGAGGATACCATTTCTAGTTATGACTGCGAGGCGTTGTGCTGTATCTTGCTGACCTAAACCAATACGCACCCAACCAATATTAGTATTAGCTATAATAATGGGGCTTACTGCATCAACTAAATCTGGCGTATGACTGAGCAAAGTCATTTCATTAATGCCAGGCAAATCCTTAAGGTACTTCCCTAATAATTGTGTATTGCTATGTGCAAGTACGCGACCTTCTTTATTCAATATCATAGCAAACAATAATTCGGGATAACGTGACTGTGCCGAAATAATTTCTTGTAAACCTGAATAGTCTTTTGATTGTACCCAGCCCGCAGATGATGTAGCGACACTTTGTGCTAGTGCCAATGTTTGTTCTGTTTGACGTTCAAGTAACAAATCTGCTTGGCGCTCAGTTAAATCCCAAACAAACAACATCATTAACACTGCATGAACAATGGCAACACCAAAAATCAATTGCCTTCTTAAAGTTCCATTAAAAAAATAAATTAAACGCTGAAACATACTTAGGTTATTCATTGATTTCTACAGTTCGAACATTTTTTTCAAACTCGTCAACAAAGTCACGTACGGGTTTGTAGCTATCATCATTGGCTTTATGAAATTGTGCTGTTGACATACCATCTAAAATTTTCTTTCCATTTTTGTGTGTATGTAATGTAAGTATCAATTCACTCACTTTGTTGATAATACTGTTTGGTACATCATCACGCACCATCACCGAATTATTCATTAAAGAGGGTGTTTCCCAAATCACTTTAAGTTTAGCTGCTTTTTCAGGTTGATCTCTTTGAAATAAACGCCATGGTGGTGGCCATGTTGCACCTGCAGCAGACTCACCTAGAAATACATTCATAATGGATGACTCTTGTGAACCGACATAACGATTTTCGATATCTTTCATTACATTCACACCATTATCATGCAAATAACGCTGCGGCATAATGCAAGCAGCTAAAGCAGTATATGAAGGATAAGTAACAATTTTTCCTTTTAAATCCGTTGGTGTATTAATACCACTATCTTTGCGAACGATGAAAATACCTTTAAAATCTTTGGCATCACCTGCCATCGAAATCACTTTATAACCATTTTTCATCGCTTCAAGTGTTTGCCAAGGATTGGGTAAAATAATCGCTGGTGTTCGTCTTCTAAATTTTTCTTCAAAGGCTTGATAATCACGCGATGATTCCAGCTCAAACTGCGCCTCTGGAATGTTATTATTTAAATGGTTTATTAATGGTTGATAAGCTTCTGATAACTTTTTTGGATTATGTAAAGGATGTATTGCTAAACTATAGGTTTTTACATTTGACGTAGACTTTTCACCATAAATAGGACCTGATATTTTTTCAGATGCTTTACCACAGGCCGTTAATAAAAAACCTAATATATAAATTAGCAATATTTTTTTTAGCATAAAAATCTCTATTAATTATTGATATTAATATATACCCATACTACCTCAAGATACAGGGTTCTACTAGAGTTAGAAAATACCTTAAAGTAATATGTTGAGTGAATAATATAGGTCACCTTTTAATTCTCGCCGAAAGGTATATTTAGATGTAACATAGACTTAAATTTTACAACTAAATTACATGAGCTTTTTATGACAAAAACATTGATCTTTATTATATTCTTATTTGTACACACTTCCTCTTTAGCAAGTAGTATTCTATTAAAAAATATCAATGGTTATACTTTAAATAATACTGGAAAGTTAGTTCAATTTTCAGCAATACAGTTTACACAAGATAGAATTGATAAATTATTTAAAGCAACTGAAACTTTACCCATATCAAACACCTTAACAATAATCGATGGTAAAGGTAAAACGTTAATTCCTGGCTTAATAGATGCTCATGGGCATGTATTAGCTTATGGTTTAAGTTTAGTACAAGTAAACCTTAATGATAGTAAGTCTGAAGAAGAAGCTGTTAAAAGAGCCATTAATTTTCATAAAAACAATAAAGATACTCAATGGTTATTAGGTAGAGGATGGAATCAAGTTTTATGGAAAAGCCAACAATATCCTAATGCCGTTAGTTTAGATGAGTACTTTAAAGATAAGCCGATTTGGTTTAGACGTGTTGATGGACATGCAGGTTGGGCAAATTCAAAAGCAATGAGCCTTGCTGGAATAACAAGAGAGTCTATATCACCTGATGGCGGTGAAATAGTTAAAGATGAATATGGAAATCCTACAGGTGTATTTATCGATAATGCTATGTCATTAATCACCAGT
>Ga0209826_1003281_pt1 | contig 10266 bp, 10 predicted proteins | sample GOMGulsemesocosm_5_FD_184637 | JGI IMG/M metagenome (GOLD analysis project Ga0209826, IMG submission 184637) | Methane-oxidizing microbial communities from mesocosms in the Gulf of Mexico - GOM15C Gulf of Mexico (SPAdes) (version 2) | ecosystem: Environmental > Aquatic > Marine > Cold seeps...
TACTAATATCAAATTTATTTGCATGAGCTATCATTGCCTGCTCATGATGCTTAAGCATGGTTTCGTTATATTCAGCTGAATTAAACTCAGGTATTTCAATAGCAATATTTACGGGTGTACCAGGAAATGAGTTTACTAAATGAACATTGGCTTTGATTAAGTGTGCCAGTTTCTTTGCTTCTTCTGTTATTTTTACATTGAGGGAATGATGTTCTGATTCATCACTACCTACATTTATCGCAGCGATAATATTACCGTTACTTGGCCATTCATGTTCTTTTACCAGTAATACAGGGCTAGGACATTTACGTAAAATATGCCAGTCAGTGGGTGTAAAAATGACTGATTTAAATTTATCATGTTGATGAGTAGCTTTAATGACAAGATCATAACCTTGCTTAATAACTTGTTGGATTATGGCCTCAAAGGGACGGTTGTGCCATACCACTTTACAATTAATTTCTATATCAGGATTTAATTCATCAATAAGGTTTTCTAGCCAAAATTCTTTGTCTTTTATCACTGATTGACGCATAAGATCACGTTCATCAGTAGAGAGTATTGTGGTCATTTCATAAGAAAAGTCAAAAACACATAAAAATGCACTGATTTTTGTTTGGTTAGTATTGTTTTTGTTGGTTTTAGAGGCTAAATCTATTGCTCTTTTTAAGGCTTTTTGCTCGTTAGTTGTCGGGTCGATTACAACTAAAATATTTTGATAATTTTCCATGATATATCTCACTCTGATAAAATTAAAATATTAGCTTGAATAAAGCTTAGTTAATTTATAGCAAAATTGTGAGATTAATGCTTGTTTTAAATCAATTTATTAGAAGTTTAAGATGATAGTTCAATGAACAGTAGTTTATAGTTAGCTGAGTGGTAAGGTTTATTGTAGAGGTTAGATAGCAGCGCAATCACTTAGTTGATCAATTTCTAAAATAGTGACAAGTTTTCCATCAACGTTTATTAAACCATTTTTATGAAAACGATTTAATAAACGGCTTATAGTTTCAACTGTTAGCCCAATATAGTTGCCAATGTCACTACGAGTCATGGTTAGGCGAAATTCTACTGAAGATAATCCTCGAGCCTGATAACGGTTACTTAAATTGACTAAGAATGTAGCGACACGTTGCTCAGCATTTTTCCTGTTAATTAAGGTAAGCATCTCTTGATCTGTTCTGATTTCATTACTCATTAGACGTAACACTTGCTTTTTAAGTTTAGGCATCGTATTAGATAATGTATCTAGACTGTTATAAGGAATTTCACAAACCATTGATGTTTCGAGGGCTTGAGCAAAACTTTTATGCTCACTATCGGCTATTGCATCAAAGCCTAATAAATCACCAGCTAGATGAAAACCAGTAATTTGTTCTTCACCTTGCTCATTTACTGTAAAGGTTTTAAAAGTACCTGATCGAATGGCATATAAACATTGTAGTTCTTGACCATCAGTATATATTTTATCACCTTTATGGATAGGGCGTTTACGATCTATAATATGATCAAGTATGTTTATCTCTTTATCATTAAGAGTAAAAGGTAAGCAAAGCTCACTAATACTACAACTTTGACATTTAATATGCTGTGCATTAGAGCCATTGTTATTCGGCATGTTCTACTCAATTGATTTTAGAATTAACTGAAATATTACTTTAATCTTCAGGACTAGAGTATGGTATTAGAACATTTGTTGATATGCAACAATAAAACTATAAATACCGATGGATATTAAGATTAAAGCCATTGTTTTTCGTAAAAGAGGGTTGACCAAAATGTTTTTTAAGCCGTCAAAACCGATTGATAAGGTTAATAGAGCGGGTAAAGTGCCTAAACCAAAGAAAAACATAATGCTAGCACCATTAATTATATTATTACTTGCTAATGCCCAAGTAAGCGTTGAATAAACTAAACCACAGGGTAACCAACCCCAAATAGCACCAAGACAAAGTGCTTTTAATGGCGTATTTACTGGAATTACTCTGCTTGCTAGAGGAGAAATATGTTGCCATAATTTTTTTCCTAATACTTCAATTCTATTGAGCCACATTAACCATTGGCCTAAGTATAAACCTAACAATATAACAAATATTGCAGAAAACATTCTTAAACCAGCTAGCGGTAGGCCGATATTTTTTGCCGCAATAGAGCCTGTGAATCCAACAATAGCACCAATAAAACTGTAAGAGGCTATCCGGCCTAGGTTGTAACAAAAAACTAAAATGAATTTGCTTGATTGAATCTGCTTTTTGTTCTGATTATTAACGGGTATTTGTTGATTGTTATCATATTTATTATCAGCAATAGCAGAAGTAAGCATGGTTGTTATGCCGCCACACATGGCAATACAATGCCCTGAACCAAGTAAACCTATGATGAAAGCGGAAAAAAAATCTATACTCATTTCTTTATATTATCGATGTTAGAAGTTTGCTACTTGTGTGGCTTATTTTCATTGTGTGCATCTTGTAACTTGCTATCTTATATCTATTTTTTTGTCACTAGAATCTTGTAACTCATTATTGTTATTTCCTTCTTCATCACGTATTTTTTCATCGAAGAGAATACTCATCCCTTGCTTTTCAAGATCATCAAACTGTTCTGTTTTTACCGCCCAGAAAAAAAAGTAAATACCAATAACAACGAGTAATATAGCAATTGGTATTAAAATATAAATAATGCTCATTATCTTTAGCCTTTAATTTAAGTCGATTATTTTTAGGAAAATTACTTTTTAGGTCAATTATTTTTTTAATAGACGGAGTGAATTAGTAATTACTAAAATTGAACTTGCCGACATACCTATAACAGCCATATAGGGGGTGATGAATCCAGCGACAGCAAGCGGTAATACAATAGCATTATAGCTAAAAGCCCATAAATAATTTTGAAAAACAATACGTCGAGTTTTTACTGCTATATAGTTTAAAGTACTAATACTGGTAAGTTGATTATTTAATAAAATGACATCGGCGCCACTTTTAGCTATGTCTGTTCCACACCCCATCGCAATCGAAACATGAGCCGCACCAAATACAGGTGAGTCATTAACACCATCACCTATCATAGCAACAGTGGGATTTTGAACTTTTTGTAAATCTTTAAGTTTAGTCATTTTATCGGTTGCACTCAAACCGCCATAACAATGAGGTATTGATAAAGATTTGGCGACTTTTTCACAAGCATTTTGACTATCACCGGATAGCATTAACGTCTGATTATTTTTATTTAATTTAGTCAGTAATGTTTTGGCATCATCCCTTATTTTATCAACAAGATAAAAAGCGCCAATAAGAGTATTATCGTAGACTAATACACAAGAGGCATTTATTAATTGCTCATGCTTTTTTTGGGCATCAGTAAAGTTAGCTATGAGCCAGCTAGGCTTGCCAATATGGAATTGTTTATTGTCGATTAAACCACTAACACCTTTTCCTGAAAAGACTTTGGCATCAATAGCATTCATTTTGAAATTTCGATACTGTTTAAACGGTTTAGCGAGTGGGTGTTCAGAGTGAGCTTCTAATGCTGCTGCAATGGCTAATATACGTGTTTTGTTATAGGCCTTATCTGTTAATAATACGTCTACTTTATCGATGACAAAGTCACCAGTAGTTAAGGTGCCCGTTTTATCAAAAGCAAAGGTGTTAATTTTGGGCATTGTTTCCATTACATGTGAAGACTTGATCATTATACCATCACTATTGAGGCGAGTGGTGGCACACGTTAATGCGGTTGGTGTTGCTAAAGATAAGGCACAAGGGCAGGTAGCAACTAATACTGATAAGGTGATCCAAAACGCTTCTTCAGGTAAATGTTGATGCCAATAAACTGCTGTTCCTATCGCAGTAATAAGGATAATAGCAACAAAATATTGAGCGACTTGATCAGAGAATCGTGCTAATTTAGGTTTATGAGCTTGAGACTGTTCACTTAAACGTATAAGTTGACTTAAAAAGCATTGACTACTCGGTTGTGTAACTTTTACAGTTAAATTGCCATCACCATTAATGGTGCCGGCAAACACAGTGTCATTAATAGTTTTATCCAGTGGTAATTGCTCACCAGATAACATTGCTTCATTTACTTGGCTATTGCCGTTAATAATTAAGCCATCAGCTGGAATGATTTCTCCGGGTTTGATTAGAACTAAATCACCTTTTATCAGAAGTTTAGCCGCTATTAATTCGTCTTTTGTTTCTTCTTCTTTAGTATCAGGTAGCTTGTATCTAGTGATTTTTGTCGCCGTCATAGGCATCATTTTTAATAAATTTGCAGAAACTTGTGCAGCGTGAGATCGCGCTCGAAATTCTAAAAACTTGCCAATAAGCAGTAAAAAGGTAAACATTGATACTGACTCAAAATACACCTCGCCTTGCTGCGTTATTGTTGCCCATGCGCTAGCACTAAAAGCTAAAATGATGGCAATGGATACAGGTACATCCATTGATAAACGCTTTAATTTAAGTGCATTAATTGCACCTATATAAAAGGGATATGCACCGTAGGAAACAATGGGGATAGCTAGAATAAAGCTTACCCAACGAAGGTAAACAATGTTGTATTGTGCCATATCTGAAAAAGCGCCAAAATATAAACCAATAGCAATCATCATAATTTGCATCATTAAAATACCACTGATGCCTAAACGTTTCATAAATGTTTTACTTATAACTTTGTTACGTTGCTCTAGTTCATTCGCTTTAAAGGGTAGCGCTTGATAACCAATATGATCAATGGCATTAAGAATTTCACTTAGTTTTACTTGGTCATCTTGCCACTTTATAGTCGCTCGTTGAGTAGTCGCATTTACCGTGATGCGCTCAATACCCTTAAGTTTGCTAAGTTGCATTTCAATTAACCAAGCACAGGCTGCACAACTGATACCTTCTACCGTTAATATAGCTTCTTTATAATTCTTATCTTGGTAAATAAATTCATTTTGTAATACGTCTTCATCAAGTAATTTATTCTTTTGCAGTTGAGCGGGTTTTAGTTCTGGAGGTATTAAATTCCCACCTTTTTGAGCTGGTTCTGTTCTCACTTGATAATATTGTGTCAGGTTATTGTCAACGATGGTTTGGGCAATTGCCTGACAACCTATGCAACACATAGGTTGTTTCTTATTATTGATGGTGACATAAAGCACTATGCCTACAGGCACACTCTCATAACAATGAAAACAGCTTTGTGGATTAGATGATGTGCTTGACATGAAAATAAATTTCGGATTACGTGTGAATAGAAAACTAAACTATTGTGCTTTGATTGGGTCAGGCACAATGTCAATAAAATCATTTTGTGGCAAACCAATAGTATCTTGAATTTTCCAATGGTTTTCATATGGTGTTATGGTTATTTTCCATTTACCAGAAACTGCATGATCGAACGTATGTCTGAAGTAACCATTACCGTCAGGTGTAAGGGTTAAGAAAAAATCTTTTTCTTCTTGTGTCGGATGAAAAAAACTTATGTTTACCAAAGGAAAGGATTTTTCAATACCGGTAGGTTTAAGTACAAGTTCATTGTTAACTAACTTTAATCCAAACCTCATGCCTAGTTTTTGAGCTAGTTTTACTTTAGCTACTTGTAAGTTAATGGCTTTGCCAGTTTTATAATAATCACCCACAACAAGCGGATCAGGGTTAGTATTCGCTATGATGTAAGTTGTAATACCCGCTACAACGGCGGTACAAGGAAGAATAAAAACTAACCAAGCCCAAGGCTCACGATACCAAGATGTTGTCATAGAGTTCAGATATTTTAAAATTATATAAATTGGCGTGTATTATAGCGTTTATCAATATTTTGGGCTAGTTTTCTTTATTGTAATTTGATAATAAGAAACCCCAGTTAACAATAAGTTGACTGGGGTTTCTTTATTGTTTATACAATAGCTATTTTAAAGCTAATATCTACAATTTATTTTTGATTTAATCTTGAGAAAGAGAATATATATAAGCACTAATTACATGTACTTTTTCTTCACCAAGAATATCTTTCCAAGGTGGCATTTCACCGGAACGACCATTGCGTATAGATTCTTCAATAGCACGTTGTGAACCACCATATAACCATATGTTATCAGATAAGTTTGGCGCACCCATTGGTATACCTAATGCTAAACTGCCTTGACCTTCACTACCATGACAACCAGCACAGATACCAAATTTAGCTTTACCTGCTTGAGCAAGGTCTGCATCTACTGAACGACCACTTAAACTCATAACATAGGCTGCAACTTCTTTAACTCCCTGTTCACCACCAACAGCACCAGCCCAAGCCATCATACCAACCGCTTTGCGGCCATGCAGGATTGATTGTTCGATCTCATTGGGGTTACCACCATATAACCAATCTTTATCTGCTAGGTTAGGGAAGCCTGTAGTACCACGAGCATCAGAACCATGACATTGAGAACAGTTTTGAAGAAATAGGCGTTGACCCACTTTCAAAGCTTCAGCATCTGTAGCTAAATCTTCTATACTACGCGCTGCGTAAGCATCAAAAATTGGACCATATTTAGCATCAGCTTGCGCTATTTCACGGTCATATTGAACTAATACACCAGAATCTTTTTTCAAATACTCTAATGTTTTAGCCTTTGATTCCGCAAGGCTTAATATACCTTGGTTAGAACTTTTCCAACCTAAGAAGCCAGTCCAACTACCTAAGCCATACATGGCAATATAACCGAATGCCCAAACAATAGTTAACAAGAAAAACGTACTCCACCATTTAGGTAAAGGATTGTTTAATTCTTCAATGCCATCAAAGGTATGTCCCATAGACTCACCTTCTTCGACGCCTGCGAAGTTCTTTAAGCACCAACGTAGTAAAATAAAACTACCTACTAAGGTACCTATGGATAGAACCCAAATCCATATATTCCAGAAGCTAGACATTATTATTAGTCTCCTGTTTGCTATCTGTTTCGAGGTGGCGTTTTTTATTTTTTTTGTCTTGTTCATCTTCTTCAAAAATAGAGTTAGCAACTTTTTTAAAAGAAGCCTTACGTTTTTTTGAATATGACCAAAGTACAATAATTATAAATAACGCCAATATAAGGAGAGCGACAAGCCCTCTTAATGTTCCGTAATCCATCATTTACTTCAATGCATGGCCAAGTGATTGCAAATACGCAACCAAGGCACTCATTTCAGTTTTACCTTTCACCGCATCTTTGGCTCCATCTATTTCTGCTTGTGTGTAAAGCGGAATAGCGTTGCCATTTTCGTCTTTATGACTTCGGTTACGAGTTAGCCAGTTAAATGTGTCAAGCTTCTTACCTGTTATTTCACCATCTAAGATGTTTTCATCTAGCCATTTAAAAGAGGGCATATTTGACTCAGGTACTACAGAACGAGGATCAATTAAATGAGCAATATGCCAGTCATCACTATAACGACCACCAACACGTGCTAAATCAGGTCCTGTACGTTTTGAGCCCCATAAGAATGGATGCTCCCAAACTTGCTCTCCGGCAACACTATAATGTCCGTAACGTTCAGTTTCAGCCCTGAATGGGCGAATCATCTGGCTATGGCAATTATTACAACCTTCACGAATGTAAATGTCACGACCTTCCATTTGTAACGCAGTGTAAGGCTTTAAGTTATCAACAGGTGTTGTTGTAGCTTTTTGGAAGAACAATGGTGTAATTTCTACTAAGCCGCCAATACTAATGGCTAAAATAGTAAATATAACAAACAAGCCTATATTTTTTTCGACTATTTCATGTATATTTTTCATGTCGATCTCCTTAGGCTTCTTCAGCTGCTTTAAGACTTCCGTCTTTAGCGCCAATTGTTTTAAACATGTTGTAAGCCATTAATAAAAAGCCTGATACAACTAACACACCACCTAAGAAACGAATGAAATAGAATGGATAAGAAGCAGTCAAACTCTCTACAAAGCTATAAGTTAATGTACCGTCTGTATTTACAGCACGCCACATTAACCCTTGCATTACACCTGAAATCCACATTGCAACGATATAAAGCACAATACCCGTTGTATGAATCCAGAAGTGAATGTTAATTAAACGAATACTGTACATACGGCCTTGATTAAATAACACTGGAATTAAATGATACATTGCACCAATTGAAACCATTGCAACCCAACCTAAAGCACCAGAATGAACATGTCCAACAGTCCAGTCAGTATAATGAGATAAAGCATTAACTGATTTAATTGCCATCATTGGTCCTTCAAAGGTAGACATACCGTAGAAAGATAAAGAAACAATTAAGAAGCGTAAAATAGGATCGGTACGAAGTTTATGCCATGCCCCTGAAAGGGTCATTATACCGTTAATCATACCACCCCATGAAGGAAGGAATAAAACGATAGACATTACCATGCCAACTGATTGTGCCCAGTCTGGTAATGCAGTGTAATGTAAGTGATGTGGACCTGCCCAAATATATAAAGACACTAATGCCCAAAAATGAACGATAGATAAACGATAAGAGTATACAGGACGATCAGCTTGTTTAGGTACAAAGTAGTACATCATCCCTAAGAAACCAGCGGTTAATAAAAAACCAACGGCATTATGTCCGTACCACCATTGAATCATCGCGTCGATAGCACCAGGATATAATGAATATGATTTCATTGCTGAAACTGGAACAACCATTGAGTTAACAATATGTAGCAAAGCAATAGTAAGGATAAAAGCACCAAAGAACCAATTCGCTACATATATATGCGAAGTTTTTCGTTTAATTATTGTGCCGAAAAACACTATGGCATAACAAACCCAAACAATGGTAATCGCAATATCAATTGGCCATTCTAATTCAGCATATTCTTTAGATGAGGTGTAACCTAAAGGTAAAGATATTGCTGCAGCTACAATAATTGCTTGCCATCCCCAAAAGGTAAAGGAGGCGAGCTTGCCACCGAATAACCGGGCTTGACAGGTTCGCTGTACTACATAGTATGAAGTAGCAAATAAAGCACTTGTACCAAAGGCAAAAATTACAGCGTTGGTATGAAGTGGTCGAAGACGAGAGTAGGTTAACCAAGGTGTATCAAAGTTTAACGCAGGCCAAATTAATTGAGCCGCGATAAGCACACCTACGAGTGTACCAACGATCCCCCAGATTACAGTCATTACAGTAAATTGACGTACAACATCGTAATTGTAGTCTACTGCTGACGTATTACTTTGAGTCATGTTATGGATTCCGCAGTGTTATTATTAATAAAAACAATTATAAAGATAGATTTAACATCAAAAACGTTAAAAACGTACAATATTTAAATTATTTCTGTGTGTTCGCTAAAAGGCGATGATATGTATCATAAAAGTGAACCATAAAAGTGTACTAAATATGTCATATACAAGGTGATTTTACACTTTGTCTATGACATAAATCAACCACCGTCTCTATTTAAATTTGACATAGATCAAGTTTAAACTTAATTGCTAACTTGCCAGAGAATAATTATTCTTATCTTTTTTTTGCTTACTTTAGCTAGGCACAGTCATCACTTACTTGTTAATATAGCTATACCCAAGCCACTTCAGATCAGCTAACCTAAGGAAGTCGAGCAATAATAACAATTGCTAGTACTTAGAAAATTTTCATGATTAAAGTAGTTGTCGTTATATTATTTATTTTTAACTTATTAGCATGTAATCCAATCCAACAAGCATCGCAAAATAAAAGTACACACACACAGTTACCTTTTACTTGCTTAGCTACTCAAAGTCGTTGTGACGTTAATACTGATCTTGGCTCTTTTATTATTGAGTTTTCAGGGCAAGTTGACATGGGAAAAATAAAAACAGAGTTGCCATTTCAAATTCAATTAACCTTTAATGCGTTAACTAAAAACTCTCAATTAAAAAACGTCAGTAGTTACCTTGAAGGTAAATCCATGTTTATGGGTAAAATTCCAGTGTTTTTTCAACGTGCTGAAAAAAACAGTAATTCTCATAGAGCACAAACTTTACTGGTTAGCTGTAGTGAAGAGATAATGACTTGGCGACTTTGGTTTTCTGTAGAAGTTGAGAATAATGACAAGGCTAATGACAAGGCTAATGACAAGGTAATACAGCAAGATTTTTTTATCGATTTTGATAGCCAAAGACTATGAATTAATATCAAGGCGTTAGTAGCGAGTAAGAAAAGCAGTGATTGAATATCAGTAACGACTACTGAACTCGTACTTCTCTGTGTTTCTTCGCTACTCGAAACTATTACAATCGATATTATTACACTAGATACTAACGCACCCGCAATT
>Ga0209826_1003283_pt1 | contig 10263 bp, 8 predicted proteins | sample GOMGulsemesocosm_5_FD_184637 | JGI IMG/M metagenome (GOLD analysis project Ga0209826, IMG submission 184637) | Methane-oxidizing microbial communities from mesocosms in the Gulf of Mexico - GOM15C Gulf of Mexico (SPAdes) (version 2) | ecosystem: Environmental > Aquatic > Marine > Cold seeps...
GCTGGCTTTTCGTTCGCCAATTTAGCTTTTGGAGCACCAGGCTGACTCAACCAATATCCTGGGTCTTTTTTCTCGTTCAACTTCGGACCAAGATCACCCTGAACGCCTGCACGTTCAATACGGGAGAGAACTTTTTCCTGAGCAGCACAAAGAGCGTCCATAGCAGCTTGTGGTGTTTTAGCACCAGAAGATGCATCACCGATATTCTGCCACCATAGCTGTGCCAGTTTCGGATAATCAGGAACGTTGGTACCAGTAGGTGACCATTGAACACGTGCTGGTGAGCGGTAAAACTCAACCAATCCGCCAAGATCAGGTGCCCGCTTAGTGAAGCTTTCGTGCTGGATTGTGGATTCACGAATGAATGTCAAACCAACATGGGATTTTTTCACGTCCACAGTTTTTGAAGTGATGAACTGAGCATAGAGCCAAGCTGCTTTCGCACGGTCAACTGGAGTAGACTTCATGAGTGTCCATGAACCTGCATCCTGATAACCAAGTTTTTGGCCTTTTTCCCAATACGCACCGCGAGGTGATGGAGCCATACGCCATTTTGGAGAACCATCAGCATTCACAACCGGAATGCCTTCTTTCACCATGTCAGCAGTAAAGGCTGTGTACCAGAAAATTTGCTGCGCAATTGCACCTTGAGCAGGAACTGGACCGGCTTCACCGAAAACCATACCAGCTGCTTCAGGTGGCGCATATTTTGTCAGCCATTCTATGTATTTAGTGATGGCATAAACAGATGCTGGACCATTGGTGTCGCCACCACGGTCTACGCAAGAACCAACTGCTTGGCTTTTGTCGTTGACCCGGATACCCCATTCATCAACTGGCAGACCATTTGGCTCACCTTTGTCGCCGTTACCAGCCATTGAGAGCCACGCATCTGTGAAGCGCCAACCCAATGATGGATCTTTCTTACCATAGTCCATGTGACCATAGACTTTTTGGCCGTCGATTTCGCGACCAGTGAAGAATTCAGCGATATCTTCATACGCAGACCAGTTTACAGGAACGCCAAGATCGTAGCCGTATTTAGCTTTAAAGTCGGCTTTGTTTTTAGCATCATTGAACCAATCATACCGGAACCAGTAAAGGTTAGCGAACTGCTGATCAGGAAGTTGATACAGTTTTCCATCTGGTCCTGTGGTAAAGGAAGTACCGATGAAGTCTTTCAAGTCAAGGGTAGGAGACGTTACGTCTTTACCTTCGCCCGCCATCCAGTCAGTCAGATTACGAGCTTGCTTATAACGCCAGTGAGTCCCGATCAAATCAGAATCATTGATGTAACCGTCATAAATGTTTTCGCCAGACTGCATTTGAGTCTGAAGTTTTTCGACAACGTCACCTTCACCAATCAGGTCATGAGTAACCTTAATACCAGTGATCGCAGTAAAGGCTGGCGCCAAAACTTTGGACTCGTATTCATGTGTTCCGATTGTTTCAGATACAACTTTGATTTCCATGCCCTTAAGCGGCGCAGCGGCGTTTACGAACCATTGCATTTCAGCTTTTTGTTCCGCAGCAGACAAAGAAGTCAAACCACCAACTTCACCTTTAAGGAACTTGTCTGCAGCAGCCATATCTGCATATGCAGATGCCGATACAAGCACAAGCCCTACAGCGGTCGTTGTCGCCAATAGATATTTTCGCATTTATAATCCTCCCTGGAGTTTTATGCGTATGAAAGAAATCACCAAAAAAGCAATTTCAAGATTTACTTAGCCTTACACCCAACGGAATACACCCACGGCATACACCACCGAAAGACCAAGAGCCCACCAAAGATCCGGGCCAACAAGCCCCAACCAAGCAAGGTGAATGAAAGCACTGCCAAGCAGTGACAAAAACAAACGATCGCCGCGAGTTGTCTCTATTTTGAGCAGCCCAACACGTGGATTTCCGCCGGGACTAAAATATTCCCATATCCCCATCCCAGCTAACAGACTAACAATCGTTATAAAAAATAACGCCGTGGTAAGCGTCCAGCCCATCCAGGAAAAGTCCATATTTTCTCTCCTTTTCCGAAATTAAACGCGTCCGAGGGCAAAGCCCTTGGCGATGTAGTTACGTACGAAATAAATGACGAGTGCTCCGGGTATAATCGTAAGTACACCGGCGGCTGCGAGCACGCCCCAATCAAGACCAGAGGCAGAGACAGTCCGTGTCATCGTCGCTGTAATCGGTTTTGCATCAGTAACCGTCAATGTGCGAGCCAACAATAATTCGACCCATGAAAACATGAAGCAGAAGAAAGCCGCGACACCAATGCCGGATGCCGTCAGGGGCATAAAGATTTTCACAAAGAATTTAGGGAACGAGTAGCCATCAATATAGGCTGTTTCGTCAATTTCTTTGGGAATGCCCGACATAAAGCCTTCTAAAATCCAAACAGCAAGAGGAACATTGAACAAGCAATGAGCGAGAGCAACAGCTATGTGCGTATCAATCAGACCAAAGGCTGAATATAGTTGAAAAAACGGCAAGGCAAAAACAGCAGGAGGTGCCATTCTGTTCGTCAAAAGCCAGAAGAATAAATGTTTGTCTCCCAGGAATTTGTAACGGGAGAACGCGTAGGCTGCGGGCAAAGCAACACCAACTGCAATCAACGTGTTCAAAGCCACATAAATCATTGAATTGATGTACCCATTATACCAACTAGGATCCGTAAGGATCACCGCATAATTTTGGATAGTGGGGTTGCTTGGAAACAAGGTGAATGTAGACAGAATTTCCTGATTGGTTTTGAAACTCATATTTACAAGCCAGTAGATCGGCAGCAGCAAGAACAGAATATAAGCAGATGGGATCATCCATTTAAAATTCCGTTTTCCAGAGGAGAACTCCTGCGGCCTGACATCTGTTAAATCAATTGTATTTTGATTAGTCGTCATTGTTGTCTCACTCATCAGTCTTGCACTCCTTTTTCAGGAGCGTCAGCGTCCAGACTTGTCATCACAGTAAAGAATACCCAAGACACAAGTAGAATAATTAAGAAATAAACCAGTGACATTGCCGCTGCGGGTCCAAGGTCAAATTGCCCAATAGCCATCTTTACCAAGTCGATTGACAAGAAGGTTGTTGAATTACCTGGTCCGCCACCGGTTAGAACGAACGGTTCGGTATAAATCATAAAACTATCCATGAAACGGAGGAGGACTGCGATTAGCAAAACCCGGTTCATCTTTGGCAACTGGATGTAACGGAATACTTTCCACTTTGACGCACCGTCAATTCTGGCGGCCTGATAGTAAGCTTCTGGAATGGAGACCAAACCAGCATAACTCAGCAAGACAACGAGGCTTGTCCAGTGCCATACATCCATAACAATGATTGTAATCCATGCATCGACAGCATTCGTTGCGTAATTGTAATCAATACCAAGAGCGTGAAGTGAATGCCCAAGCAAACCGATGTCTGCACGACCAAACACCTGCCAAATCGTGCCGACCACGTTCCAAGGAATAAGGAGTGGTAGCGCCATCAATATCAAGCAAACAGGTACCCACAGGCCTTTTTTAGGCATGGAAAGCGCAATGAATATTCCAAGCGGAATTTCAATCGCTAAAATAGTGAAAGAAAAAGCCAAATTGCGACCTAAAGCATTCAAAAACCGTTCAGAATGCAGAATATCGACGAACCACTCAGCTCCAACCCAGAAAAACTGGTTATTTCCGAAAGTGTCTTGTACGGAATAATTCACAACCGTCATAAGGGGAATAATGGCACTAATGGCCACCAGCGCAAAAACAGGTAAGACTAAGAACCATGCTTTATTGTTTAAGGTTCTATCCATATTCAGGCCTCCCCTTTTACAAGATGTGAGTCTTTGTAAATGTTAATTTTTTCGGGATCGATAATCGCCTTGGGATGCGCGGGAACAGAGCCGCCTTCAGGCAAAACTGTATCCAGAGTTACTCCATTGATATTTGCCCGAGCAATTTTAAACCGCCCAATATCTTCTACTGAAGTCACTTGAACAGGTAATCCGGCATCGTCACCTGTAAGCTTAATAAATTCGGGCCTAATTCCTAATTCCACATTTCCCGAAAGAGATGGATATGCTTTTTGTAAATTGATTTTAGTATTACCAATTTGCGCCACCCGACCATTTACATCAGCTGGAATTACATTCATTCCTGGAGAGCCAATAAAATACCCAACGAATGTATGCGCGGGTTCATCAAACAACTCTTCCGGTGTGCCTATTTGAACGACTTCCCCTTCATACATAACCACAACTTTGTCAGCAAAAGTCAGAGCTTCTGTCTGATCATGTGTCACGTAAATCATCGTGTGTTCAAACTGGCGATGAAGTTCTTTAAGCTTTGTACGCAATTGCCACTTCATATGAGGATCAATCACCGTAAGAGGCTCATCGAAAAGGATTGCGTTCACATCATGGCGAACAAGCCCGCGTCCTAGCGAAATTTTCTGCTTGTCGTCAGCAGTTAGGCCCTTCGCTTTCTTATGGGCCTTGTCGCCTAAGTCCAAAATTTCTATCATCTCAGATACACGGCGAGAAATTTCATCCTTTGGAACGCGTCGATTAACCAGCGGAAATGCCAAATTTTCTGCAACTGTCATCGTGTCATAGATAACCGGAAATTGGAAAACTTGTGCAATATTACGTTGTTCTGGCTGCAAATGCGTTACATCTTGCTCACCAAAAAGGATATTACCTTTTGAGGGAACCAAGAGACCGGATATAATATTCAGGAGGGTCGTTTTTCCGCAGCCGGATGGTCCGAGCAGCGCATAAGCCCCCCCGTCATCCCACACATGGTCTATTTCTTTAAGCGCGAAATCAGCATCGGACTTCGGTCTTGGCAAATATGAATGCGCTAGTTTATCTAATGTTATTTTAGCCATACTGTATCCTTACTCCCCCTGTAATTTTGCAGGAGCAGCAACAAGTTTGTTGTCCTGTCCAAAAACAAAGAAATTCTCTGGATCAAGATGCAATGCAAGTTCATCTCCAGTTTCGACGCGATAGACACCATGAGTTAAAGCCACCCAACGATATCCATTTTTCTCAACGTGAATAAAACTCTCAGAGCCTGTAATTTCGGATGTGGAGACATGGGCCTTCACAGAAAGCGCTGGTGTGCTCGGCTTGTTCAAAAATACATGATGTGGACGAACACCAATTTTATAAGCACCATCAGATAAAGCATCAAGTTGGCCTGTTACGGAGACCGTTTGCCCATCAAATTCAAACTGATTTCCCACTTTCTTTACTTCCAGTAGATTAAGCGGAGGATCAGAAAAAGTTTGTGCCGTTTGGAGATCAACAGGTTTGTTGTGAACAGAAATGGTTTCACCAAATTGTGAAACACGTCCCTCAGCAAGAGTTGCCGTCTTTCCGCCCAATAGCAGTGCTTCATGCGGCTCTGTCGTTGCGTAAACGAAAACGGCGCCGGTTTCTGCAAATATGCGTGGCAACTCAATACGAAGCTCTTCACGCAATTTATAATCAAGATTGGCCAATGGTTCATCTAGCAAGACGATTTCGGCATCTTTAACCATTGCGCGAGCCAATGCTGTCCGTTGTTGCTGTCCGCCAGAGAGATTAAGCGGCAGGCGGTCAAGAAAATCGCCGAGCTTCATTAATTCCGCAGCTTTACGGACCTTCTGATCCAAAGTCTTTTTATCGACACCCGCAATACGCATGGGAGACGCAATATTTTCATAGACTGTCATAGCTGGATAGTTAATGAATTGCTGGTAAACCATGGCAATATTCCGTTTTTGAACAGGAACTCCAACCACACTTTTCCCATTAACGAGAACATCCCCTTCAGTGGGTTTGTCCAAGCCAGCCATCAGCCGCATTAACGTCGTTTTTCCAGACAAAGTAGGGCCCAGCAAAACATTCAGGGAGCCTTTTTCAAGGCGCATAGAAACATCACGTATGTGATATACTTCGCCTACTTTTTTGCTAACATTTTTAAGTTCAAGCATTATTCACCTAGTGTGCCCGGCAATCGGACGTACATTAGTTATTAATCATCCATGTATCGAGTGCTGCAATCTGATCCTTGGACATACGGATACCAAGCTTGCTCCTACGCCAAACAACATCTTCTGCTGTTTGAGCCCACTCAAATTTCATTAAATATTTGACTTCTTGTGCATTAAGGCCGGCCCCGAAATCTTCCCCCATATCCTCAAGGGTGGAGACATCTTTCAACAGTTCCCATGAATTTGTCCCATAGGATCGGACAAGACGCCACACCAAATCTTTTCCCAAGAAAGGGTATTTTAGACAAATCGTATCGACAAGACCATCGAAACCTTCAATGTCAAAATCACCACCAGGCAAAGTAGAGTTTGCCGTCCACTTTCCTTTTTTCTGACCTAGCGCCGCTTCAATTTTCTCCATCATTGATTCAGCGAGTCTGCGATACGTGGTAATTTTTCCACCAAAAACATTTAGCAATGGGGCATCGCCCTCTTTGCCATCCCGGCGCAGAACATAATCACGTGTCGCTTCCTGCGCTTTCGACGCCCCGTCATTATACAGGGGCCGTACACCTGAATAAGTCCATACAACGTCAGTTTCATTAATCGGTTTGACAAAATATTCACTTGCTGCCTTGCACAAGTAAGTTACTTCTTCATCAGAAATATGGATGTCATTTACATCCCCTTTGAAATCCTGATCCGTCGTTCCAATCAATGTATAATCTTGCTCATAAGGAATAGCGAATATTATGCGATCATCTTCGTTTTGGAAAATATAACAACGATCATGATCAAACATTTTTGGTACGACGATGTGACTCCCTTGAACAAGCCTGACATTTTTTGCGTTATTGTCGCCCAAAGATTTCCCGAGAACTTCATCAACCCAAGGGCCGGAAGCATTGACAAGAAGCCGCGCTGTGACAGTTTTCTCATCCCCCGAAAGAAGATTTTTTGTCGTTACATGCCAAATGCCATTTTCTTGATGCGCGTTTACACATTCGGTGCGGGTTTCAATTAAAGCACCTTTGTCTGCAGCATCTTGCGCATTTAGAACCACAAGACGCGCATCATTCACCCAGCAGTCCGAATATTCAAAGCCCTTTACGAAATCAGATTTCAAAGGCTTCCCTTCTGCTGCAACTTTCAAGTCGACGGTCTTCGTTGCGGGAAGCTTTTTCCGACCACCGATGTAATCATACAAAAACAGCCCAAGGCGTAAGAGCCACGCAGGACGCAATCCTGAATGATGGGGCAGAATAAAACGGAGGGGCCAGATAATATGAGGGGCCATGCGCCATAGAACTTCACGTTCGCTTAAAGCTTCTCTCACTAACCGAAACTCGTAATGTTCCAGATAACGCAGTCCTCCATGGACAAGCTTTGTTGCATTTGACGATGTCCCACTTGCCAAATCACTTTTTTCACATAAAGCGACTGAATAGCCACGCCCGACAGCATCGCGTGCAATTCCGCACCCATTAATACCGCCACCAATGATGAAAATGTCGAATTCTGCCGACATAAAGGGCCACCTCTTCCGTTTATCATTGAGCCGAACTGATACATGGCTCTGTATGACTTGAAGAAATATGAAATCATTATGAATGTCAAATGAAATAACTATGACAAAATTGGAAACTGAAACTAAAGAACAATTTGCATTAATAATTGAAAGGCATGCGCCTTATTAAGGGGATAGCGTCTAATTTTTGAGAATCAAAGCTAGTTTTTAGCGACCAGCACGAAAGGTTCCCATTAGAGAATTGTGTGAAAACAAAGTCATTTTGGGGCTGACTTATTTCAATTATTAGACACAATGAAGCCATATAAAAGCTTTAACGAAAGTAAAACGAAAGTTTCAATTGCCTTGTAAATCAACCCAAAACTTCCCTCAAAAGATCAAGGCCCGTTTTCTGGGATTATAGAATTGAGGTGCTAAAATGAAATAAAACGAACTAATTTCTCAGATAGCCTCTTCCAAATATTTTTCAAAGCGGAATAAGGTCGAACGAGGGTTGAAAAGTAAGGTATTCAAGGAGAAATAAGCGCATTTACTGAAGGACGCTTTATAAAGCCCGCAGGGAATACGCGAACCTTAAAAAATTCGTTTTCCTTATTTAGAATATATTCCTCGACCGATTAAGTTCACGCATCTTATGGCAAGGGCCTCCAGAGAATATTTGCTGTCGTCATACCACTCAACTGTCCAATTCAAAGAGCCAAGAATAAACTGCCGCGTCGGCACGATTTCCAAATCCTCGTGTAAAAATCCGGCATTTTGCGCGTTCAACAACAATGTGTCCCACATATTTCCATATTCCCGCCGTAGGGTATGGTGACGTTCTTGTATTGCCATGGGGAGCTGATTATACAGCCGGATATTTGCCGACACAAAATCGCCTTGCGTAAAAAGCACTTTCAAATGAGCATGAACGGAAGCTTCAATCATAGCTAGATAATCATCATCATTATCGCAAGCACTTATGGCTGCTTTAACAGCTTCTGACACAGCCCGAAGCCCGGAATCCAGCACTTCATCCATGATTTCGTCTTTTGAAGCAAAATGATAGTATATACTACCTGCTTTAAGGCCTGCCTCTTTCGCAACATCTCGCAAAGTTGTCGCTGTATAGCCACGCTCTTTGAATAATTTTGCGGCTGCATTCAGGATCGTCTGTCTCGTTCGTTCCGATTTCCTGACAGTATTTTTATCGTCCTGCATTACATCGCCTTGTACTTTAGTAATCACTGTTTCGAATGCCCGACTTGCATTTTCTTTGAGTTCCAACTCGTGCGCTTTGGACATCAACTATTTCCCTTTCCATATCATAGCAACCTTTCTCTGTCTCACAACATTCACGCGATTAGGTCAAATCAGTGGTGCATAAGAATAGATGCCACTTCTTATCTAATCTGTGTTAGATTATTTTCAAACGTGCGTTAGATTTTTACCTAACGATTTTCACAAGAATACTATGGGGTCCAGAATGAATTTCGAATTGACTGACGAACAACGCCAGATTTATGAATATGGTACAAGTCTTACAAAGGAATTTGACAACAAATACTGGCTAGAGCATGCAAGAAATCACACTTTTCCAGCCGATCTTTACAAAAAAATAGCCAATGATGGCTTTCTGGGTCTGATGGTTCCTGAAGAATATGGCGGCGCTGGTCTTGGAATGACCGAAATGGCACTTTTTGTAGAAGGTGCTGCCAATCACGGCGTCCCGTTGCTAATGATGGTTGTGGGACCCTGTATGTCTCTTTCTCATTTAGCAAGTCATGGCACAGAATTCCATAAAAAGGAGCTCCTTCCAGCAGCCTGTCGTGGAGACATCCAGTTTTGTTTCGCTATCACTGAACCGGGTGCTGGCTCCAACTCCATGGAAATTACCACGATCGCTAAGCGGAATGGAGATCGCTTCTCTTTATCCGGCGAAAAAACATTCATAACTGGTGCAGATATTTCTGACTATTGTCTTGTTGTAGCTAGGACGACGCCTCATGGAGAAGTTGTAAGAAAAACGGATGGATTTACTATATTTGCTGTTGATTTGAAGAAAAAAGGGATCGAATTACAGCGTGTCAATATCGCAGTCCCTCTGCCAGAACAGCAATTCACCCTATTTTTCGACGAAGTGGATCTCGGACCAGAAGATGTGGTCGGTGAAATCGACAAAGGTTTCTCCATTTTGTTTGATACACTAAACCCTGAACGCATCATCCTCTCTGCATTAAGCACAGGTATAGGTCGTTATGCCTTGGAACGGGCTGTTGAATATGCGTCTGAGCGCACCGTTTTCAAAGCACCTATTGGATCTTATCAAGGTGTCCAGCATCCTCTTGCAAAGGCCCGAACTAACATCGAAATGGCAAGTCTTATGGGCCGAAAGGCTGCTTGGGAATTTGATCAAGGAAAGCCTGCAGGAGCATCAGCCAATATGGCAAAATATGCAGCGGCAGAGGCAAGCATAGAAGCCGTTGATGCTGCATTGCAAGCTCATGGTGGCTCTGGGTTTACCGAAGAAACCGGAATATACGAGCTCTACCCCATGATGCGTGTTTTACGCACGGCTCCCGTCAACAGGGAGCTTTGCTTGAGCTTTATCGGAGAGAAAGTTATGGGGTTACCCAAATCCTATTAGGAGGACAGGAGCCCGGTTCTCCGCCGGGCTCGACTACAAAGAAATAGAAACCTGAAAGTTAGCCGTCTAAATCTTCTAGATAACTGTTGTTGATTTTTGATTGAGCAAATTCTTCGGGCTTTATCGAGGCGAAAAGCAT
>Ga0209826_1003284_pt1 | contig 10261 bp, 11 predicted proteins | sample GOMGulsemesocosm_5_FD_184637 | JGI IMG/M metagenome (GOLD analysis project Ga0209826, IMG submission 184637) | Methane-oxidizing microbial communities from mesocosms in the Gulf of Mexico - GOM15C Gulf of Mexico (SPAdes) (version 2) | ecosystem: Environmental > Aquatic > Marine > Cold seeps...
TGAACCACCACTGGTAACACTTAAGTTATATCACTATTTACATAAAAAGCATATAGATCTTTTACCCCAAATTCAATCTGTATTAAAGGAAATGTCAGATGACGGTAGAATCGAAACTATACGTAATGAAACTATTAAAAAGTTAATAAATAGTAAAAAATAATATTATAAGTATACTTGTTTATGTAGAAATATGACAGACTTCTAGTTTAAAAATATCTTCTAGATTTATTATTAATAAATACTTGATGTTATAAGTTATATAATTATCTATTATACTTTGATAAAATCAATTTAATTTGACTCTTTACTAATTTAAAGGAGTGTAAATCATGACTAATATAAGTACCTCTCCCACAAAGCTGGTAAATCATCTAATCATTTATATATTGTGTTTAATTGTTTATGCATCGTCTGCTTACGCAAAAGATACCGTTGTATGGGCAGTTGCAGATAGACCTACCTCCTATATCCTAGAGGGTGTTGATAAAGGTCGAGGTGTTGTTGATGAAGTATATTATTTACTTCATAAGAATCTAAAAGAGTATGAGCATAAAACCAACAAAATGAATTTTGCTAGAGTTCTTCAGCAGATGGAAAATGGTGAAAATCAATGTGCTTGTGGATTTAAAAAACCTGAAAGAGAAAAAGTGGGATATTATTCCGTACCTGCAGTTATTGCATTACCTTTTTCTGTAATTGTGAAAAAGGGAAAATTAGAAGAGATATATGGAAAAACTGAAAGTATAGCACTAACAAATTTACTTAAAAATGAAAAATTTAAAGGTGGAGTATCTAAAAAACGCTCTTATGGAAATATCACTCCTCTAATAGATACTTATGAAAAAAAAGGTAACCTTTATGCTCACCCCTCAACACAAAATCTCATGAAAATGTTAATGGCGGATCGTCTAGATTATGCTATTGAAATACACTCTTTTGCAAATTATATTGCAAAACAGTTAGACAATGAAGATATCTTTGAAACTTATGCCATTGATGAAAATAAAAATAAAGTTCTTATTGCTTATATCTTCTGTACTAAAAACGAATGGGGACGTAAGATCATTGAAAAAGTTGACCGTATTTTAGAAAAAGAAAGACAAACACCAACTTATGTTGAGATTATGGGAAGATGGTATGACGACAAAGGACGTAAAATTATAAAAGACTACTACAATAACAATTTTCTTGATTTAAAGTAACCATACCCCTAAGTACAATTTGGAGGGTCTACTTAGGAGATGATATGAATATAGAAAGTCGACGACTATTTTTAAAAACTTCAATTATAGGTGGAGTGCTTGGATTTTTTACCAGTAATGTTTCTGGTGTTACTCTTACTCCTTCAGACTCGAAAGGTCCTTTTTATCCCATAACTCCCCAAAAAGATAAAGACTTTGATTTAACTAAAATTAAAGGGCAAAAAGGAGTTGCTATTGGTGAGATAGTAAACATACGAGGACAAGTTCTCGATGAGAATTTAAAGCCTCTTGAGGATGTGAGCATTGACCTTTGGCAAGCGAATGCAGCTGGACGTTATCATCATCCCTATGATACAAGCTCTGTACCTCTGGATGAGAATTTTCAAGGCTGGGCTATTATTCAAAGTGGTGTAAAAGGTGGGTTCAATTTCAAGACTATAATCCCAGGAGCCTATGCAGCTAGTGCTTCTTGGACACGGCCACCTCATATTCATTTTAAAATTTCAAAAACAGGTTATCATGATTTGATTACTCAAATGTATTTTCCAGATAATGAACTCAATAAAAGAGATTACTTGTTACAAAGTAAAAGTTTAAGTGAACAAGAATTGATGATTGCAAAAAAAATTGAAAGTTCTCCAAATACTCTAGAATATACTATTATATTGAGATCAATATAACTTAATAAAAATACTCATTTAGCTACAATATCTTTTTTTAAAAACAATCTGAATATTAAGAATACTAAAGTCAAGGAAATAAATGAAAATAGCTATTTTATCTGATATCAAATCTAATGTGTATGCACTTGATGCAGTAATTAAAGATGCTAAAAGTAAAAATGTAGATGTGATGTTAAATCTAGGGGATTCTTTTTATGGACCCATTGCTCCCCGAGCCACCTTTGATTTACTACAAAAAAATAGTTTCATAAGTGTTTGTGGAAACGAAGATAGAGGTATTTTAGAAGCTTCCCTATCGCAACTGGAAGAAAACAAAACTCTAAAATACGTGTATGAAGACTTAGGAGAAGAAGTTTTATTTTGGATACAAGCTTTGCCTTTTGAAAAGTTTGTCACACCTGAGGTTTATATTACTCATGGTACACAACATGATGACAGTGTTTATATGCTTGAAGATATGAGTAGTGGTAAGACTGTTTTGAGAAATGACAAAAAAATTTTAGATCTAATTGATGACGTTGAATCTAAGTTTGTACTTTGTGGACACTCTCATACCCCTAGATGTATCAATTTGAGTTCTGGTCAAATTATTATGAATCCTGGATCTGTTGGATTACAGGCTTTTAAAGATGATAACCCCAATACTCATATAGTAGAGAACTTTACACCTGATGCATCGTATATTATTTTAGATATTCAAAATGAAGAATATAACTTAGAACTTGTCAAAGTGGCTTATGATTATGAAAAAGCTGCATTAAAAGCAGAAGAGAATGGAAGAAATGACTGGGCTTATGCTATTAGAAAAGGAGAAGTTTTTGATAAAAATAATCGATAATTTCTTTTTGTATAATTAAACCTAAAAATTAAAACTCATATCACATTTATGGCACAAACTACTATGATATAATTTAAACAATAATATACTTCTTTGGACCAACAAGGATATGTAAATGTATCATGATAAGTTTCAGATTGATAACTATTTTGTCAACATTTGTTTAATAACCGTGATTATTTTAATAATGAATTCAAGTGTTCTTTTTGCAAGTTATCCTATGGTTCCAAGAGTCCTTCCTATTTCAACAGCATCTTTTCCTCCCTTTAAATTTAGAGACAAAGATACAGGAAAGATTATTGGGTTTGATACTGAAATCATCACCGCAGTATTTAAAAGCATGAATATTACGCCTAAAATACGTATGTTGCCTTTTATTCGAGCAGATAAAAAAACTAGAGAAGGAAGTTATGCAGCTTATTATACTTTTACCAAAAATGTTGATCGTGAAAAAGATTACTATTTTTCAAATCCAATTAGCTCTGTTCAAGATCTGTTATTCTTTAAAAAATCCAAAAATATTTCATGGATTAATTATTCTGATCTTAGTGAATATAAACTTGGGTATTCTGAAAAGTATAACTATGATAAAAAATTTTTAAATGCTATTAAAAATAAATTTCCAGTTTTAAGTGAAAATAATGAAGAACATTTACTGAACTTGCTTGTATATAATAGATTCGATATGATGATTTGTGAAGCTTCTGTATGTTCATATCTTATCAAGAAAAATCCAAAAAAATTTAAAGATGTAGTTTTTTTCAATAAACCAATAGGTATTCCAGAACCCAGAGCTTTTTACATAGGTTTTTCCAAAAAATGGCCAGATTCACAAAAACTTCGCGATGATTTTAACGTAGCTTTGAAAAATTATGTTTCAAAATCAAGTAAACCAAGAAAGACCATTTTTGAAAAATATGGTGCTCCTTGTCCTAAAAAATTGTTTACTGAATGTAAGTAGAGCCTATGATTATTAGATAATCACTTCATTCGTAGCAGTTTCTCTCACTTTTTCTATTTTAAAAGTCGCATTGGCAATATTTCTAACTGTTTCATTTTTATATTTAGTGACTATTTTATTGATGGTTTTTAGTTCCTCTTTATTAAAAAGAGACTCGTCATATTCTTCTTCCATCTTGACAAATTTAAGTTCAACAAAATCTTTCTTTTCAAGAATTTCGATGTCTAAATATTCTAAAAGTTCAGTGATTAGATAAAGTCTTTCATCATCCTCTTCCAAATCTTCATCATTGGCAATAATACTAAAAATATCACCTAAAACTTTTGGTTCTGGATTTCTTTTACTTTTTATATATTCATCACCAAAAATTTTATCTTCACAATTTGTAAGGTGATTGTAATCCATCAAAAAAAGTAAGATAGAGAGTTTTTTATCATTTAAATGTTTTACCTCATTATCTAACATGTAGAGAATAGTATGGGCAATTTTTGTGATATCAAAGTTCATTTAGTTCCTTATTGTACTGATTGTTTAAATTTAAAGCGAATCTTATTCAAATATTAATTAAAGACGGTTTATAAATAAAACTATGTATAAAAAGAAGGCTATATATTATGTTCCTAAAACAGAAGTATTTATTGATTTTGGGTAGAATATATTTCTAATAAAGAAGAAACGATTAAGAAAGAATATAAATATGAAACTAAAAAAATTTGAAGTTAATTTTCAAGGTCACTTTTTAAAAGGTGATAAAGTAGGAGTAAATTGTGAGACTGTTTTTCTCCATGGTGCAGGACAATCATCAAGGAAACGATTTGACAAGTTAAGAAAAAGTTTAAACAAGAAAGGATTCTCAAGCCTTGGTTTTGATTTCATTGGACATGGTGAAACAGGTGGAGAGATGACTGATACCAGTTTAGATATAAGAACCAAACAAGCTATATCTGTTATTGATGAACACTCACTTCAAACTCTTAACTTAATTGGATCAAGTATGAGTGCCTACACTGCAATTAAACTTACTGAAATATTTAGTGTTGAAAACTTAGTATTACTGGTACCAGGAATTTACACTCCAAAAGCATATACTGTTAATTTTGGATCTTCTTTTTCAGAAATAATTCGTGTTCAAAACTCTTGGCAAGATTCTGATGCATTTGAAATTTTAAAAAAGTTTAAAGGCAATCTGTTAATACTAGCTGCCCAAAATGATCACGTAATTCCTCAAGAATTGTTGACAATGCTATTTGATTCAGCAATCAATGCAAATTCAAAGAAGTTACATATTATTCAAGATGCGGAACATAGGAACTTATTTCCCAAAGAAGGTGATTTTGAATTGGCAGTAGATATGATTCGTAATACATTTGCTTTAAAATGAAATGTGTTTTGAAGATACTATTCTCAATACGAATTATTGGGAATAGTATCTTATTTTATGCTTGGTGATTTGATACTGTTGAGGGTACTGTATTCCCACTTGCTTGTAAACTTAAAGCCTCTGGATGTTTTTTATAATGTTCTCTTACTACTTGTGCTAATTTTTCTTTTGTTCTTTGATCAACTAAGCCTTGAGCATTTATTTCTTTGGCCAAATTTTCAACCAATTCTCCTTGGGGAGTTTCTACTTCATTTGCCCATGATTCTAATAACTTTTTATTTATATATGTTGGTAGTGAACCCATGATTCCTACATCATTTTGATTGTGAATCATAAGTCCTGAAGTGGTACCTCTATCCAAAGTTAATACTTGGAATAAGTATAAAGTATGATAATCAATTTGCTGTTTGATATCTTGAACAGAAAAGGTTTGTCGTGTTTTAAAAGCATTTTCAATGATGCCAATATATACATCAATAATACCTTCTCCAAAACTATTTGCCAGTTCATAGTCATCGCTTTTATTTTCGGTTTTATAGTTTTCAAGATAAAAGTGAGAAATACCTCGATGTCTATTAAGAGCTGGAATATTAAAGTATTTTTCACCTTGTTTGACCCCTTCCTCAAAAGTGTTTTGAGATAAGTTTTTTACGGTTTTATCAAAAAGGTTTTTATCTTCATCATTACTAATGCTGGGATTTAAATCTGCCATTATTCTCCAATATGAACCACCATCTCTTAGTTGTGTTAAACTAATATGGATATGAACAGATGGAACGTTAGGATTCTTTGGGTGGATGATAGTAGAAATTGCGCTGGCACTTTGTAGTTTTTTACTTGGATCTTCATCATAATGAACTTGAGAAACATTTACACTTGCAGTGTTAAATAGTAGATTATCTCGTGCTTCAAAGCGACTTCCTCCTCCATGTGTTCCTTCATCTCTAAACCAAATAACTTCTTCAAATTGTTTGTTTTCACCTATGGTTTTACTTAATGTATTTAACTGTTCAACAAATCTTTTTTGTAAATTTCTAACCAAAGTATATGCATTTTTTGCTTCTTCAGCTTTAGCCATAATCATATTCATTTTTATATTGCCTCGATTTTTTTTGCATTATAACATATCAAAAATAAGTAATTTAAAACTATTAGGTTATATGGTCTAATAGTTTTACATATAATTGACTAATGAGATCTATTTTTCTCTTCAATATCCATAATAAAACGTTCTAAGCTAAAGTCATATTTTTTAAGCTTCGGATTGAGAGCTTTTGAGTATTTTGTAAAATCAATTTTATCCCATTGATCTGGAGAAAAACTCTTTTTAAAATTTTTAATATTCTCATTACTTAGTTTGAACATATTAAAATTTACTTCTAAACCCAATTCATCTTTAAAATCGATGCCATGGAAATAATCATATAAAAGGACCAATGCAATTCCTCCATTTAAATAATGTCCTCCAACACTCACATCTATCACTCCTTTTTCTACTGCTTCAATGCCTGCATTTGACCAATCTATTCCACCCACTAATACTTTTTTCCCTTTTTCTACAATGGCTTTTTTAGCTCCAATGGCCATGCCATCACTTGCCGTCCAAATAATGTCTATATTGGGATAACGCGATAAAAGTTTTAATGTTTGTTGATAAGCAATATCTTTACTCCAATCAGCATAAGTTATCTGTTTCAGAGTTATATTTTTATATTTTTCTAGACCTGATTTTAGACCCATATTTCTTTCAATGGCCTCTGTTGTTTCTCTTGGTCCGCTAATACCTACGATGACAAGATTTTTATTGGGTTTTTGCTTTCTGGCTTTTTCTATAAGTGTTGATATGACTAACTCACCTGCTTGTTTTTCACTGGCAGCCACTAGACCCAAAAAGTGTTTGTAAATACCCCTTGGTACTCCAATCTCAGATCTGTCTTCATCTGAAATATTTGTATTTACTATAAATACAGGCACATTTCCTTCTTTTGAAAAGTTTAAAATTTCTTTACCTGTTCTTCTAAATAAGATTGATATAAGAACGTCTGGTTTATGTTGTAAGAAGAAATAATGTTTGGCAAAGTTTTCATATATATATCTATTTAAATTTCCTTCTTTAGAAGTCTTTTTCATATTAGGGGAAACAAAGTTCAAATTTATATTTAAATCTTTTGCTACTGCATGTGAAAAAACACTTACTAATTTGACAAAAGGGTGGTCCACTCGGGTGTGTCCAATATAAACTATTTCAAGAGATTTATGCTCAGCATGTAAAAAAAGAGCCAATAAAAGTAGGCAGATTAAATTTTTCATTTCTAATCCTTCATGTATAATTTTATCACAGATATTTTTATTATATATAATAAAAACATACTAATTTTATAAAAATATATAAATAATTTAGTCTATAAATAATTAGTTATATTATTTAAGGTCAACATTTTTGTACTTATTGTACAATTCTTAATTATAGCTAAAGGAATTATCATGACACTCTCAGCCAGTGAAACATATTTGCAATCATATAAACAGCATTTGCAATACCAAACCAGCGTAACAGCAGTAGAAAATAAGCCATTACTAAAAAATAATAATGACACATCATCTAATGATATAAGTTCAAATGTTCTAAATTTACCTATTTTATATAATAATGAGGATGATTTACCCATGATTGATAAAGTTAAGAAGTCATTGATGCAATCAATACTGGGTGCATTTACTAAAGAAGGCGGTGTTTCTGAACTCTTTCCTAATGATTCAATACAAATGAGTAAAGAGCATTATGTTGAAGACAATCCCTATACTGAATCACTAACAAAATCTCCTTTTGGATTTATGTATGAATCTTCTTCTGAATATTATGAAAAAACTACTTTTGAGTTTAATGCACAAGCTACGATAAAAACACCACAAGGTGAATATCAAATAGAGATCAGTTTTTCATATACTCAAGAGTTTTATGAAAAACATGAAACAGAAATCCACTATGCCCAGTCAAACTTTGAAAAACCTTTTGAAATAAATCTTGATGAAGATGATGGAAGTTTTAAAGGTTTAAATCGTTTAAGTTTGATGTTTGATATATTAAAAGAGGATAACGAGGAAGAAAAAAATTTCTTTGATGAGTTCAAAAAACTTTTATACCAAAGACATTTAATGATGATTAAACCTCTTGATGATGAAGACAAAAAAACAGGTATGCATATTGGAAATATGATGAACAAAGATTTTGATAACTTTAAAGTATTTGAAAAAAATGAAAATCAGCAAATGTCTCTTATTGCTATGCAAAAAGATGGTGTAGGTGTATTTTTATCAAGTTCGCAAAGTAGTTCTTCTTATGTAAGTGTAACAGCAGGAGCTAATGGTGTGAGTGTACAAAGTGGGTACTCAAGTCAGCAAACTACAACAGTGGGAATGTTTACAGATATAAAAGTATAAAACTTAAATAAGTTACATTGTAAAGTAATTTAGTACTGCGTTATAATGTTCCTTTTCTCTTTTCTAAATTAATTAGATTAAGTTTTTGGATAAGTTCGGATACGAAGTTTTTATAAATCAGAGCATATCCATTTAGTTCGTTATTTAAAATGTCAAAATCTATTTTAAATGCAAGTATAGTAGATGGGACATTGGCTTTTACAGTTGCACTTCTTGGTGTATTCGTAATGGGTGAAAACTCTCCAAAAACTTGATTTTTTTCTAATACTCCTACTGTTTTGTGGTTGTCAATCATCACTCGACATTCCCCATCTAAAACGATGAAAATATCTTTATCTTCATCTCCTAACTGTATGATTTGTTCATGCATATCAAACTGTAAAAAACGAATATCTTTGATGAGAGTTTTAATTATATCATCGTCAATTCCCTTAAATATACCTATGTTTTTTTTTAGTTTTATAATAGTTTCTAAGTATTTGATATCGTTTGACATGATTGTGTCCTAGTTAGTAATTTATTTGATTATAACAACAATAAATGGAAAATACAATAATATATTGAAAAATAATAAAAAAGTCACACTGTATTAATATTTATTAAGTTAACTTTTCCTATCATTATAATGACTAATCAAATTAGTCATTATAATGATAGGAAATATATATATATTAAAAGGAAACAAATGTTAAAAATTTTACCAACTGTAATAGGTTGTTTAGGCTTAATGGCGACTACAACTTTTGCAGAAACTACTCTTAAAACTCAAGAACAAAAAGCAGGTTATTTTATTGGAATTCAAATGGGTACTCAACTTAAAAGTAGTAAAGATGATATTGATTTAGAGGCTGTAAAACTTGGAATGCAGGATATTTTTTCAGGAACAAAACAAAGAATCACAAATGAAGAAATGCAAAAAGCAATGATGAACTTTCAAAATAGTAAACAAAAAAGAGAAATGGCATTATTGGAAAAATCTAAAAAAGAAAGTATTGCATATCTAGAAACTAATAAGAAAAAAGACGGTGTAGTTACTTTAGAAAGCGGTTTACAGTATAAAGTGATTAAATCAGGCGAAGGTAAAGTATCTCCAAAACTAACAGATACTGTTGTAACTCACTATCGAGGTACTTTAACAAATGGGACATTATTTGATAGCTCTTATGATAGAGGAACTCCGGCAACTTTTCCTGTAAATGGTGTAATTCCTGGGTGGACTGAAGCTTTACAAAAGATGAAAGTTGGAGATAAATGGCAGTTAGTAATTCCAGGGTCTTTGGCATATGGAAAAAGAGGTGCACCTCCTGTAATTACTCCAGACGCTACTTTATTATTTGATATTGAATTATTAGAAATCAAGGCAAAATAGGGATTCTATCCCTATTTTATCTGTAAATATTCTCTTTAGTATTCTCTCAAAAAATAAACTTAAAATTCTAAACTCTTAATTTAACAATAATTTTCAAAAAGGTGAAATCATGCTCACAACGGAACAAATATTAAAACAAAATTTTGAAATAGCACCCTTATTATCAAGCTCACGTTTAATACTTAAAGAAATTAAACCTTGCGATTATTCATCTATTATAGATATAACTATGTATGATGGTGCGACTTGCAAAGATGAAGAAGATGTGAAGAATATACTTAAAAAAATAGAAAAGAATGCCAAAAAAGGTGAAACATTCCATTGGGGTATTTTTTTGAAAGAGAGTGAAAAGATCATCGGAGTTTGTGGTTATTATAGAGGTT
>Ga0209826_1003285_pt1 | contig 10260 bp, 12 predicted proteins | sample GOMGulsemesocosm_5_FD_184637 | JGI IMG/M metagenome (GOLD analysis project Ga0209826, IMG submission 184637) | Methane-oxidizing microbial communities from mesocosms in the Gulf of Mexico - GOM15C Gulf of Mexico (SPAdes) (version 2) | ecosystem: Environmental > Aquatic > Marine > Cold seeps...
TGGCTTGACCCTGTAGAAATTGCTCGGGGTGCAGGGACTGGTTCCAGATAAACACCCAAAAATACAGGGCGAAGATACTCATGTCCGCCAGCAGAAAAATCCACAAGCCTAGTTCACCGGGGATACGAGCGTCAGAGGCTGGGGTTTGTTGATGGCGGTTGGGCCCTGCCTTAAAGTTAACTGTCGTGCTTGGATTTTGGTCGGTTTGGCTCATGCGTTGACAGCTCCTTTGATCTCAGACGGTTGGCTTCGAATGCGCTTAATCACGTAGACCGCGAGCAGCGTTGACCATAGGTTGGGGCTGATGAAAGCCACCCAGAATGAAAACAAGCCATTCCAGGCAAAGGGGCCGTCCGTAAAGAAAGGCACCAATGGCGTCACCAAAACACAAAGTGCCACCCAGAGGCCCAGGTAGCAAAGCCAGCGGGGCACAAAGGGGGTTTCGCGCTTGTCGCTCAGTCCGCAGATGGCAAAACAAATAAACTGGAAGGCGAAACCCCAAGAAGGGGTGGCCCACATTATCCAGCCGAGATCGTGCAGCATATAAACAAGTTCATCGGGTCTGTCGATGCGAAACGCCGCCGCCAGCCAGATCAGGTTTGGCAGGGCGGTAAACAGGGTGGTGGCCAGCGCACACAGCGCCTGCATGATCGAGAAGTAGGGGAAGCCCTCTTCAACTTCCGCCATAAACACCGACGCCATCACCCACAGTGGCAACATAAAACCGGTGCCCAAAAACGCCATGGTCAGACCCGCAATGATGCTGGTGTGGTTTTCGCGGTACATGGCCGCGATCTCGGGTTCTGTCAACAGCGGCGAGGGCGGTGGCAGATAACCGGCAATTAAAAACATGCCAACCCCGTAAAGTAATATCGTCATTGCCATAGAGACGATGGCCACCAAAATTAGTGGCCGTTTATCCTGCATAATGATCATCAGCATTCTCTGTCGGGTGGTGCATGAAGGTTGAAACGAAGATAACCTTTTGGCCTGCTAGCGCCATATGCATTAGTCAGTGTTTGTCTCATCATAAGTTTGTCGATGGCTGATGGGAACTCGCATTGCGGTGCATCTTTGGCTTGAGTGTGTTTTATAACTTACTGATTTATAAATGTTTTATTTTATTTGTTGCGGTGTGAGATGAGACCCCCGCATTAGTTGTAAATTAACAGGGGCATGTAGGTGAGGGTGTAGGCGTGAGTAGGAGACGCTGGTGGCTTAGCTTTGATCGGGTTGGATTTTATGAACAGCAATCCGCGGGGAGTAGAATCACATCAGTAAGCGGCAAAGGCAGACCCGAGCTACACCACTGACAACTAGCGAGAGATACTGTGTTTGATCCGCTCGACAATAGCGACCAGTTGTTCCTCGATGTTTTGTTCACTGTCGAGCATTTCCATCAGCGATGTCTGGGTGCCGCTCACCAATTTGAAAAAGAAGGCTTCCTGCTCATCGGTGAGGCCTAGCACCCGCAGGTTCTCCTCCATCTCCTGCATCATGGCGTCCATGATTTCCGTGGTTTGGCCCTTGTTGTCCGAGTAAACCTCGGTCACCGAGGCTAGGGTGGACTGCATACTGGCGAGCAGTTGTTGCAAAGTGCTGCGCTGTGTCAGACTGACCACAGCGGCTTCTGCGGCCTCGACTATGGCCGCCAGCAGGTCTCTGATCTGCCCCGTCTTCTCCTCGTCGCCGCTGGGCAGGTTGGTGATCAGTAAAGAGACATGGCTGTCGTTGCACATGGCGCGGTTGCCGAAGGGGAAGATGCGCCCGCGGCCACTGAGTACTTCAAACAACTCAAGCTCTATGGGGCTGCAATTACCGCCGTTGGCACGCAGCGCCAGTACCTCTTGGCCTTTGAGTTGCACGCAGCAGTTGAGCGAGAGGTTGTTGCAGATCTCGGCGCAGGCCAGGGCCAGTTCACGCAGTGACTGGCAGCCGGTGGCCTGCTTGATAAACTGCAGAATCGTGCCATATTGCGACGCCTCCCCCATGGCCTTAAAGGCCATCTCTCGGGAAAACTGCTCCTGGTCTTGGAGACTGCGTTTGTTCTGCTGGAATTTACTGATGGACTGAATTCTGGCTTTGAGTTCATCGGTTTCCACTGGTTTGACGATATAGTCATCGGCACCAGCGCTGTAGCCAGCGAGGCGTTGCTCCAGCGAGTCGTGACCGGAGATAAAGATAAATACCGAGTGCTCATCGCTGTCGGCAGCCTTTAAGGCCTTGCAGAGTTGGTAGCCGTCCATGTCCGGTAGACCGACGTCCAACAGCACGATATCAGCTTGATTGACGGCGAATTCGTGTTGGGCCTCTGCGGCCGTCGCCGTGGTGGTGATGTCATAATCATCTTTTAGTAAGTACAGAAGAAGGTACTGAAAATCTACGTCGTCTTCGACGCTCAAGATTCTGGGTTTGCTCATAGATCACCTGTGTTTACCGCCTAATGCTGGTGCTGAGCCATGTTTGTTCTGTTGCTTCTCGGTTTAGCTACCCCCATCGTTGGGTCGCCAGTACTCTGTAGTCTAGACCCTGCAGGTATTTTCTGATGGACATCGTGGATGGGTTTCGGCATTGGCCGCAGTGGGTGTTGGTGCCTTGCTTGACGCTCAGAGTCTGGGCCAGACTTATGCAGGCAAGGCTGCGGGGTCTGACTCACGGCTGAGTCCTAACCCACCCGTGTCTTTAGTCGATGTTTGAGCCGATCGCTGCCCCCGCATTCACTTCAAGCGCCGAGGTTATTCCCTGAATTCAGCTATTAATTGCGGCCCGCCATCACCCCGCCATCAATATCCCAAATAGCGCCAGTCACCCAGCTGCTGTCATCGGACAATAAAAAGTTAATGGTTTTCGCCACATCATCGCTTGTGCCTATGCGGCCCAGTGGGTGGAAACCATCAAAGCCCGCCAGCGCCGTGTCGAATTCCTCTTGTGCAATAAACGCCTTGTAGATGGGTGTTTTTACCACCGCTGGCGCCACGGCGTTGACGCGGATATTGTGATCGGCCAGTTCCATCGCCAGGTGTTGGGTGAGGGCGTGTAATCCTGCCTTGGCCATAGAGTAGGCAGAGGAGGGTGTGGCCTTAACGGCTTGCTGAGCCCACATGGAACCTATGTTGACGATGTTGCCACCGCCGTTAGTGACCATATTCTTGGCCACCGCCTGGGTGATCTCGAAGGTGGCGGCGTTCAGGTTTAGATAGTGTTGGTAGTCGTCAGCTGTGTGCTCTAGGAATGGCTTGGGGCTAAAGGTACCGGCGGCGTTGAGCAGGTAGCCAATACGCGTGCTTTGCTTGGCGATAAAATCGAGCAGGCGCTGGCGGCTGTTGGCCTCATGCAGGTTCACCTGTATGGCCGAGGCACGGCCCAGCGCCTGCAATTCACTCAGTGCATTTTCCAACTTGGCGGCATTGTTGGCGACGATGATCACCTCAACACCGGCTTCTACTAAGCGTTTCGCACTGGCGAGCCCCATGCCGCTGGAGCCGCCGATGATGAGCGCGGCGCCCTTGTGGTTAAAGCTCGAGCTGCTGGTGGTGTTTATTGTTTCTGCGTTCATGGTTAATACTCCAAAGTTTCGGTGGGCCAGCCGCTCGCCGGAAAGTGAGCTGGGTAACCCCAAAAGACAGTGAGGTTTCAAATAAAACCTCGCTGAGTTGGTGTAACCTTAGGGTTCTCAGACGCCACAGAAAACCAGGTACAAACCGGTACCCTGGGTACCAAACGGTCTAACTTTATGAATTCAAAAGAAAAAACTTTTTCAGGCGTTTCAGCCGAGGCTGAACAAAGCGCTGCCAAACGCATCGAAACGCCGATACGCGGGCCGAATAAAAGTGCGGCCATGGTGGAGACCATCATCGGCTGCAAATGGTCCTTGACGGTTTATCAGCTTTTAGACGAGGGCGTTAACCGTCCGGGCGAAATGGTGCGTAAGGTGGAGGGTTTGAGCACCAAGGTGTTGAACCAGTGTCTGCGCCGCAACATGGACTTCGGCATACTGGAAAAGATCAGCTACCCAGAGGTGCCGCCACGGGTGGAGTACGCGGTGACACCTTTTGGCACGAAGTTTATGCGGGTGATTGATTCACTGAAAATATTGCAGGAAGAAATTGAGCCCATAGACGAGACCCTTGGCAGTGGTGATCACTCTCCCGAGGACTAACCCCCTCAAATGGTGAGCGAGCGTAAATCAAACGCTGGCTTTGGCAAAGTAGTGGCTGAGCAGTTGGTGAAATCGCGTGACGTGCAGGGGTTTATCCCCCTGAAAACGGTGCACCATATAAAACGGCCACTGGCGCCCGCTGTGGCTGGGCAGTAATTGTTGCAGCTCACCGGTGGCCAGACCCTCTTGCAGCACAAACTCAGGCAGCAGCGCTGCCCCCATATCAAAACGCACCAGGGCCAAGGCGCTGGGCAGCGTGTTGCTGTGCGCGGCAAAGGTCACGGGCAGCTCTATTTTTTCACGCTTCGAGGCCATGCTCTGTCCATCAAACAGGGTGATGCTCGAATCCTGCCAGGGCGCGGCCACCCAGCGCAGTCGCTGTAAATGCTCAACGCTTTTAATTGGAGCATGCTTTTGCGCGTACTGGGGGCTGGCGCAGAGTATTTCGCGGGCGGTGCCGATGGGCAGCGCGCGATAGTGGCTGTCCGGCAGATCACCCGCAAAAATGGCGACATCCAGCTTGTTGGCAATCAAATCCTGTGGTTCGTCGCTCACCAGCAGTGTTGGTTCTAGCTGTGGGAACTCCACACACAACTGCTTGAGCGCGGGCATGACGATATCGTGCTCACAGGCGTGGGGCAGGGTAATGGCAAAGGGGCCGGAGGGTGTCGCCTTGCTGCTGTCGATGGCCTCAAAGGCGAGGTTGACCTGATCCTGCAGCAACTCGCAGCGGGCCAGTAGGGTTTGGCCGGTGGCCGTCAGTGACATGCCGCGGGTATGGCGCGACAGCAACTGTTGGCCTATTTGTTCTTCTAGGCGTTTTACCTGCTGGCTGACCGCCGACTTGCTCATGCCCAGCTGCTCGGCGGCGCGGGTAAAGGATTGTTGCTTGGCAACCTCGGCAAAGGCCAACAGGGCGGGTAGCATTTTTATATTGTTCATATTATTTAACAGTGTGTCTTTATGTTGGTTATTGTGTGATTTTTGTTGGTTTGGCATCCTCTTGTCAACCGCTGCAGAGAGACAGCAGCGCAAATCGATAATGTAAAACCCACAATAGGAAGCAAGAACATGAGCGCATTGATCGTAGTAAACCTGACCCCAACCGACACGGAGCAACTGAGCCAATACAGCGCCCAAGCGGCCGCCACACTGGTGCCTTTTGGCGGCGAGTTTATCGCCAAGGGGCCGATTGAGGCCCTGCACGGCGCAGCCGAGTACAGCACCAAGGTGGTGATTCAATTCCCCGACCGCGACAGCGCCGCCAACTGGTATGCATCAGAGGCCTATCAAGCGATCATCCCCACCCGCGACCGCGGTATGAACAGCCAGTTTCATCTTGTGGGTTAAGGAAACCAAGTGCAGCCAGAAAGCCCAGTCATCAACGCTGGGCTTTCTGTTTATTGCCAACTGGAGCGCACCGGCTTGCTCTTGTCTAATACTGAGTCGGTTATATCAAGCCGACCCCAAGTCTCTAATTCGCATAGCGTTTTAGTTGCCTGACCAACGACAGTCACTAAGCTTTAAGGGTGTTTAAGTGACTTTGATGGGGATGTGATGTCGGACACAACGATAACGATTCTTGTGGTTGATGACATGAAGGTCATGCGCGAGCTGTTGTGCGCTATTCTGGCCGACGATTTTCAGACTATGACAGCCGCAACCGGCGAGGAATGTCTTGGGCTGGTTGACGATAATCCACCGGATTTGGTGCTGCTGGATGTCAATATGCCCGGCATGAATGGCCATGAGATCTGCCGTGAATTACGCCAGCACGCGGTCATGGCCACCATTCCTATCATCTTTGTCTCTGGAGCTGTATCCGACGAGGATAGAATCGCCGGTTTTGAGGTGGGCGGCGATGACTATATTACCAAGCCTATAGACGAAGCCTTCCTTATTAGCCGTATTAATCTTCACCTTGCTCGTCGCAATAAAAACAAAACGCTCGAAGCTAAGGCCTCTGAATCCATGACCATGGCCATGGAAGCCATGACCTTCAGCAGTGAGTTGGGGTTGCTGCTACAGCTGATGAAGGAGACGGCGGAGATTCTCGACTATAAAACCCTGATCGCTCGCGTCGATGAGGTCAATCAAAGCTTTGGTCTCAGTTGCAGCTATCTGGTCAGCGAGGAGGACGATCTCCATTTCTTTCAATGTGAGGAGGATTCGGTTGCCGGCAAGGTCTTAATCAAGTGTAAAGATGCACATAAGATTTTCGACTTTGGCCAACGCACTATTTTCAGTGAGACACACCTGTCGATCCTTGTGAAAAATATGCCGGTCAGCAACGAAAAGTTTTATGGCCGCTTGAAGGATCACCTGGCGGTACTGTGTAATATTGCTGACCAACATATTCGCACCCTGCAAATAACCAATCGAATGGAGAAACAGCGTCAGAAGATGCTCGGCGAGCTGATTGAGATGTGTGAAGGCAGTTTGCGGCAGATTCACGGCAAGGCTATGGCGCAAAATGAGCATGTACATCGAGTGATGCAGGGACTGATTGAAAAACTTGAGAATAAGTTAATGATGTTGGGCTTGGAGGAGGATCAGGAAGCGGCGCTGGTCACCCTGGTCGACCAGGCCGGTCGGCGTTTGGCCGGTGAAGATGACTTGGCTGCGCAACTTGAAAGCAGCATGACGGAAGTCATGACGGGTCTCAATAACCTCTATGATGGGCCCGGCAGTTAACCGCTAACCCTGCCCAATAAGGTCGTGACCCTAAGCTTATGCCTTCTAAGACTGTGGCCTTTAAAGTAGGTACCGGTTTACCCAAGCAGCCGACTTTTTAAATGTAATGTCTTTGTCCCCTTTAAACAATCAACTGATCGGTTCGAGTTGCTGTTCATGCAACGATAGCTTGCCCCCGTTGGCGATGCTTTCGTAACAATAGAGGCATAGTGTAGCCGCTGTGTGCCAATGAACGGTCGTCGGAGCAGGGTCGATGGCGAGAGCGTTTTCTAGAAAAGCGGACTTTAGTTGTGGCTGAATTCAGCTTCCACCGAGGGTGTATTGTTCAAGTGTTAGCTCTGTGTAATCAAGGGCGCTTGGGCAAACTATCATTGATATCGACAATGCGGCGGTCGTAGAAAAAATGGCTCTGGGACTGCAGAGCATCGGGCAGCTCATCGCCTAGGCACTTTCTAATGAGCAACTGAGAGACGATGCGCCAGCCCATGGCGTTGGTGTTAAACAGAGTCTCTCCGCAGCCCTTACAATAGACGCGCTGCATGCGCTTGCTCGGGTGTTGAAAATACACCAGCTGATCCTCGCCTTTACTGACAGAAACCTTGTCGGCATCCCAGGCGGTGACTGAGTGGTAAGGGATTTTCAACAAGTCTCTGCAATCTTCACAGTGACAAAATCCACGTACCTTGGGTTCGCCGCTGAGGATGAGACTGACCGCACCGCAGTCGCATTCGACCGAATATTGATTTGACATAGAGACTCCTAGAACTGACACGCTTGGGCTTAGGTAAACCCTTGGGCAACTCAGATGATTATTGTCACTAGGGGCAATAAATCAACCGGTGTGCTTTTGGTAACCTCCGCTAGTCCTCCACCTCGGTTTTTCTCTTACCTACCTCATTGTCTTCGGACCAATCTTTTAAGCGCTCCAGAATACATAAGGCCGAGCGACCAAAGTCGCTGAGTTGGTAGGTGACGGCGATAGGCCGATCGTTAATAACCTCGCGGATCACCATATTTTCGGCTTCCAACTCCTTCAAACGCTGATCCACCATCTTCTTGCTGGCACCGCCAAGCATGCGGGTCAGATCGTTAAAGCGCACCGGCTCGTCTTTAAGGTGCCAGAGGATGGACGCCTTCCACTTGCCGCCAATCAGGCGCATACCCTTCTCGATGGCGCAGGGCTCAGTGCAGGGGTTCAAAACTTTTTTTCGCCCCTTACTGTCTGTTTTTACAACACTTTCCACGCTTTCCTCTCCTAAAACGACAGGTTACCAAAAGGTGACTAATTGAACACAGATCCAAGGTTACCATAATATACCTACATCCAATAAGTGACCTACTTTATCACTTGCAGACAATCAAAAGGTAACCACTATGAGCAACGTATTGATCATCAACGCCCACCACGAATACCCCTTCGCCAAGGGCGAATTGAACAAGGCCCTGGTTGAGTTGGGCCAGCAGCAGCTGGAAGACAAGGGCCACAGCGTGCGCGTGGTGCATGTGGACCAAGGCTACGAGGTAGAAACTGAGCTAGAAAATCACACCTGGGCCGATGTCGTGTTACTGCAAAGCCCAGTGAACTGGATGAGTGTGCCCTGGACCTTCAAGAAGTACATGGACGAGGTCTACACCGCCGGCATGAATGGCGCCCTGTGTGACGGCGATGGTCGCCACAGTGATGCCCCCAAAGCCAATTACGGCAATGGCGGTACGCTTACAGGCAAAAAATACATGCTGTCGTTAACGTTTAACGCGCCGGCTGAGTCGCTCGACGATGAAAACGAATACCTGTTTCAGGGCAAGAGTGTCGACGACCTTTTCTTCCCCATGCACATGAATTTCCGCTTCTTCGGCATGGACGCTCTGCCAACCTTTGCCGTATTTGATGTGATGAAAGATCCACAGATAGAGCAGGGCTTTGAGCGCTTTGCCGCTCATCTAGATGAAAACTTCTAAGCTCAAAATCATGACAGGGGAGATGAATATGAAAAGCAAAAGCGTAATCAGTACGGGTCTATGGCTTCTGGTCGGTGTGTTGTTTACTGCCTTAGCTCAAGCGGCTGATTTCCCAGCCGCCCACGAGGGTTCGGCCGAGCAGTACGAACTGTTGCTCGAGAACGACCAGGTGCTGGTGCTGAAGATGGTGTTGGCGCCAGGTGAGGCCGACCGCATGCATAGCCACCACAATGAAACCGTGTATTTCGAGCGCGGCGGCAGCCTGGCCATCACCACCGCAGAGGGAACTCTGGAGGTTACCGTGTCCGACGGCCATGTAATGTGGCATCAGGCTTGGGTGCATCAGGTGACCAATATTGGCGACACGGAAGTCACTGCCATCATCGTTGAGTCGAAGCTATCGGAGTAATCGAAAGGGGAAGTAGTGATTACAGTAAAGTCCACCTATTCGGTTAAGTTTATATAAATTGGCTGGTTAGCATTAGATGTATTGGGTACACATCGGGCCCACAATACTACTCATCAGGTGTCGGACAAGGGTCGTGTAGCCTCCTCCAGGTGCGGCTAGAACACTGAAGACCACACTCGGTGGTCAGAAGGGCCCGTAAGAGGCTTTTCAGCCCCCCATACTTATAACCTATCCCAACGGAGGGTTATATTATGCTGTATTTATCTTACATCCCACTACATAGAGAGCCATGGAATAAAGGTAAGCTCATTGGCCAACGCCCACCATTAAAGCTCAGGGAAATATGGGCTATACGTATCAGGTTACAGATCAAAGGCCTGACTCGTGAATTAGCCATGTTCAATTTGGCCATCGATAGCAAGTTAAGAAGCTGCGATCTCGTCAAGCTTAAGGTCAGAGATATATCCACTGGGGGAGGGATAGCCAAAAGGGCCATGGTGCTACAACAGAAAACCAAAAAGCCCGTCCAATTTGAGATCACCGAACAAACCAGAGAATCCCTCAAGTCTTGGATTTCTCAGGCAGGTCTCAAAATGGATAGCTTCCTATTCCCCAGTCGGATAATAGCGTCACCTCACATATCAACTCGCCAATATGCCAGGATCGTGAAGGGATGGGTGTCCATGATAGGGCTGGACCCAGGGGCTTATGGCACTCACACGATGAGAAGAACCAAAGTAACGCTGATATATCGTAGAACCAAAAATCTCAGGGCCATCCAGCTACTACTTGGCCACACAAAACTTGAGAGCACCGTACGATATTTGGGTATTGAGGTAGATGACGCCTTGGAGATGGCCGAACAAACGGAAATTTGAGTTGACCGGCATCAATAGCGCCCGACATTAACGGGCGCTAAGTGCCAAGCACCGTCATTCCCGAGGGTTGTATCGGGAATCCAGCGACTTCCTTCTTTAGGTTGCCCGTTTCGCCGGGCGGACGAGTCAAGACTTTTGCACACCCAAAAGTCTTAACAATC
>Ga0209826_1003288_pt1 | contig 10252 bp, 8 predicted proteins | sample GOMGulsemesocosm_5_FD_184637 | JGI IMG/M metagenome (GOLD analysis project Ga0209826, IMG submission 184637) | Methane-oxidizing microbial communities from mesocosms in the Gulf of Mexico - GOM15C Gulf of Mexico (SPAdes) (version 2) | ecosystem: Environmental > Aquatic > Marine > Cold seeps...
TATAGAGTTATATTTTCAGGTCAAGTATAAAAAGCACCTTTTTTCATTTTATTTAACAAATCTGACTTAAATGAGTTAAATTCATACGTTTCATGAGAATATCGTACGTAAATGGTATGTATAAAAGGTGCTTTCAGAATCTAATTAAATAGCTTATAGGGACAAACCACCATCAATATCAATTACACGTCCTGTAAAAAAATCATTTTCAAAAATGTATTTTGCAGTATGGGCTATTTCTTCTGCATCACCTAAGCGTCCTACAGGTTTCATTTTTTCTAATCTGTCACGCATTTCTGGTTTCATCGCATCAGTCATGGCAGTACGGATAACACCTGGGGCTATTGCACCAACACGAATACCATGGCGGCCTAACTCTCTTGCCCATGTTGTCGTCATAGCAACAACACCAGCTTTAGCTGCTGAATAGTTGGTTTGCCCTATGTTTCCACCACGAGCAATAGATGACATATTAACAATGACACCTTTACTACCTGATTCGATCATGTGAACTGCGGCTTCTCGCCCACACAAAAATACGCCAGTTAAGTTGACATCTATAACAGATTGAAATTGTGCCAGTGACATTTTTTTCTCAACTACACCATTTTTAGCTTTAACAAACATGCCATCACGTAAAATCCCAGCATTGTTAACTAAACCATCTATACCGTTAAAGTGGTCATTAATTTGTTTAAAGGTATTTTCTACTTCTTCCTCAATGCTGACATTGGCTAAATAATATTTTGCGTTAACATCATTTTGTTCTACAAGCTTCACTGTTTCTTGTAACATTTCTTCATTTAAATCAATTACGGCTATATTAGCACCACTTTTTGCAAAGCTTATTGCCATAGTACGCCCAAGTCCTTGGCCACCACCAGTGATCACGATGGTTTTATTTTTTAAGTTCATATTTTACTCAATATTATTTATTTATTTATTTACATAGTAATCCATATAACTCAGGTAATTAATAGCTAAATTATATAGATAAACATATTTATTCATGCCTATGCAGATAGTTCAGGTTTCAATGTAGGTCGGGCTTTAGCCCATCACTTTGACGGCATAAATGCCGACCTACAGGGAATATAACGCACATTTTATAGTGCTCCTGAGTGAAGTACATAGCCATATATTTATTTAATTTAGCTTTTTTAAATTAAGATTTATTAAAAAGATTAAAAATGCTAGAAAAATCTTTAACACCATTTCCTGAACCTGCATGCATAGCATATAAACTACGAGCTAATGCCCCCATAGGTGTTGAGGATTTGCTATCGACAGCAGTATCCATGGCTAGACCTAGATCTTTTGCCATCAAATCAACCATAAAACCACCTTGGTAATCATTTGATGATGGCACATTTTCCATTACATCAGGGCAAGGGTTATAAACATCTAATGTCCAGTTACTACCTGAGCTTTCACTCATAATATTAGATAAAACTTTAGCATCTAAGCCATTAGCTAAACCTAACTGTAATGCTTCACTAGTGCCTACCATTAACACTGAAAGCAACATATTATTACACACTTTAGCTATTTGTCCTGCACCATGATCACCAGCATGAAATATATTTTTCCCCATTGCATCAAGAATCGGTTTTACTTGCTTAAATTCATTATCAGTACCGCCAACCATAAAGCTCAAGGTACCCGCAACCGCGCCACCAACACCGCCAGAAACTGGAGCGTCAACAAAACCAATTTCTTGTTCAGCTAAAGCCAAAGCTACTTTTCGTGAAGTTGCAGCATCAATCGTTGATGAATCAATGACCACACTACCTTTAGCGATATGATTTATTAATCCTGATTCTGCTGACAAATACACAGCGTCAACATGTTTACCTGCGGGTAGCATAGATACAATAAATTCAGCATCTTTAACACAATCTATAGCATTTGCTTTAGTGCTAGCGCCTTGCTCTACAACTTGTGCTACTGCTGATTCGGATAAATCAAAAACACAGACTTTGTGCCCTGCTTTAACTAAATTAATGGCCATAGGGCCACCCATATTACCTAAACCAATAAATGCGATATTTGACATTATTCTTTCCTTACGATTATTTACAAAAGAAGATATTTAAAATAGTTTTATAAAAAATAAGTAATGATTAATTACCTAAAGATGCTAACGGATGTTGTTTTTGTGACCACTTTGATTCAAAAAACCAGTCAGTCACTGCTGTATCAACCGTTTCAATTGAGTCAAAATGCCATTTAGGGGAGTTATCTTTATCAATTAAGAGTGCACGGATCCCTTCAACAAACTCACCATATTTACCTGATTTAACTGATAGATTTAATTCCATTCGAAAACAGTCGGCTAAAGATAAGGATTCGCCAGAATTTAATTGCTGATAAACTAATGCCGCACTCAATGCGCTACCATGTTTGAGTGATTTTTGTGCGCGATTAAACCATTTGTCTTCACATTCAGCTGATAAAATGCCATCGACTATATCGTTAAGGTTATCAAAACTAGTTACTTGCTCTATTAGCGCTTTATGCTCTATAAGTTTAGTTTCAGGTAAGTGATCAATTGAACCTTGTTCAACCGTCATTAATAATGTTGATAAAATTGCATGGTTGTTATCGTTCGACTCTTGCCAATCTAGCTGGGTAAGTTGTTCAATAACTGCATTTTTACTTTCATTAAGAGCAAAATAATCGGCTAAATGGCAGTATTTAGCATCACCTGCGTTAATCGATGCACCTGTTAATCCTAGGAACAGCCCACAATTATCAGGCATACGATTCAAAAAGTAACTACCGCCTACATCAGGGTATAAGCCAATACTAACTTCAGGCATAGCAATGCGAGAGTTTTCTGTAACCACGCGGTGACTACCCCCTGCCATCATGCCAAGGCCGCCACCCATAACAATTCCATTACCCCAAACAATAAATGGTTTATTGAAGGTATGGATAAGATAATCAAGCTGGTATTCTTTGGTAAAATATTCTTCAATTCCAGGAGAAAACTCACCTTTGCTTGCTTTCATGTCATCATACAGATGTACAATATCCCCACCAGCACAAAAAGCTTTATCACCTTCGCCTTGTAATAAAACAGCAACAATATTAGTTTGAGACTGCCATATTTTCAATTGTGGATAAAGTAAATCAATCATATTACCGCTTAAAGCGTTTAAGGATCGAGGTGAGTTAAGGGTTGCAACAGCTATTTTCTTACCATTATTACAATCAAGCTCTTGAAAAGTTACTACTTGAGACATGTTTAATTCCTACTTATTGAGCCAAACTGGTTTACGTTTATTTAAGAAAGCTTGTACGCCTTCCTCTTGATCCAACGAGTCAAACAAATCTACAAATGCTTGACGCTCTTGTGGTAAAGCTTGAGATATTGGCATAGTTCTATTTTTTTGGATAAGAGATTTACATGCTGACACCGCAACAGGACTTTGCTTAGCCACTTTTGTTGCTAGTGATATAGCCGCTGCCCTACCTTCACCTGTAGCCACTATTTCTTCAACCAAACCTATTTGCAAAGCACGTTCAGCATCTACTCGCTCGCCACATAAAATCATGCGTTTTGTCCAGCCTTCACCAATAAGCAAGGCTAAATTTTGTGTGCCACCTGCACAAGGAAGCAAACCAACACTTGCTTCAGGTAAGGCCATTATCGCCTGTTGTTCACTAATTCGAATATCGCAGGCTAAGGCAACTTCTAAACCGCCCCCCATTGCATAACCGTTAAGAGCAGCAATTGAAACACCTTGAAAATTTGCCAGTGTTTCAAAAGCTTGACCAAAAACATCACTCATATCCTTAGCAATTTTTTTGTCTCCGCTAGCAAATATATTCAAATCAGCACCTGCTGAAAAGAATTTATCACCGCCACCTGTTACAACCAATGCATAGATATTTTTATCATCATTGAGTTTTAATACTAAATCACGTAAATCAGCTAAACTTTGCAGCGTCCACGTATGAGCAGGCGGATTATTAAAAGTAACAATGGCAGTATTTTTTATGACTTCTACGGTTAAAAATTGTGATGAATAATGTGACATTTTATTTTACCCTTTTTATATATGTATATATTAAAGTTTTGCTCGGTAACTTATAACAATTGTCCAGCACCTTCAGTTAATAAACGACGAGCAATAATAACGCGCATAATTTCATTAGTACCTTCAAGAATCTGATGAACACGCACATCTCTAAAATGACGTTCTAATGGATACTCTTTAATATAACCATAACCACCATGAATTTGCAGTGCGGCATCACAAACCTGAAAGCCGATATCAGTAGCAAATCGCTTAGCCATGGCACAATAGGCTGTTTTCTCTGAGTCATTTTGATCTAATTTAAACGCTGCTAAACGAACTAATTGACGTGCAGCCACTAGCTCTGTCGCCATGTCAGCTAATTTAAACTGTAGCCCTTGAAAAGCAGCAATTGGCTTACCAAACTGTTCACGCTCTTGCATATAAGCCATAGCTACATTTAATGCTTGCTGTGCAGTACCAATTGAACAAGTCGCAATGTTAATACGACCACCGTCAAGACCTTTCATCGCCATTGAAAAGCCTTCGCCTTCTTGGCCTAATAAATGCTTCACTGGCACTTTTACATTGTCAAAAGTAATTTGACGAGTAGGTTGAGCATTCCAGCCTAGTTTTTCTTCAGCTTTACCATAGATAACACCCTCTAAATCAGCAGGAATAACTAATGCTGAGATACCTTTAGGGCCAGCTTCTCCAGTTCGCACCATAACTACAAGCACATCTGTATCACCCGCACCCGAGATAAAAACTTTTGAACCATTAACAACATAATGATCACCCTCTTTTTTCGCTGAGGTTGTCAGTGATGCGGCATCAGATCCTGCACTAGGTTCAGTTAAGCAATATGAGGCTAATTTCTCACCTGTTACCAGTGATGGACAGAAGGTCTCTTTTACAAAATCATTACCCCATGTAGCAACCATCCATGTCGCCATATTATGAATGGTCATCATGGCCGTTGTTGCAGTACATCCCATCGCTAGCTGTTCAAAAATTATAGAAGAATCTAATCGACTTAAATTCAAACCGCCTGCATCTTCAGGTGTATATAACGAGCAAAAACCTAATTCACCAGCTTTAGCAATCACGTCTTTCGGGAATATATGTTCTTGATCCCATTTAGCGCTATTGGGTAACAGCTCACTATTGCTAAATTGCTTAGCAAGATCAGCGAACATTTGTTGATCTTCAGTTAAATTAAAATTCATTTCATTCTCATTATTTAAAGGTAAAGAACATTAGTGCAACACAAAAAATAGGAAATTTACTTCCTATATACCGACACATTTATCCAAATGGATAATTACAGCATTTCTAAGGCTATGGCAGTCGCTTCACCACCACCAATACAAAGAGAAGCAACACCTTTTGATAAACCTTTATTTTTTAACGCATGAATAAGCGTTACCATAATACGAGCGCCACTAGCACCTAGTGGATGTCCTAATGCACAAGCTCCACCATGAATATTGACTTTATCAATATCTAAATCCATATTTTTAACAGCCAACATAGTAACCATGGCAAAGGCTTCATTTATTTCAAATAAATCAACATCAGCCGTTGTCCAACCAGCTTTATCAAGTAATTTAGTCATGGCACCTACTGGTGCTAACGTAAATTCACTTGGTTTTTGTGCATGAGTAGCATGAGCAACAATTTTACACAATGGTGTTAAACCACGGGCTTTTGCTGTCGAAAGCTTCATCATCACTAAGGCAGCCGCACCGTCAGAAATAGAGCTAGAGTTTGCAGCGGTAATTGTGCCACCTTTTTTAAAGGCTGCGCGTAATGATGGAATTTTATCAGGGCGGGCGTTCCCCGGTTGCTCATCAGTATCAATAATCGTTTCTTTACGTCGATTAACAACAGTTACTGGTGTGATTTCATTTTTAAAAGCGCCTGAATCAATAGCCGCATTAGCTCTAGATAAAGAGCGGATAGCAAATTCATCCATATCTTCACGAGTAAAGCCTGTTTCATCGGCTGTTTCTTGTGCAAAACACCCCATAGCAATACCATCATAAGCATTTTCAAGACCATCAAGCATCATGTGATCAAGGACTTGTCCATGCCCCATACGCATACCTGCTCTAGCTTTAGGTAAAATGTAAGGCGCATTACTCATACTTTCCATGCCACCTGCTACCGCTACTTCAATTGAACCAGCAGATAAAGCATCATGTGCTTGCATTGCCGCTTTCATACCAGAGCCACACACTTTGTTTATAGTAGTACAAACAGTTGACAAAGCTAAATCAGCAGCAATGGCGGCTTGTCTTGCTGGTGCTTGCTTTAAACCTGCAGGTAAAACACAGCCCATAATCACTTCATCAACTTGATCATTAGCCAATTTAGCTTCTGCTACAGCAGCTTTAATCGCACTAGCACCAAGTTCTGGTGTATTAACATTAGCTAAACAACCACTAAAACCACCCATAGGGGTTCTTAAGGCTGAAACAATTACAATAGGATCGATATCTGACATGGGGTTCTCCAAAAAAAGGCTTGATATATTTATTTTTAATATATTTATTTTTATATAGACTAAAGAGTCTAACCCAATATAAGGTTTACGCCAACGTAAACTTTAGTGCTAGTTCCTTTGTCATGACTTATTATAAAAACTAACCGCAAAAAGCAGCTTTACGTTTACGTAAACTTCATATAGAGTTAAATGATGATAATTATATTATTTAAAGGCTAACATTTAAAATGAACATAAAAAAAGTAAGCCAAATCAACTACTCAATTAGTGATTTATCAAAAGAGTTTGATATAACAACTCGTAGTATTCGGTTTTATGAAGATAAAGGTTTACTTTCTCCATCACGTAAAGGTCAAACGAGAATTTATAATCAAAGAGATAAAGTTAGACTAAAACTGATATTACGCGGCAAGCGTTTAGGTTTTTCATTAGCTGAAACAGGTCGGATTTTTGAGCTTTACGATTTAGATGAAACTAGCGCAAGCCAATTACAATTAATGATAGATCTAACTTCTGAAAAAAAAGACACCTTAAAGCAACAACTTGACGATATTAATGCTGTGTTAATTGAACTTGATGATTTAGGGGATAACTGTAAAAAAACACTTGCACAACTAACTAAACAGCACTAACCATACATGAATTTTTCATGAGATGAATAATTACATTCTATTTAATAGTTAACGATTTTAAACAAAAGGAAAAAGTTATGATTTCTACATTTAGCTCACTTAATTTTAATTTAGGCGAAACCGTGGATATGATCCGCAAAACGGTAAATGATTTTTCGCGTGATGAAATAGCACCACGTGCGGCACAAATAGACATTGACAATGAATTTCCTAACGATTTATGGCGAAAATTTGGTGACTTGGGTTTATTAGGGATGACCGTTGAAGAACAATATGGCGGTTCTAATTTAGGTTATTTAGAGCACATGGTTGCCGTACAAGAAATTAGCCGAGCTTCTGCCTCTGTTGGCTTAAGTTATGCCGCTTGCACCAACTTATGTTTAAATCAATTGCAAAAAAATGCAACACATGAACAAAAAATGAAATACTTACCAAAGCTTTGTTCAGGTGAGCACATTGGTGCTTTAGCCATGTCTGAGCCTAACGCAGGCAGTGATGTAGTCAGTATGAAATTGCGTGCTGATAAAAAAGGCGATAAATACATTCTAAATGGTAATAAAATGTGGATCACCAATGGCCCTGATGCAAACGTCTATGTTATTTATGCAAAAACAGACACCACTGCAGGTTCAAAAGGTATTACTGCCTTTATTGTTGAGCGTGATTACCCTGGATTTAGCCGCCATCAAAAACTAGATAAATTAGGTATGCGCGGTTCAAACACCTGTGAACTTGTGTTTCAAGACTGTGAAGTACCCGCTGAAAACATATTAGGGGCTGAAGGTCGTGGCGTTAAAGTATTAATGTCTGGTTTAGATTTCGAGCGTACCGTTTTATGTGGTGGCCCTTTAGGTATTATGGATGCTTGTATGGATTTAGTTGTACCTTACATTCATGACCGTAAACAATTTGGTCAATCAATCGGAGAATTTCAATTAGTACAAGGAAAAATTGCCGATATGTATACCCAAATGAATGCGGCAAAATCATACTGCTATATGGTTGCTCAAGCAGCTGACCGTGGTGAAACTACCCGTAAAGATGCCGCGGCAATCATTTTATATTCCGCTGAATTAGCCACAAAAATGGCACTTGATACCATTCAATTACTCGGTGGTAATGGCTATATCAATGAATTTCCTGCAGGTCGTTTATTACGCGACGCTAAGTTATATGAAATTGGTGCCGGTACTTCAGAAATTCGCCGTATGCTTATTGGTCGTGAATTATTTAATGAGTCAGTATAATTTAACGACTTTTAACCTTGATTCTAAATCCTAAAATCTTGAATCTTGAATCAAGAATCTAAAATATAAAAAACTCATGCCTATGCAGAGAGTCAGGTTTCAATGTAGGTTGGGCTTTAGCCCGTCACTTTGACGGCATGAATGCCGACCTACAAAGAAAATAGCACATCTTTTAGAGTGTTACTGAGTGAAGTGCATAGCCATGAAAAAAATTAAAAGGTATTGCAGCGTGGCTAAAATAATTTCTAAAATCAACCCTCGTAGTCCAGACTTTCTTGAAAATGCAGAGCACATGCAAATTCAAGTTGATGATCTAAAAGACAAACTAGCACAAATAAAACTAGGCGGTGGAGAAAAGTATCGCAGCCGTCACCTTTCAAAAGGTAAATTATTACCACGTGATAGAATCAATGCTTTATTAGATCCTGGTTCGCCATTTTTAGAATTATCCCAAATGGCAGCATGGGAGGTTTATGGTAAAGATAATGTTGCCGCCGCAGGTATTATTACTGGCGTTGGTCGTATTAATGGCGCTGAATGTATGATCGTTTGTAACGATGCAACGGTGAAAGGCGGATCTTACTACCCTCTAACCGTGAAAAAACACCTACGCGCCCAAGAAATTGCTAAAGAAAATAACCTTCCTTGTGTTTATTTAGTTGAATCAGGTGGTGGTAATTTACCTCGCCAAGATGACGTATTTCCTGATAAAAATCACTTTGGTCGTTTTTTCTTTAATCAAGCAAACATGTCAGCAGAGGGTATTCCACAAATAGCCGTTGTTATGGGTTCATGTACAGCGGGTGGCGCTTATGTTCCTGCGTTAGCTGATGAATCAATTATTGTTAAAGAACAAGGGACTATTTTCTTAGCGGGGCCTCCCTTAGTTAAAGCAGCAACGGGGGAAGTTGTTTCTGCAGAAGATTTAGGCGGCGCTGATGTGCATTGTCGTACGTCTGGGGTTGCTGATCATTTAGCACAAAACGATCATCACGCCTTAGAATTAGCACGTAAAATAGTGGCTAATTGTAATATTGAAAAGAAAATGAATATCAAGATCACCCCTTCACAAGATCCTGACTATAACACAGAAGAAATTTACGGGGTTATACCTAAAGACTCTCGCCAGCAATATGATGTTCGTGAAGTGATTGCCCGTATTGTTGATGGCAGTGAATTTGACGAATTTAAAGCATTATTCGGCACAACTATTGTGTGTGGCTTTGCCCATATTCATGGCTATCCTATTGGTATTGTAGCGAATAACGGTATTTTATTTTCTGAGTCGGCTCAAAAGGCAACACATTTTATAGAGTTATGTGCTCAGCGAAAAATCCCCTTAGTTTTTCTACAAAACATTACAGGCTTCATGGTTGGTAAGCAATACGAAGAAAATGGTATTGCTAAGCATGGCGCTAAAATGGTGAGTGCGGTAGCTTGTGCAAAAGTACCTAAATTCACTATTTTAATTGGTGGCTCTTTTGGTGCTGGTAACTACGGCATGTGTGGCCGAGCTTATGATCCTCGCTTCTTATTTATGTGGCCAAATTCACGTATTTCAGTAATGGGTGGTGAGCAAGCGGCTGGTGTACTTGCGACGATAAAACGCGATCAATTTGACCGTGAAGGTATTGAGTGGAGCGCAGAAGAAGAAGCTGAATTTAAACAGCCTATTTTAGATAATTATGAGCATCAAGGTCACCCTTATTATGCTTCAGCGCGTTTATGGGATGATGGTATTATTGACCCTGCAGATACTCGCCAAGTACTTGGTTTGGCTATTTCTGCCTCTTTAAATAAAGAAATTGAAGACACTAAATTCGGTGTTTTTAGAATGTA
>Ga0209826_1003290_pt1 | contig 10251 bp, 6 predicted proteins | sample GOMGulsemesocosm_5_FD_184637 | JGI IMG/M metagenome (GOLD analysis project Ga0209826, IMG submission 184637) | Methane-oxidizing microbial communities from mesocosms in the Gulf of Mexico - GOM15C Gulf of Mexico (SPAdes) (version 2) | ecosystem: Environmental > Aquatic > Marine > Cold seeps...
AAGATAAAGTGCCTGAAGAGGCAAGCGTTGCCGCCGTTTGCCCTAAAGAATCAAACGTCGCATCACCTTGGAGCATCACATTGCCGGTGTATGCCTGTTTACCATAGGTGGTAATGCCTACTGCGTTACCTGATTGACCTAGAAAAATGTTTCCGCCTGATGTCAGTGTTAACTTATCAAGTGGTATGAAGCTCCCAACATGATTCAATAGGCTGATGTCACCAATACCAGCGTTGACGGTTAAATTTGAAAAGCCGTCTAAAGTATTGGCAAAAACAACATCACCGCCCCCCGTCGTCAATGCAATATTGGCTTTTAACTTAACGGGGGCATTGAAGTGTAAATCAAGCGCATTCGTAGAAGTTATATCAGCCGCAAGATTAATATTCTGGCCAGCATTAAGTGTGAGTGAGCTGCTACTTCCTGTGTACGTTATCGCATCGGCAACCGTAATATCATAAGCGCCAGCACCTGTGGCTAAAATCACATTATTACTAGCCAATGCGGTGTAAAGAGTAGCGGTTGAAATAGTGGTATCCGCTGCCACTTCTGTACCATCTGTGGGTGTGGTACCTGAATTACTATTGGCAATAGTAATATTACCGGGATCAAGTAACCAATCGCCTGTTTTCCCTTTAGGGGCTGTGGTGGATACATTGGCCTCTTCAACCAGTAAGCGTCGGCCCGATGTTTCTACTTGCCCACCATTGCCGCCTGCACTCCCACCTTCAGCGGTAATGCTGCCAGCTACATTAGTAATAGAATCTGCATTTGTAATGTCGGACCATAGAACAACCTTGCCACCATCGCCTTGCTCTGTTGCACTGGCATTAATTGTTGCTCCTGCATTCATGGTGACTGTTGTCGCTTGATGCATCTCGCCATTGCCTTGCCAGTCACCACCCACAAGCACTTCACCACCACCCGTTAAGCCTGCGGCTTCAATTTCTGATGACGAGGTGAGCTGAATAGCATCCCCTTCAAGCATAATCCTGCCACCTTTACTCACCAAGCTACTGGCAGATAATCGGCCACTATTAACAACGCTGCCTTGTAATTGATCAATAGCAAGTGATGACAGAATAATTAAGCCATCGGGTGCTTGTACCGCATAAGAATTTTCAACCAGCGTTTTGATAGTGGCAGGTTCGATACGTAAGCTTGACAGTGCATTATTACCATCAATTTGAAGGTCAAACGACTCTCCAGCCGCTAAAGCAACCGTACCTAGTTGGGCAACGATAATGCCATCATTACGTACTTCGGGTGCTAATAGAGCAATATAACCTTTTATATTGGCGGTTAGATTACCTTCATTTATAACTGCAGCCGTTGACCCGTTTCGGTTGAAGATATTACTCCCGTCCATAAAATCTTCATCACTGATGCTATGAGTGGTTGCGACTAAGCCACCGACATTAACATTGGCACCAGGCGCAAAGTAAATACCAGCTCCATTGCTTAAAAAAACTTGACCATTCGCATTGATTTGACCAAATATTTGGCTTGGGTTATTACCAGTAACCCTATTAAGGGTAACGCTACTTGCGCTGGGCTGATTAAAATTAACGGTTGCTTGCGCACCTACATTAAAAGTATTCCAATTAACTGCGGCGCGGTTGCTGTTTTGATTGATATTAAGCACGCTCCCTGCTTGGTTGATCATCGCTTGCCCGGCTACTACTTGGCCTCCGGTTGGCAATTCATTCACTGTAGGTGCCGCATAGGAAAAACTTGAGACCAATAACGTGGCGGAAACCGTTTTAGCAAAAAAAGCAAGGCTAGCTTTTACTGCAGAGCTATCGGCAATGCTCCCTACTGTTCCACCTCGCTTACTATGAGATTTAGTATTTTCAGCAACAACGTTCCATGCTTTAGTGCGTTCATTCCATATTAGTCGGAAAATTTTATTCATAATGGTGTACTCAAAAAATTAAATAACAAACAGTCAGCGCGTAAGTGATTCTTGTTTAAAATGACATCGAGGCTTGCAGCCAAAACCTATCTTTACGCAGGCTGCCATCTTGATCATGACCACTAGCCAATTTATTCGGATTGTTTCCGATACGTCGCGCCCATGTGGCTTTCAGATTGACACTAGATGCTATGGTCCAAGCGACAGAGAGACCAGCACCCTCAAGGCTATAATTATTTAAACTGGCAATACCTGTCTCACTCACATGGCCGTAATCATAAAAACTAACCAGCATTAAATTATGTGATAACCGAGCACGAAGCTCTAAATTGAGTAGTTGCCCATCAGACCCACTACCTTCATTAGTAGGGTAAGCCCGAACACCATATTGCCCCCCTAAATAGAATTTCTCTGCTGAATCTAGCTTATTGCTTGCTTCCTGCCCTCTCAAGCCGAGATAAGCAGATACTTTACTACTAAGCACTTGATGCCGACTTATGTTGTAGTTAATCTTTGTAAAACGCCCATCTAATACAGAATTTTCGGCCAGATCAATCGTGCCTAAATCATTATCACCGCGAGTAACAGTTAAAGCAGCGTTAGAAGCGCCGCCCCCTCCCAGCTTATCAAATAAATTACCCTTCAAGCTGAGGGATAAACTGTTTATTTGATACTCTGTTGTTATATTGCTATTTGCTTCATTATAAAATTTCTTATGATCTGCATTTAATCCAATATAAAGGTTTTTAATACGCGAACGAACAAGCGGATAACTAGCCTCCAGACCAACTGTCGATGAACGCCCTAATGCATTAAGTGAACTAAAATCACCAATTAGATTGTAAGATAGATAGGAGCTGTTAATACCTAAACGAAAACCATCATTCCCTATTGGCAATGAGTAAGCCAAGCGCCCGTAATCATTACCTTGTGAGTTAATAAAGTTAGCGGTTAATTGGTCACCTATTTTAAGTGGACTATTTAAATACACGTTAGCTGTCAGTCGCTCATTTCCTGTCGATCGAGGCCCCGCATTATCCCCAGCTATTTCAGCTTGAAATAACGGCTCGTCAACGACTGTCATCACTAAATTAGTTTCAGATGAACGCTCACCTTTGCTTAAACTTCCACGAGCAGTGACTCCCGGTAGATCATCTATTAATAATAATGCTCGATCAATTTTGTTGGCATCAAGGTAATCACCTATCGCCTGCACGGACACGACCCTTTCAAGCAGATCAGCTTCACTCATTCTGCTTGCATCACCATTTACTTCAACACCCCCAAGCACTGCCTCAACAATATGAATGGTAACAATACCGTCGGTTACATCTTGCTTAGGCAGATAGGCACGTACAACCCAACCTGACTTACGGTAATAATCAGCAATAACGCTACTTACTTTTTGTAAGCCAATAAAATCGAGAGGTTGGTTAAGGTAGCGTACAACAACCAAACTTAATTCATCGCTATCAATAAGTGTATTGCCAGTAAATTGAAATGAATTAACGGTGATTTCTACATCACCTGTTGGCACGAGTGTTTGCTGTTCCGTTTTTATTTTAGGTGATAGCTGTTTTTGCTGCTGCAACGTCCGTTCTGTTTCTATTTGCTGCAATAGCTGACCAGCATTAGGAGCCGCTTGGACAGTGCTAAATATTGAGAATAATACAACTACAGCCCAGTGCTGAGGTACTTTTATGTCCATCTAGTGAGAAATCCAAATTAATAAAGAATAGTACGTAATTTTCACATAATAAGTATTTCCCCGTTCCCCTATAACTTACGTATAAAATATATTTTCTACGAAAAAAACAGGCAAAATAAAATCCTGCCTTAGTTTACTTATAAAAAACCTGCAACCATTTCAGACCAACTTAAATCCCAGCAGCAATGATGGTTAAATTCGGGAACAATAATGAGCTCTGCCTTACTCTGCAAGCCAGGCCCAGTCACAAATTGTTGAGCCAAAAATGCTGGGGTAATCGTGTCCTTGCCACCAACAAAATGTCTTTGCTCAATCTGAGTTAATTGGCTCCAATAATCAACCGGGTTTAAGGAAGATGATAAAGGACTAATATTGTGATGTTCAGTCCACGCTTTGTGATCAAGATTGCCAGCAACCGTTACCAACTTAATCACATCATTGCGTTTAGCCGCTAACAATACGGCAATCGCACCCCCACCAGAATAGCCCACTAATTGCAGTTGATTAGCACCAAATTTGGCTTTAATGGTATTGATAGCCTGATTACTTGATTCAATGGATTGAGCAGAAAAACGCCCATCAGTCCAGTCATGTTTAGTACAGTTCCTAGCCACTGTACCCCCCGTATACTGACAAGGCCTTGCTAGGTAAACGGCATTACCCTGTGGATGGTTTAGGGCCAGTTTAAGTCCTATTGGGTTAATGGGCGTTGGATCAGCTGAGATAGTCTTTTTAGTAATCCAAGCAAGACCATCACCCTCAATATAAACTGTAAGCACAGCTTCTTTTGAGTGGTGAACTGGCTGATAAGTAACCAAATCAAACTGGGGCGTTGTTATTGTCTTAGCTTCCCATTGATTATATGCCACCAATTCATCAGCTGTTAAATGTCGCTGCTGTAATGAGGGAACGCTAACACAACTTGATAGCAGTAATGCACAAGTCCATAGCATGGCAACCAGCTTCAATTGTTTTAATAATTTATTCATTATTCAATAGTCTATAGCACAAAAAAGGCACCCGCAGGTGCCTTCCAAGTATTCAGTTAAAGAACTTCTTTAGAACATAAATCTAAAGTTAGCACTTAATGATTGATCTGTGTAATCTTGGCGAGCATCAACATTGTAGCTTGCAGTGATTTCAGTACCATTCTCTAAGCTATATTTAGCGCCAACACCTGCGTTATAAGTTACTTCATCAGGTTTAATACCTTCTGTCGTAAATTGAGCGCCACCGCCTGCAAATGAAGAGGTTAGACTTGAACGGTCTGTCATCACATCATAACCAACGCCTGCGTTAGCCAGCAGTAATAGGCTATCAGATACGTTGTAATTACCTTTTACTCCAGCACCAATGATTAGACTATCACTGCTATCATCATCGACATTTAGGTTTAATGCACCCGCTCCAGACTCACTGTAGTCTTCAACATTCACGTAACTATAATCAGCATGGATGTATGGTGTAACAACTGTTTTATCATTAAGCTGGTAACTACGCTCTAATTCAGCACTTAACTGTAGATTCCAACTATCATAATCAGCATTAGCTATATCACCTGTGAAAATACGACGTTGACTATCATAGTCAGAAACACCTGCACCCACTTGAAGGTTTAATGCTGTCACATCATCAATCATTTTAGTGGCGTAAACTTTAGCCATATAGCTATCCATATCAATAGAGTGACTACCCGATGTTAAACTGCTTTCTACATCACTATTAATATAGGCCAATGCAACACCCACATTCCATGCTGATGAGACATCGCCATCAAAACCTACCGCTAAGCCATAACTATCAATATCGTAACCATTTACACCTTGACGGCTATCTTGTTCTGTCCAACCACCAAAAGGTTTAAACCAAATATGACGGTCAGTCATAAAGCCATCACCTGATGATAGACCACGCGTTAAGTCTTGGCGGGCAGCAACAACGCCTGTTACCGCATTGGTTGCGATATTGGTCATTTGTGATACGCCACCTGATACGCCTGGCAAGGTGGATTCAACATCATCTGAAAGTTGTTGTTCAGTCCCTGTAAATAGAGCAAGTAATTCCGGTGAAGCATCAATTGCTCGTGCAGCACCTGATGATGCTGTGTTGCCTAAGGCAAGCGTTGCATCTGTTAGTGGGGTTAGTGGGGAGTTAGCTGAACCTCCTGGGCCTTCGATAACGCCTAAGTCCCAGTTGACACCATCAAACACCAAAGTCCAATCCCAAGTTGTACCATCATAAAGGTAAGTGCCTGTTTTGTCCGCGGTACCTGTGAAAGCAAGTGAACCACCATTACTAATAACACTATCATAAGTGATGTTTTGAAGAGTAGACCCCTCTGCAATGTCAAATGTCAGAGAGCTAAAATCCAAGTCTCTTACAGCAAATGTAGCTGTTGAAGTTATAGATAATTGCCCATAATCAGTGGGGCTGGCGATGAATATTTTATAGGTGGAAGGCAGGTTTCCTCTATACGTTAACGCATTGCCATTTCCCTGAGCGTTAATTAATGTACCAATTACACCACTATAATTATTTATATTATCACTAGTACCTGTGATATTACCCATATTGGCCAGTGTGGTAATGGTTCCTGAGTTGTAAACACCAGCAAGACCGTCACTAGTAATCGTGCCTGTGTTGCTCAGCAAGCTGATGTTGCCAAAGTTTATAACGCCATACTGACTAGTCGCAGAAATGGTCCCTGTATTGTTCAGGATACCGATAGTGCCGTCAGGATTATTAGCAATCCCCCTAAACGTGCCTATTATTTCACCAGAATTATTCAGCGTGTTAATATCACCTACATTAAGAACTGTCGTCCCCCCTCCCCCTACTTCTGAAGTGGCAGTGGTCTCTATCCTACCGCTGTTAGTAAAGTTAGTGATAGTTCCAATATTCTGTACACCCTGATAATCGGATAAAATCTCATTTGAGTTATCTAACTTAAGCATCCCCCCAAAATTCCAGATAGCACCGGAGGCGTTGCAATTACAGTTGATCCGTCCTTCATTGGTTAACTCAGCATCAGTTACCCCTGATTCGATCTTAACACTCCAGAAACGGCCATCATCCACGGGGGCTGCAGTTATGAGGCTTCCTGAGCTCGTTACGGTTAAAGTAGCATCAGCAGTACTCACGATTACTTCAGCCGTCTGAGCATTTGTTATTTCCAATGCCGTTACATTTGCGCCATACAATGCAGTTAACATGGATAGTAATAGCGGTTTTAAGTAATATTTTTGAGTGTCCATGGAGCATCCTAGGGCTTTAAAAGTAAGCCTAGAATTGTACGGACAAAAAGGGGGGGGCGTTTTAGGGTGTTTTCTATGAAAATAAGCTTATTTTCTACGTTATATTATTGGCGATTACTTACCACGCGTTATATTGCCCGAGCTTTAAGCCTGTATGCGGTGAAGTCTCCTCGCCATTTCGCTAGGTTCGTAGCCGAAATCTCTAGTCAAACAAAATAGCTGCCTGATTCACGTATTGCTGTTGGGTTAAAATCCAACCCACATGCGCCTTTATGCGGCTTGGACTTCAGTCTGGCATCAAGCCGTCGGGTATACTCACTTCAGCTGTTATTTTTACGCAGACTACCCGGCGGGTAAGAAAACTCTTTTTTAAAGGCTGTAATGAAATGATTTACATGAGAATAGCCAATGTCATCTGCCAATACTTTTAACGATATGTTTGTTTCTAGAATGGCATCATGTGCTTCATATAAGCGCCTTTTGGTCATAAAACGGTGAATTGTCATGCCAAACTCTTTTTTAAAGGCTAAATTTAATGCCTGAGCAGACATGCCAACTTCTAAAGCGAGCTCGACAAGACTAGGAAGTTTTCCCGTTACTTGAGATAAATAATTATGAATTTCGAGAACGTTCTCCGCCTGTTTATCATCAATAGTCAATGCGCCACTATTTTTTTCAATATACTCAACGAGTTCACATAAATACTCTAATATTTTTGTTTGGGAATACAGCTTCTTCATACTGCCTTGCAGATGAGGTGAAATGGCTTGTTGGAGTATGTTATTGATTCGTAACGGTAGTGAATGAGCAATAATTGATGAGGGTGAGCTTAACTTTAAAGCTGATAATACCATTTCAGTATTTTTCTCTCCAATAACTAGCCGTAGTGCAGTGAGCGGTATAGAAAACGACATCGTTTCTAAGCGCTTAACTCTTTCATGCTTGAAGTTAGCTTCAAACCCCGTTAATCGGCGAAATAAGGTATGATTTTTTCCGTAGCTGAAGATCTCATCTGAATCAGGATATTGCATTTCGATTGTGCCACCAGAAGCAAAGTCAACCATCAAGACTTCTTCTGAGAAATTACATGCAATCAAGCCCAAATCATAAGGTTCACTGCTTAGCTCAGTATTATAAGCGTGCTGTCCCTTATAAATACTAATGTCATGGGATGTTTTAAGCATATTACCACTCCCTGTTCCAACTTCTTTAGGAAAAGGGTATGTTATATATTCATCACTACCACTAAATTGATTTTCTTCATCATTGTCCATCAATTCTAGCGTTACACTTTTGAAATGCTTACTCATTGCTCTTTATCCATAGTTAACCATGCCAGCAGTTTTATTGAGCTTAAAATTTTAACAAATATTCCTAGCAGTTATAAACAAGGAATTACTTTTCGTAGAAATCATTATTATTTCGTAGAAATCATTATTATTTCGTAGAAATCATTATTATTTCGTAGAAATCATTATTATTTCGTAGAAATGTTCGGCGTATACCGGTTATCGTTCAATATGCAGATTAATATGTTTTGTCATCTTCGCGAACGCGGGAATGACAGGATTTATTAAAGTATCTGCATCTGCATCTGCATCTTCATGTATCACGAGTATATATGGTTTGGGTAACTGATTTTACGTACATACGAACTCATGAAGGCTGGTTGTATTTGACTGTCGTAATTGATTTGTTTTCACGGCAAGTTGTTGGCTGGAGTATGAAATCAAGTCCAAAAGCAGATCTAGTTATTGATGCGTTATTAATGGCAATGGCGAAGAAAGCCCCAGCAGAAGGTGCTTGTCCATTCAGACCAAGGTGTTCAATACACATGTAGAGACCTTTGCATGACGACACTATTTTGTCCTGCATTTAATTAAGGCTCTTTTTTTAACAAAAAGATGGCTAAAAAGCCCTGTTTGACGCAAATTCTTTGTCATTAGTCTATTTTTCCATTTTTTAAACGGAGCTTGCCTGCTGAATTGATAATCCTCGTTTGGGGTTATGAGCTACGCACATGAGTTCAAAGCGGGTGCGGTTTCTATTCAGACCTAGATAACGGCCTTTGGCCATTCCGTAATGTTGCTTCAATACACCAAAGACTCGTTCAACAGTACACCGAACACCAGAGTGGTTTCGGTTGAACTGTTTAGCTTCTTTGTTGAGTGGTTTGTTGCGGTAAGCACGTTTTATGATTCTGTTATCAATATGCCTCTCTGCCAGTCATGCACCATGAGCTTGGCTTTGGTAGGCGCTATCTGCGTATACCGATGTTTCATTACCACTGAGTAAGTCGGTGAAGCAATTGGAGTCATGGACGTTTCCAGCGGTGTAATCGGTCGATTTAATGTAGCCATCTTCGTCAACACTCATGTGAGCTTTATACCCGTAGGTACTTTTACGCTTCCCATCGGAGCCTGCTTTTACATTCCAGTTCGCTTCGCGGTCTTGGGTTGAGTCACCCTCTTTGTTCTTATTGGGCCGGCAGTTTTTTGCTTCAATCACGCTGGCATCTATAATGCTTACTTCCCCTGACTTAATGTATAGGCCTTGATTGCTTAATTGGTGATTTATCTCGTTGAGCAACCCTTCCATTAAATTCAGTTTCTCTAGCGTCTGCCTAAAGCGCCAAAAGGTTGAGTGATCAGGAACAGCTTCTGAAATATCCAGCCCAGCAAAACGACGAAACAGTAAGTCCCTGGCTAATTGCTTCTCTAGCGCTGGGTCGCTGAGCTTGTACCAGCTTTGTAGGAGGAGTGCTTTGAACATCATCAAGGGCGGCCAGGCTTTCTCTCCCAGCTTTTTTGAATGAATACCTGAAAGTTGTTGCTCTAGACGCGACCAGTCGATTAATTCATGAACCGCATCAAGTTCTTTAAGGGCGTCATGATCGATTAACATGGCTTCTGCCAAACTACATTGCGTGAGGTTTTTCCAGGCCATTGGTATTCGCTTATTGCGAATTTGTTGGGTAACTTATTATCTCAAATGATTGATGCTAATTCTTCTTTGTTTCGTGCAAAGGTCTCAATTAGAGCCTTTTGCTTATAGAGCACTCAACTCTTCAAAAAGGCTTAGTAATTTATATTATTGCAAGCTCCTTTTGATTACCGTACACTTTTCAAATGTATACTCATCAAACACCTTTTCTTAAAAACAGCGCTTTACTTTATCGACCACAAATAGCGGCAAAGCCCATCACCGCACCGTTGTTTAACTGCCGCGTGTCCGCAGGTTTTCCATCACCAGCTGATGACTATATTGAACAAGCTCTTGACCTTAACCAACTATTAATCCAAAAACCTGCTGCAACATTCTTTGTTCGTGCTGAAGGCGACTCTATGATCGGCACAGGCATTCATAGTAACGAC